>Ga0172367_10003726_pt1 | contig 19464 bp, 20 predicted proteins | sample Lak10m_FD_114542 | JGI IMG/M metagenome (GOLD analysis project Ga0172367, IMG submission 114542) | Freshwater microbial communities from Kabuno Bay, South-Kivu, Congo - kab_022012_10m | ecosystem: Environmental > Aquatic > Freshwater > Lake | place: Democratic Republic of the Congo: South-Kivu...
AGGGATAGTAGCTTCCCGCCCCCGGTGATGCTCTCCGCGTAGTCGGGCGTGAAGACTTTGCTCGTCGGCTCAATGAGCAGTTGCGCCCAGTTGAGTTCGGGCGTGAACAGGGTGTTGTCGCTCGTCATGTCCACCCGCACCGCGAAGCTGCGAAAGGCCTCGTCTGGCGGGCTCAGGATCGGCACGTCAGTCGCGTCGAGCAGTTCCGCGGTCACGGTCGGGTTGTAGCCCTCACGGCTGCGCATGACGCTGCCGGTGAGCGCCCATGTACCGCCGTAGCTCCAGGGGAGCGACTGCAGGGGGATCAGCAGTTTCCCGCTCGTCTCGAAGCGCATGTAGCGGTAGGAGAAGCAGAAGGCCCCGCTGCTGACGTACAGCACGACGGGCGCGGCCTCAGCGATCGTGCGGTAGGTGAGACCGTCGCCGCCGACCGTCACGAGCGGGTCGGCCTCCAGCAGCGTCAGCGGTTCCTGCCCCTGCGGCCACAGAATGAGTTCCTGGTGCCCGGTCGGGTAGACCCACAACCGCAGGTGCTTATTGTGCGCCTCCTCCACGCCCTTGAAACTCTGCACGTACTGCCAGTTGTCGGGCTCGTCGGGCTGGGCCATGTTGGTCCAGACCTGCAGTTGCCCGTTGTACAGCAGGCGCAGGGCCCAGCGCCGCCCGAACTGCAGGTCCGCATACCAGGTCTTCTCATAGACGGCGTAGAGGTAGAAGTCCACGAAGAACGGCTGGTTCGCGGCGGGGGTGAAGGCGCTGGTGACGGTGAGGTTGGTGGCCTCCGGGGTCCACTGCTGGATGATCGTCCCCGTGCCGCTGCTCCCCCAGTCCCCCTGCCCCGCCGCCCAGACGGCCCCGGTGCCCGTCTTGGTCCACTGCCCGGTCGCGGCCTCCGCCGGGTCCGGCTCGTAGATCGGCTCCAGAGTGACGCACCGCACCCCCGGCCAGCGCACCAGGTGCTCCGACTGCACGCCCTGCTCCGCCGACGGAGTCCAGCGGCGCACGAATCCGGCCTGGTCGAGGCGGTTGTCCTGCACCCCGAGGTTGACGATGGGCTTGTGAGCGGGCACGGTCATACTGGCACCTTGTTCAGGGCGCTGTTGAGTGCCGGCAGTAGCGTGTTGATGACCTCCGCCTTTTGCTCCTCGTTGAACTTGCCCTTCCACGTGATGGGCAACTCGATCACGAACTTGTCCATGCCCAGCATCTTGGCCGTCCCGAGTAGCGCGCGCCCGCTGTTGGTCCCGGCCCCGGTCAATCGCCCGATCTGCGCCTGCACCAACTCCGACAGGCGGCCGCCGATGACGGACTGCACCGCGCGGTCCACCTCGTTGACGCGGCGCACGCTGTCATCCATGTACTGGGCCTGCCGCATCCGTTCGCGCTCAGCCTCTGCGGCCTGCCGAGCTTGTGTCTCAGCGATCTGCCGGCGCATGTCCAGTTCCGACCGCATGCCTTGCTGCGTCGCGGCGGCTGCCTCTGCGGCCTGCTGTCTCGCCGAGGCGGCCGGCTTCCTGCCCGCGCTGTTCGTCTCTCCCCCCTTGGGCATGTAGATGCCAGCCACGGCCATCTGCGCATGCACCGAGGCGAGCATGTTCCGCTCCGCCTCCTCCACAGCACTGATGGCCCGCGTCGCCCCGCCAGCAAAGGCCCAGTCCCACGTTGCATCGATGAAGCCCGCCAGGTCGCGCATCGTGCCCTTGACGTTATCCATCTGCCCCTGAAATCGCTGTTCGTCAAACCCCGTAGAGACGCCGTAGATGCGACCGGCCACCGTCCACTGCTCCCACGCCAGGAATGCCTCCATGATGGCGATGCGCAGGATGTAGTAGTCATACGCAAGCGACGCGACGAACCCGGCCTGGACCGCAAGCACGCGGCTGACCTCCAGGGCCATAGTCGCCATGCGCGCCCCGACCTTGATGATTGACTCGGCCACCTCCAGCTGCATGTCGCGGTTGTCCTTGATCGTCTGCGACTGTGCATTCCACCGTGCAATGGTGCGGTCTAGGTACGACAGCGCCGCCGCCTCCGCCAACTTGACGCCGCCCACGAACTCCTGCGTGAGGACGTTGTTGGCCTCCCCGATCTTGACCTTGATCGCGACGAAGCCGGCCTCCAGCTGCGCGAGCGCACCCTTCAGCGTGCCCATTTTGGTCTCTGCATCCTTGGCCACGTTGCCCGTCGTGTCGATGGCCATGCCGGTCTGCTCAATGGCCGGCACGCTGGCATTGAGCAGCACGGCCGCCGCGTTCCCTGCCTCGGCGCCGAAGGCCCGCATGATGAGTGCCGTGTCCCACGTCCCAGACTGCAACCAGGACAGCAGGTCGCCGGCGTCCTGCATGTGCAGCCGCAGATCCTCGATCTTCAGGCCTGCCTCTTCCATGGCCGTGGCGGTTTGGCTGCTCGGCGCCAGCAGCGCATTGAGCACCCCCCGGAAACCGGTCCCCGTGAGTTCGGCATTGCCAAGCACGCTGTACAGTGCATTCAGCACAGCCACAGTCTCGCCGATGCTCCAGCCCATTGACGAGGCGATCGGCCCCGCGTACTTCATGGTCAGCATCAGGTCTTCGATCTGGAACTTTGTCTTGTTCAGGGCAGCCGTGACGGCGTTGGCCACCGTGGGCAGTTCGGCGATGGTGTACTTGTACTGCGCCATGATCGCCAGCAGGCTGCCGGTCATCATGGTCAGGTCACCGCCGGTGGCGACCGAGGCCTGCGTGATTGTCACCATGGCCGCCTGCATGTCAGCGACGCTGTAGCCCATGGCCGCCAGGCCCTTGAAGCCATCGGCGGCGTGCAGCGCATCCACGCCCAGTTCGATGAGTTCCGGCCCGAGGGCGATGTCCTTGATGCGGGCCATGTCCACGGCGCTGGCCCCGGACTGAATCTGCACGAAGGCCATCGTGTCCTCGAACTCGGCCGCGGCCTTGCTGGTGGCCAGGAACGCGCGCTCGGCCTGTCGCAGTGCCATGGTCACTACCGCCAGTTCGGCGGCGAGGCCCACGCCGATCACCGTGAGCAGCGCCATGGTACCTCCGAGTCCCTCGCCCTGCAGCTTGGCGAACTGGCCGCTGTTCAGGTCGCGCCACCGTTGCGCCGTCTCGTCAAAGTAGACGGTGCTGGCGGCGGCCATTTCCTGGTGCGCACGGACGGTGCGGCGGGCGAGGTTCTCTGTCGCCGAGGCGGCGCCCATCATGGCGCCCATGTATGAGGCCTGCCCGGCAACGGACAGGATGGTCTTCAGTTCATCGACAGTGGCGGGCATGGGGTTTTCAATCGAGGTGGCTGAGTGCTGCTATCGCCTGCTGATCGTCGTACTGGTTGCCGCAATGGTCACAGGTGCGACGCACCGAGGCCTGCAGTAGTTGGCGCCGACAGTCCGGGCAGACATCTGGATCATCGAAGTCGCTCAGGGCTTGTAGTTCGGCGAACGCGCTGGGCGGAAGGCAGACCTCTAATGGGTGTCGTCCGAGGTGTCTGACGCAGGATCGGAGTTCTCCGAGGCGTCGGCCATCCGCCCTAAGAGCTTTTTTGCCAACTGCGCCTCCGCATCTTCGATGCCACTGAGCTCCTTGATGGCGTCGATGATCCGCGTGATCTTGCCCGTGTTTGCCTGGCGCAGTTCGTACTTCCATTGTGCGAATGGCAGGGCCGGCGTCCGCACGCCGTAGTGCAGCATGGCCGCTCGCTCTGCCAACTGGTAGGCGGACATGCGGTCATCCGGCTTGGCCTCGCTGGCGGCCTTGTCGCGCAAGGCTCGCACCCGGAGGTATGTCTCGTCTGTCAGGGCATGAATCTCCGCCCCCTCAACCATGCGCGTCTCTTTCCCCACGCGCAGTGAAGTGAGGAAGTCTGATACCGGATCCGTTCCCACGTTGCTCGCATCGTCAGTCATTGGCTCTCCCTCTCTCCCGGCTTAGGTCAGCGTCCAGTCGCCGTAGGACTCCATGCGGAGGCGGTACTTGCTCGTCTCGGTCTGCGTCTCGGCATTGGCGCTCATGGGCGTGAAGTTGCCCGCCAGCGTCCGCCCGTCCAGCAGGTCAGTGCTCACGGCCACAGCGTCCTTCGCCTTGACCAGATCCACTGCATCGGCGCCGCCCGACGCCGGCACGTAGCCGCCGACCTCAATGGTGCACTTGCTGCGGATCGCCGTGCTATAGTGCACCGCGTCCTGTGGCCCGTTGTGCTCGACCACCGTGTTCTCAAAGCTCCCCGAGACGGTCTCGAACAGACCCAGCAGGTCGTTCCCACCGACCGACAGGACCGTCCCATCCTTGCCGAAGAATACGCCGTCAGGCATAGTCGTTCACTCCTTCGTTAGCGCCCCGTGACGCGGTAGTACCCACGCCGCCGGGCTCTGCGCATGTTGCTTGCGCGCTCGCCCCGGGTGCGCTCCAGCGCTTCCTCCAGGACCGGCCGCCCGATCATCTTCGTCGTCCCCTCGGCCGTCATGTACTTGGCGTAGGGGGCCGTGTTGACGACACTCGCCGTGCTGCCATCCGCGTACCGCCGCACCCGCACCAGCCACGCCCGGTGCACCTCCCCGTTCTGCCGGTTGAGGATGTGCGGGCGCACCGGCGGGAAGGGCCGACGCTTGGCATAGGGATGGCCCATTCGCCTCAGGTCCGCCAGCGAGAAGAACCGCTGCGCCGTGAACTGCCGCGCCTTGCGCATGACGAGGTTCGCGTTCTGCTCGTTGGCCGCACGCACTTCACGGGCATACTGCTCGCTGCGGGCTCGGAGCCGCGCCGCCAGTTCCCCGGCGTTGGTTGTGATCCGCGTGTTCACGGTTGCGCCTCGTACCACACAAACTCCAGCGTGCCCTTGTACGCGAGCAGCCCATGGTCCGCGTTGCGCTCGCACGTCTCGTAGTCCACCCCACAGGGGCCGAGGGCGCGCGTCAGCCAACTGCCCACGACGCCGAGGTGTGGCCCCGCGTCCATGAGTTTCGCCATGACCGCCTCGCCCACCAGCCGCGCCGTCTTGTACATGGCCGGGGCCACGCCGGTACTGCCGGCGGTCGCCGCCGCGATGACGATCGTGATCTCGACCGGCAACTCCAGCCGCACCAGCGCCGGCCCGTCCGTGGGCGTCACATCCGAGGGCTGCAGGATGATGAGTGGGTACTGCGTGTCCGGGTGGTCAAGCCACCGTTGCGGCGGCCCCTCCACAAGGTAGACCCACGTGAGCGTATGCGCGCCGACGGTGATGCTCGCGCCGATCTGCGTGCGGATCGCGGCCAGCACGTCATCCACGCCGAAGACCCACGCCACGCTACTGCACCGCCTTCTTCTCGACCCGGACCTCGATGTGGTGCGCCACGCCTCGCGCGTCGAAGACCTGCGGGACTCCCGTCACGACCCACTGCACGCCGGCTGCGTCCGTCACCACATCATGCCGGGCAATGTCCTGGTCGGGCAGGAGGAACAACTGGCGCACGTCCTGCTCCAGCGGCCCCACCAGTTGCATGTCCGCGGACGCCTTCAGCGCCATGATGATGCAGGGCACGTTGAGGGCGACGGTCGTCAGCGTGCCCAGCACGAGGTCCAGGTCGCTCCCGGCGCTGGGGGACTGACGCGCGATGCTGCAGGTCTGCGTCAGGATGCGCCGGAAGCGGACCTCACTGTCGGTCATCTGCGGCATCAGGCGTTGTCCTCGTTGTATTGGCGCTCCGCGGCGACGTGCGCGGTCCAGTCAATGTTCGCCTGCCGGAACGTCGGCACGGTCGCCGCCGGCGCGTACCCGGCCAGCTCGAAATACTCCTTGGCCAGGGTCTTCATCTTGGCGACCACATCCCGCCGGTCGCCCTGCCACGATCCCGCCTTCGCCTGTTCGTCCTCGCGGGCGAGGGCGGCAGCCCAGGCCATCAGGGCGAGACCCGCCCCGGCCTTCACGCTGCCGCCCTCGGTCAGGAAGCTGTCTATCTCGGCGTCGTCAAAGTGCATCTGGTCGGTGACATTGTCGCCGATGTCCCGGCGCACCTTGCCGCGGTCCGTGCTCACGTCGTAGGTGTAGGCCATGCTTCCTGCTCCCGCGTCAGGTCGCTACGTCGCGTCGTCGATCTTGCGCCAGGTGTGCCACTGTTCGGCCCAGAAGCCGAAGTCGTGCCGGATCTTCTGCTTGTTCCCGTCCGCCTCGGCGAGGTGGGCGTTCTCGAGCTGCGTGAAGTACTCTGGTTCCTGGCGCCCGTTGAGGGTGCCATAGACGAGGCCCGGCACCGCGCCCGGTGACGCCGCAAGATACCAGTCCACGCTGCTGGTCAGTTCGGGCACCACGATCGGCGTCAGCATGGACGCCAGCAGGTTCGTCTGCGTGGTCGTGGCGCTCTCGCCCGTGATGCGCGGGGCGGGGTCGCAGATCTCCATGGCCGTCAGCATCAGCGCCGACGGAACAACCAGATACCGCGCCTGGATGCCATTGCGGTTGTTGGTGATGCCGGCGCGGTCGGTCTGCGCGCCGTACAGCAGCAACTCGGCCTTGACGTTGGCTGCGCTCAGTGCGAGTGACCCAGTGTGCAGGTTGCCGCGCGCCGCCGCCGAGGCGAACAGGCGCGTGCCATCCTTGAGCACCTTGCCACTGACGGTCGTGGACGCGCTGTTCTCCAGCAGGTCCACGAAGTGGTAGTTCTGCGTCCGGGCCATCGCCTGCCCCGCGTCGCCACTCATGCGGTTCAGCGAGCGCAGGTTGTCGGCCAGCATCATGCGGCGCGTGAGCGACCACACGAGGCCATAGGTCTTGAGCTGCGCATACTCGCTGACCTCGGAGACGCGCGCCTCGTCGTACCCGTGCCCCTCGGGGACCTCGGGGATCAGGTTGCTGGGGGTCGCGTTGCCCTTCTGGTCGTCCGACTCCCACATCAGGCCGGCGGCGGTCCACTGCTCCAGGTCGGGGAGACTCTCCTCGTTCACGAGCCCGCGCCACGGCTGCGCGACGGCGCCGTAGCTCTGCATGAGCCGGGTGCGCACGCTGGCCGCCAGCAGGATCGGCAGGTCATCCGAGTTCATGGCCTCGCGCAGGCCGCCGTGCACGCGGGACAGCACGTCCAGTACCTCACGCATGTCGCCGGACACGATGGCCCGGTGGGCCTCGAGGAAGGCCGCCTCGTTGGTGGGGCGGTACGTCTCGGCCCAGGAATCGTAGCGCCGCAGTCCCTCAACGAACTGCTCCCTGGAGCCGGTGATGTCGAGCACCTGAGGTGTCGCCATTTCGGTCAGTCCTTTCTGTTGGTGTTCGCCCAGGGGGCCCTACGCGCTGGTGTCCCAGACCACGTAATCAATGACGGCGTTCGTGCCCGAACAGTCGGCGCCCGTGGTCATGTCCGCGATGCTCACGATGGCTACCGCTGCGGAGCCGTCACCAGGGGTGATCTTGGCGAAGGCATTGGCCGGGCCCGAAAGCAGCGTCGCCTGGACGACATAGGTCGTGCCATAGCCGGTGAGGGTGATCGTGCCGGTGCCGGGGTTGTTGGTGACGGTGAGCCGGCCGCTGATGGCCTTCACCTTGTCCAGGTCTACCTGGTCGTTGGCGATGTGCTCGGTGTCGATGGCGCCCGCCGCCAAGTGCTCGCTGTTCACCGCGTCGTCGGCAATCAGCGTGCCGTCAATGGCGTCCAGGGCGATCTTCGCCGTGGTTACGTTGACATCGGCGATTTTTGCCGTCTCGACCGCGCCATCGGCGATCTGCGCCGTATCCACGGCCTCCAGGGCGAGCTGGCCGGTGTCTACCGACAGCAGGCCCAGCTTGCCGTTCGTCACGGCCGCCGCGCCGATCTTCGCCTCGACAACTGCGCCGGCTGCGATGGCCGCAGCCTCGACGGCACTTGCCGCGAAGTGCTCGGGGTCAATGGCCCCGGCAGCGATGTGCGCGCTGTCCACGGAGTCGGCCACGATCTTCGTGCCGTCCACGCTGTTGGCGGACATGTGCGCCAGATCCACGGAGCCATCCGCGATGTGCTCGCTGTCAATGGCATCGTCGGCGATCTTCGTGCCGTTCACGCAGTCCGCTCCGAGGGCAGTCGTGTCCACCGACCCGGCCGCGAAGTGTTCGGTGTCCAACGCCCCGGCAGTGATGTGCTCGCTGTTGATCTGGTCGTCGCCGATCTTCGCCCCCGTCACGGCGTCCGCCCCGATCTTGTTCACGGTAACAGCGCCGTTGGCGAGGTGCGACTCGGTGACTTCACCGGCGCCCAGGTCCAGCGCGGTGAGCTGCTGCAGGGCCGTGAACTGTGCCAGGATGTGGGCGATGCCGCTGGTCGCGGGGTCGTAGTCCACGACGTAGCCCACGGGGTACTCGCTGGCCCCGAGGGCGTCTACAGAACCATCGGCCTCGACTGCCACGACATCGCCGAGGGCCAGGCTGGTGCCACTCTTCACCTGGACCTCGAACACGTCGTCGCTGATGATGACCGGAACGTTCGTCGCGCTGCCGGCGGCACTCTCGGGCACGACACCCAACAGTTCGCACCCCGCCGTCGGCAACTCCATCACGTTGCTGGCGATGCGCACCGGACCGAACGTCTCGCCCAGGGCAGTCGTGCCCATGGCGAACTTCGCGGTCAGCTTCTGACCACGCAACCATTTCCACTGGTAGGAAAGAGCCATGCTCCTTCGCTCCTTTCTCAGAATCGAAAAGCCCCGCCACCAGGGCGGGGCCGCTCACACGTCTGCCGCGATGCTGCTGGCGGCTACTCCTTCGGCTTCTCGGCCTCGGCCAGCAACTGTGCGGCGGTCTTCCCGCCCCCGTCCGCCGGCGGCACTTCGGCCACCGCGCCGCGGACGCCCTTGGGCTGCAGGCTCTCGGCCAGCGTCTTCATGCGGGCGAGCTTCGCGTCTACGACCGCTGCGAATGCCGTTGCGTCCGTGCATTCCGCCTCGGCGAAGTCGGCCCTGAACTCCGTCTTCACGGCGTCCGGCAGTTGCGCCTCGGCCAGCTTCGCGTCCACGATGTCCTTGGCGTCGTCGCGGCGGGCCCGCCGCTGCAGCGCCTCGAACTGTGTCCGCTCCACCTCACTCATGCCGGACTGCGGCTGCGACTCCGGCTTTGTCTCGGGCTCCGGCTGCTTCACGTAGCCCTTCCGGGCGGCCTCAATCAGCTCGGGCCGCTCGGCTTCCAGCATCTCATACGTCAGTTCGTCAAGCATGTTCTGATCCTCGCTTTCCTTCATTGGCCCGACGCGGCCGCCCGCGTTCGGTCTCGTCACCATGTCAACGTCGAACTTCCCGTCGCCGAGTAGTTCGAGCGGTACTTCCACATCGGCTTCCCCCATGCGCTGCCGCTTCGACTTGCGCGGCTCGGTGGTGTGGATGCTCAGGCCCGCGCGGCGCCGCACGACTTCATCCCGAAACGTCTCGCGCATGTGCAGTCCGGGACCGTTCCCGAGGGTCCGCACGTTCGCGATGACGGCGCCCTTCTGCCCGGTGCGCGGGCTGACGTAGTTCGGGTCAAACCCCGATCCGAACGTGTAGCCGGCCACGGTGCCAAGGGTCCGCTCCGGCCGATCCCGGGACTCGCTCATGCTGGGGTGGTCAATGCTGACGAGCGACTCCTCAAAGCGCCCCTCGGCCACGCACTTCTGCAGGAACTCGGGGGTGAAGAAGCGCCCGCCGCTCCCCTTCTTCTGCGCCGTCTTGTTCGGGCCGCACTCGATGATGACACAGTGCTCAAACACGCCCTCGTCGTTGGGCGCGCCCACGGACAGCGGCATGGCCTCCGAGAGGGGGCTCTCGAACTTGATGTAGGCGCCACGGCTGCGCCGGCTCTCGTGCATGGCAGCGCCGGCGGCCTCGCACTTCTCCTTCGACTCGTAGATGCACTCGCCGCCCTCGCCCCACTTCCACTTCCCGTTCGGGCACTCAATGGCAGGCATGGTTCAGGCTCCTCTACTTGGCCCCGATGGCCCGGCGGTAATCCCCGACCTCGATGGCGAACATGCCGCGCGTCGCTGCCGTCGTGACCGCGCACGTCGCCGCCGTCACCTCGCTGAGGCCGGTGTCCGAGCCGAGCGTGATGATCTTTGTGTCGCCCGCTGCGATGGGCTGGCTCCAGGCGCCCTGGCTCTGCGTGCTTGCCGCCCCCGCCTGGTCCTTGTAGCCGAGGGTGAACGTCACGTCGTTGGTGAAGGCCGTGATGGCGCGCAGCTTGAGCGCGTCGTTGTCGGCCGACGGGAGCAGGAACCGCGTGCTCGGGTTGAGGATGCTCGTCACGCTGACCGCGTTCGTCCCCGTGATCCGGCACAGCGCCAACGGGGGTTGCGGGAGCCCGAACAGGCCGCCCGTCGCGAGCAGCACCTGGTCGGGGCAGGTCAGCAGCCACGTGGCCACCGGCGGCGTGACTACCGTGTCCGCCGTGCGCTTGACGAGGATCGTGTAGTATTCGCCCTCCTCGGCGGTGTTGAACCGCGCCGGCGTGCCCTGCGCGTCGGTGTTCGTGGGTACCTCGTCAGCAGGCAGCGTCCAGGTGATCTCCCCGCCGTTGACGGTCAGGCCGGTCGTGCGGTCGGTGACGCTCAGCGTCGTCCAGGCCGTGCCGTTCCAGTAGTAGAACAGCAGCGCGCAGTCCACGCTGGCGAGGGTGGACAGTTCGAGCAGAATGCGGTTGAACTGCGACCGCGACTGCAGCACGAGGTAGTCGTTGTCGGCGGCGAAGAGCGCCACATCGGCGGTGTCTACGTCGCCGGCGTCCGTCGTGTCATCCGCGAGCGCGCCGAGTGCCCCCGTGTACACCTTGTCGAAGGCGACCATCTGCTGCAGCGGTGGGATGGCCCCGACCGTCGCGCCCGATAGCGTCAGCGCCTCGGCCCCCAGGACCTTGCGAAAGAACTCGGCGACCAGCGGGTGCATCGTGGCGGCCACGCCGCTCACATACGCTGCGAGCGAGGCATAGGCCCCGCCGTCCGCGCTCTTGACGTAGGTGTTGATGGCCTTGACGAACTCCTGTCCGGCGCGCCAACTCATCGCATCCTCGGCCCATGCCCGCTGATTGGCGTGGAGCGCCTGCCGGTCCACCGCCGCCGCCTGCGACAGGAGCGCCGCCTGCAGGACCGGGTCGCCCGTCGCCTCGTCCAGGTACATGGCGAGGCCCTCTTCGGTGTTGGCCGCCAGCATGTTCGGCAAGGGCGTGATCGCCGCCGCCGCCAGCCGCTGGTAGATCCGGTCGGTCAGCGTCTGAAAGTGTGTCTGCGTGAGCAGTCCCATGTCATGCACTCCTTTGGCGTCGACTCAAAAAGAAAAAGCCCCTCACGAGGAGGGGCGTGACTGTTGTCGGGCGCGGTGACGCTTACGCCGTGATGGGGCTTCCGCTTTCGTTCAGCATCGGGCCGCCATTGCAGACGACTGACAGGTGGCCCGCAGTGTAGAAGGCCAGAAAGCGTTGCTCGGCATAGATGTGGCCCTCGGCACTATCGCATTCGATCCGCCCGCAGCCCTGCTGATAGCACTCGGCTTTGATGAAGCCGCCCCTCGCTGTGGCACCGACTGCTTCGATGCGCCAATCGCGGAGGTCGGCCCTTCCCCTATACAGAAGTTCGAGCATCCCTTCATCGGCAGTCGCAACCAATTCTCCGGCGACCCGAAGTTCGACCCTCGTGACGTGGATGTCCCGAAAGGCGTTCTTCGACCGTACGCCATATTCGTCCGTCTCGTAGTCCGGGTCAATCAACAAGTGAACAACATACTCGTCTGCGGGCCTCTGAACTTTGATTGTCTGCATTCTATTCATGCCACCATTATACCACAGAAGCGCTCATGCGCGCCTCGCATTTTGCGTGATGACTCGCTTCTGGTAGGTGCGGCGACCCTTCCAGCCGCCGCGCGCCACCTGCATCTTGTCCTGCTTGTTGGCGGCCCGTCCTCGCGCCGGCGTCCGCGCCTTCCCGTCCCAGAGGCGCACCTCCCCGTCGCGCACCTGCCGGCGGACATTGGCCCGCATGGCGTCGTCTATTTGCCAAGTCTCATCCCAGAAATCACGGCAATTTGCGTGGGCTTTGGCTCCCAGCGTCGTAGCCTGCCGGATCGTGTACGGGTTGCCCCCGGCGATCCCGCTGCAGATCGGGCACGGGCTGTGCGGCGGATCCAGGCCCACGGTGCGGAAGTACATCACTCGGGCTTTGTCTACATCGGCCACGCCCGAGTGCGCCAGCACATCCACCTGTGCCTGGAAGCGCCCCTCCGCGTTCACTAGGTCCTCAAGCTGCGTCGCCTTGTACTGCAGCCACTCCTTGCGTTTCGCGCCCCGCTCCCCGGTCGGAAGGTCTGCGATGGCCTTCAGCCGCTCGCGCGTCGTGGCGGTCGCCGCCCGCGCCATGACGCGGGCCTTCTGCAGCAACTCGCGCTGCTTCCACGCCGCCTGCAGCCTGAACTGGCCATCTCCCCCGAGGTCCGTCTGCACCGCCCGCGCCGTGCGCTCGTACTCTCGCACGAGCCGCTGATAGATCGCCTGCTGCAGCCGCTCGCGGTCGGGCACGCCGAGGCGCATCTGGCCCTCGGGCGTCGCCTCCTGCAGCGCCTCAAGCAGCGGCATTGTCATCGGGCACCTGCCGGCCGGGCGGCGCCGCGTCCTGCCCCTGTGGCGGCGCCTGCTGCTGCTGGTCGAGTGCCGCCATGCGCGCCTGCAGTTCCTCCTGCTGCTTCTGCTCGCGCTGGCCCCGCTCGTCGAGCCACTCCTGCAGGCGTTCCGGGATGTCGTCAAATCCCAGCAGGTCCATCATGCGTTGCGCGGCCTGCTGCTCGGTGATGAGCCCCCCTGCCTCCGCGTCCAGGATGGCGCTCGCGGTCTCGCCCACCGTCGGCTCCAGCATCTTGGGCACGGGAATCTCGTAGGGCGTATCCGCCGCGCTCTTCCCGGCCAGCCCCAGCACGAAGTCGAAAAGCGTGTGGTAAATCGCCAGCCACAGGCTCTGATAGGCCTCCAGCATCTTGAGTTGCGGCAGTTCCATGCTGGAGGCGGTGGCGAGGTTGGCGTTCTCGGGATCGCCGAGGTAGTGCATGGCGAAGCCCGCGCCGACCACGGCGGGCATTCGCACCATCCGGGAGTTCTGATAGGCGTCGGCCGCCTGGCTACTGGCCCGACTCACAACGAGAGACAGGCCAGAGGACATGATGTTCATGCCCCCGGCCAAGGGCGGCGCCGGGCTGGTGCTGTCCGTCTGCGACTGCAGTGAGGTGCGCAGGCCGGAAAGGGCGGTCTCGTCGGTGGTCTCGGCTTCCAGCGTGGCCATCAGGCTGGCCGTGGCCTTGCTGATCGTGATCTGGTCCTCGGCGATGACCTTCGCCGCGTTCAGCCACTTCAGCGACGTGATGAGGTCGCTCTCCCCAAAGCCCCCGTCGTCCACGCTGTTGATGGCGACGTGCATCATGTAGCAGTCGGGCTCGGCGTCAACCGTGCCTTCCAGCGGGTCGCTGGCTCGGTCGCTGTTCGCGATGTCGCGGTAGAACTTATAGCGCGTGCCCGTCGTGTTGGGCACCGCCTGGAAGTTGCCGACGCTGGCATTCCAGGCGAACTCCCGCACCGGCACGGCGTAGTACAGCGCCCGGTCGGCGTCCTCGGGGTCGTTGACGCGGTGGCTGACGTTGAGGCTGCCGAAGCGCCGTACCTGCGGTACTTGACCGGGCCGCGCCGTCACCAGCAGGAACAGATCGCCGTCAGTCAGGAGTTGGTCGGAGCGCTTGAGTTGCATCGGCTGCGAGAACATCAGCGCCTGATTGCCCGCGTCGTTCCAGAACGCGGTCAACTCCGGCAGTTCCGCCGCCTGCTCGCCTTCCTTGGTAGCCCTCGCCCGCGGGCCATCAATGCCCGACGCGAAGCAGAATTCGCCCTTGAGCTTGACCGCGCGCTTGGCGAACGGGTCGCTGCGGAAGGAGCGCCGCGCCCACTCGACTTTCGACTGCCGCGCCAGCCCCCCGTTCTCCCGGTTGTCGGCTGCGAGCTTCGTCCACTCGGCGTCTTCCTTGGCCCGCTCGACCACCCACGAGTTGTAACTCTCGGCGAGGCGCTCGAAGGCGCGACGGTTGGCGCGCACGGTCTCCTGCAACTGCACGAGTTGCTTCTGCTGCCGCGCGCGGTCTCCGCCGGTGAGCGCATTGAGGGCTGTGTCGCGGAAACTCATATCGTGTACCTGTCGGCGAGGCGGATGCGCACGCGCTGAGGGCGTGGCAGTTCGTAGCTGATGGCCCCGTACCGCACCGAGTCCGCCGAGTGGTCGTCTTCCTTGGCGGGTTCGTCCTTGCGGCTGGTTCCGTCACTGCGCGTCTTGTAGCTGTACAGGCCGAGCTCCCGCACGAGGTTGACACAACGCGGGGCGCCCCGTGGGCGGTCCGCCGGGAGCCGCCCCGCCACTGCCATGATCCCCGGCAGCACGCTGTTGTTCGCCGCGACTGCTGGGAGCCCGGCTCGCACCAGGGCCTCGATGTTCGCGGGCTCCGACGGATCGCACTCGAAAGACCGGATCGTCGGGTAGCGCCGCAGAATCTCATGCCCCTTCGCGGCCCACCACTCGACCGGGCGCTCCTTCTCGACCGCTTCCTCCGCTGCCCATAGCACGTCATCGGCCATCAGCGGCAGGACGGTCATCACGCCGGGGTTGCTCCAACCCCAGTCCACGCCGACCACCGTGGTCACGGGCCGCGCGTCGGGCGGGTAGGGGTGCACATGGCGCTCAATGTCGAAGGCCTCGTAGACCAGGCCCTCCCACGAGACATACTCGCCCATGACCTCCTGCTGCCAGTAGCGGCTACCCTCGCCGTGTTCGCGGCGCAGGCGGGCGAAGTAGTCTGCCGGCAGCGTCGGGTTGTCGAAGGGCGTGGTGTGGATGATCTCCAGGCCCTCGCGCGGCTGCCCGAGCACCTCGTACACCCACGTCCGCCCTTTCGGCGTGAAGGTCGCGGCAAACTGGCGCGGACCCTCAGGATCGGAGAGGCGATCCTGCAGGTAGTCGTAGGCCATGCGCCGCCAGAGACCCAGTTCGTCCGCCACGGCCCAGCCCAGCGTCGCGCCGAGCAGGGTCTGCGGGTTGTCCGCCGACCGCAGGAGCATGGTGCCCCCGCCCGGAAGGTCAATGCGGCCCATGCCCGGCGTGAGGCGAATGCGCCAGACGGCGGCGATGCCCATCTGCGCGGCGAGCATCTGCATGTGTGGCAGCGCCGCCTGCTCCAACTGCGAGTAGGTGGGCGAGACGTACATGCCCGTGCTGCCAGACTGACGCAGGAGCAGCAGCGCCTTGAGCACCCCGGCCCAGGTCTTGCCGGAACGCGCCCCGCCCTGCAGGACGACGTTAGGTGCCCGGCTCGCCAGGAAGCGGCGCTGGGCCGTCGTCGCCCGGATCAGCGTGTCCTGCGGGCGCACCGCCACCGTCTGGCCGGCCATCGAAAGGAGCGATGTAGAGGTTGCCATTGAGTTTCGCGGTGATGTCCAGGTCGCCCTCAATACGCTGTGGCACCGGCCCCTCACACCGATCAATGAGTGCCTTGGCCGCAGTCACGTCCCCGCCCTCGGCTTGGTCAACGAGACACTTGTATGCGACTGGCAGGCCGCGCTGCTTCTGCACCGCGACCACGTCGCCGATGGCCGTGAGCCACCGGGCGTCCTGGTCATACTCGTACTGCCGAATTGTGGACTCCGCACATCCGGCGGCCTCGGCAGTCACCGGCCACGAGGCGCGTTCCATGTACCGCTGTTCGGCGGCGATGCGCAACTGCTCGTCGGTCAGTTTCACTCCAGGGGTTCCCATGCTCAATCCGCCGACTTCCGCCAGCCGTCTTCGTTCACGCCACCAGCCTCCGCACCATCTCCCGCGCCCCGGCCCGCTTCCCGCGCGGCTCCAACCACCCTTGCCCCGCGCAGGCGTTGCACCTTCCGCGCCGCCCGTGCCCGCTGCAGTTGCAGGCACGACACGGACGCATCCCCATGACGATGGCCGACGAACCCGGCAAGCTGCGGTCTCGTGCCCCTAAGCGGAGCTCCGGCGTCTTTGCGCCGGTGGAGTGATCGGTCGCCGGGTTCGTGGTCATCGCTTCCCGTGGAGGAGGTGCTGCTGCGTTGCCGGAGCTACGGGCCGGCAAAACGAAAGAAGCCCCGGCAAGTTGCCGAGGCTCCAGTGGTGCATGTAGTATCTGGTCGTGAGTAGGCTAACGACTTGCCGGCCCCTTGTCAAGCCCCAATTCCGTCTGGGTCCAGTTCGGCCCCCGCGATCTGGTGCCCGTCGGTTGCCAACAGCACGACCTCTTCGCCAGCTCCCCAACACGCCTGCAACACGAGATTGGTCGCTCCGTCCAGGCAGGCCAGTCGTTCCCCGACGGTCATGCGCTCCAGCGTCAGGCCCACCGTGCGCGGAGGCGGACCGCCTTCCCCAAGGGGCACGATGAACTGCCCCTCGGCGCGCGCCTCCAGAGCGCAGACCATGCGCACCAGCCGGCGCAGGGAAGCCATCTTTGGCTCCGGCAGAGGTTCCCGGCGCGTGACGGCCCCCTGCCGCAGGTAGCGAGCAGCATCATGGCCGCGGCGTGACTGGTCTCGTGCTTCGTCGTGGACTTCCATGCGTCCCTCCGGGGTGGCGGTGATGACGGCTGCTTCGGCACTCACGCTGCTTCCTCGTCCATTTTCCTGACCACTATCCGCACCCCATGTTCCCCGAAGCCCTTCGTCACCCGCAGGTCAACGATCTGAGCGTCATCGCGGAAGGCAATTCCGTTGAGCGCGTCCTGCACGATCTTGGCGTAGTTGTCGCAGTCCGGCTTCTTCACGTCAGCCCACGGCCACGGGTTCTTCGCTGTGGCGCGTTTGGGCTGCGACTTGGGGGCAACCCTCGTCACATGCAGTTCCAGCGCGACAGGGCCGCACAGCGGCACAGGAATGGCCGTCCTGGCGAAGACGGCCACCCGCGACTTGAAGTCCGCGCGGTCGGGTTCGTCGGTGCGAGCGCCCACGCGGCCCTTGCCGGGAATGAAGCGCTGGCGCTTGCGCTCCGACTTGGCAACGCCGGGGACGGTGAACTCGTAGACCATCACTCGGCCCTCCGATCCGCCCCTGGAATGTTCCGCCATGCCCGGTCCAGCGTCTCATCATGGCAGGCGTCCACTTGCCGGGAATGTTCCGCGCGAACATTCATCGTGACCGTGGCAAGCAGCCGTTGGGCCGCAACCCAAAGCTCGGGTTGGCGCAATGCAACCACGTCAAACACGAGCAGCGGTCGGTGGCAAATATCCCTGCCCCCCGGCGTGTCGTATGTGAGGTACAACCCCGCGAGCGAGATAGTCAGCCCGTCGTGTTCGTCGGCCTTGCATAGGCCTGTGTGGTATGCTGCGTCCACCCGTTCGTCGCCGTCACAGTCCTTCCACGTCAGAAACCCGCAGTCCGTCGCCGTCTGCACGGCGGCGATGATCTCCATGATGTTTGCCATCACTCGGCCCTCCTCTGGCTGCCCCGCTCCGTCACGAGGCGCAGACTCTCCGGCAGGTACACCGTCGCCCGGTCGCGCACCGGGCCCATACCCGGCTTGTCGAGAATGCCGTCCACTCCCCCGGCTCGCAGCGCCGGGATGTTCGCGGCCAGACACGTCGCCAACCCTGCGGCCATGCGGGCATAGAGGAATGCCGCCACCGTCTCCCAGCCGGCGGCCTCGGCGTTGTAGCCGCCGACCGGAAAGTACTGCACGTCATCGAGCAGCACGATCGGGCAGGCTGACGCCGGCCATCGCTGCGTCAGATCCACGTCCTCCGCGAAGTTCTCGAAGGCCCCGGCCCGCGCGTCCTGCCGGCGTTGGATCATCCGCACCGCGTAGATGAGCGTGCCCCCGTTGGCGAAGTACGCGCAGGGAATTCCGGCGTCGAAGGCCACGGTCGCCGCGAGGGCAAGCAGCGTTGTCTTCCCGCCTCCGTGTTGGCTGGTAGCAACGAAGCCCATCCCGTTCGCGACGTACTTCGCGAGCGAGCCCAGGTAGGCTGACGCGGCACCGCGCCAATCGTCCGGGAGCATAGCTGGTATGGGCACGGACAGGTTCTCGGCCGGGAAGCCGAGAATGCCGAGGTGATGCAGCAGCCGGTCGCGACGCGCGACCTCGGGGTCCGCCAACTCCTGCGGGTTGGCGCCTTCACGCTCACGCGCTTCCGCCGTCATGCGGGCTATGGTGGCCTGCAGGCGTTCTGTGCTCGTGCCCGTGTCGCCCATCGTCCCGTCACGCATTTGGTCTTCAGCTGCTTCCGGCACTGGCCAACGCCTCCTTGCGCGCGTCGTCTTCGGCCTTCACGGCGGCCCAGTCTACCTGCGGGTCGTTGCGGGGTGGCTCGCGTTTACCCGGAGGGCCGTCCCGCTCGCGGCGCAGGCGCTCAAACCAGGCGTCCGGGAACCGACGTTCCTTGCCGCTGCGGGGCCCATTGGTCGCGAAGGCCTGCACGATCTGGGCGTCCGTGAAGTCGCTGTTGCCCTGGAGCTGTCCCCGGCACTCGCGGCCGTAGGACTGCGCCTGCTGGTGGGGCAGGAGGGGCGGGTTGGGGTCGGTGAAGTAGGACCTGGCAGCTTGGATGACAGGATCGTGGGCCTCAGCGCAAAGGTCAGGTTGAGGGTCCAACGGGGGGGCATCTGGCGCGCCCATAGGCGCGACTTCCTCCTCCCTTCCCTTCCCTTCATTTCCCTTCCCTTCCCTTCCCTTCCCTTCTACTCGTAACTGTTGAGCAACAGTTGTATGACAGTTACGTAACTCTTGGGCAACTATCTCCTCCTGTTGAGCAACTGTTAGCTGGAGAAGGGCGCGAATGGCGAGACGGTAGAAGGTCTTCTTCTGGCCCTTCTCTCGGCAGTACCATCCATACACGGCGTCAGCGACGGCCCAACTGTTGACGGGAAGCGGAGGAGCTGGTAGGCTACTCTCCTCGCGCGTTTCCTTGGCAATCCATTGATGCTCGTACCATCCGGTCAGGAACCCATACTGTCCGTCGTCATAGATCATCAGCCACGGGAGTCGCGACCCGTTGTGAGGTGTTGCCCAGAAGTCGAGCGCCTCACGCACCTTGCGTTCGTTGACCTTGTGAGTCATGGGGGAGAAGATGGACTCCGCCAGCGCCACCATGTCCAGGCGAACCCTACCCTCGTCATCGGCGAGGAGGATAAGCCCGATCCACAACTCGCGCTCAATGCAGGACGCCCGCCGGAACTGTGGGTGAGCCAACAGAGATGGTTCAATGCTGCGACGGTCTGCCATCAGTCCACCGCCCGGCAGAAGTAAATCAGCCCGCGTCGCACCTGTTCTCCGGTCAGAGAGGGCAGGCCGCAAACGCGGGCTGAAAGGTGTTGTCGTCCGGTTGTGCTGCTACCGTTGATGCGGAACATGAACAGCCTACCCTTGTGTCTCTGACCGGAGAACGCTGTCATCTTACCAACCCCGCGCCCACCCGTCAAGCCGCCGCGCTCCCTCGTGCTTCGTCTCGGGCCGGGTTGTCTGCCCGGCCCGTCCGCTGGTTCTCGTCAGGCGATCCG
>Ga0172367_10003729_pt1 | contig 19454 bp, 18 predicted proteins | sample Lak10m_FD_114542 | JGI IMG/M metagenome (GOLD analysis project Ga0172367, IMG submission 114542) | Freshwater microbial communities from Kabuno Bay, South-Kivu, Congo - kab_022012_10m | ecosystem: Environmental > Aquatic > Freshwater > Lake | place: Democratic Republic of the Congo: South-Kivu...
ACCAATACCCTTGATGCCGATGATATTGTCTGATGGATCACCGCGCAAACCTTTGTAGTCGGGCAGTAGCTCTGGACCAAAGCTAAAACGCTCTTTTACCCCTGCTTCGTCATAGATGACAGTGTCTTTGATCCCCTTTTTCAACGTATACACTTGCACCCGATCGCCTTTCACGAGTTGGAGCGTGTCCATGTCGCCAGAAGCGATCACTACATCGAAATTGGCGAGGTCTTTGCGAGTGAGTACCTGCTCCACGATGGTGCCGAGCATGTCGTCGGCTTCAAAACCCGCCATTTCATACACAGGAATATTGAAAGCTTTGAAGATATCTTTCGAGCGGATAATCTGTGCCACAAGGGCTTCGTCGGTCTTGGAGCGACCAGCTTTGTAGTCTTTGTATGCCTCATGGCGATAGGTTGGACCCGGGAGGTCGTAGCAGGCGGCAATGTAGTCGGGGTGAAGCTCCCCTACTATTTTGATAATCATCGTACAGAGGCCGTACAACGCACCAGTCGGCTCACCCTTACTCGAGGCGAATTCTGGCAGCGCATGATATGCCCGATGTAAGATGGCATGCACATCCAGGAGTACGAGACGTTTTGGCACGGTAGAAGCCTGCTTTTTCATGTGGCTATTGTATCACTTCGGGAGAGGCGCTACGCAGCGGAAATCTCTCTCGTGTTTTCGTCAACAAACCGGAAAGTGAGCCGATGAAGTCTTGCGGTTTTTGAGGCCACTTCACTCGACTCATTTAAATCGCCCGAACCGCTTAGGCCGCTCAAGCCGGCGACATTTTCTGGCCACTCGAGGCAGATAATATTTCGCGGATTGGCGGCAATCTCGGCCCATCCGAGTCGCTCCAGCTCGCTCGCTTTTTCGAGACGATAGGCGTCAATATGGATAAGACGATCAAAGGCTGTGGTGGCTGAATTCGTCTTTGGCAGCAAATATATCTGCTCAATAACAAACGTAGGACTGGTAATAGTGTCGGTAATACCGAGCGCCGAGGCGAAGGCTTTCACGAAAGCCGTCTTTCCGGAACCGAGGTCGCCGGAGAGCGCGAGGATGGTGGCGGTGTTTGGTATAGTGGATATTGATGATGTTGACGTGACCGCTTCTCGCACAGCGTCGGCCATTTGTTGAGCAAAACGTGCAGTGTTGTCGAGACTTTTGCTCACAAAGGGAGGTTTTTTCATGAGCCAAGTATAGTAAAAGCCGGACACTCGCGCAAACCATTTGCGATGCGAGTGTCCGGCCAGAAACCAACGAGAAGAACCTGCTCAACGAAACCAGAGAAACCCTCCACTTTGAGGAGCAGAACCGATACCCCCCTGAGACTGCTGGAGCTTGAAGTCTCCCTGTCGAATGACCCACAGCTTCGTTTCCGGAGTGGGCGAACCCCAGCCGTATCCATACACCGGATCGAAGCGGTAGTTGCTGAAGGTGAAGACCTGCTTGGCAAGCTCTTTGCCGCGCATGGGTTCATCGACAACCTTCGCGAAAAGCATCAGTCGATACCCCACCTGGTAGTATTCGAGAGAAACTTCCACTGTCCGCAATTCATGCGGAGGGATGGAAACAATCATCCGATCTTCGCGCGCGAAGATCGCGATCGTCTTGTCGAGGGTGTTCTCGACCTTCACCGTCGCCGCCGACGGGAAGCGTTGTTCGCCTTTGGGAGTGTAGAACTTCCCGTCGGCGGCCTGTGTCAGGCTATAGAACCGATCTTGGGTGGCACAGCCAACACCAAGAAACAGAGCGATTCCTGCAACCAAAAGGGGCAGGATTGAGCGGATCGAAGGACCCAACAGTTTTTCAGTGTTCATAAGGCAATTCAAGTATCTGCGTTTCCTAATCTGTATATATTATACCACACTAGATGCTAAAAAGTCAATGTTTCGGTATACCCCACCAAACTACCTGTTATTTCCACTCGATTTCAGGCGCCGACACAGGTATACTGTTGGATATGATTCAGTTTGACGAAGACAAACAAAATAAGAAAATAAAAGACCTCTACTCTGTCGAAGAAGAGGAGTTGGCCCAGATGCTGGCAACCCGATACGGCCTCGGTTATGTAAACTTCTCACAAACCCCCGTCAACAGTGACGCCTTGCGTGTGATCGAAGAAGCCAAGGCTCGTGAAGCAAAGTGTGTTGCCTACAATCGCGTCGACAAACGTCTCGAGATCGCCGTACTATCACCAAAAAATGATGCCGCTATTGCCCTCATCGACGAACTCACCCAAAAAGGCTACCGAGTAACACAGGCTGTGGCCTCGATCAATAGCCTGACTCGCGCTTGGGAAATGTATAAAGACTTGTCTTTCGCCTCAGAAACCAAGGCTGGGTCACTCGAGGTATCAAACGAAGAGATCGCGGAGACGCTCTCTCAAGTACAGACAGTTGATGATGTAAAGAAAGCGGTGGCCGGTGTTTTGAGCCAAAACAAAGGCTTCCGCATTTCAAAAATTTTTGAAATCATCCTTGCTGGCGCCCTTGCCACCGGTGCTTCCGACGTCCATCTTGAGCCGGAAGAAAATGCGGTGCGTTTGCGATTGCGTCTCGACGGTGTACTCCACAATGTTCTCTCCCTCGACCACGAAACGTATCATCTGCTCCTCTCTCGAGTAAAACTCCTGTCGGGAATGAAGCTCAATATCAAAAACGACGCGCAGGACGGTCGCCTCAGTGTAAAACTCAACGAAAACGAGATCGAAATCCGCGTCTCCATCCTCCCCGGCTCATACAGTGAATCGATCGTCATGCGTATTCTCAATCCCGAGAGCATTGCGGTGTCTTTGGAAAGCATGGGAATCGATCCGAAGCTGTTTGCCATCATTCAAAAGGAAATCGATCGTCCAGAAGGCATGGTCCTCACTACCGGTCCGACTGGTTCCGGAAAAACCACCACTCTGTATGCCTTCTTGAAGAAAGTGAGTCAGCCAGAAATCAAGATCATCACTATCGAAGACCCGATTGAATACCATTTGCCAGGCATCGTACAAACACAAGTGGAATCAGAGAAAGGGTATGACTTTCTTAATGGATTGCGCGCAGCCCTGCGACAAGATCCCGACGTCATCATGGTTGGTGAAATCCGCGACAATGAGACAGCGAAGATTGCGATCAACTCCGCACAGACTGGCCACCTCGTATTCTCCACGCTGCACACCAATAGTGCCGCGGGAACCTTCCCTCGCCTCATTGACCTTGGTATCAATCCAAAGACCCTCACTTCGGCGGTGAATATCGCACTCGCCCAGCGCCTCGTGCGAGTCCTGTGTCCATCATGCAAAAAGCAGGCGGTGCTCGACACGGAAAACGCTGCGCTCGTGGCAAAAACGCTCGCAAGCATTGCCGACCCAGCATATCGAAACAGCTTGGCAAAAGATGGAGTCGACACCACCAAACACTGGCTTTCTGTCGGCTGTAACACTTGCAACATGACCGGCTACAAGGGCCGAATCGGTATCTATGAGGGCATCTTGCGCAGCGAAGCTGTGGAAAAGGCGGTGGTGGGCAATCCAAGCGAGCGAGAGATCAAGAAGGCGGCACTTTCTCAGGGCTTGCTCGATATGCGACAGGACGGTGTACTAAAAATGCTTCGCGGCACCACCTCCCTAGACGAACTCTCCCGCGTCATCGACCTTTTCGACGAATTCTAGAATCGAAAGAAGAAAAGGTGGCGAGACAAAAAACCGCAACACACTTTTTCTGAAGTGGAAGTTGCGGGAATGTGCTGGTACGATAAGATAGTGACAGAAAAAGCGCCCAACAAGGGGCGCCTTCTCTGATGAAAATTTCGATCCAAAAGAGATTCGAGCGCAGTAATCTCTAAGCAATGCTTTTAATACTAGACTAAAAGCCAAGTTAAGCGACTAAGGATACTCACAGCCGAAGCCAGGACGTCCTTGTTGAGAAACTACTAAACCCTTGCAGGTGTATTGCTTAGAGATTACTATGCTGGAATGCGTTAAAAAATGGCCTATTATGGCCGTTTTTTGTTCCTTTCTTTTTCAAATTGGCTTGTCGATATGCTCGACATTATCCTGACCGACCACCGCTTCAGTAACTATCCTAGCACTATTTGTGCCAAATGTCAAGCTCTTGACTTCCCTGCTCGCGAGAACCGTCTGTCGAACGTGGCTCGTAACAATACCAAATTTTATCAAAAAGTAAAGGCCTGTCCTCGCAAAAAGGCGGTATAATGGGCTCATGCCCCACAGCGACACAAAGAAAGAACCAAAAAAACAGTCTGTTGCTGCGCACGACGCAGGACCAGCTTCCACGGCCACGCCTACCGACGAGAATTTTCTTGACCAAACCCTGCGCCCATCACGATGGGATGAATACATTGGTCAGAAAAATATCAAGGAGAATCTGAGCATTCTTTTGACGGCGGCCCGTGAACGCAACCACCCGCCCGAGCATATTTTGTTTTACGGGCCGCCGGGACTCGGCAAGACTACCCTCGCCCACCTCATTTCCAAGGAAATGAACGCCCAAATGAAGGTTACCTCTGGTCCAGCCATCGAAAAAGTCGGCGATTTGGCTTCGATTTTGACCAACCTTTCGGCCGGCGACATTTTGTTTGTCGATGAAATCCACCGCCTCAATCGATCCATTGAGGAGATCCTCTACCCCGCCATGGAGTCGGGCTCGCTCGATATTATTATCGGCAAAGGGCCATCGGCGCGCACGATACAGCTCGAGTTGCCAGCCTTTACATTGATCGCGGCGACCACTCGCATTGCAATGCTCTCTTCCCCACTGCGATCACGTTTTAGTGGCGGCACCTTCCGTCTCGAATTTTATACACAATCTGAAATCGAGGAGATCGTGAAGCGCTCGGCCAAGATTCTTGGAGTGGAAATCGATAGTACCGCGATCACAGAGATTGCCAAGCGTAGCCGCTTCACACCCCGCACTGCCAACTACCTCCTGAAGCGTTGTCGCGACTTTGCTCAAGTAAAGAAAGGCAGGCTCGATGCGGATGTTGTGAAAAAAGCCCTCGACCTGCTCGGCGTCGACCATATCGGTCTTTTACCCTCAGATCGTGCCGTACTCACAACCCTCATCGAAAAATTCGGCGGTGGCCCTGTGGGACTCAACACTCTCGCGGCCGCGCTCTCCGAGGAGGAAGCGACCATCGAAGAGGTACACGAGCCATACCTATTGCAACTCGGCTTCCTCGAACGCACTCCGCGCGGCCGCGTTGCCACCAGCAAGGCACACGCGCACCTTGGTATCAAACATTCCGAAAAACTTGTATAAAATACTTCGCAACCACCTGCTTATTTAATATCTGGACGCACACTCAGCACAAACTCAATCACCTTCTCTCGAATACCTTCAGTCTTGGTGACGTGCTGTATTTTGTACCGCAACTCATCTCTCGTTGCGCCCAGCTCAATTGCAGCCTCGACATCTTCGATAGCAGAAACAACTGCAGACACCTCAATCCTTGTTTGATGTGCAGGATGAACAAGCACCTCTTTCTCTTCCACCGCCTTTTTAAGTTCGGCGAATGTTTTTGACTCCATAACGCTCAGTGATTTTGGAATTTCCATTTGTTCTGCAGGGTTCATATTGTGATGTAGGACTTGCTTAGAGTAATACTGTTATTATCCTCCAAATGACCAGCAGGGGCAAGCACGAAAAACCCCAACTGTGTTGGGGTTTTTCGTGCTTTACTTTCACCAACCCGACTAGCGTCGTCGTGATGTCTTCTTTACTGCTTTGCGCTTAGTCGACCGCTTCACGGTCTTCTTCGTTCGCTTTACTGCCTTTCGTTTTTTTGCCATGTGAGTATGAAATCTGAAAAATGAATATTCCTGTAAAAGTATATAAATTATTTTTTCGACACTGACGCTTGCGCGCAAAAATATATTACATTGACTATGTTCATTATGTGCTTGCTTGAGCAAAAATACAATGCACGAAAAGAAACATCTGTGGACAACTCTGCTCTATTGAAACATTTCGCCAACGACTTTCTCTTTATCCGAACTTGAGTACAATACAGACATGTCCGGCCACAACAAATGGAAGCAAATTAAGGAAAAGAAAGGTAAAACTGATGCGCAAAAAAGTCGTGCCTTTACAAAGTACGCCCGCCTCCTCACAATGGAAGCGAAGAAGGCGGGCGGGCGGAAAGACGCCCCGAATGTGAAAGCGGTGATCGAACGTGCCCGCGCCGCCAACATGCCAAACGACAACATCGAACGCGCTATCAAGAAAGCCACCGAGGCGGGCGGCGGAGCTATGGAACATATTGTGTACGAAGCATACGGCCCAGGTGGTTGCGCTATGATCATTGAAACTCTCACCGACAACCGCAACAAGGCTGCACAAGAAGTGAAGCACATTCTCTCCGACCACGGCTTCGAGCTGGCAGGTATTGGCTCGGCGAGCTGGGCGTTCGAAAAATCCCGTGCCGATGATGGGCATGAGATCTGGAATCCAACCACCACCACACCCCTCTCCGAAGAAGACGGGGCAAAGCTCCTCGCACTCACCGAGGCCCTTGAGGAAAATGACGAAGTCCAAGAAGTCTTCACCAATGCTGAATAGGCCTATTGGCAACAAAAATATGGCAACACCTGCACCCAAACCACTTCGCGTCCTCGCTATCGATCCAGGATATGAGAGGCTTGGCATTGCCGTAGCCGAACGGGCATCAGAAGGGCCGACACGTGGCAAAGATGTCCTGCTTTTTTCCGAATGTTTCCAAACCTCAGCCAAGCTCTCCTTCCCTTCCCGCCTGCGCTCGCTCGGCGAAGAAATCGCGCGAGTGATTGAAGAATTTGAGCCGACCGTCCTCGCCATCGAAACTCTCTTTTTCACCAACAACCAAAAAACCGCCATGAATGTCTCGGAGGCCCGAGGGGTTATCGTGTACGAAGCAGCCCGTCACGAACTCCCCATCGCCGAGTACGGCCCAGGCCAGATCAAAAACGCCACCACCGGCTACGGCAAGAGCGACAAACAGCAGGTAACAAATATGCTTCCAAAGCTCATCAAAATTTCAAAAGAGATTGAGCACGACGACGAATACGACGCCATAGCCTGCGCCATTACCTGCCTCGCCTCGTATCGACCGTAACTATCCACAGGAGCTTTCTTGGCAAAATACTTGCAAAAATATATATTTCGAGGATACTAGTCTGAATCAGATTCTGAGTTACACGCCACACACAACGGTATGCCAAAAAAACCAACAAAAATCTCAGCGAAACAGAAATCTTCGCCAAAAATAACGAAAGCTGAGAAGACAAAGAAAATCATCACCACAAAAGCTGGCAAAAACGATACGAAGCCAGTGGCAGTGCCTCCCGAAAAGGATGCGGAAGAAAAAGACGAGCATATTCCACTCAGCAAAGATGTTGAGAAAGCCCTTGAAGAAGTGGACGAGAAAATTGACGATCCGGAAGCGCCTGTCACCGATGAAATACTCGATGTCATGACCGAAGAAGATTTTTCACCGGATATCGACGACGCCGACGAAAAGGAGGAGTGGTAACAAAAACAGCTTTCCTCGAGAAAGCTGTTTTTGTTATTTGACGTGAATTTTCAAGAAGCGGCGAGCACCAACCTTGAGGTCAATATTGGCAGAGACAGTGAAATGATAGTCGGTGATCTTGTCCTTTGAACCATCAGCACCCATCACATGCACCGCGCCGCCATCTACGAGGCGGCGCCAATCCGACTTTGAAGAAACGATGTTTTCTGCCACGAGAATATCGGCAAGAACGGCACCTCGAGAGACCGAAATAATTGGGGCATCATCGGGCATTGCCCCCGAAGCAAACACTTTATTAAAACGTTGTTCGGCAGCATCGGCAGACGCTTGGCCGTGATACAAACTCACAATAGCCTTCGCCAGCAGCACCTTTCGATCGCGCGGATTGGCACCACCAGCCACGGCCGTCTCCCCTGCCGCAATCTCCGCCTCAGTGACATCGGTACAAAGCAAAAAATATTTTGAAACCAAATCATCGTGAACAGACATGAGTTTGCCAAACATCTCATCGGAACTATCAACAATCGCAATCACATTCCCCCAACTCGAAGACATCTTGCGCCCGTCAGTGCCCTCGAGCATTGCCGTGGTGAGCACATCCTGCTCAGGCTGACCATAGTGTTTCTGAATGACTCGGCCGGCCTTCAGATTGAAAAGCTGATCAAATCCGCCGAGCTCGATGTCGGCCTTCACGGCCACAGAATCATAGCCCTGCATGAGGGGGTACAAAAGCTCCCGGAGCGAGATTTCCTCACCTTTTTCTAGACGATCCTTAAAATTGCGACGTGCGGTCATCTGCTGTACGGAAAAGCTCTCCGCCAAAAGGGCAATCTCAGCGAAGCCGAGCTTTGAAAGCCACTTGCTGTTGAAGACAAATTCTGCACGATCGATATCAATGATTTTACCAATCTGCTGCTTGTAGTCACGGAGGTTTTCTCGAATCTTCTCCGGAGTGAGCATTGGTCGCTTATCGAGCTTGTCCGAAGGGTCGCCGATAAGTGCAGTGAAGTCGCCGACAATCAACACCACCTGATGTCCGAGGTCTTGAAAAGCTTTCAGCTTTCGCAAAGTAATCGCTCGACCAAGGTGAATCTTCGAGCTGGTCGGATCAATTCCGAGCTTCACACGGAGCTGGCGACCAGAAAGAAGCTTCTTTTCCAAAGCCTCTTTTACAAACACATCCTCTACTCCACGGGTGAGGAGATCGGCCACTTTTTTCGGGTCGGTGTTGACTGTTGGCTGTTTCGTGATTTTTCTGAGCAAAGAAAGTGGCGATTTCATAGAAATAATCTACCACGCCGGCGGTTTTTCTGCTATTGTACTAGAAATGAACCGCACACTCTCGACAGAGCTCAAAATAGCACGCAAAAGATTGCAAGAGGTGGCCAAAAAAGGTAGCCACCACGGTCACAAGATCGCACGAAACGCGACCCTCCGCACACACCGCTGGATCAAGCACCGCTCGAATATCATCAAAGAGGTGGCTCTTATTAGTTTTTCTCTCTGTTTCATCATTGGTGGACTCATAACCTTTTGGATATCGACATTTCCCCTCCCCGACCTTAGCACTTTTGAGGAGCGGCAGCTGAGCGAATCAACCAAAATCTACGACCGCACTGGCAAAATCCTCCTCTACAACGTCCACAACAACATTAAAAGAAAGAATGTTGCCTACGAGGAAATATCGAGAAATGTAAAAAACGCCACCGTCGCCATCGAGGACACAGAGTTTTATGAACACTTTGGCATCAAGCCAAAAGCAATCCTGCGCGCTATTATCACTGACATTATCACCCTCGAATTTGCCCAAGGTGGCTCAACCATCACCCAACAGGTGGTAAAAAATTCACTCCTCACCACCGACAAAACCATCACTCGAAAGCTCAAAGAGTGGGTATTGGCCATGAAGCTTGAGCGCGTGCTCACCAAGGATCAGATCCTCGGTATTTATTTGAACGAGGCGCCCTATGGTGGAACCATTTACGGTGTTGAGCAGGCCTCAGAGGAATTTTTTGGTGTTCACGCCAGCGACCTCACCCTCGGCCAAGCCGCCTATCTCGCCGCCCTACCGCAAGCACCCTCGTATTACTCACCTTTTGGCAACAACCTAGACAAGCTTACTGCCAGAAAGAACCTCGTCTTGCAACAAATGCTTGAGCACGGCTTTATCACCCAAGCAGAACATGATGCCGCCAAGAAAGAGGTGGTCACCTTCAGCAAGCCTGACAATCGCGGCATCAAGGCACCGCACTTTGTCTTTTACATCCGCGACTATCTCGTAAACAAGTATGGGGGCAAGGCTGTTTCGGAGGGTGGACTCAAGGTGATCACAACCCTCGACTACGAATTGCAACAAAAGGGTGAAGAGATCGTGAAGCGTTTCGCGATCGACAACAAGAAAAATATCGATGCAGAAAACGCGGCACTCGTGGCGATCGACCCAAAAACCGGCCAGATCCTCACCATGATTGGGTCGCGTGACTATTTCGACAAAGATATCAACGGCAACTTCAACGTCGCCCTCGCACGTCGCCAGCCAGGGTCTTCATTTAAACCTTTTGTGTATGCCGAGGCCTTTACGAAAGGATATTCACCAGAAACGGTACTCTTTGACCTTCCGACTGAATTTTCAAGTAGCTGTACTCCAAACATCGCCGTAAGTGCCACGAGCACACTCTTGATCGTTGGGTCGAGCACACCAAACCGAGCTGACGCTGTCTGCTACTCACCTCGCAACTACGATGGCGGCTTCCGCGGCCCCATGACACTGCGCAACGCACTTGCCCAATCTATCAACATTCCGGCAATTAAAACACTCTATCTCGCCGGGATTCACGACTCACTAAACCTTGCAAAAGAAATGGGAATCGAAGGACTCGCCGATGCCGACCGATACGGACTCACCCTCGTACTTGGTGGCGGTGAGGTAACCCCACTAGACATGACGAGTGCCTATTCTGTATTTGCAAACCAAGGTGTACGCAACCCAGATACCGGTATTTTGCGTATCGAGGACCGAGAAGGCAACGTTTTGGAAGAATTTAGAGCGAATCCGACGCCGGTACTTGATCCAAATGTTGCACTCACTATTTCAGATGTTCTCTCTGACAACAATGCCCGATCGCCGATCTTCGGCAGCAACTCCGCCCTCCACTTCCCCGGCTATGATGTGGCCGTAAAAACCGGAACCACCAACGAGTTTAAGGATATGTGGGTGGTTGGCTACACCCCGAACATTGCCGTGGGAGCATGGGCCGGCAACAACGACGGCCGACCAATCCAAAAAGAGAATTCTGCTCGCCAGGTGATCGCCCCTCTCTGGAACGCCTTTATGTACGAGACATTCAAAAAATACCCGGCAGAAAACTTCCCAAAGCCAACCCCGCTCCAAGACGACACGGTGAAGCCGGTACTTCGTGGCTTCTGGGAAGGCAATCAGTCTTATGTTGTAGACAAAATCAGCGGCAAGCTCGCCACTGAACACACCCCACCAGAGATGCGTGAGGAACGTGTACTGAAAAATGTCCACTCTATTCTCTACTGGGTAGACAAAGACAATCCAAACGGTCCACAACCGAGCTTGCCGATTGCCGATCCGTCATTTGCAAACTGGGAGTACGCAGTACAGAAGTGGGTGCAAGCCAACCGTCTCACAGAGGAAAATGCTTCTGTGATCCCGACGAAGACCGACGATGTTCATGTGCCCGAGTACTTCCCCGTCATCACGCTCACCTCGCCAGCAGCAAACGCAACATTCTCCAAAACAGACGTGGTCGGTGTTTCTGTAGGCATCAAGAGCCACTTCCCACTGAACCGAATCGACTACTACCTCAACAATGTGTACCTTGGCACCTCTGAACAAGCACCGTGGACATTCTCCTTCTCCTTGACGGACGCCGACTCAGCCAACACGTCGGGACCAAACACCCTCAAGGCTGTCGCAAAGGACAGTGTGGGCAACAAAAGCGAAACAACGATCTCATTTAATATCCTTTAGAGAGACGCCCTTCCGCTTCAGTGCCGACAAAATCGCCTCTTTCTTGATATGGAGTATGTTTTTGTGTATCGAATTGGCCTGAACCCGCGCTACCCCATCTTTCACCTCCACACTCGCTGGATCAAGTACAACTCCCGAGACTTCTTTCGCCACCTCGATAAACGAATCGCGCACCACAAATGCGTTGTTCCTAAGGGCTGAAAACTTTGTGAGAAAAAGAGAGATGTTGAACATATTGATAGGCACTACAACGTCCAAAAAGGCCTTAAGAGAGGCTTAACGGTTCATCGGCATCACCAAGTACAAAAAGGTCTTATCCGACACGCCACGGAGCACCACAGGACGGCTCGGACCATTGAAATGGAGTGAGATGCTGTCTGAATCCATCGACTGGAAGCAGTCGGTGACGTATTTATGGTTGAAGTTCATATCAAGGTCCTCGCCCGAGAGGCTGGCTTTGAGTTTATTCATATTCTCCCCCACCTCGGCGTTTTTAGTCTTCATCTCAAAGGATTTCTTTGAGGGCGCCACGGCAAAAGAAACTTGATTAAACTTATCGGAAAAAATATGAGCCATTTTTAGAGCACCAACAAGATCCTCCTTCAGGAGAGTGGCTTCGGTCTTGTACTCTTTTGGAACAATTTGCTTGTAGTCTGGGAAAGAACCGTCGATGAGACGTGAGGTGAGGTAGGTGTTGCTCGAAGAAAAGGCGATTTGGTTTTTGTCGAAAGAGATTTCGACATCTTCATCGATCTCTTCGAGAATTCGCATGATTTCAGTGACATTTTTGAATGGAATGAGCACATGAGAGAAATCCTGGGCCTTTTTTACTCGTATACGCTTTTCGGCAAGACGGAAAGAGTCGGTCGCCACAAAGACCAACTCATCTTCATCAGCAAAAACATATACACTAGAGAGCTCCGGCTTCACCTGAGAGGTTCCAGAGGCATACCAGACGGCCTTGAGCCCGCGTACAAATTCTTTTGGGGTCAAGGTAATGCTGTTTTCCTTCATGAAGACTGGGACGGTGGGAAAGTCCTCATGCGGAAGCGCCTTGATAAGGGTCGAGTTGTTTTGCGTGGAAACCGAGAGGTTGCCGTCGATTGTCTCGAGGACGATATTTTTGTCTCCGCGCACTTGCTGAAGAAAGCTCGAGAGGATGGCGCCCGGGATAGCGACTGATCCTGAGACTTCTACCTTTACTGGAAGGTTTATTTCGATACCAAGGTCAAGATTGGTAGCTCTGATAAGGAGGTTGCCTTGCTCAGCCTTTAAGTAGAGACACTTCAAGACAGGGAGGGTGAGATTCTTCCCTGTTACACGTTCTGCCTTTTGGACAGCTGCCACAAATTTTTCACGTACGCATTCTATCCTCATGTTTTTACTATATTCTATATAAATAATTATTACTATTATTAGGACTGTGGATATGTGTATAAGTCGGCGGAAGCCTTCCGTGCGGCCGTTATTTTGATGACCAGTATCCACAGTGCTGTTGGGGATACTCTTGATAGCTGTGGACGAGTATGGAGATTTGGCCTTATGGTGCCCATCTTTTACACACCTACTCCCCCACCTCCCCACAGCCACTCCCCAGACTTATACACACAAAATCGAGGGTTATCATACACTTATCCACAGAATTATCCCCAATTCCACAGATAACAGGGGGTCGTTTGGGTCGCTATAACCACTATAAAAGAGCTCGGATCTGGTTCAGTTCCTGCATGAGCACGGCATCAGTCTTGATCTCCTGCTTTATCTTCTCGCATGAGTGGATGACGGTGGTGTGGTCGCGGCCACCGAGCTTTTGGCCAATCGATGGATACGAAACGCTGCAATCCTCTCGGAGGATATACATGACCATTTGGCGAGGACGCACCACTTCCTTGCGGCGCGTCTTGTCATAGATGCTTGCTTCGTCGATGTTGTAGTAGTCAGCAATAACTTTGATAATGTCCTTCGCAGCAATTGCCTTTTTTGGCTTCGCACTATTTTTAACAAGATTTTTGATCTCAAGCATGCTCAAATCCTTCCCTTTTAGCTGGGCTTGGCAAATGATTGAGTTCAAAGCACCCTCAAGCTCGCGGATATTCCCTTCTACTGATGAAGCGAGGTATTCTGCCGTCTCATCGTTCAAGGTAAAGCCACTTTGTGAGGCTTTTGCCTTCAAAATAGCAGTACGAGACTCTAGATCTGGGTACGGTAGCTCTACGAGCATGCCAGAGCTAAAGCGTGAGCGCAGGCGGTCTTCGACGTTGGCGATAAAGTTTGGGTGTTTATCCGCGGAGAAGATGATCTGACGGTTGTTGTCGAAGAAAAAGTTGAACAAATGGAAGAGTTCTTCCTGGATTTTGTCCTTGTTTGAAAAAAACTGCACATCATCCATGATAATGAGGTCGTACTTTCGGTACTTCTCCTTAAATAAATTCATTTTGTTGGTCTGGAGGGCGTTGATGCACTCTTGGCCAAACTTTTCTGAGGTAAGGTAGTACACCTTTTTCCCAGGGTAATGGGTTTTGATATAGTTCCCTATCGATTGCACGAGGTGAGTCTTGCCATGGCCGGTGTTTCCGTAGATGAAGAAGGGGTTGTAAGCTTGACCCGGCTTTTTGATGATGGCCTGAGAGGCTGCGTGGGCGAGCTCATTGAAACTACCGACGATAAGGGTGTCGAAGGTGTAGCGAGGGTTGAGATTGTCGTCCTTGTTGATCTGTACATCATTGAGTGGAAGTTGGGTTGTTGGGTTGAAGGCCGCCTTTGGAGCCTCCTCAGCCTTTTTGCGGCTACCATCCTCCTTTGCGATGACGTAGGACATGGCGCGAATTGTCTCGTTTTGCCCACGAAGATTTTTCAGGATCTGTTTGTGGTACTTGTTGCTGATCCAATCCTTTGCAAATACGTTGGGAACATGGAGATAGACAGTGCCATCGTCGATCTTCTGTATGTGGGTGTTGGAAAACCAAGTGATGAAGGTAGCCTTTGAGATAGCAAGCTCAATCTCTACTAAGACTTTATCCCACATTTGCTTGTAGTCCATAAGTGAAACGTATTATATAAGCTGGAAAGAAAACGCAACACTTGTGGAGGGTGGAGAAGTATGTTGATAAGTTGTGGATAGAGGGAGGCGCGTGCTTGTTTGTCGAGAACAGCATAAATCCTTGCTAGGATTTTGCTTCGTGCTCGGCCCGTCGGCCTGCGCAATGTCTCTCCAAACAAGCACGCGCCTCATTCTCTCAAGTTCTCATCACTTTTCTTCCAAAGATTGAACATTTTCATACTTTGTGTTACCCTATTCTTCATGTCATTTACATACAATCCAAAAAAGCGAAAGCGCGCCAAGACTCACGGCTTCCTCGTACGAGGTCGAACTTCGGGTGGTAAGCGTGTGCTTGCGCGACGACGACTCAAGGGTCGTAAGAAGCTCTCGGTAAAGAAGTCGAAGTAAGTTTCAAATGTTGCCAAAGGCTCAACGAGTCACAAAAACGCTCTTCCCCGAACTCCTCGGAAAGGGTGTTTTTTGTTCGTCGGCCACTTTCTCGGCACGATTTTTGGCGTCCCCAGCCACCTCCCCTACCGTGAAGTGCTCTGTAGTGGTGTCAAAAAAGGCTGCCGGTACGGCGGTATTGCGCAATCGCCTCAAGCGCCACTTTGCCGCTGCGCTCGAAAATGTACTGGCTTCGGTGCAAAAAGATGGATTACTCAAGACTCCGTTCGTGGGAGCCTTTTTTGTAAAAGTACCCAGCACCGGGTCGGCAAAAGAGGTGCCGCTGTCAGACATTGAGTCAGAAATCTTCCAGCTTCTCAAAAAAGTGAAATTGGTCTAGAATGGCTTGATGAGTTACTTCTACCATATGTTTTTCTACGACCCGTTGTACAACGGGCTTATTTTGTTGATCAATTTACTGCCAAGCTGGGCAGATTTTGGTCTGGCCATCGTGTTGTTCACGGTTACTGTGAAGCTGGTCCTCTACCCACTTTCTCGCAAGGCGGTATTGAGTCAGATGAAAATGAAAGAGCTCGAACCGCGTATCAATGAGATCAAGCAACAGTACAAAGAGCCGATCGAACAGTCGACGCAGACGATGAAGCTATACAAGGAGGCTGGCATCAACCCTTTTTCAAGCATTGCGCTCATCTTTATTCAAATTCCGATTATTCTCGCCCTCTATCAGATTTTCTACAGTGGCGGTTTGCCAAAAATCGACACCTCCCTCCTCTACTCTTTCGTGCACGCTCCAGAGCTGGTGACGATGAAGCTATGGTTTGTAGATATTACCAAAAAAAGTTGGGAGTTGGCGCTACTCGCAGCCGTCACGCAGTATTTTCAGATTAAATACTCGATGCCGGTGAGCAAGAAGGATCCAAAAGCCGAGCCTACCTTCGGCACTGATTTGGCGCACGCTATGAGCACACAGATGAAGTATGTTCTGCCGGTGATCGTGTTTTTTGCTTCATACAGCATCAACGCAGGTATCGCAATCTACTGGACCACAAGCAATGTTTTTACGATCGGCCAGGAGTTATTTATTCGAAGAAAGGCTGGCAAGGAGTAAGCTCCAGAAAGAACCGTCTTGTTTGTTGGTGAAGAAAAGGTAGTTTTCCTGTGGATCGAGGAAGGGTTTGATCACGTCGAGCTGCTCTTTTGAAGTGGTGGTGAGGCTGGCAAGGAGCTTGGTTGAGCCTGTGCTGGTGTTGATCATCCAAATATCGTCCACAAAGGTAATCGTGCCCTGGTACCAGCTATCCGGATAGGCGCCGCTCGGGAGATACTGAGGCACCGCACAATACACTATTGTCGCTCGCTTCTTGCTCCAAACACACTTTTCTGGGAGGACGGTAAATGAAAACAGTTCAAAGGCCCCCGTTTTGGTGTCCAAGAGTCGTGTAGCGAAACCGTTGTCTTGTGAGTTGGAATAAATAACATATTTTTGATCGGGACTAGCGAGAGTGGTGAGGCCGCGGATATTGCCAAGCACTCGATCGAGCTTCTGTGTGTCGGTATTGAGGAAATACATAAAACCATCGGAGAAGGTCGAAGCTTTGGTCGTGATCGCTAGGATGTTGGAGGCTAGCCACTGGCTTGTCCATTCGGTGATTGGTGAGCTTAGTACCTCTACCCTCTTTGTATCGTCCTTGCTCGAGATGATACCTTGGAGATTTGCTCCCTTCGGTACCGTATAGAAGACGGAGCCAAGGGTAAAGGGCGAAGGAATAACTTCTGTAAGGTTGCGGGTGAGGTAGCTACCACGCACTTCCTGTGGAAGGAAGTTGATATCGCTTGAGAAAGTGGTCTGGCTCGAGGTCGCCGTCTTTGACGGTACGAGCTTGGCGAGATAAGTCTCGATGGTGTAAGGGTTCGTGTCAGTAGTGAAGCGAAGGTAGACGCTCGCGCCATCCTTTGCCCAGACCGCTTCGCGGATCTTCTGGATCGAGGCGCTCGCAATCTTCTGTGTATCAAGTGTGTCGGTGCGAGTTTCGTAGATAGCGCCATTGATACGGTCGATAAAGCGAATGTGGGTGGTGGTAGTACTCGTCTTCCCTATCTTGGTGATGACATCGTAGGCAACAGCACCGGCAATAGGTCCAGCCGAGATTTTGCGGAGGGTCGGAGGTGTTGCGGGCGTTTCACTCGTGGTGGTGGCGATGGTTTCTGGTGGAGTCACGGGTTCAGTATTATTGTCGCCCATATTGCCGAAACCACCACGGTCCGCCGTGCCTTCGTTGGTGACATCGGGACCAAGGTCTGTGTTGACACTCGGTGTTTTCATGAAAAGGAAGAAGAATACAGCAAGTGCGACGACAATGAGCCCAACAATGATTCCAAGAATAGTGTATGCAGTACTTTTTTTCATGTGGTTATATGCAAGGTGTTGTGGTAAATCCAGCTCCGCCCATGGCACCACCAACGCCATATGTTTGTATCGTGTCACCATTTGGACAGCGTTGTCTGTGATCAATGTCAGCCGTCGTTTGTCGATGAATTTCAGTAGCGGCCGCAAGGAGCGCCTCTGCCTCAGTAGCCCTCCCCTGGCTTTGGAGCATGCTAGTGCGCTCAAGCACTGTTGACCATGCAGCCACAAGTTGTCGGCGCGCTGCCGTTATGCTGTCTGGTGTTGCAGGTGGTGTGAGGCGAGATTGTACCTCGGTAATAATCTTTCCCTTGAAACCATTGGTGTAAGCCAAAACATCCGTACTATTTCTGAGTGCTGTAAGTTCACCTTCGAGCCTCGACTGTTCTGTGAAGCAGGCTTCTGGGTCGGTTTGCTCAGGGTCATTGCAGTCACCCAATGCCTCCAATTGTTGCATTAGTGGCGTGGCTTGTGCACTGAAGTTGGCATTTGCTTCACGATTTTCCAAGCGGAGTTGCTCAGCGGCTTGGGCGGAGCCAAGTCGCTCCTCGAAGTAGGCAGAAGTGCCAGCATAGTCCCTCACCTTGTCCACCACGAAACTAATCTTGGTGAGTTGTGGGTTGATGGTATTTAAAATCAAATATGAGCCAAGCACGAGACCGAGGCCAATGAGGGCTTGCTGAATACGGTCTTTGGCTGTCTCGCGGGCACCCTCACTAGTGGAGACGACGAGCTTGAAGCCTTCAAAGGTGATCACGAGCACGGCAATGATGGAAGAAAGTGAAATAACTAGTCTAAAGAAGCCTTTGATATAGGTAACAAAGTCGGTACGGCAGTTGGTCGTACCTGAATTGTTTCCTGCTGACACGCCAGCGTTGGTGTAGGTGTTGGTGGTGCCTTGAGAACAGCTGGTGTCGTTGTAAGTACCCGGAATCGGTGCGAGGAGGATGTAGTCGGAGGCGTCTCCAAAGGCTGCCGAAACAGTTGTTGGAACAATGGTCGCCACTCCCCCGACGAGGATGGCAATGATGTGGCAAAGAGTGAGGAAATGTTTCATGGTGTGTGATTAGAAAAGCGAAGTGCTGACCTTGCCCGGGCTGTTGTAGTCGATTAGTAAGCTACTCGTGTTGGTTTGGAATACTTTGCCAGACTGTCGGAGTACAACATCTACTTGCGCAACCCCCTTCTCTGCTTCGGGTACCTTGAACACAATGTTGCTGCGAGTGATGTTCGGTACTGTTTTGCCGTTGAGTGACCATGAGTAATACAGACTATTGCTGTCACGATTTTTTACAGAAAAGAAATACGGCTCAATCACCAGCTTCATCTCTGAATCGCCGAGAGAGAGGCTTCTCGGGAGTGCTCGTTCGTAAGAGATGCCGGTGAGGGGGGTGTCTTGGTAGAGTACAGGGCTGGTGCTGACGCTGCTGATAAATATCTGCCCCACAGTCTTTACACTAGCATCTGCCGTCGAAACCTCGACACTAATAATCTTCTCGTTCACTGGTATGGTATCGCTAAAGGTCACAATGTTTTTGCCAACTCCAGATACGTCGGCGACAAATTCTTTGTCCAGCTTCCATCGGTAGATGAGCTTTGATGTTGGCACGAGGACACCGTCTTTGGTAAAGATGTTCGGTACAGCCACCACCTTCACGCCACTTTGGTGTGAATAGAGAGCCTTTCCTTTGTAGAAAGGTGGCACATACGAGTCGGTCTGCCAGAGGAGGTCGACGGTGGCCGGGGTGATACTCACTGTTTTTGTGCTCTCTACGCCGTTGAAAAAGATCGAAACACTCAGATTGGTATAGCTGCCATTTTTGCCGGCCTTAAAACGAAATGTTTTGGCTCCTATTCCCTGCTGCACAACCTTCCCATTGAGCGACCAAGCGATGTTACTTCGATCCATGTCGGCAGAGTAGCTATCGACGCTTGCCACGACGTCTTGAAAAGCGGCTGGGTATTCTGGCTTCAAGGTGACATTGATGGGCGCTTTCTTAAACTCGTCTGGAATAGGTGGCGCATCGGCTTCTGTCGGTGGTTTCGCGTTTTTGAGATAGTCGGGAATGCTAGATGTCGAG
>Ga0172367_10003731_pt1 | contig 19451 bp, 18 predicted proteins | sample Lak10m_FD_114542 | JGI IMG/M metagenome (GOLD analysis project Ga0172367, IMG submission 114542) | Freshwater microbial communities from Kabuno Bay, South-Kivu, Congo - kab_022012_10m | ecosystem: Environmental > Aquatic > Freshwater > Lake | place: Democratic Republic of the Congo: South-Kivu...
AATATGAAGCTCCCTTTGACGCATCGAGCATGACTCATTTTCGCAAGCGTCTCAAACATGCCGATCTGGCAGCTTTGCAGGATGAACTCCTGCAAGTGCAGCAGGCGAAAAAGCAGACAATGACCTAACCTGATCGATTCCGTATAAAAAAAGCCCTCAACCGATGGGATAAAGTGTTATCTTACAATGGGTAACGTTGCAATTGCCATTCAAGATCACACAACCCAATAGGTGGAGAGCTATATGGCAAAAAATAACAGGAATCCGCAGAAAAAGAAAGCACAAATTCAGGCAATTGAGGTAACCGACGATCAGTTGACTGGCAGGGCAGGTTTGAGCCTCTTTGCTATCTATCTGCGAAGCATTCAGCTCTTTCCGATCATAGAACGCCTGTTCGGCAAGCTGCGTAAAAGCAACAAGGGACTGCCGATTGCAGAGCTGTTCGTACAGATCCTGAGTTTTTTCATGGATGGGACGAGTCGTCATCTCACTGGTTTTGATCATCTCAAGAATGATGCGAGTTATGCCGCTCTTCTCGGTATTGAACGATTGGCTTCATCGCACGCGATGAAGCGTTTCTTTGGGGCTTTTTCATTTTGTCGGATTTACCTGTTCCGGAAGTTGTTACAGAATTTGTTCATCTGGCGGCTGAAGCTGACCATGTCACCGGTTATTGTCCTGGGTATTGATACGACAGTCTTTGACAATGACGATGCCCAGAAACGTCATGGTGTTGAACCGACGTACAAAAAAGTCAAGGGATTCCAACCCTTGCAGATGAACTGGGGTCGTTATGTGGTTGATGCTGTGTTCCGAGGAGGTAAAAAGCATTCGAATCATGGAGATACCGTCGATACGATGCTGTGGCATATGGTCAAGAAAATCCGGAAGGAGTATCAAGAAAAAGTACCGATTATCGTGCGCATGGACGCCGGGTTTTATGATGGCGATTTGTTCGAGACCTGTGAATGGCTCAAGATCGGATACGTATGTGGCGGAAAGTTATACGCTAATGTGCTCGATTTGGCAACGGATGCCGCCGATTGGAAAGCCTTCAAGAAAGCTGCTGAGACCCGGAAATGCTGGATGTATACGGATTTCTTGTGCCAGCAAAAGAAATGGAAGAAAGAACGGCGGACAATCTTCAGCACGCTGTGGGAAGACAATGGACAGTACCTCCTTGATGGATTATGCCGGGATATGGTCATCATCACCAACCTTGGCAAAGGAGAGGAGATAGATGCCCAACTCAGAATAATCGGTGAAGAACAATGGCTGGAAGCAGAGACAATTCTGGCCCGTTATCACGATCGTGGTACGGATGAGCTTACCAACAGAGCGCTGAAAACCTTTGGTCATGAACAGTTACCCTTCAAACGTTTTCCGGCAAATGCAGCATGGTATTACTTGATGCTGCTGGGCAATAACCTCTTCGAATCCTTCAAGGAAGATGTCACTGAGTCTGTCATTCCTGTGTCGGTCTATGCCGATACCTTCCGTCGTCAGTTCATCGACACGGCAGGAAAGATGGTTCGTCATGCTGGCAAACTGATTATGAAAGTCCCCCGAACAACGTATAAGCGATTGCAACTTGACAAGCTCTTCGAGAGATGCCAGACCAGTTTGCCTCTACTCTGCTAAACGATTGAATTGAGTAAAAAAACACCAGAAAAAAATGGGGATTGGTGCGTCCGACCGGAAGAGAAACGTGTATTAGTTGCGTGATATCGTTGCGACCAAGACACCACGTTGGTGCTGATGCAGTCAAGGATATGATCAAGACGCGAAAATTGTAAAAAAACAGGGCAGTCGGGGGCTTTTATCCTCTGTAGCGGTCGGTTCAGACCGTATCGCTCAACTTAGGTTATACCAAATTCTTGAGTTTATTAATGGTAACAAATACTATTTCAAGTATTCCTTGCTTGATTTACTACTGTAAGATATTTATATTAATTTATGATTTATATTGATAATCTCACACTAATTGTCGTAATTAAGTTACTTAAATTAGGTGCTCAAAAAGTAATTATTATAAATGATATAAAAATAAATGATAAAATATATAGTCTAATACTAAGGAGCATTGGCTTTGACGTCGTGTTTGCAAATTATTTTGTCGGACATTTGAGGACCGGTGAAGGTGAGCATGTATGGACTGCATCCCGTCGTAATGCAGGATTAATAGCTCTTAATGCATCAAAGGAAATTGTCCAAAAAAAACAAATATTGCTATTTAACCGGGACCTTGGAAATAATACCGTTCGTCTTGTTATTGCTAAAAGATTATTTACATATATTGAATACTGGACAACGCGCGTATTAGTCAGCGGTGCTTTAGCACAAAACGAAGTGATGGAAGTATGGTTAAAAAAACCATTATTGATTAATGAAAACCATCTTCGATACGCATTCCCGTCAATTCAAATAAACTTATATTCCAGTTTATTAATATTTAAATATATAAAAAACACGGTATCGGTTATAGCGCTCACGATTCGTTCACTTGGTTCGATGATTAAGTGGAATTATGGATTCAAAAAATCTTCTAAAATATGTGAATATAGTTACGAAGATCCCGCAGTATTATCTCTACAGGAGGATTCTATCAGAATAGACTCCACTCTAAGAAATCAATTGTATTGGTATTCAGGAAACAATAAAAAAATTATATTCAACTATTATATAATAAAGTCTACAGGTTCTATATATGATGAAGTTCCATTCGAAAAATATCTTTCATCCATAGGGGTTAGGCTATTTCCTTATTCAATAATTGGCACAGCTCTAAAAAAGACACGAAAGGATACACGGCTTGCAACAATTAAAAAAAATATAAAATATGCATATCGATCGATTTTATTATCTCTAAATGATCTTTCTGTAAGCTATTTTGTTATAATAATTACTGATCTCCTCTCAGAGTCACTGCGCCTTGGAGCACTTGCTCTGTATACAAATACAAAAATATTTCTAATAAAAGAGGCTTATTACTCATCCGCAGATGCGATACAGCTTGTGTCCCGCGATATAGGCGTTACTACAATTGCTTGTCAATATTCTAATCTTGGAGGAATATCTCCACTTATGATGTCAACTGCTGATAAGATGTTGTTATTTTCGAATATGTATAAATATCTTTATGTATATGATGGGATAAGACCTGGTGAATTATTGAGCACTGGATATTTATATGATTTTATCGGGGAAAAAGTAGCAGTGCGTTCCAAAAATAATAGGGCTAAATTAAAAGCAGAAGGAGCAAAATTTATTGTAACCTACTTTGACGAAAGCGTTTCTCATGATAGAGGGGGAATGATCAGCAAAAGTGATCATTTAACAGAGCTTCATATTCTTGCAAAAACAGTATTAGAGGATAAAACGTTCGGTGTAGTAATTAAATCGCAGTTTATGAAGAATTCACCGAGTCAACTGTATCCGGATGATTTACTTATTAAAGATGCAAAAAATACCGGTAGATTTCTGGAGCTGATGGAGGGATTCCATAGAAATGATATTTATCCGGCAGAGGCAGCATTAATATCCGATCTATGTATAGGTCATAAGGTAGGCGCAACGGCAGCAATAGAAGCAGCTTGCTTTGGCGTTAGAACAGTGTTACTTGATTCCGGCAGTATAAATTGTTTTTGGGATTATTTGACAAAGGCAAATGATATTGAATATAATAAACTTGATGAGTTAATGAATGCGATTTATGAGTACCGTAATTCTGACGATAAGCATCGAGCATTGGGTGACTGGTCATCAATTATCAGTCAGTTCATTTCTTTTCATGATGGAAAGGCAGTTGACCGACTGGTCGCGTGTATTAATGAATCTATTTAAAAAAATCCAGTCTATTTATCATAGAAAGAAGAAAAATACTTTTAATGGGCATAAAAAATGAAATTGCTTCCTGGCTTGAAACTGCTCTTGCTTATATGCCTGGAAATATAGGTCAATTATTTAGAAGTAAGTGGTATAAAAAACGTTTTAAATCATGCGGTGATATACAAATCGGTTTTGCTTGTCAATTTATATACCCGAAATGTATAGATATCGCAGAATCTGTTTCTATAGGGGCTAATTCTTTTTTTACTGCAGAAGGTGGTCGGATTATTATTGGAAATAATACTATTTTTAATCAAAACCAGCATATAAATGCATCAGTATCAGGAATCATAAATATTGGTTGTAATTGTTTAATCGGGCCAAATGTGGTGATGCGTACAGCAAACCATAAATTTAATAATACTGAAATATTAATCAGATTGCAGGGGCATTCTTCAGGTGATATTGTAATAGAAGACAACGTCTGGATTGGTGCAAACGCCGTGATACTTGGTGGTATACGTATTAAAACCGGTTCAATTATCGCTGCAGGAGCAGTAGTGACACACGATGTGCCTTCAATGGTTATTGTTGCAGGTGTTCCGGCAAAAATTATAAAATATAGATTAGAGTAATGAGACAAGTTATAAAGAGTTTATGTCCTGTTTGTAAAAGTAATGATCATGACTACCTGATTGACTATCGTGGTAAGAATAAATTATTTATAAACCTTAGATTAGTGCATTGTAAAGTTTGTAATTTAGTTCATGTAGACCCTATGCCATCTGTTTCAAATCTGGAAGAATACAATATTACTTATTTTCTGAATGCTCATGGTGGCAGACCTGTAGATCCTTTTATAAATGCATTTTTTATTAGTATTGCACGTTTACGTATTGATTATATTAAAAAATATCTTAAAGATAAAGCTATCTCGGATTTAACTGTTATGGAATATGGACCGGCATTTGGATATTTCGCTCACGAATGGCTTTCTATGTATCCAAAAACTACATATTTCGGTTGTGAAACTGATGAATCTTGTCATTCTGCTTTATCTGAAACAGGAGTACAACTCATAAGCCATTCTTTAATTAACAACACAAATACACATTACGATCTGATTGTGATGTCACACGTACTTGAACATATTGCGAATCCCTATGAATTTCTTGAATCAACATCCAAGAAGTTATTTGCTGGAGGAGTTATATTTATAGAGGTTCCCTGTAGAGACTGGGAATACAAATCTAATATTGAGCCTCACTTATTATTTTTTGATAAATTATCTATTACTTATCTATTAAAAAAGATAGGACTCGATAATATTCAGGTTACTTACCATGGAGAAGAAATAGAATGTATAAAATCGCAAAATATTCTCCATACTAAAGTGATGCAATTACGAGATAAGCTTATTCGTCATGGAGTAATTACTCCATTTGCACGTAAAAAAGAAGGAATGGAAATGCTTAATAATCCAATTGAAAGGGCTATGATTGCTCCTTTTAAGGCGCATTGTGAATCAGAGAAACCTTCAAGGTGGTTGAGAGCTATTGCTACAAAGTATTAAAAAATAGCACGAGATAAGAAATCATTTTTAGATACATTGCTTTTAGTTATAAATATGCAGACAATAGATACAATTTCCGATCTACCCTTATCATGAGGTATATGAATGATTCGAAAAAAGTTGATTATTCCTCACCAAAAAATGAGAGATAATAAAAAATATAATTACATATGAATAAAATCACTGCAAAAATATTTTATCTTTTTGGATTAGCAAATAAACTACGCTATTCGAGGAATATAAAAACTGCAATATCTTCACTTCCTTATATGTCTGGACTTACTTTAATAGATATAGGCGCAGCGGGAGATATAGAGCCAAGATGGAAAGTTATCCAAGAACATTTAAATTATATTGGTTTTGAGCCCGACAATAGATCACGAGTAAATCTTCTTAAAAAAGAGAATCATTGTAAAACTTATACATTATATCCATATGCGGTGTCTGATAAAGTCGGCTCGTTTGATTTAAATTTGTGTAGAAATCCACAAGTATCATCATCTTATACTCCGAACAATCAATTTACAGAATTGTTTCCTGATCCAAGACGATGGGATGTGCTTTCCATTGAAGAACTTGAATCAACTACCCTCGATACACTTGATCTAAAGAAATCAGATTTTATTAAGCTTGATATTCAGGGCAATGAATTAAATGCGCTTCGAGGCGGTGAAATAATGCTTAAAGATGTTTTGGGTTTAGAAATAGAGATAGAATTCTTACCTATATATCATAATCAACCTCTCTTCGGAGACGTCTCTGCGTATCTTGCAACGTACGATTTTGAGTTTATTGATTTTGTTAATCTTTGCAGGTGGGAGCGAGACAAGCATAATGGATTTGGTCATTGTGTATTCGGAGATGGACTGTTTCTAAAATCACCAGAATACGTTTTAAGTCATAACTTATCAGCTGATAAAATATCTTCTTATTTAGCGATTCTTCTTTTATATAATAGATTTGATCTTATTCAGAAAACACTGTCAGCTCTCCCTGATCCTCTTAATGCAGATTATGAGAAATTTAAAAAAGCCATTCAGCCGATTAAGAAGCATCATATACATGCAAGAGGTTTTAATATGCTGATTAACGATATCAGAAGCTTGCTTGGCTTGCGCTACCGACTTCATTTAATTTATTGAGCATTTGTTATAACATTAAAAAAATGTTGGTAGTACATAGATTGCAATTAAAATTTTTATAATAATATAAAGATGAAATAATGAATAAATATTTAGCATCATTATTTGATATTGATGGTAAGGTTGTTTTACTCACAGGATCAGGTGGGTATCTCATAGGCGAAATGTCCCGTGCATCAGGAAGGGCAGGGATGAAGGTAGTGTGTTGTGATGTTCGTCTTGAAGATGCACAGCGGACGGCAGAAGATATTAATGTCTCAGGAGGTACCGCTATTGCATGTCAGCTCGATGTTCGTGAAAAGTATGATTTTGAAAAAGCTCTTGAAGTTACAATTAATACGTTTGGCAGACTGGACTGCGTGTTGAACGGAGCCGGAGCCAATGCACCAACACCTTTTTTTGAAATACCAGTTGAGGAATGGAACAACATTCTGTCAGTGCAATTGACAGGTACAATGTTAAGCTGTCAGGTATTCGGCAAGTATCTTGTTGAGCAAAGAAAAGGTTCCATAGTTAATATAAGTTCTGCTTCTGCTGGGCCGCCACTATCAAAAGCTTTTACTTACTCTGTTGCAAAAGCAGGTGTGAAAAATTTAACACAAAATCTTGCCAGAGAGTGGGGTACAGATGGCGTAAGGGTAAACGCCTTGCGTCCAGGTTTTTTCCCGACAGAGTGGTCGATGAAGAATTTTATCACACAAGAGCGTGAAGCAGCTATTCTTGGCCATACTCCTATGCGGCGTTATGGACGTCCTGATGAGCTGGTTGGTGCTGTTTTATGGCTGTTTTCTGATGCCGCGAGTTTTGTGACAGGAGCTGAAATAGCTGTTGATGGCGGATTTACAGCTATGACGATATAGCGCTTAATAAAATGCAAGGATTATTCATCCCATCATCACTCACACCTTCTATAGAATAATGACAAAAAGGACGGTTATCATCACAGGTGGCTCCCGTGGTATTGGTGCAGCTATTTCTGAGGCATATTACGATGAGGGAAATTATGTTATCATTGCGGGTCGGAATGATAACGGCCTTGCCGATAAACTCGGTTCTCGTGCTCGTTTTATTTCGACTGATGTGCGTCATCCTCAGGCATTAATATCTCTTGTAAATCAGGCCATTGAGTGGACGGGAAGGCTTGATGTGCTTGTCAATAATGCGGGAGTATCTGCATGGCGTCCATTGGTGCAGATTGACGAAACATTTTGGCAGGATATGCTGGACACTAATCTTAAAAGTGTTTTATTTTCATGCCAGGCTGCGGTTCCTTATCTGTCGCCAGGGAGTGTCATCATAAATATTTCCAGTCTGGCAGGAAAACGTGGAAGTGCCAATAACGCAGTCTATTGTGCTGCAAAATTCGGATTGAACGGGATTACACAGTCATTAGCCAAAGAGCTTGGGCCACTCGGTATACGCGTTAATGCACTCTGTCCTGTATATGTTGCTACAGCCGGCCTGGAGGAAGCGCTTGCCGATGCCTATTCACCTACTGGCGGCAACAACACTGCTGATTATATGGCGTCATTTGCAGCAACTCAAAGTGCTCTTGGCGTTCTACCGACAGCTGCACAAGTGGCTGACGCATGTCTGTTTTTGTCCTCTTCTAAAGCCGGAGCTATTACCGGTCAGTGTATTAACGTAGATTGTGGTGTTATGCCACAATGATATTGCCATAGTTGTCAAGATTATTAACTTGTCAAATTTAATCAAGTGATCGATAAATAACGTTCAATCTATGATTACAGTTATTATTCCAGCCAGGATGGCGTCATCACGATATCCTGGCAAACCTCTTGAGCGGATTATGGGTCTTCCCATGGTTGAACATGTCAGACGGCGTGCTCTTATGGCCATGGGGGTTGATATGGTTGCAGTTGCCACCTGTGATGCATCTATAAAAGATGTCGTTGAAGCTTATGGCGGCATTGCTGTTATGACCAGAGATACTCATGAACGTTGTACAGACCGGGTTGAAGAGGCAATGCAGCGGCTTCCGGGAGATATTGTTGCCATGGTCCAGGGGGATGAACCTTTGCTTATTCCGGATGCTATTACGCAAGTCATTCAACCTCTGCTTGATGATTCCGGTCTGGATGTAGTAAATATGTTATCTCCTCTTGAATCTATTGAAGATTACGCTAATCCTGACATTGTTAAAGCTGTTTGTGACAGACGGGGAAACGTGATATATCTGACTCGTGCTCCGGTTCCGTATTTCAGAAAGCAGCAAGTTGTTCCTGTTTATCGTCAGACAGGAATAATGGCATTTCGGGCAAATTTTCTTCCTCAATTTAGTGCTTTGCCGGAAACGGCTCTGGAAAATGCAGAATCAATCGATATGTTAAGATTAATTGAACATGGTATTTGTATCCGGGGGGTTGTGGTAGAATATACCACAATAGGGGTTGATCGGCCCGGTGATGTAACTTTAGTTGAATCATTACTGGTGAATAATCCTGTTCAGCGGGACCTGTTCGAGCGTTCTTTGAAGATGGCTGAGGGGGTACTATGAATAAACCACTTCGCGCTGGTATAGTCGGATATGGTTATATGGGTCAGATTAGACGCAGAAATATTGTGGATCATCCCGATCTTGAACTTGGAGGTATTTGTGATCCCGGCTGTTCAGAGCAGATCAGTGCCTTAAATGTGCCTGTTTATGAAAACTGGGAGAATCTTGTAGATGACGGTCTTGACCTGGTGTTTGTCTGCACACCGAACTATCTGATACCGGAGGTTGCCATAAGGGCAATTCAAAAAGGTGCTCATGTATTCTGTGAAAAACCACCAGGGCGTTGTCTTGCAGATATTCAGAGAATTCACGCTGCAGAGCAGGAATATCCGGAAAGCAGGCTTTTATTCGGCTTTAATCATCGCCATCATCCCGGGATTATTGACGGTAAAGCAATTATCGACTCAGGAGCGCTTGGAAATATTCTTACCTTGAGGGGAGTTTACGGGAAGGGAGGTGGTTATGATTACCATACTTCGTGGAGAAACAATCCTGCGATTGGGGGGGGGGGAATTCTTTTGGATCAAGGTATTCATATGCTTGATCTTTTTCGGCTTTTTGTTGGTGATTTCAGTGAGGTAATCGGGATGAGGGGGATAACTTCCTTTGATGTTCCTGTTGAGGATAATGCTTTTGTACTATTGCGGACTCCCATCGGTCAGATGGCACAACTGCATTCCTCTGCGACTTCATGGAAGCATATGTTTCGACTGGAAATAGGTTGTGAAAAGGGGTATATCGTAGTAAGTGGTCTATTGTCAAAAACCGGTAGTTACGGCAGGGAAACATTGGTCATAGGGCGAAGGCCGGCCCCCGGTGAGCGAATGGCGGTAGGTAATCCTCGAGAGGAGACTGTTTATTATGATACTGATTTATCCTGGGACATTGAAGTAGCTCATCTGGTCGAATGTATTCGTCAGAACAAACCTGTCGAGCAGGGGACATCTCTGGATGCATTGCGAGTTATGGAAATTGTCGATCAAGTCTATCGTCAACCACTTATGAAATCAATTTCATGTTAATAGGTCGATTATGAAAACTATTGTCTCCGTACAAGAAATTTTTGAATATGATATCAAACCACCGGCGGCGTTGAAGCAGTGGCGTGATATGCTTGAGGTTGAGATCAAGAAGCAGTGGGCGGATCGTTCTGGCTGGATAAAAATCGATTGGCCGACTTGTAATTCTGATGACGCTATTCCTGCGTTTGAGCATTACGGAATTGAATATGTTGAAAGTTCCTCTTGCGGTTCTGTCTATGCCAGGTATCGCCCATGTGAAGAGGAGTTATGGCGTTGGTACCGTGAGTCAAAACCTGCTTGTTTCTGGCGGGAGCAGATACTTCCTGCCTGTGAAGAAGCTCGTCGTGAAAAGATAATCCGTCCACGTGCTGACTGGGTATTGGATGGTATTGCGGAGTATGTCCCTTATGCAGAAAGATTGATTGATGTATCTTCAAATGGTCGCGGATTACTTGAAATACTGTCGGATGCAAGCCCGAAATTGACAAGTATTACTGCCGCAGGGATGACTGCAGATTTGGAGGGAGTATCAACTACCCGAATTCATGTCCAGCCCTCAAAAACAGCTGAATTGCAGACTATAGAAAAGGCTGATGTTATTGTGGCCATAGATGCTTTGGACCGTGCAGCCGATATTGGCGCATTGATCAGTTCTTTTGAAAAACTGCTTGCGCCAGGTGGAGTGATTTTTGTAACAGCATCTGTTGCAAGCGGATTTGAGGTTCAGACTCTTTGGGAGGAGTCGAAGACGATTATTCCCCCTGACAAGCTGAATCTTCCAACGGTGGCTGGTTTACAGATGCTTTTTAGTGCACCTGACTGGGAAATACTGGAATTGAGTACACCGGGTATGTTTGATGTTGAAATTGTCCGTAAAGCAATAGAGGCGAACCCTGATAGGCCATGGCCTCGAGCGATTCGGGCACTTGTCGATCGTACAGATGAGTCTGGTCGTATGGCATTGGTCGAACTATTACAATCAAGACGTCTGGCTTCTTTTGCCCGACTTGTTGCAAGGAGAATTAACTGATGCTTGCCCGGAAAATTAAAGATAAAATGCGCCGAGGAGAGCCTTCTATCGGAACCTGGATGTCAATGGCTCATCCTTCAATTGCAGAGATTCTTGCGATGGCGGGATATGACTGGGTAGTAGTTGAAACTGAACATACAGGCATTGATGTTTCTGAAGTTTTGAGGCTTCTGATTGCTATAGAGCAGAGAGGTTCCATCCCGTTAGTCCGACTTGCATGGAATGATCCTATTCAGGCCAAGGCTGTTCTTGATTCTGGTGCAGCAGGCGTGCTTGTTCCAATGATTAATACCAGAGCAGAAGCAGAACTTGCTGTACAGATGACGAAGTATCCTCCGCTTGGGTATCGTGGTGTCGGTCTGGCCCGGGCCCAGGGATATGGAGAGCATTTCAATGAATATGTCGAACATGCAAATGATGACACCCTGCTGATGGTTCAGATTGAGCACAAGGATGCCGTTGCTAACATTGATGAAATTCTTTCGGTTCCGGGAATTGATGGCACATTTATAGGTCCTTATGATCTCTCTATGTCAATGGGAATACCCGGTCAGATTACCCATCCGGATCTGTTGGCAGCTAAACGGAAGGTGCTGGATGCCACGTTAGCCCATGGTCTTATTGCGGGGGTTCACTTTGTTCAGCCGCGAACTGCTTTGGAAGATTGCCAAAAGGCGGTAGCAGAAGGTTACCGATTTATAGCCTTGGGAACAGACATTTTGTTTCTTGGTGATAGTGCTCGTACCCTGCAAAAACAAACGAGCGGCTTTAAATGACAAATCCTTTATTCAGAAGTAGATGCCGGGTTTTGATACTTGATTTTGATGGAGTTGTAATTGAATCAAATGATATAAAAACGGAAGCTTTTCGTAAGGTTTTCGGATGTTATCCGGATCATTTCGATGAGATGATGGCTTTTCATCACAACAATGTTTCTCTCAGTCGTTTCGCCAAGTTTCAGCATTTGCAGTGTTTGCTTGGAGACACAGATAATGATGATTTTTTGGTGGATATTGCAGCTGATTTCTCCTCTTATGTACTTGATTGCATGGAAGCAGTTCCACTTGTTCCAGGTGCCGAGTCTTTTTTAAAAAAAGCAACCCGGAAATTTCCGGTCTATCTGGCATCAGTAACACCTGCCGAAGAACTTGGTTTGATTTTGGAAAGACTTAACTTGTTGCACTGGTTTCGTAATGTCTATGGTTGTCCGCCATGGACTAAACCTGATGCAATCCGGGATATACTCAGGAAAGAAGATATTAATCCTGATGAGGCCCTTCTTATCGGAGATTCCGCTGGAGATCAGCGTGCCGCTCAGGTTTCTGGAGTTCATTTTCTTGCCCGAAACAGCGGCCTGGATTTTGATGCTCCTCAACCCGTCATATTCTCTGATTTGCATCAAATATCTAACTATCTCGAGGAACTGTTGTCATGAATGATCTTATTTTTGTTGCACTATCTACCTTTGCGGCTGAAGACAGACGACCACTTGAACTATTGGAGTCGTCTGGTTTTCCCTTTCGAATTCATGAAACAGGAAAACGAATTACAAGGGAAGAGCTTGTTCGCGATGGAATAGATGCAAAAGTTATTATCGCAGGAGTTGAACCCTACGATTCGTTGACCCTTGGACAACTGCCATCTTTGCGATGTATATCCCGTTGTGGTGTGGGAGTGGATGCAATAGACTTGCCTGAAGCTCGCAAGCATGGAATTGCGGTTACCAATACACCTGGTATTCCAACTGAGGCAGTGGCTGAGCTGGCTTTATCCATGATACTTGCCCTGAGTCGGGATCTTCTCCGGCAAACCAATTTGATGAGAGCCCGGAAGTGGGAACGGATTACCGGACATTTATTGGAAGGACGGTCAGTCGGGATAGTCGGGTTGGGTAGTATTGGAAAACGCGTTGCCCAGCTTTGCAAGGCATTCAATGCACATATTTTTGTATACGATCCTTTGGTTTCCAATTCTACAGCGCAATCTCTGGGTGTTACGCTTGTTGATATGAAGGACTTGTTACATGAAGCCGATATAGTCTCGTTGCATGCGTCAAAAAATTCGGAACAACCGCTGAAATTAGGCCCTATTGAATTTGCTTCCATGAAGCGCGGGGCTATTGTTATTAATCTTGCAAGAGGAGAAATGATTGATGACTCGGCTCTGGTTGACGCTTTGAAATCCGGCCACATCGCCGGAGCTGGCCTTGATGTTTTCTCTGAAGAGCCTTACACTGGGCCTTTATGCGATTTTGAACAGGTAATTCTGACACCTCATTCAGCTACACTTACTGTTGAAACCAGGGCAGGTATGGAATTACAGTGTGTTGAAAATGCTATACGGTTTCTTGAGGGAAAATTGACTATTGAAGATGAAAAAAGGGTTATTTAATCACCCCCATAAGTTTATCTACACATCATAATTATTTCAAATTCTCTATTAACTCTAAGAATGTTCTGACGTATGAGTACAAACACAACAGAATTATTTGCATGCCAGTATCTTAATGAGGCAAAAAGTATTATCGATCAACTGGATCATGCTGCAATTGAAGCAATGACACTTCAGCTTGTCAAGTTGCGTGAGAGGGGCGGACGTCTCTTTCTTGTTGGAGTGGGCGGTGGTGCCGGTCATGCCGGCCATGCTGTCAACGACTTCAGAAAACTTGCAGGTATCGAATCATACTCTCCGAGTGATAATATCAGCGAGTTGACTGCACGCACCAATGATGAAGGATGGGATACTACCTATTCAGCATGGATGAAGGTAAGCCGTTTAAGTGATAAAGATATGCTTTTTGTCTTTTCTGTTGGTGGTGGTGATTTGGAACGAAACATAAGCCCGAATATTGTTCGTGCGGTTCAATACGCGAAAGAGGTTGGTGCATCAGTCATAGGTGTTCTTGGCCGAAATGGAGGATATGCAGCATCTGTTGCTGATGCATGTGTTATCATTCCTACAATTAATGCAGATATGGTAACACCGCATACGGAATCTTTTCAGGCTTTGATTTGGCATCTTCTGGTTTCCGACCCTCGTCTACAGGTAATGTCAAATAAATGGGAATCAAACAAGCCTTGAAATATTCAGTACGTAACGAATAACGTAATTTTATAATAACAAAGAATCATCGCTATGAATGATATCGCTAAGTTTAAGGTAAAAATATTTGCTGATGGAGCAGATAAGGCGGGAATGGTCGAAATGGCTGCTAAACCCTACATTCAGGGTTTGACAACAAACCCTACTTTAATGCGGAAAGCAGGTATAACTGATTATAAAGCTTTTGCGCAGGATATATTAAAAGTAATTACCGATAAGCCGATATCATTTGAGGTATTTTCAGATGATTTTAACGAAATGGAAAAACAGGCGGTTCAGATCGCAAGCTGGGCTGACAATGTTTATGTCAAAATTCCTGTTACCAACACGATGAGGGAACCGGCCTATTCGCTGGTTAACAGATTGTCCAAAAAAGGGATAAAGCTCAATGTAACAGCCATTATGTCTCTTGATCAGGTTCGTGATGTAGCAGCAAATCTTGACCCTGAAGTGCCCAGCTATATATCTGTTTTTGCTGGTCGAATAGCTGATACGGGAGTTGATCCAATTCCGCATATGACAGAATCTTTAAAACTAATGAAGAATCTTCCTAAAGCTGAGCTTATTTGGGCAAGTCCCCGGGAGCTCCTGAATATTTTTCAAGCTGATGCCATTGGTTGTCATATTATTACCGTTACCAATGATGTTCTGAAAAAGCTCGAACTGGTAGGCAAGAACCTCGACGATTATTCACTTGATACAGTTAAAATGTTTTACAATGATGCGATGTCGGCAGGCTTTTCTATTTGACAGCGTCATGTAATCAAATAATATTACCTTTTATTTTGTTTTTTAAATAACTGCTTAGTTGTTATTCGATTTGAATGAAAAACAATATTTAAGGTTATCCGATATTTGTGATCGAATCCTTCTCGCGAAGGATTCGACGATTGAGCGTGTTGCAATCGGGTGGTTACATATAATTCGAGAACATCCCGTTTTTTTATCTCGATATCATGAAGTATTCAAAAATGATATCGAGATAAAAAATAAGGCAATTAAATGGATCCGAAAAATAAAATACGAATATCTTTGGTTTCGCAATTTTATAAGAGTAATTCGAGACGATAAAAAGATTTCGAACGTATCTCAGGAAAATCCATCCCGGATTGATGTTTTATTTGTCTCTCATCTAATCAATCCAGCTCTTGCAAGTCAACCTGACGATTTCTATTTCGGAAGTTTGCCGTGCGAAATGCTTCAATGCAAGAGATCAGTAGTTGTTGCACTGATCAACCATACAACAAAGTCTTGTTCGGATTATAGCGACATTTCATCAGTTTGTTCTTATCCACGGGTGATTCTTTCAGGGTCACTTCGTTTTCTGGATGAAATAGTTTTGCACAGCCGCTTGAAAAATCAGGCTAAAGTGCTTGACAAGCGAGGCAAGCATTCTGATACTCCTTTTGAACGGCGTATTCATGCAAAGGCGTCCATAGAGGCCTTGACTGAAGGACCACACCGAAATATGCGAATAGCCGCACAGATAGGGGGTCTTGTTGCTAAGCTAAGACCGAAAGCGATCATTATCACCTATGAAGGTCATGCATGGGAGCGCCTGGTTTTTGCGGCAGCGCGTCAAGCAGCTCCGGGCATAAAGTGTATCGGATACCAACATGCAGCTCTGTTCCGTCTTCAGCATGCAATCCGGCGTAATCTTGCCCCGGAATATAATCCTGATCTTATTCTCACGGCAGGATATATCGGAAAAGCTGAGCTTGAGGCAGCATGCGGATTGAACGGGATACCTGTATCGGTATTAGGATCAAATCGTAGTATCAGGAACAATATTGATAAAAATCGAAATGATATATTGGTTGATACTCCTGAATCCCCCTATTATACCACCTGTTTGGTTATTCCTGAAGGCATAGCCAGTGAATGTAATCTTTTATTTGAATTCTCCCTCTCCTGCGCGAAAGCGTTTCCAAATATTCTTTTTATATGGCGATTACATCCAATTGTGTCTTTTGAGTCATTAATTAAATCTAATCCCAAGTTACAAAACCTCCCTAAGAATATTTTGTTGTCTACGGTATCGCTCGAAAATGATTTCGCACGATCTATATGGGCACTCTATCGGGGAACTACTGCCATTGTTCAGGCCGTTGCGTCAGGATTGAGGCCTATTTATCTTAAGTTACCTGACGAGATGTCTATTGACCCATTATTTGGCATGAATTACATGCGTAACAATGTTACAGCGGTAAATGAATTTATGGCGGTTATAAGTACTTCTGTTGAAAGGAGTAAGTTGAAATCAGATATGTTAGATGCGGCAAATTATTGTAAGAATATATTTGTTCCATTTGATGTGGAAATGCTTGACAAATCTATTGAGAAATAAGCACGTTGTTGCTCGATAGTTGAATATTCATTATTGATATATTTGTAAGATATGTACAATTCGAAAGAATTAGCAGTAATTATTCCGACAAAAGACCGGCCTGTGCAGGTTAAAAGACATCTTCAAAGTCTGGTTGATCAATCTTGTCATCCGGGTAGAGTTATTGTGGTAGCATCAGGACAAGACATTAAAGATATGGTGCTGAGCTTTGTCAATGAATTGCCTGTAGAGTATTACATGAGCGGCATTGGACAGATTAGACAGAGGAATTACGGTATTTCGTTACTCGATAACCGTACAAAACTTGTTGCTACAATGGATGACGATGTGGTCTATGAGAGAGACGCATTACATAATATGATATTATTCTGGAATATAACTCCTGGTGATACGGCAGGAGTTGGGTTTAATGTTATAAATCGTCCTAAACATAAATCTTCCATAATAAGCAGAATGCTGTACGGAGCTCGAAATGAAGAGCCCGGAAAAATAATGAGCTCCGGAGTTGCAACCTCTTTGACTAATGTTGATAACGATATCAATACTGAGTGGCTTAATGGCGGAGGTACAGTATGGCGTCAGGATATTCTTACTGAAACAAAACGCCAGGAAATAAGGTCGAGTTGGGCTGTTTATGAAGATGTTATTTTTAGTTATCCAATAGGGAAAAAAAATAAACTATTTATTTGTGCTGCTTCTAAAATAAATATTGAAGATATACCTCAAAAAGGCAGAAATTACAAGGGATCTTATTTTATAGGAAAATCAATAGCATTGTGGAGATTGTATTTTGTTATTCAAAATCATGAATTGTCTGTATACAGTTATTATATAGCCGTATTATTCGAATCAATGGTATCCGCAATTAAAGCAATAATCCGTATTGATTTGATTTTATTTATGCGTTTTGCCGGGACGATTGCGGGATTATTTAATGCTCTGACTGTACGTAATCAGGAAGATAAAGTCTTGTCTTTAATAGAAAATATTTAATCTTTATACGGGATTGAAAAAAATATCTATACTTGTTCCTGATCTTCGAGGCGGCGGCGCGGAATTAGTAGCCGTAAACCTTGCAAATAGTTTCTATGATAGAGGTTATGAAGTTTACGTGGTTTTATTGGTGGCTCGCGGAGAATTTCTAAGTGATTTGCAGGAGGGAATTAATGTAATTGATTTAAAGGTTAACAAGATTCGTGTCTCTTTATTTCCATTGATACGATATCTTCGCCATGCTCAGCCAAATGTACTATTGGCTTTTATGTGGCCTCTCACTATTATAGCTATTCTTGCACGGATATTGACTGGATCAAAAACACGTATAATTGTCTCAGAGCATACTACATGGTCCTTATCTCAAATTACAAGTACCCCGTTTGGTAGATGGAAAGTCGCCAATACCATGCATTTAGCATTTCCTTTTGCAGACCATGTTGTCACCGTTTCTCAAGGTTCTGCAGATGACTTATCCCGATTTGCTCGTCTGGAAAGAACAGCTATAACCGTCATTTACAATCCTGTTATAAAAACAATAAACCCGTTGCAGAAGATACCATCAGAGCCCAGTGGCTGGTGTGTGGGATCACATCGGAGAATACTCGCTGTTGGAGCACTAAAAGAGGTCAAAGATTATACAACACTCTTGAATGCCTTTGCTCGGTTATCTTTACACGTTGACGCTCGTCTTCTCATTTTGGGGGAGGGTGATTGCCGTAAATTATTGCAGGATCAGGCTATCCGATTGGGTATAAACAACTCTGTTTTTATGCCGGGCTTCACAAAAGATACCAGACCTTATTACCAGCTTGCAGATCTGCATGTTCTGACTTCAACAGCTGAAGGGTTTGGTAATGTCATTGTTGAGGCGCTATCCGCTGGTACTCCGGTTGTGAGTACAGATTGTTTTTCCGGACCGAGAGAGATTCTGAAAGGCGGCACATACGGACGTTTAGTTCCGGTAGGTGATGCACAAGCTCTATCAGAAGCTATGGCTTTAAGTTTGCAGGAAAAGCATGACAAAGATTCACTAAGACTTCGTGGTCTTGATTTTTCAGTTGAGATGATATCGGATCAGTATCTCGGCCTTATGTTTCCTGATATTGTCAGTTCAGGTAAGGTACATGGCTTGAAATAATGAGTATTTTATACATTTCATATGATGGCATGCTTGAGCCTTTAGGTCAGTCACAGGTATTGGCATATCTTAAGCGGCTTGCAGAAAACCGGCGAATCTATCTTATAAGTTTCGAAAAGCTCGAAGATTGGAATAATAAAGCAGAAAGATACCGCATAGCTGCTACTATTGCTGCGGCTGGAATTGTCTGGCATCCGTTACATTATCATAAAAAACCTTCCGCTTTAGCCACATTGTGGGATGTGATTATGGGTTTTATTACTGGACTTTGGCTGGTGCTACGCTATAGTTTACGTGTCGTGCATGCACGCAGTTACGTCGCCTCTATTATTGCCCTTCTTTTGAAGTGTTTTGCCGGTGTGAAATATATTTTCGATATGCGCGGCTTTTGGGCGGACGAGCGTGTTGACGGAGGGTTATGGCCGAAAGGGGGCCGCCTCTATCAGACGGCAAAATGGTTTGAACGCCATTTTCTGCTCAATGCGGATGTGGTGGTCTCTCTGACCAGGTCAGCGGTTGACGAGATGCGCGCCTTTCCTTATCTGAAGGGCAGGATGCCGGTGTTCGAAGTGATTACGACATGTGCGGATCTGGAGCTGTTTCGTCCTGCTCCATCAAACGGCATCTCTCCTGATTCCGCTCATCCCTTTACGCTCGGCTATGTCGGTTCAGTGGGTGTCTGGTATCTGTTTGATGAAACCCTGCGGTGTTTTCAACTTCTCAGAGCGCAGGTGCCCGGTGCCCGGCTCCATATA
>Ga0172367_10003732_pt1 | contig 19449 bp, 23 predicted proteins | sample Lak10m_FD_114542 | JGI IMG/M metagenome (GOLD analysis project Ga0172367, IMG submission 114542) | Freshwater microbial communities from Kabuno Bay, South-Kivu, Congo - kab_022012_10m | ecosystem: Environmental > Aquatic > Freshwater > Lake | place: Democratic Republic of the Congo: South-Kivu...
GTCAACAAAAAAAAATCAACATAAAAACTTTTTTCTCTCAAACCCCGACTTCTCAAAGAACACTCCCTCGCAAAAGGGACTCGTTATCTACCATATCAATTTCTATACTGTCAACTAAAAATACAAAAAAAATAAAATAAGCCAGTATATTTTTTTATTATCCTCTTGTTTTCAGTAGTTTATACTGCAGCGGAATTATTTCTACCCGCGCCTTCCCTTTTCCCATAATACCTATTTTTTCTGCAGCAGCCCTCGACAGATCTATAAATTGGTATGTTTTGAGTGCGCATCTGTCATTTACTGTTACCAGAACATCTTTCCCATTTTTCCTGTTAACAACCTTTACAACAGTCCCAAGCGGCAACGATACATGGGCAGCTGTAAACTTTTTTGGGTCATAACGGTATCCCGAGGTTGTACGACGGCCAATCATTCTGTTTGCGTAGTATGATGCAAAACCTTCCAGCGGATTTTTGTTACTCCCTTGTTTCAACAGATTTTCAATTTCTGGGGATTCTTCTGTCAGAAGTTCATTAATCAGTTTTTGGGAATCATCAATAACAGTTGTGTCCGCTGAATAAGCATTGATTGAATTACAAATATTTCCAAGCGTCGCAAACGTTATCATTGAACATATAACAAAAGTCAGCTTAATTTTTTCTTGAATTGGGCTCATGCGGGAAGATACTCACTAATGCTACTTTTAAATTCATGTGGAGAGATATCAAATTGATGTTTCCATGAAGTGTCATCAGATATGTTTTCTTCCAGCAACATCTGCAGTTGATCTTGGGTAATAGGAAATTGGGGCACTTTTTGTAGAATTGGTATGATAATTTGCATAAGTCCAAGCGGAAGATGTAGTTTTATCGGAGGCTTTTTTCCAAGCGCTGCTGCAATAGCGTCAAGCAGCTCTTTATAGGTCATTCTATCACCCCCACACAGCTCATAACATTTACATGATGTTTCCGGCAGCTTCAGCGCCCGGGAGAAACTACGGGCAACGTCTCCTACATATATCGGTTGCAGCCTATACAGACCATCCCCGATCACCGGAATTATGGGAAAGAGCGCTATTTGCCGGGCAAGCATGGTTACAAATGCATCATGCCGACCATAAATGAGCGATGGACGGAAAATAGTCCATTGGAGCGCACTCCCCCTGACTATTTCTTCAGCTTTAAATTTGGTGCTATGATAGGCGGAAATGGCATTAGGGCGGGTGCCAAGCGCCGACATCTGGAGGTAACGCATAATGCCGTTTTTTTCAGCCGCTGCCACAAGGTTTGCTGTCGCCTGAACATGCAACCTCTCAAACGTAATCCCCCGAGACGGAAATTCACGAATGATACCGACCAGGTTAACAACTGCGTCGCACCCCTTGACCCCTTCGCAAAGATCATCACGATTGGTAACATCGCCTTCCCAGTATTCAACAGATTCTTTTACATCAGGACGACGATGATGACAGAGTAAGCGAATCGAATGCCCCTCTGCCAGTAACTCCGACAACAGGTGTTCCCCAACAAAGCCAGTACCGCCCGCAACAAACAGCTTCATAGCCGATCATCCTCCACCGGTTTTTGCCTGTTTCCCAAGGATAACACCATATCTTCTGAATATAATGTCAGCCTGTTTTTACCTGTTCGCTTGCTGCTATACATTGCCTCATCTGCATTTGCCATGACTGTTTTCACATCATTCCCGTCTTCAGGATAGCTCGCAATACCTGCTGATAGAGTTGTAGAGATTTTATCCTCGCCAAAATCAAATGTTCCGGAAGCCATGCCATGGATAATTCTTTCAACTGCAGGTTTTACATCCTGTTTGCCTGTTTCATTGAACATTATAACAAACTCGTCCCCACCGTAACGAGCACAAATATCTGAAGCACGGACATTGTTTATTATCATTGCTGCGACCTGGCGTATCAGCTCCGTCCCCGCCAGATGACCGTACTTGTCATTGACTTTCTTAAGCCCATCCGCATCAATCATACAGAGTGTAAAGCTCCGGTTATATCGATGCGCCAGTTTTTCCTGAACATCAGCCAGCATAAAAAAATTACGCATATTATTGATACCGGTAACTTCATCAGTCAATGAAAGGCGCTCCACCTCTTTACGAGCCGACTCCGTTTCTCCGGCAAGCATTGCCCCCAGATGAGCAATAAGCATATATGGAAAAATTTCAAGCGTGTGTGTCAAATAAAAATTTATTTCGCGAAAATCGGCTGATGCCAAAAGCAGATATGAAGTAATTGCCAGACCCGTCATCAGATATGTCACACGCCTTCCCTGTGTCAGGGCTGACGCCATAAGGACAAGATAAATTAGTGACATAAATGGGCTTGTAAGCTTGCCGGTATACCAGCAGACTGCCACAATAAAAGTGAGAAAGACCATCAAGTCAATAAAAGTCTTGAACTGTGTGAAGTGGCTCGAAAATTTCCCGTAGCGGGCATTTACATTGTAAGCGAATAGTATCACGCAAAAACCGGCAAGAAATGCAAGACTACTCCGATCTGTTTCTGGCATAATTTTACTTGCCAAGGCAACAAGAGCAATCAAAAGCCACGAAATATTCCCCATAATCCGGTCATATCCCTGAAAACGCTGTACTATAGCTAGATCAAGTTCATTGTGAGCGTTTGTCATTGGTGCCTCACCAGAGGATTAGTTTTCGTCCGGAAACTCCGAATCAGATAATTTTCACAGTCAACCACGCTGTTACAGCATACCGAATCAACTTCCCCGATGCAACAAGCAGTGTAAAGAGCATAAAATTAATTTTCAGCATACCTGCGACAAGACAGAGTGGGTCCCCGACTAGCGGAATCCATGAGAAAAAAAGAGAATAAACTCCATATTTTTTATAGTATGTCTCTGCCCGCTGCTGTTGATCATTTGAGATACGAAAAACCTTCTCAATAAGCCAAATGCCTCCATACCGCCCAACAAGATAAGTCGAAACAGCACCGGCATAATTGCCAGCAGTAGCGACAATAACCGTTGAAAACGGCTCGTATCCAGTGGCAAGCATGATAACAAGTAACCATTCTGAACCGATCGGCACAAGAGAGGATGCAAGCAGGCTGATACAAAAAAGCGCACCATAACCGGGTTGATTTAGCCAGGTATGTATAAGATCAAGATAGTGTAAAAAATGATTGTCAAAATAATTCATGCGATTACACTACTCCCATGAGATAATTATGGAATTATATTATTGAGGACAGAAATATATGCAAATAGGAAAACCTGCAAAAAAATATTCTCAAGCAGGACGGCTGCATACTGTTATAAGGCTACTGGAAACACGTAACGGTCTGACCCTGGACGAGCTGGCAGAAGAATGTGGCATAGACCGGAGAACCGTGCACCGTGATATGAATGCCATCACCGAAGCAGGCTATCCGCTGGTATCCGAATGGCTAGATGGCAAAAAAATCTATCGTTTCATTACCAAATCCCGCAGCATTCCACCCATAACATTTACCCTGAATCAATTAATGTCACTCTACCTGCTGCGATCCCTGGGAGCTCTTTTTAGCGGCACACCATTTCAGGCTGAAATTGAGGAGTTGTTTAAAACCATTACGTCCACCCTTCCAGACCGCTATGCAGCCCACCTGGAAAGGATTGCCCGCGTGTCGCTCCCCCTTTCGCACGGAGCAAGGGATTATTCGGAAGTATCTAATCAAATTGAAGGGTTGCAGAAAGCTCTTCTGCATCAATACCGGGTCATACTCCGCTATTCAAAGAAAAAAAGCAGTGACATAGATACCTATGATCTTGACCCTTATACTTTAATTTTCCACAAAGGGGGAATGTATATTCTGGGGTATGTCCACAATCGTAAAGATCTGCGGCTATTCGCGCTGGAACGGGTGCGTGCTGTTGAAGTCACCAGACATCGTTTCACTATTCCTGATAATTTTCAACCGGAAGAGCACTTCAGTGACTCGTTCGGGCTTGTAAACGATAAGCCTATGCATGTGAAAATTGCTTTTTCAAACAACATATCCCATACAATTGTCTCCAGAAACTGGATGCCAAATCAGGTCATTTCCAAAGAGAGCAATGACCGCACTTTACTTTCATTTACAGCGACCGGTAAAATGGAACTTGTATCATGGATTCTATCCTTCGGAATGAATGCAGAAGTGCTGGAACCGGCTGAACTGCGGAAGGAAGTCAAGCAGCAGTTAAAAGAAATGCGAGAGATATACCGTAATAAAAACAAGTAATCCCAAAAGTCCCGCAGCAAAGAGCAGGTAATAATGGGGGAAAAAAGAAAAAAATCCGCTATTCAGCTTTTAAAACGTTGACCAAAAATAGCTGTTCCAATCCGTACGAGCGTTGTTCCTTCCTGGATAGCAAAAGAAAAATCGCCTGACATCCCCATGGAAAGTTCTTCCATGACAACAGCAGGGATATTTTCCAGTCGGATGGTATCAGCCAAAGCTCGCAACGCTTTGAAGTATGGGCGTGCCTGTTCCGGATTATTGAAAAGCGGCGGCATGGTCATAAGCCCCATGATTTCAAGATTAGGCAAGGGAGCAACCTGCCGCACCAGATTCAGTGCATCCCCGCTGGTTGTCCCCGATTTGGTCGCTTCCCCGGAAACATTCACCTGAATCAAAATTTTGCATACTTTGCCGAGTTTCTGGCACTGGCGGCTTATTTCCTCTGCCAGAGAAATGCGGTCAACAGAGTGGATCATAGAGACTATTCCAACAATCTGACGCACTTTGTTACTCTGCAGATGACCAATAAAGTGCCACTCCACCGGCTCAGTCACCTCTGATGCTTTGCAAACCAGCTCCTGAACATAGTTTTCACCAAAGATTATTTGACCGGCATGGAAAGCTGCAGAAACATCGGCGGACGAGCGGGTTTTGGAAACCGCAACAAGCCGGACAGAGCTTGGTTCCCGTCCGGCTGCTGCAGCATAGGTCGCTATCTCATGATTAATTTTAGTAATATTTGTCTGAATGGAATTCAAATTACTACATCCTGAACTGGGCAACAATCCTCTTCAACTCTTCTGCCATACCGGCAAGCTGATTTGCTGAGCCTGCGGTGTCATTTGAATTGTGCGATGCATCACCAACAGCCATTGTAATGTCATGCATACTCTTGCTGATTTCATTTGTCGTCGCACTCTGTTCTTCCGCTGCGGTTGCAATCTGGTTAATCTGGCTGGTAACATCACCAATCTGTTCCAGAATCTCCTGCAGCGCCATACCAGAACGGGCAGCATCTTCGGTGCCGCGTTCAACCTCATGAACCCCTTCCTCCATGGCATCAACAGCTGATCTGGTCTCTTTCTGAATGGTTTTTATCATCTCACCGATTTCCCGGGTAGCTTTGGTAGTCCGTTCTGCCAAGGCGCGAACTTCATCTGCAACAACCGCAAAACCGCGTCCCTGTTCACCTGCACGGGCTGCTTCAATGGCTGCATTAAGCGCAAGCAGATTGGTCTGATCCGCAATATCTTCGATTGTGCCAACAATATTACCAATCTGTTCAGAACGGGTTCCAAGAGATTCAACCGTTTTGGCGCTCTGCTGAACTTTATCCGCAATCCGTTGAATACTTTGAACCGCATGGCTGACGATTTCCGAGCCATTGCGTGCAGTTTCAGTTGCACGAGTGGAAATTTCAACCGTCCTGATGCAATTCTGTGCGATTTCTGATGAAGTTGCCGCCATCTCTTCACACGATATGGCAATTGATGTCGCCTGGCTTGCAGCTTTTTCTGTCCCTTTGGCAATAGAGTCGGCGTTGGAGTTCAAATGGTCGGCTGAATTGGCAACTTCAACAGCATTCTGGTTAATTCGAACAACAATCTCCTTTAGATTATCAAGAAAATTGTTGAATGAATGAGCCAATGACCCGGTTTCATCCTCACGTTCCACATTAAGGCGTTTTGTAAGATCTCCCCCTCCGCTTGCCATCTCTTCCAGACTTTTATCAACATAGCCAAGTGTACGGGTGATGCCACGGCTTATAAAATAGCAGAGCAGGAGCATAAAAAGCGCAAAAGCCATATTAAGACCGACCAGCAACCACTTGACCTGATTGACATCCTGTTTTACATCATCGATATAGATACCACTCCCAAGAACCCATCCCCACGGAGCATATTTCTGCACAAAAGAGAGCTTGGTGTATAGCTCGGTAGTAGTGCCGCCACCTTCCTTCGGTTTGGGCCACTCATAATTTACAAAACCGTGATCAGCGCGTTCAACAACTTCATTGAAAGCAACGAATAGATTTTTATTATCCAGTTTTCTTACTTCGCCCGCTTTGCCATCTATTGATTTCGTTGCCTTATTAAACTTGGCATCATCAAGAACTTTGCCGTTCAGGGCAGGAACCGTCGGATGCATAATCATCTTTGGAACAGGTTTGCCGAGGTCATTAATCCAGACATACTCTTTCTTTTCGTAACGAAGCTTGCTGATCTCCTCCGCAGCTTCCTTTTGGGCCTGTTCCAGCGGGATAAGATTAGCTTTGACTTTGCTGTCGTAATATTCGGCAATACCGACCGCCATTTCGACAATATGCCTGGTCGCATCCTGTTTTTCCTTGTTTATCCTGTTCTCTATCATTGGCAACAGATAACTGAACAGTCCTGCCATCATAACAAGAACACTGATAATTGAGATTGACATGATCTTGTACTGGATTCTCCAGTTTTTAAAACGGGTAAGGTCCATGACGCAACTCCTTCCAAAATATGAATTATTTATCCGAATAATTCCTTAAGCTTATCAGCAACCCGCTCTGTTGAGAGGATATGGTCTACCTTGCCGGTTTCGGCTGCAGCCTTTGGCATACCGTAAATAACACTGCTTTTCTGATCCTGCGCAATTGTGACAGCGCCAAGCGATTTGAGATGAACCAGACCTGCAGCGCCATCACACCCCATGCCGGTCAGAATTACGGAACAGAATCGGACTCCCGGCATCGGCTTGACACTTTTCATAGCAACATCAATAGATGGGCAGACCGAATTAACCTTTTCACCTGCAGCAAGATGAATAGTCTGCTGTTGAGTCAGATAAAGATGAACACCACCTGGCGCCAGATGAATTGTTCCATCCTGCAGCAAATCCCCTTCCTTTGCCAGAAGTATAGGCATGACGGAAACCCGTTGTAGAGATGTTGCAAATGCTGCATCTATATATGGTGTAATATGCTGGACGAGAACAATCGATGCTTTAAGAACCGGTAAATGGGGGAGGAGAATTTCCAGCACTTTCAAACCGCCGGTTGATGAGCCTATCATTATGATATTCCGGACTGCGCCCAATCAAACACCTGCCTGAACATGCCGAAGACAGGCAAGGTAATTTCGCACAGACTTTATCATCTGCGAAGGATCAAAAGGTTTTGTAATGTAGTAGTCTATGACTACGTCCTGCAGCCCGTCCATCTGTTGATCCGGTGTATCAAGCGCTGTCAGCATGATAATCATCTGTCTGGGGGATAATAGATCATACCTGCGCATTTCCTTGATAGTCTGCCACCCATTCTTGCCAGGCATCATGACATCCATCAGGATTACTCCGGTAAAGCCGTTTCGCAAATGTTGGAGGCATTGTTCACACCCATCGGCAACAACTGTGTCAATCCCCTCTGAAGCGAGAAGTTCGTACACTGTTTCCCTGATGCACTCTTCGTCATCAACAATCATAACCGAAGGCAATCGTATTTCCATGTTTTCATCAATCATTGTTTTATTCATATAGCATCTCCTGCCAGCAACGTAAAGCTGATTGTTGTCCCAGCCCCTTTACCACCGCTAGATGCGGTTATCAAACCACCATGATTAAGAACTATCTGACGGCAGATAGATAGCCCAAGCCCTGCCGATCCAAGTTCATGACGTGAAGGATCAGCTTTGTAGAAATCTTCAAAGATATGCTGTAATTCTTCCGGTTCAAGACCAACACCATAATCAAGAACTGAAATTGTAACACTACATCCACTCTGTTCGGCTTTAATCTCTATGGGTGATGCGGATGGTGAAAATTTGATCGCATTATTAATCAGGTTTGTAAAGAGTGTCTCCACCTCTCCATGATCAGCAAAAATTGTAATTGACGGATCAATCAGGTTTTTACAGGTCATTTTTTGGGAATCCAGAAGAGCCGTCATGTCATGAATAATGTCATTTACAGATTTAAAGAGAGAGAATGTTGTGAAATCAAGTGGGGTTTTTAGAGGTTGAAAACGTCGCGCAAGCTGCATTGAGGAGGCAACAAGATTTTGTATTTGCTCCACGCTATCAATACAGATAAGAAGGCGTTTCAACTGTTTCTCATCAACAAGTTGATTCCGTATCATCGGCAAAAGAGTAACAAGTGGAGTTAGGGGGGTATTCAGGTCATGACCAAGGCGGGAGATAAAGAGGTCTTTTTGTGCTATGAGAGCTTCATTTTGCTCTTCTTGATGAACCTTTTCGGTTATATCCTGGGAGGTTCCAACAACTGAAACGGCTTTGCCTGCATTGTCGCGAACAACAGTACCTCGACTGACAAAAATACGTTTTTCAGGATCTTCTGCCAGACGATAGGAGACTTCATAATGTTCAGCTCCTTTGAGCGCTTCGGAAACGGTCTGTTTGACCCGCTCACGATCATCGGGATGAAGCAGGGAGTAAAATTCATCTGGCGATGGCGCATAACGTTTCGGCTTCAGACCAAAGAGGCGATATCGATTTTCTGACCAGTATCCCCTCCCTGTTTCCAGGTCACGCTCCCAGCTACCGAGTTTTGCAATTTTTTGCGCTTCATTCTGATTATGAAGAGCCTTGCGAACTCTTATCTGGTAGAACACGACAATGCCACAACCTATTATACAAAGTACAACAGCTGTAAGCACCACGATGAGTTGAAGATGGTGCCCTGATGGCGCGCTTATAACTGAAATATAGAGGGATATCCCTCCACCTGCAAAAGCGGAAAGAATGAGCACCAGAATTGCCACACGTCGCGAAACCTGCACACAAGCCCCCTTTTTCAGTAATAATCAGAAATATCTACAACGCATCCATACCCTTCAGAACTTCATAAAGCTCTGTCATCGGCAAACCGATAACATTTGTGTATGAACCGTGGATAGCACGGACAAAATGTGCAGCTCCACCCTGCATTGCATATCCGCCAGCCTTATCCATCGGGCAACCGGTTGCGATATAGGCGTTAATTTCATAATCATCAAGGATTTTAAAGGTTACTTCAGTTACAACAGTCTCTGTTACACACTCACCATTATCACGATCAAAAACTGAAAAACCTGTGATTACGGTATGCGATCGTCCGGAAAGCGCCGACAGCATTCTGAAGGCATCCGCTTCATCCAGCGGTTTGCCAAGGATCTGACCATCGATAACGACAATCGTATCTGCCCCGACGAAAAAACGACCTTCAGCATAAACAGCAACAGCCTTCGCCTTCTCCCGTGACAATCTGGATACATGGTCATCCGGCTTTTCCCCTGGGAGCGGGGTTTCACAAATATCAGCACTACAAACTGTGAACGGTATCCCTACCAATGACATCAACTCCGAACGACGTGGCGAGGCGGAGGCAAGCGTAATTTGTGGAGCAGTATTCATTTCTCTTCACCATTCTTCCGTTTCATCCGTTCATTATTTGCCTGCTGCTCCTTTTCCAGTTCATCCCAATGCTTTTTCCAGTCTTTTTTACGCACTTTTGCCAACAGAAAAACACCCGGAATAATAACAATCCCAAAGAAAATATTAGACTCTGCTCCATTCATGATTCCGTACAGTAGCGATACGCACCCCATAAGGAAGAGAACCGCTTCAAGAGAAAGAATACGACCGATTATGGACAGCTCTTCCCGTTCCTTTTCAACATTATGCGTCATATCACGATTCCTTCCAGGGGAACATCTTGCCCGGGTTAAGTATATTATTCGGATCAAGAGCATGCTTGATCGACTTCATGGTGGCGATCTGCTGTGGTGAAAGTTCAAGCTCAATATATGGAGCTTTTGCGAGCCCAACTCCATGCTCGCCAGACATTGTTCCATTAAGATCAAGCGCAGCCTGAAACACTTCCTTAATCGCCTCATGTGCCTTGGCATCCATACCCGGAACAGACTTGTCAATCATGACATTGACATGAATATTGCCATCACCGGCATGACCAAAATTGACAATCGGGATGTCATATTTTTGCTGAATTTTCTCAATTGTGCGAATAACATCCGGCACCTTGCTGCGTGGAACCACAATATCTTCATTGTATTTATCCGGATTTACATCACGAAGCGATGGTGAAACAAGACGACGAACACGCCATAACTCTGCAGACTCCGCATCGTCCTTTGCCGCCCTGAACTGCACCAGACCGAGCGGTTTGATCAACTCATGAATACGAGTCGCCTGTTTTTCTATCAGATCTTTATCACCATCAACCTCTATGAGCAATACCGCCCGTCCTTCGACAGGAATGCCAAGGTTGAACCGTTTTTCAACACACTGGAGCGTTGCATGATCCATAAACTCAAGTGTTGTGGGAATAATTTTGTTTCCAATAATTGTTGAAACTGCCCGCGCCGCACCATCAATGGAATCAAAAATGGTCAGCATGGTTTTTTTCGCTTCGGGAAGTGGCAGAAGCTTGAAAATAATCTTGGTAATAACCCCGAGGGTCCCCTCACTGCCACACAGGAGACGGGTCATATCATACCCGACAACAGCTTTGTAGGTTTCTGTACCTGTTCGGATAATTTCACCCGTCGGAAGGACGACCTCAAGCCCCATGACAAAATCACGGGTAACGCCGTATTTTACGCAACGGGGACCACCTGCATTTTCCGCCACATTGCCACCAAGCGTCGAAAACTTGAGTGACGCAGGATCCGGCGGATAGAACAGACCGAGTTTTTCCACCGCAATCTGGAACTGCTCCGTTACAACCCCCGGCTCTACCTCAGCAATCAGGTTTTCGGTATCAATCCTCAAGATCCGGTTCATTCGGGTAACCACCAGCGCAATACCGCCTGCTTTAGGAATTGCACCGCCGGTAAAACCACTCCCCGCCCCACGGGGAAAAACAGGGATGCCATTCCGGTTCGCTAGCTTCAAAACAGCCGAAACTTCCTCCGGGTTTGCCGGATGAACAACCGCATCAGGAAGATATTCCATCTGCGTCGCATCATATCCATAACAGATAAGATCCTGCTTTTCAGTCAGGATATTATCGTTCCCTACGATCTGTGTCAGTTCCTGTATAATTGCATGCTCAAGCATAATTTTCCCTTTCCGTTAACAATTCAGCGGCATCAAGCTTCATGGCGGCGGAAAGCCACAAACCGACCAGATAGATTATACTGAATGCCCAAAGATTATCGCTTAAAAAATGTGCCCCCTGAACAATACGGGTAATACTCATCAAAACACCAAACAATACCCCGCCGACCAGCCAGTTACGCGCAAGACTCGGCTTACTTCTGCGATAGATAAAAAACGGCGCTATCATAAAAAATGCCGCAGATGAGTGACCGGACGGAAATGAGCGCCCGCCGCCGCTAACACCCTTCTGCCATGTCTGGAGAAATTCTTTTTTGCCACCAAACTGGATAATTTCACGGGGGCGTGGACGACCCCAATGATCCTTTAAACCGGCATTGACAATAAGTCCGGGACCTATAATCAGAAAAAGCAGGAGAAAAACCGCCGCTTTCCGCCAGCTTTTCAACTCCTTGTTTTTATAGGAGTAAGCTGCAAAAAAAAGAGCTGACACAACCAGAATAATTGCCGGCGTTCTGTCCAGAAGATACAGCTGACGCCATGGGAATAGATTCGTCAACGGCCAACTGCCGGAGATTGAAAAGAACGACGAGACTTTAATATCACCAGCTGCCAACGCTATAACCATCGTTGCAACCATCGTGCAAACAACAACAGATGCTGTCTCTAAAATTATTCTACGCGACATCAACAACCTCCCCAGCCCGTTTCCATCTGCGATGCACCCAATACCAATCCGCCGGATGTGCACAGATAAAATTTTCAAGATAACGTGAAAGACCCTGCACATCAGATTGTATACTAGCATCCGTCAGATCATGCGAAAGGGTAAATTCGTCCTGGAATGTGACAATATGACGTTCCCCTTCGCGGTGAATGGCAACAGGAATGAGCGGCACTCCGGTTTTACGCGCAATGATAATAGGTGCCTTGCTCGCCCAGGCTTTACGTCCCAGAAATTCGATGAGCACCCCTTCGTCCTCAAAAACCGCCTGGTCAGCAAGCATCCCGATTATTCCTTTTTTCTTGATAGAGGCAAGAATAGGACGAAGCGCACCCTGTTTGTAAATAACCACATTTTCTGACCCCATGCGCATCTTTTCAACCATGGTATTCAGGTAGGGATTGTTTTGGCGACGGGCGACAACAGACATTGTGGCGCCGAATATTTTTTTGAAACAGAAGGGGAGCAGTTCCCAATTGCCACAATGACCGTTTACAAACAGTATACCCCGGTCAAGCAGCAGCGCTTTTTCATAAAAATCACGGTCACGGACTTCAATACTGTCAATTATATCGAAGCTTTTGCCATGGTATAGGTAGCACGTTTCCACCAAAGACTGGCCAAGGTTTGCAAACATCTGACGTGCAATTTCTTCCGCTGTAGTAAACTCTCCTGTCCAGAGCGGGTGGCGGGTCATATACGGCATTGCTTTTTGAATATTATCAATTGCTATGGCCCGACGCTTGGGCAGGAGAAATGCAATCAACATCCCAACCCGCCTTCCGACAGAAAGACGTGAAGATTCGGGAATCGTGGATACTACCCAGGTAAAAATATAAAAAACAGCCGCCTGCATAAGCCAGACAATTTTTTTCATCTTGCTCCGCCAATCATTTTTGGAATGAGCGCCGCCACATTGGCAGAAGCTCCCCCCTTGCCAAGTTTCTGCCGCACCGTTGCCAGCTTGGCACGAATTGCAGCATCGTAGTCAGCATCATCAAGAATACGGCTGATTTCCGCAGCAATATTTTCCGGATTGGCATCATCCTGTATCAGCTCCCTGACGGCAATTTCCCCTGCCACAATATTACAAAGTCCGATGGCGTCCACCTTTACCAGCCGCTTTGCCAGTTGATAGGTAAGCGGAGAAAGTTTGTAAATGATCACCATCGGTGTGCCGACCAGCGCAATTTCAAGCGTAACCGTTCCGGAAACCGAGATGACCGCATCACAGGCACGGATCATATCATGAATACGCTCCCGGGTAATGGTTGCGGAAACAGCTGCCGATTTAAGCTGGGGGAGAATGTCTTCTTCATTAAGGGTTGACGCCAGGGGGAGAATAAACTGAATATCCGGGAAGCGTTGTTTTAAAAGCTGTGCAGAGTGAATGATGACCGGTAGGAGACGATCTATTTCATTACGGCGACTGCCAGGAAACAGCCCGACAATCTTGCGGTGCGGGTCAAGCCCGAAACCGGCTGCAGCCTGATCGCGTTCTACCGCAACCTGAACCATATCGAGCATCGGATGTCCGACAAACGACACCGGCACACCGGCTTTTTCATAGAATGGAGCTTCAAACGGGAGAATGACTGCCATATAATCAACAAGCCGGGCAATTTTTTTGACTCGTCCCTGCCGCCAGGCCCAGATTTGAGGGGAAATATAGTACAAAACTTTTACACCCGCTTTTTTAGCAACCTTGGCAAGTCGCAGGTTGAAACCAGGATAATCGATCAGGATCAGGAGTGGAGGGGGATCGTTCAGAAGAATTTTTTTCAGCTTTGTGAATGCGGCTGCGATGACATCAAAATGTTTAAGCACCTCAACCACGCCGACTACCGCCATGTCAGCGGAATCAACCAGCGTATTGACTCCAGCTTCACGCATCCGGGCGCCACCAATGCCGACAAACTGCAATGCAGGGTCGAGCAGTTGTGCTTCTCTCACCAGCTCTGCACCATAAATATCGCCCGAAGCTTCACCGGCAACAATCATGATTTTTTGGGGTGTTGTCATCCTCTGATCATCTTCCTGATTGCAGTAAAGTCTCTGCTCGGCGCTGTTTAATAAGATCATTACTGCTGAATTTCATGTCACTGAATTTGCCTTTCAGGCTGTGTACTAGGGATTGCCGCTGACGTTCACGCTCGGCGAGATATACAGACAACTCCGGCACATTATTTTGGCTTTGCTTGGCTCGCTTTAGCGGTTTGGTATCCTTTCGTTGTGTAGTTGCAGCTTTCATATTATTTATCTCCCTTGGGAATTTTTACTTTGTTTTTATCTGCATGTCAATTTAGTCTCGTTCAAGGACTGAGTCCTCTGAAGTTTTTTCTATTTTGGATTTTTTGACCGATACCACTTCACATACTTTTCAGCCCGTTACGATATTGACTTGCCGTTGTATGACAGAGTCACTGATCGATTGCATGATTTGCAAAGCAATGCGTGTAATGGCATGGTTTAGCCTTTAGTTTTCTCCTCAAGCCCCCCGCCGCAGACACGATTATAGCCTTTTATGTATTCAGAAGTTCCTCCGAGCACCATGCGCACAGAAAAAGTCCCGCTAGAAACCAAACAATTGCCACATTTTTTGAATTTTCTGTTTCATTTATTCTCACCCAACGGCATAACGGGCATGGCCTTGACCCGCCAATCTTTTCGGGCAGTTCGTAAGCCTTGTTGAATCATTCCTTTTTTTCGCTTTTTTACTCCGTTAGCTTTTTGATTGCAGAAACGAATTCCTGTGCTGACAACACAGCATTGCGGGCATCTTCCTCAGAAACTTGGGCAAAATCTCTGTAATCCAGTTCCATCCGTTCATCAAAAAGTTCATAAAGCATCTTGGCAAAACTTGCATCAAGCTTTCCTGTGTGGATGAACTCTTTGTTGAAAATTCCGATGACTCCAGAATGTTTTGATGTTTTGTGAGGGGTGTTGGAGTGAATAAAAAGAGCCAGAACTGCGTAGAACATCGAATAATATGAGCGGTTGATAATTGAGCGTGGAGAAAAGTCTGCATCCAGCATTTTGATTGCTTCAGCAAGTGTTTCCTCAGCTTGGGTCATGCGATAAGAGAAAATTGTTTCATTATCTGTCATACTGAAACCCCCTCTTCCATAATCACTCCGATAATTGGTGATGACCGCAAAGGTGAATTTTCAATCTCATATCTACTAAATAAAAGTGTAGAGACGATAATTCCTGTTTCCAATGTCATTTCCCAAGCTGCGTTTTTCACTTTGCTTTTTAATTCTCTATCAACTGTTTCAAATTCCATAAAAATATCCATATCGGAGTACTCGTCCGCATCGCCTCGTGCACGGGAGCCAAATAAACGAAAATCAATGAGTGGTTTAAGTTTTGACACACGTTTTTTTAGCTCTATTGCTGTTTGAAGGTCATGGTTAGCTACTGGCATTTTATAGCCTCCTTACTGCGACATGTTCAGTAAAAGCATATGGTAATGTTGGAGAAAATTTGAGTCGGGAGAGGTGGTCGCAATTTGCGACCACCTGTGATTTTTCTTCTGCGGTTAGCTGAAACATGAAATCTTCAGGGAATCGCTCTCTGTTGCGCCGAACTTGCTCATTCAGCCGCTTGGTTTCAACGCCATAAAGCTCCGCCAGATCGGCATCAAGCATTACTCGTTCACTCCGAAGCATTATAATTCGACTACTGATTATTTCAGCAGGAATTAGACTCATACCGTTCTTTGTCATTTACATACTCCTGTGAGCCTCTTGCAAAAAGATTGTCATCCCCGAATGATTCTATCGGGGATCCATAATTTTCAACAAGTTATAAAACTGGATTCCCGATTACACCCTCGGGAATGACGCAATTTGGGACTTTTGCAAGAGGCTCCTGTTAATGCAGCAATTCATGATGAGTAACAACAAGGGCGAAGCAGAGACATTCTCGTACTTCGCCCTTATTGTATTTATCAAACCAAAGCATTGCATTTACTCTTAATGCTGTTCAGATCAACGCCTCTTTAACAGATGCAACAACGTGCAAAGCCTGTTCATCGGTCATTTCTGGATAAATAGGGAGCGACATACAGTGCGCTGCCACTGACTCGGCAACCGGCAATGAAACAGCTGCAGATTCAGCCGCAAAGACCTCCTGTTTGTGAAGCGGTATCGGATAATAGACCGCAGATGCTATCTGCTGTTCCGACAATTTTGCCATGATGGCATCACGCCGGTCAGTCAGGAGTGTATACTGATGGTAGACATGGAGACCTTTTCCATCCTCGAAGGGGGCAGTCACAACGTCTTTCAGACCTTCCGAATAGATATGTGCCACACGGCGGCGCCCTGCATTGAACTGATCAATCCGTTTCAGTTTGACCCGCAGAATAGCGGCCTGAATATCATCGAGACGGCTGTTGTAGCCGATAATGCTGTGATGATAGCGGGTTCGACTACCGTGATTACGGAGAACCTTCAGTTCATCTGCCTGCTCCTGGGTGGCGCAGGTAACAAGACCACCATCGCCATAGCAGCCGAGATTTTTGCTCGGGAAGAAACTAAAACAACCGAAGGAGCCGATGGAGCCGGTCATCCCCTGGGGAGTTGAAGCACCAAAGGACTGGGCACAATCCTCAATCAGCAGCAGGTTATGCTTTTCACAGATCGCTTTAATAGCCGCTATGTCCGCCGGCTGTCCAAAGAGATGGACAGGAATAATCGCCTTGGTACGCGGCGTGATAGCAGCCTCAATTAAAGCAGGATCGATATTATAGGTCGCATGATCAATATCCACATACACCGGCGTTGCGCCGGCATAGCAGATTGCCTCGGCTGTTGCGATAAATGTAAAAGGGGATGTTATAACTTCATCGCCAACGCCTATACCGGAAGCACGAATCGCCAACATCAGTGCATCGGTACCGGAAGCGCAGGCGACTGTAAAACCAGCGCCAAGATACTGTTTTGTTTCTTGTTCAAAGGAAGTCACATTGGGTCCAAGGATAAACTGGGTACTTTCCAGCGCATCAAGCAGAGCGCGATCCATCTCTTCTTTCAGTTGATGGTATTGGGTTTTGAGGTCAACCATTGGAATCATAATGTTCTTCTCCCGAGGCTGCTATTTATTTTAAGGGCTGTTTCCAACGCCATACGTCCGTCAAGCCCGCTTACTTCGGGCGCTTTTCCTTCACGGATTGCCATCAGGAACGATTCAATTTCACTTTTCAGGGCGTCCGCTTCACCAAGCTCACGCTCATCAACTACAACATTTGGGACTCCCGGGAACAGTTCACCCGGACCTTGTTTGGCAATCAAAAGCTTCTTGTTCTGGAAATCAAGAGTAACATACGCTTCACGCTGAAAAACACGCATTTTACGTTCACTCTTCAAGCTGATCCGGCTGGCGGTTACGTTGGCTACGCAGCCGTTTTTGAAAAGAATCCGGGCATTGGCAATATCCTCTTCACCGGTGAATACCGGCGCACCAATGGCATCAATCCGTTCAACCGGCGATTTGACAATATGTTGAATGATATCAATATCATGAATCATCAGATCAAGCACCACATTCACATCTGTTCCACGCGGTTTGAAAGGGGCAATTCGTACCGATTCGATAAAGAGCGGTTCGGTCAGAATTCCTTCAAGCGCCACCAGCACTGGATTGAACCGTTCCAGATGTCCAACCTGGAAAACCGACTTGTTCTGCTCCGCCAGCGCAATAAGCTCATCCGCCTCTTCAATGGTAACTGTAATCGGCTTTTCAATAAGAACATGCACGCCAGCAGCAAGAAAATCCTTGGCAACTGCGTGGTGATACTGGGTCGGCACCACAATACTGACAGCATCAACTTTTCCAATCAGGTCATGGTAATCGCTGAAAAGCTTTGTGCCGAGAGCGGTGGCAATCTCATTACCCCGTATAGGGTCCGATTCTGCAACTCCGACCAGCTCCACACCCGGTATCACGGCATATTTTTGTGCGTGAAAATTCCCCAGATACCCTACACCGATAACTGCCGCCCGTATTGTCTTCATCCTCTGCAGAACCCGCGCTGTGAACGCGCTATAAAGGCAAGCATATAATCAACTTCGGGGGAACCGGTAATTTCACTCTTGATGCGCGCAAGCGCATCTTCTGTTTTAAGATCTGCCATAAATAGCGTTTTATATGCTTTTTTAAGGTTATTTATCGCTTCATCTGAAAAACCACGTCGTTTGAGACCAATCAGATTAAGCCCTCGCAGCTTGGCATCGCGTTTTCCGGAAGTAGCTATTGTGTACGGAAGAATATCGAGACCGACCATGGTGCCGCCGCCTATCATTGAATATGCGCCGATGGTGGAAAACTGGTGCACCGCAACCAGACCGCCAAGAATGACGTTATCCTCTATTGTTACATGACCTGCCAGAGTGGCGACATTCGCCATCACCACACCGTTGCCAATAACACAATCATGCGCCACATGGGAATATGCCATGAACAGATTATTGTTTCCAACAACGGTTTCAGCATGACCTGTAATCGTGCCGCGATGAATGGTCGCAAATTCACGAACCATATTGTTATTGCCAAGGCGCGTCCAGCACTCCTCCCCTTTATATTTAAGATCCTGGGGGGGAGCACCTACAGAGGTCTGGTGAAATATCTGGTTGTTCTCGCCAATTTCGGTAAAATCACCAATGACTGCAGAGGCTCCGATAACGGTTCCTTTAGATATGGAAACTTTTTTGCCGATAATTGCATATGGACCAACCTCAACACTCTCTTCCAGTTGTGCCGACGGGTCAATTATTGCTGTTGGGTGGATAGCCATAGAGTAGGACCTCTTTTCTATTCATTTTCTTTTAGACCAATTTCAAATCAGAGAGTTCATCAAGGGGGCGAGGATTGAGGCAACAAAGGCATACACATAGTATGTTGAGGAGCCGAAGACAAGCCAACAAAGATGAAGCTTTGATTTGGAATTGGTATTACGCCGCTTTGTCGGCAAAGGTCGCTTTAAGTGATGCTTCAGTCATGAGAGTGTCACCAACAAATGCTTTTCCATCAACACCCCAGATTCCCCTTTTATTCATGGTGGAGGTAATTTCGATACGGAGCTGGTCTCCCGGCATAACTGGCTTGCGAAACCGTGCATTATCTATGGACATAAAGTAACATACCTTGTTGCGGGTTGCTTCATCGGAAGCGAGATACGCCATTATACCGGCGACCTGCGCCATTGCCTCAATAATCAGGACGCCCGGCATAACCGGATGCCCCGGAAAGTGCCCTTGAAAAAACGGTTCATTAATTGTGACGTTTTTGATACCTACGCAACGTTTACCAGGGTCAACGTCAACAATCCTGTCGACCAGAAGAAACGGGTAACGGTGGGGAAGAATCTTCATGATTTCATTAACATCCAGTTCCATAATCACACCTCGGTTCATTTTCCGGAC
>Ga0172367_10003733_pt1 | contig 19444 bp, 16 predicted proteins | sample Lak10m_FD_114542 | JGI IMG/M metagenome (GOLD analysis project Ga0172367, IMG submission 114542) | Freshwater microbial communities from Kabuno Bay, South-Kivu, Congo - kab_022012_10m | ecosystem: Environmental > Aquatic > Freshwater > Lake | place: Democratic Republic of the Congo: South-Kivu...
GAACCGTCCTCATCCGGCGGCGTACCCACCGCCACAAATTGAAACAAGCCAAAATCGACAGCTTCTTTAACGTCAGTGGTGAAGTGCAATCGCCCGGCGGCCATGTTGTCTTTGACCATTTCTTCCAGGCCCGGCTCGTAAATGGGAATGATGCCTTGTTTGAGCTGGTCGATTTTGCGTTGATCCACATCCATGCACATGACCTGATTGCCGACATCCGCAAGACAGGCGCCCGTCACCAGACCGACATAACCACTACCAAATACGGTAATTTTCATCCTTACACCTCTAAATTATTGTTTACGTTTTAATCGAAAAAGCGCCGAAATATCCTCGTCGCCAAAACCTTGCTGCATCAAATGTGCGTAATCGTTTAATGTGGATTCGGTTAAAGGGTAATCCATATTGACTTGCTTAGCCATTTCGCGGCAAATCAATAAGTCCTTGTGATGTAAGGATAACTTGAAACCTGGCTGAAAAATACCTTGCGTCATGGTTTTTCCTCTGTGATCCAAGAACCAGTTACCAGCCGCGCCGCCAGATACCACATCGATCACTTTGTCCAGATTCAAACCTTGCCGCTCGGCAAATGCCAGGGCTTCGGTCACCGCCTGGTTAATACCTGCGCACAGGATTTGATTCACGGCTTTGCAAGCTTGTCCGTTTCCGGTGTCGCCCATGTGTTCGATCCGCGCTGTCATGCTGGCCAGAACTGGTCGAACTCGTTCCAGAACATCAGGATCACCACCCACCATCATAGACAAACTGCCGTTTTTTGCGCCTTCTACGCCACCCGAAACCGGCGCATCCAGAAAATCGACCTGCTTTTGCGCCAATAGTGCGGCAGCTTGCCGGGCAGTTTCACGACTGACCGTCGATAGGTCGATGACCACCGTTCCGGGCTTGATGGTTTCAGAAATTGTCTTGACGACATCAATAACATCCTGATCAGCTGAAACACATATCAACACCACATCAACCGACTGAGCTAAGGCTTGCGGAGACGGTGATACATTAATATTCAATTCAATTGCAAGGGTTTCGGCTTTACTTTGAGTGCGGTTGTAAACAGCGGTCAAATACCCGGCCTTCGCCAAATTGCGAGCCATACCCACACCCATACCACCCAAACCTATCAGACCCGCTTTCATGTTATTTTTCCAAATAGGTGTAGGCATTCAAACCCGCCTGCAATTCCACTTCAAAAGCCTGCTTTTGTAGAGCACTCAAGCGGGTCATATCCAGTTTCTGCCGATAGGCAGTTTTCAAGGCCTCGGTGCTGATATGCACATAATCCAGCAGCTCGCTGACATCCTCGCCTTCCATAAAATCACCGAAGCGGTAGCCATTTTCATCCAGTTCGATATTGATGGAATGGGTGTCGCCAAACAGGTTATGCATGTCACCCAGGATTTCCTGGTAAGCACCCACCATGAAAAAGCCGATCAAGTATTCCTCGTCTTCATTAATCGTATGCAGAGACAAGGTATTGCTGATGTTCTGATGATCGACATATTGATCAATGCGACCATCGGAATCGCAGGTCAAGTCCTGCAAAACCGCGCGTCGACTTGGATGTTGCTCGAGTCTATGGATTGGCATGATAGGGAATATCTGATCGATACCCCAAATGTCCGGCATGGATTGGAACAACGAAAAATTACAGAACACCTTATCCGCCAGCTTTTCGTCCAGTTCCTGCAGAATTTCTCGATGATGATGGTTATCCGGATTCAATGCGCCCTGGATTTGTTGACACAAGCTGACATAGTTTTTTTCAGTCTCGGCCAGTTCGGATAATGACAAATCACCTTGCACAAAACTCGCCCGCGCTTCCGCCATCTCAAATTGGGCGTTGTGGTAAGCCTCACTGATATTATTAAAGGCAGAGACAGGCAGATTTTTCGCACCCTGCAGGCTTTCCACTTCCGTCACATTGGTAATCAACACCGCATGATGCGCGGTGATAGCGCGGCCTGATTCTGTGATGATATTGGGTTGTGGTAAACCGTATTCACGGCTGATATCGGCAAAACTGCGCACGATGTTGTCTGCGTATTCGGCCATGCTGTAATTGATCGAACATTCCCGCCGCGAACCGCTGCCGTCATAATCCACCCCCAAACCGCCGCCCGCATCCACCGTGGTGATGTTCGCGCCCAATTGATGTAATTGCAGATAAAACTGTCCGGCTTCCTTAAGTGCCAGCTTGATGTCATGAATATTGGCGATTTGCGAGCCCATGTGAAAATGCATTAGCTGCAGACAATTCAGCATGTTGAGTTGATCTAAACGGGCGATCAGTTGTAACACCTCGCTGGCATGCAAACCAAACTTGGATTTTTCGCCACCGCTGTTCTGCCATTTTCCCGCGCTAATGGTCGATAACCGCACCCGCAATCCGATCAGCGGCGTGACCTCTAACTTGGCGGCTTCTTCGATGATCATCTCCAGCTCGGAAGGCTTTTCGATGACGATAAACACCGACAAGCCCATCAATTGCCCCATCAAGGCCATGCGGATGTAAAACCGGTCTTTGTAGCCGTTGCAAACAATGGTGCTACCGGGCTTGGTCAAACCTAAAATTGCCAGCAACTCCGGCTTGCTGCCTGCTTCCAGACCGATGTTATCCACGGAGACGATGCGTTCCACTACATTGCCTTGCTGATTGACTTTGATCGGGTAAACCGGCGTGTAATGGCCGTTGTAATCATGGGTTTGACAAGCTTGCTCGAAAGCCTGTTGTAACTGCCGAATCCGGTCGCACAAGATATCGGTAAACCGTACCAGTACCGGAAAATTCAATCCTTTGTTGCGTAGAGCTTGGGCAATCTCCAGCAAATCAATCTCGGTGGCGCAATCGGCCTGAGGCTTGACAGAAACATGACCTTGATTGTTAACGGAAAAATAACCATTACCCCATTGCTGAATGGCATATAGTTGTTTGGACTGCTCAATCGACCATGCGGATGTTTGCACTTAACGCCTCTTAGTGGACACAGAATGGCTGAAATTTTATCTGAATATAGGAGGGAGAGCTGAAATTTATGGTTACAAGCTGGGCGAGGCAGAATTTGTAACTTGTCTGATTTGTCTGACTCCCAAACTCCAGGTTGGGAACCCAGGTCTTGTAAGCTCCTGCTGCCTATTCACTCTGGAAGCTAGAGATTCCAAGATAGATTCCCAAGCAGGAACTTGGGAGTCAGGCTAATATTTAGGAACAAAGCGTTTTCAGCTTGATATTACCCCGCAAATACCCCTTCATAAATATCCGCTACCGCCAACTCCAAAGCCAGCGATTGGAAAACCGCGTTTTCGCCTTGTTGATAAAGCTGAAGATCCCAAGTATCGGCGCGTCGGTAGCATTCCACGCGCGGCGTGTCTTGCGCAATCAAGACGTATTCTTCCAGGCTGGACAGCTTACGGTAATGATGAAACTTTTCGGCTCTGTCGTAACGCTCGGTGGCGTCGGATAGCACTTCGATAATTAGTTTAGGCTGGCTGTTAAACAGTTCTTCCGTATCGGTTGCTGAGCAGGTGACATGCAAGTCCGGGTAAAAGAAACAGTCATCTTCGGCGGTTTGTACGCGGACTTTCATGTCCGAATTAAAAACTCGACAGGGTGTATTTCGAAGATGCGTATATATCAGTCCGGACAGATTCATGCTGATAATGTTGTGGGCTCGCTTTGCACCGGACATCGCATAGACATCGCCATTGATAAATTCGTATTTCACTTCGCTGATCAACTCACCTTGCAAGTAATCCGTCGCACTAAGCTTTAAATTTTCTGCTAACGCCATGTCGCCATCCTTTCCAAAGGTTTTGGAAAAATTTCAAAAATTGTCCTGATTGGCCAGCCGTCGCCTCTGATCCCCAAAGGCGTGCACGTTCCGAGGGGGCGAGCTTTACTGCTATCTGATATTGGCAATCCCCATTGGAATGGCGACCGATAGTGGGTTTTTTGCTTTACAAAAACAGACCATCAATCGGCGAAGATGCAGAAGCAAAGCGCTTGCGCGGCATGCGGCCAGCCAGAAACGCTTCGCGACCGGCTTCGATGCCTTTTTTCATGGCCGAGGCCATCAAGACCGGGTTTTTAGCCGCGGCAATGGCTGTATTCATCAATACACCATCGCAGCCTAATTCCATAGCGATGGCCGCGTCGGATGCCGTACCGACACCCGCATCCACCAAAATGGGCACTTTGGCGTTTTCAACGATGGTCAGAATGTTGTAAGGGTTGCGGATACCCAAACCCGAACCAATTGGTGCTGCTAGTGGCATGACCGCCACACAGCCGATCTCTTCCAGACGTTTGGCGGCAATAGGATCGTCGTTGGTGTAAACCATCACATCAAAACCTTCTTTGACCAGCAATTCCGCAGCGACATAGGTTTCAGCTACGTCCGGGAATAACGTCAGCTGATCAGCCAACACTTCCAGTTTGACCAGTTTGTGTCCGCCTAATAATTCGCGGGCGAGACGACAGGTGCGTACGGCATCTTCGGCGCTGTAGCAACCGGCGGTGTTGGGCAATATGGTGTACTTATCGGGCGAAATCACGTCTAGCAAACTGGGTTCGCCGGGATTTTGGCCAATATTGGTACGGCGTATCGCCACGGTGATGATTTCGGCACCACTGGCTTCGGTAGCCAGACGGGTTTCTTCCAGATCTTTATATTTGCCACTACCCACCAATAATCTGGATCGATAGGTTTTACCTGCCAAAGTAAAAAAATCATCCTGACCACCACCGATGGCTTGAACGATTTCCAGTCGGTCACCCTCTTGTAAAAGCTGGCTGGCGTGTTGGGTAAACGGCAGTATTTCCATATTCAATTCCACGGCTATGCGTTTGCCTGTCAAACCCAAATCCGAGACCACATCGGCAACCGTAGTGTTTTCACCGTATTCGCGGTTATCGCCATTAACCTGTATTTTCATGTTTTAAACCTTGCTTTGTTTTGCGGCGCGACGACGCTGCACGGCGCCGGCTAATTCATTGAGTAGTTTGACGCTGTCATTCCAGCCCAGACAGGCATCGGTGATACTTTGTCCGTAAACCAAAGGTTGATCATCTTCGATATCCTGACGACCTTCGATCAGATGGCTTTCCACCATGGTACCAATGATACGGTTATCGCCTTGTCTGATTTGCCCGGCCACATCTTGGGCCACCAGCATTTGTCTTTGGTATTTTTTCAGGCTGTTGGCATGGCTGAAATCAATCATGATGTTAGGACGCAGGCCTTCCTTCACCAAGCCTTCCGCGACTTGCTCAACGCTGACTTCATCATAGTTGGGGCGACTGTTGCCACCGCGCAAGATGATATGGGCATCTTCATTGCCGCGAGTCGAGAATATCGCTGAGCGGCCTTCTTTGGTCAGCGACAGGAAATGATGTGGACTCATGGCCGCATTGATGGCATCGATGGCGATCTTGATGCCGCCGTCAGTCGCATTCTTAAAGCCAACCGGACAGGACAAGCCGGACGCCAATTCGCGGTGTACCTGACTTTCCGTGGTTCGGGCGCCGATCGCACCCCAGGAGATTAAATCCGACACATACTGCGGCGTAATCAAATCCAGATATTCGGTAGCGGCTGGAACACCCAGATTATTGACATCCAGCAATAACTGCCGTGCCATCCGCAGGCCTTTATTGATATTAAAGCTGGCATTCAAATCAGGATCGTTGATCAAACCCTTCCAACCCACCGTGGTGCGCGGCTTTTCAAAATAAACCCGCATCACGATGACCAGGTCATTTTGTAGCTGATCAATCATGCCTTTGAGCTTTTGCGCATATTCGACGGCTGCCTTGGGGTCGTGAATCGAGCAAGGGCCGATGATGACTAACAATCTATCATCTTCGCCGGTTAGAATGTTGTGGATGCTGGCCCGAGCATGCAAAATGGTGTCAGCGGCGGTCTTGGTCATGGGAATTTCTTCATGAACCTGAATTGGTGCCACCACATCTTGAGTTTCACAAATTCTTAAATCATCAGTGTTATAGTTAGTTTGCATGACGCTGGGCAATGAGCTTTTAATGGAATAGTTAATACGGCTATTTTAACCATTTTGCCATGCCGGTGTTACAAACTAATAGCAAGTCAAAACGTGAAAACATCGATATGACAGAGAATCGAGTTATAAAACACTGCCTGACGGTGTGTTTGGCGCAATCATTTCAATATCCGGCGCTCAGAGAAAAGCTTTTGGATACTACGCGTGCCCAGGTATTTAGAAATGCCTTGATCATCGACTTTAAAACCGGCTACTCGGTGGTTTTTGCCTATGGCGTCGTGGTGCATTGGAATATCAGCCTGGATGACCGTAGGGCATTGCAAACTATTTTGCTGGATTACGCCAACAAACCCGATGCAGAACCTCAGGAAGACAACTTCACTTATGAATTGGGCTGTGAGCAGGACAGAATTCAACACGATCATATCGAATTACAGTCTGATGACATCAAAGTGTTATTGGCCTTATCTCACGCCATGGCGCAATCCATTAAGTTGGCTGCATTTGAAGGTCACGCCATCGACACCATCCATACCACCAGTCACTTACCGCAAGCATTGGCCCGCGAAGGGGTAATCAAACTCAATCGTAAAGCCATGGCCAAGATTCGTGGCCAATTGTTTTTGACCAAAAGCGACATCATTTTGAATTACGACTTGCTGGATACCCCGGAGTTTTTCTGGGAACATCCGGAATATCAGCATATTTACTCCATGGCCGCCAATTATCTGGAAATCATCCAGCGCACCGAGGTACTGTCGAAAAAACTGGAAACCATACACGAACTGTTGGAGATGCTGGCCGACGAACAAAAACACCAGCACTCCTCGGCTTTGGAGTGGATTATTATCGGGCTGATTGGGGTTGAGATTTTAATGTCGTTGCTGGATAAATTGTTGTAAAGAGAGCTGGCGAGTTTTGCCAGCCAGCTTACAGCTTCGGAAGACCAGTTTAAGGTTTAAACTGACCATTGACGTTATTTGCCGGTCCTAGCTAAGAATGCCTGTTAGCTAAAAGTCCGGTAAATTATTTGCTTAAACTTCGCCACCCTCAAATGCATTTTTTCAGGATGGCGAAGGGTTTGAAAAGTTATAAATGAATCAAACCGCGATTTTTCAATGCTGCATAGATTTCATCGACGTTATATTCGTCGCAGTCAAACTTGACGTCAGCTAATGCTGATTGCCCATTCAGACACAAACACAAGAGCCCTGCATGTTTGATGGCAGCAACCAGCTCATCATTGTCACTTTCAAGAATCGTCGCGGCATGACCGGTGTCAAATAATTTGCGTTCCAGATGATAGGCTATCTGTGGCGCATTGGCACCGTTCAATGTAATGACAGAGGCGATTTGGCCGAAGCGGGTAGCTCGCTCTTCAGCCGTAACCGGCGCCCATTCTTCCTCACTGGCATCGCCGCTAATCATGCCTGCGCCAACGGTGATGTTGGTCAATCTATCAATGATGATAAATGAGCCGGTGGATTTGTTACGTTTGTAAGGTTCAAATACCACCGGTGCATTGACAGCCAGGGTGCAATGCCCAATTTCGTTGAGCTTGAGTTCGTTGGCATCATGACGCTCTAAAGTATTGACGTCGATACGATGATGAATCATCGATACCGAACCAGACACACTCCGGGTCGCCAGTTTGATTAAATACTGACGGCCCGGTGTTAACGCTTGTTCGGTCATCCAGACGATATTGGCTTTAAATTTATCTGCAACGCTGGGAACAGCCTGATGTTGACCCACGATGATATCGCCACGGCTAATGTCAATCTCGTCAGTCATAGTTAAAGTCACCGCCATGGCGGCAAACGCTTGTTCGAGTTCGCCATCGAAAGTGACGATGGATTTGATATGACTGGTTTTGCCGGAAGTCAGTACCGTAATCGCATCGCCTTTATGAAAAACACCGGAAGCGATCGTACCGCAGAAACCTCGAAAATCCAGATTTGGGCGGTTCACGTATTGCACAGGAAAACGCGCGTCGACAAAATTATGGTCATCCGCAATTTCAATGGTGTTCAGCAATTCCATCATCGGTTTGCCGGTAAACCAGGGCATGTTTTCGCTGGAATTAACTACGTTATCGCCATCCAATGCAGACATAGGAATGAAATGCACATCATGCAAATCCAGGGTCTGGATAAAGGCCAGATAATCAGCCTTGATTTTGTTGAAGGTATCTTCGCTGTAACCAACCAAATCCATTTTATTGATGGCAACGATGATGTGTTTTATGCCTAATAAAGAGGCAATAAAACTGTGGCGTTTGGTTTGGGTTTGCACACCGTAACGCGCATCGATCAGGATAACCGCCAAATCGCAAGTCGAAGCGCCGGTGGCCATATTGCGAGTATATTGCTCGTGGCCTGGGGTGTCAGCAATGATGAATTTGCGGGTTGATGTGGAGAAGTAACGGTAGGCGACATCAATGGTAATGCCTTGTTCGCGCTCGGCTTGCAAGCCATCGACCAGCAAGGCCAAGTCAATCTTGCCCGCACCGGTGGTGCCGGATTTGACGCTATCAGCCTGCACTGCAGCCAACTGATCTTCGTAAATCATTTTCGAATCGTGCAACAAGCGCCCAATCAAGGTGCTTTTGCCGTCGTCGACATTGCCACAGGTTAAAAAGCGTAATAACTCCTTGCGTTCGTGTTGTGCCAGATAGGCATTGATGTCGGTGCTGATGAGATCGGATTGGTGGGACATGGGATTCCTAAGTGCCTTATTTGTAATAAAAGGTGCTACGAATTTGTAAAGTTCTTACGTGCAATACTGTTTTAAAAAGTCGGCTAAATCATTGCGACTCGTTTGCCGGGTTGCTACATTGATTACCCATTCGTAGAGTTGGTTGTTGTCCATCGCGGGCTGTTTGCGATTTGCAGCCAGAAAAACCAGCATACAGGCAGCTGCGGCTCGTTTGTTGCCATCCAGAAAAGGGTGGTTATTGGCAAGTGAATAGCAATATTGGGCGGCGGTTTGAAAAATGTCGCCGCTGTAGTGCCAGGTTTGTTGGGCTGCTCCGAGCGCCGACTCCAACAATGTTTCATCCCGTATTCCATGTGTGCCGCGAAGCATTCTATTTGTTGCCGATGTATCGTTAAAGCCAACGTTTTTGAGATAAAAAACAGTTCGGGCATGCTGCTGTTACTGTGCTAATTTTGCAAAGGCATTGGCATACTGATCCATTAATTTTTGATGAATTTTTAAGGCCTCTTCATCGTTAATTACTGTGTCGGGCAACGTTTGCTGTTGTTTTTGTTCCAAAAACAAGACGAAATCCAGTACCTCAGCTTGCAGACGGGGCTTCAGCCTCACAAGGTGTTGTTGTATTTCTTCATGTAAATTCTGCATGAGTCACCTATAAGCCTAAGATTTATTGACACCACTGTTTTTCGCAGGGAACGCCATCATTGTTGCCATCCATTTTGGTGTCTGGACAGTTATTGATGAAAAAAGTCGCTTCATCGCAAGAGGTCATTTGTGAACAATGCGTACGACCATCACATTGAAAATTCTGTTGCTTATTTGCTGGCGTAGTTCGGAGTGTCAAAGATTCTGAATTTTGAGAATGATTGTTAGGGGAGCGATTAAATATGCTACTGATTTTGTCGACAAGTCTGGAAAAAATAGAAGACTGTGTTTCGGTTTCCGGCAAAGGCTGATGCTCGACAGCCTGACGGTTAGCATTGGTGCCGCAAGCTGTATCTGAATAGACCATACGGCCGTTCGAATCGGTGCATTTAAATATTACACCAAGGCTATTTGCTGAATACAGCGCAAACATCACTAACAACAGCTTTGTAATCACAATTTAAGTCCAAATTTTGCCGCCAGCTGAACAGGTTAAAAATACCCTTCCCGTTTCTTCTGCTCCATAGATCCAGCCTGATCATGGTCTATCAAACGGCCCTGACGTTCAGAGGTGGTAGTCAGCAGCATTTCCTGGATGATTTCCGGCAAAGTAGTGGCGGTGGATTCAACAGCGCCGGTCAGGGGATAACAACCCAAGGTACGGAAACGTACCATTTTCATTTCAACTTTGTCATTCGGACCGATAGGCATACGCTCGTCATCGACCATGATTAACATGCCGTCTTTATCGACTACCGGGCGCTCCTTGGCAAAATACAAGGGTACGATCGGAATGTTTTCTAAATGAATGTATTGCCAGATATCCAGCTCGGTCCAATTGGACAACGGGAATACGCGGATGCTTTCGCCTTTATCGATTTTACCGTTGTAGATATTCCACAATTCGGGACGTTGGTTTTTCGGGTCCCATCGGTGGTTTTTGTCGCGGAAAGAATACACCCGCTCTTTGGCACGAGACTTTTCCTCGTCGCGGCGTGCGCCGCCAAAAGCCGCATCGAATTGATGTTTGTTCAAGGCTTGCTTCAAACTATCGGTTTTCATCACGTCAGTATGCTTTTTGCTGCCATGCGTGAAGGGGCCTATGCCTTGTTTGACACCGTCTTCGTTGATATGCACCATCAAATCCCAGCCCAAATCCTTGGCCATACGGTCACGGAACTCGATCATTTCCTTGAATTTCCAGGTGGTGTCGACATGCAATAATGGAAAGGGTGGCTTGCCGGGAAAGAAGGCTTTGCGGGTCAAATGCAACATCACTGCAGAATCTTTACCGATGGAATATAACATGACCGGTTTTTCGAATTCCGCAGCAACTTCGCGGATGATATGAATGCTTTCAGCTTCAAGCTGCTTCAGGTGAGTCAGTTTATAGTCGGTCATGAATGGTTCCGGGGCGAATAGCCCATGGCTGCATAATATATAAAGTGGCTATTTTAATGGCAAACCGGCTACAGATGCCATCGGCAAAGCATATTTCCAAGGAAATAGACACTTTGCCGATTGAAGGTGGGTAAGATTGAGGCGGATGGATTAGCTGTCGACAATCAAATAGCTCTTCAAGGTTTTTAGGATTTGACCCAAAGGCTGGTAGGGGCGATTTTAATTGCCACTACCATCTAAAACATGGCACTTAATTGTCACCGAATCCTTAATGACCTGAAGAGGGTGCAACATCGGATACGCTAAAACCTTGTATTTCAATGCTGATACCTCGATCAGGCGCAGCCAGCAAAAAATCGGCAATCGTTTCTAAAATATCCTGATCAATAAATAACGCCCGAGTACCATCAATCACCAGTTCACTATCACTGGCGATTTCGCTCAAATGTTTACGCAGCAAGGCTTTATTAAGAAACGATACATCCTTATGTAAGCGTATTAAATAATGGCCGCCGTGGTGCGTCAGGGTAATGGCTTCGTGGAAGTTGGCGCGTAATACAAAAAACAAGCCGACACTCATGCCTATGATGATGCCTTCCAGCAAATCAGTGATCAAAATGGCTATGATGGTGATGGCAAAGGGTAAAAATTGATTCCAGCCTTTGCGATAAAACTCCATTAATGTCTGGGGTTTTGCCAGTTTATAGCCGGTTTGCAACAAAATGGCCGCCAGACAAGCCAGTGGGATCATGTTGAGATATTCGGCAAAAAACACCACACTGACCAGCAATAACAAGCCATGAAAAAAACTCGACATGCGGGTTTGACCACCGGAATTGATATTGGCGGCACTGCGCACGATAACAGCCGTGATGGGTAAACCGCCCACCAAGCCGCTGATCATGTTACCCAGGCCTTGGGCTTTGAGTTCCCGATTGGTGGGAGCGATGCGCTTATGCGGATCCAGTTTATCGACAGCCTCAATACTCAACAAGGTTTCCAAACTGGCGATGATGGCTAAAGTCGCAGCTACAGAGTAAACCTTGATATTGCTGATATGACTAAAATCCGGTAATCGCAACTGATTGAAAAAGTTCGATACGCTGCCTAATTCAGGCAACGAAACCATATGCTTTTCGCTGATGGCCCATTCAGGCGCATGAAGTTGTGTCCATGCGCTATAACAGATCCCCCAAACCACAGCCAGTAATGGTCCAGGGATCATACGAACCAGACTAAAGCGCTTGAGAAAGTCGCTTTCCCAAATCATCAGTATCAGCAATGCCATGCAACTAACAATGGTTGCACCGGGCGAAATACCCTGCAACGCTTCGAACAATTCCGTGAAACTGGACTCTGCGGTTTCCCGCATATAGCTTTCGTCCCCATCAAAACTGGCGTCATAACCGATGGCGTGAGGCACTTGTTTGATGATCAATATCAAACCAATGGCTGCCAGCATGCCTTTTATGACGGCGGCCGGAAAAAATGCCCCGATTAAACCGGCTTTTAGAAAGCCTAAAGCCAATTGGAAGACCCCTGCAATCACCACACTCAATAAAAAAGCACTAAAACCACCCAAGGTTTCGATGGCGTTGAAGACAATCACGGTCAAGCCTGCGGCGGGTCCTGAGACACTAAGATGTGAACCACTAGCCCAGGCGACGATCACGCCGCCGATAATGCCAGCGATGACACCGGAAAATAAGGGTGCCCCCGATGCCAACGCGATACCCAGGCAAAGTGGCAATGCCACTAAAAACACCACGATACTGGCCGGAAAGTCCCGGCCCAAGTTGTTCAAATAATAATTGATTTGGGATGTCATGCTTGTACCCCTTATGGGTAAATGAATAGTCTTAGCTTGGTATAGATAAGCGATTAGTCCACGTAACGATAGACAGGATTTATATGATGGTTATAGTCCAGCGTGATCAATTCGTTGATTAACCCATCGTTCAAGCCATAAACCCAGCCGTGTATGGACGGCATCTGATTGTGTTTCCAGGCCGCCTGTACGATAGACGTATGCGCAATCCGATAAACCTGTTCGACGATATTGATCTCGATCAGGCGGTCTATCTTCTTTTCAGGTGAAATGGCATCCAGTTCGTCCTGATGCAAACGGTATAAATCCTTGATGTGCATCAGCCACTTATTGGTGATTACCAAGTTGGAACTTTGTGGTTGCAGTGCAGCTTTGATACCGCCACAACCGTAATGGCCGCAGACGATGATGTGTTTGACTTTTAAAACCACTACGGCGTACTGCAAAACGCTGAGGCAGTTAAAATCAGTTGGTATGACTTGATTGGCGATATTACGGTGTACAAAAATCTCGCCGGGTTGGGCATGCACGATGGTGTCAGCCGGTACCCGGCTGTCGGCGCAACCTATCCATAACAGCTCCGGCTTTTGTTCTTTAGCCAATTCCTTAAAAAACTCCGGATTTTTTCGACTGACCTCTTCTGACCAGGCTTTGTTTTCCAACAATAATTTGTCGGGTGTTTGCATAACAGTCATCCTTAAAATAAAAATTCAGGTGTTGAGTTGATAGTGATAACTTGAGATGTCCAATAAAATGGCTCTAAAACAGGCTGTTTAGCAGCATAACAGTATTGAATTGGAACTATATGACAGGTTTCAATGTAGCGCAATATTTAGTTTTGATTCGCTACTATAAGGCTCCGATTGCTTTATTCCTGGCTTTGTAAGCAGCGTCATCGGTTGATGGAGATGTCTTAACCATGCGATCAAGGTGGCTTCCTGATGCGATAGCAGCCATTGAGGATATAAGCCTAATACCATCACTAAAAGCGCCGAAGGGATTAACAGCACTATCTCCCGGGGCTTGGCATCCTGCAATCTATACACTGCGTCCTGAGTCATCGGCCCCCAAAAGCCACGCCTGATAAAACCCAGCATATAGGCCGCGCCCAGTACGGCAGCAAACAAACAGGCTATCGCCAAAGCTGGGAATGCCTGTAATACGCCCAAAAACAGTAATAACTCGGCGGAAAAGCCATTGGTCATCGGCACGCCAATGCTGGAGAGTGCAAATAAGAAAAACAACACCGTCAAGCGTGGCATGGGTTTGGCCAGACCACCAAGATGCACCAGCTCATTGCTGCCGAGCCGTTGCTGAATCATGCCAGAGATCAGCAGCAAACTGCCTGCGACGAAAGTGAAATTGAATAACTGCATCACGGCCCCCTGCAATCCCTGCAAATTAAAACTGGCGATACCGATCAACACCAAGCCGACATGACTGATGCTGGAATAAGCCAACAAGCGGCGCAGATTGGTTTGCTGTAAGGCAATTAATCCTGCATAAATCAGTGTTATGGCGCCGATAATAGCCAGCAACCAGCGATGTTCCAAGGCTGAGGATGGGGATAGTGGGATTGCAAAGCGGATAAATCCATAGACACCCAACTTTAAAGCCATTAACAAGGCGCTGATTTGCGTGGGAGCTTCCATCGCCACCGTTGGTAACCAGGTATGAAAGGGGGGCAACGGGGCTTTGACGGCAAATCCCAACATCAACAGGAAGAAAATCAGATTTTGATTGGTGCCTACCAGGGGTGTGTTCAGCAATGTCGGCAGACTAAATAGCAAATCCTGTGGAATAGATCCGCCAGTCAACTGAACATGATTCAGCGCCAGCAAAATGATGCCGAACAACAATGGCACACCGCCAAATAACATATACAAAGTGTATTTCATCGCCGCATAACGGCGTTCTGCGCCTATGCCCCACAACCCGATTAAAAAGAAAAGCGGCGGCAGGGTCAGTTCCCAAAACAGGAAAAATAAAACCAAATCCAGGGCGGTAAACACGCCGATGGTGATGGCTTCCAAAATCAACATCAACGCCATATGAAAACGCGTTAAATGCCTGACTGAGTTCCAGCCAGCCAACAAGGCCGTCAAAGTCACCCAGGCGGTCATCGGCAGAAACAAGATCTAAATGCCATCCACGCCCAACTGGTAGTGAATATTCAAATTGGGTAACCAGGCGTAGGTTTCTTGTAGTTGAAAACCGCCATCATCAGGATTGAAGTGATGCAGCGTGAATAGCGTAATCAACAATTCAAAACCAGCCACCAGCAAGGTAAAGCGCTTGGCCATCAGTGGATTCTGAATAAAAACCAGCGCGACAGCACCCAGTAAAGGCCAGCTCAAACATAACGAAAGCCAAGGAAAACTATCACTCATGATGGGGTGCGTTCATATGATGACTATGGTGTTCAGGGTAATGTTCGCCGATTTCGCTGGCCTCCTGATCAATAAATTTCAGCCAGGGCGTGGTATAGAAGCCGGTACCGATCAACAGGCTGCAAATCGTCAAGGCAATAATTCGCTCCAGCAACACCGGGTGGTGGATACTGCTGTAAGGCTGGATACGGCGTTTTGAATGGGCAATAAACAGACGTTGAAATGCCCATAATAACAGGCCTGCCGCCAGCACGTTGCCGACTAAAATGGCGATGGCGATCAGCCAACCATGTTCTTCTATCGTGCCTTCGATCAATAAATGTGCGGCATCGAATCCCGGTGTACCCGGCATCACCATGGTACTCAAAGCCGAAATCATGAAAAGTAGGGCAATAGGGGAATTCGTTTCGAAAAGACCGCCCAACCTAGGCAAGAACGAGGTGCGGGTACGCTCGTAGATCAAACCGATGCTGAACAACATGCCAGCAGTGGCCAGACCATAAGCTACGGATAACAAAATGCTGCCTTCCAGCGCAAAATCATTAAACGAAAATACTCCAATCACCAGCATGCCGGTATGACTGATCACCGCAAACGCCAGCAGGCGGCGCATATTGATTTGCATCAACGCCAACAAAGCGCCATAAAAAATTCCGATCAACCCTAAGCTGAGGACAAAATGCGCCCATTGTTCGGCTGCGCCCGGCACCAAAGGCAAAATAAAGCGGATCAGAGCATAAATACCCAATTTCAAACCATGCAGAAATATTGCCGCGCTGGCGGCGGTGCCGTGTTCGGCCAGCAATGGCAACCAAGCATGAAAGGGAAATAACGGCATTCTGACGGCAAAGCCAAAAAACAGCAGGATAAAAATCAAGGTTTCATTGGGAATCGCCAGATTATGCTGTTTCAAGCCCAGCCAATCGAAACTCAGTGTCATGCCGTTTTGCGCCAAGCCAAAACCTAACAATAAAAATCCGGCCAGCCCCATGGCCAGACCAGATAGCCAGTATTGCAGCACAATTTTGACCACCCGATTTCGCCGCCGACCGGTACCTGCAGAAACAGTAAGCAGCACCACTGGCACCAGTTCCAGCAAGCACCAGAACCAGAATTGCAAGGCGTTTAAAGCCACAAAAGCACCGATTAAAATGCCTTGATAGGCCAGCAAACAAGCCACAAACAAGCGATGATTTCGATGCCGGGTAATCACGGTATAAATCAGCGCCAGAAATCCCAGAATAGTGGCTAGCGGTATGAACAGAATGTTGGTGCCATCAACGCCAGTCCGATAACCCATGCCCAAGATGTCCAGGCTTTCAGCCAAGTGAATGCCGGGCGCTTCTGAATCGAAAATGTGCAGTAAATAAAGGCTTAGCAACACGTTTAGAAAGGCGCCAGATAATGCCAAATGCAGAAAGTATTGACGCTGAGCAAGTGCCAAAGCCGCCAAGGTTACAAAGGGCAATACCGTCAGGGTGCTGAGAATGGGAAAGAAGGTGGCAGAAGACCAGTAAACAATATCTGTCATCATTGATACCCCAAGGCCACCATCAACGTGATCAACACAAACAAAGCCAGATAACGCGGACTTAACAGCATTTGCTCGAATCGATTGGCTGCATGGCCCAGACGGCGTCCCAAGTGAATCGAATCATTACCTAGACCGCGCAAAATAAAATGATACTCAAACCAGTTCATCAGTGAAGCTGTCCACTGAGCGAGTTTGCCAGCCAAACCACTGCCTTGGGCAAAACTATCTTCCTGGCTATCCAGATTGGCGCCCATTCGTTGTTCTTCCCATTGCGCCAGCGAAGAAATAGCTTTGATGGCAGGAGCCGGGACACCTAAAGCCGGATCAATCAGCCGATCATCAATGCTGCGCATGTCTTTGGCTAGATTTAATACCGGCCTGACAGTGATTAAATCCGCAATGGATTCCAGCCAGCCACGTTGCAAGGACAACACGAATCCCCAACGGCAATCGGCCAGGGTATTAATAACCGGTTTAATCGGTTGAGCATGTGTGGCATGTAAAATCGACGGTGCAGATAACAACAAATAACAACGCACCACAGCATGCGCGGCGAGATGCCAGGCGGCTAAAGTCCAGAATTCCAATCCGCATTCCACAAACATCAAACCCAATTGGGTTGAACAGGCAAAAATCTGCGAGCTTTTAATGTCGGTTTGGCTTAATCCCACCCAATAGCTATAAACAGCGGTTAATCCACCAACCAGTATCAATAGCCACAACGCAAACGGGGCTTGGCTGAACAAAGGTTGCAATTGAATCAGCAAAAACACCCCGGCATGAATCATGACGCCGCCATAAAAAATCGCACTGGAAGGGGTAGGACCTTCCAGTGCTCTGGCTAGCCAAGGAGTAAAGGGGATTTGTGCGGATTTGGCCAAGGCGGCCAGCGCAAAACACACTGCCAACAGCGTGGCATCATCCCTGGCCAGATCGGTCGCACTATTGTTAATCGCCAGCCAATCACAATTTTCCAGCCAGATTAACGCCAAAGCAATGCCGAGGATAAAACCACCGTCACCGACCCGGTTGGTGACAAATGCCCGAGTGGCGTTGTGCGCAGCAACAGGCCTGTCATAAGCGTAGGCGATCAGCCAATAGGAACACACACCAGCCAATTCCCAACCCACAAAAGTAAATAAGGCATTGCCCGATAACACCAATAACATCATGGCGGCGGCAAACAAATTCAAGATGAAAAAGAAGCGCTGAAACCCGGATTCCCGGTGCAGATAATTCACCGAAAACCGCATCACGATCAAAAGCAAGGTGGCAAATAATGAGGCCAAAGCCAAATTGAAGGGTTGGCTGGTCAATTTAAAGGCGATGTTCAATTTGCCGCTGTTTAACCAATCACCGTAATTGTAGCCCTGCTCGGCAGGCTGAACAGCCAACATCAGCAAAGCCATACAAACAGCCAGACTAATGGCCGTCAGCGAAATGCGGGCCGTAGCTTTTTCGCCACTTTCACCCGTTAAGATATTGCCAAAATGCAGAATACCAATGATTCCGGCAGCAAGAAAAGGCAGCAAAGGTATCAATATGATCCAGGCATTCATCAGCTAGCCACGCTTGGAAAGTTGGGTTGTTTGATTAACATGGCTGGCACTGGCTGGCTTTCATCCCGGTAGCAATCCAATGAGTCATTTCTCAAAGGAATTTCTTGTGAATCGGTTTGCCAGGGCACAAAGCCGATGCCACGTTCGAATACAAAAATTTCACCGCTATCAGGATCTTTGGAACAAACATGCACCCAGCCACCGCCGATCAATTCCTGCAAACTTTCCTGACGGGCGTAAATGGCTTCCAGAACTTGGGTTTTGGCTTCAACGACAATCTGTAATCGCATCGCTTCGTGGATTTCTACCATTTGTAGCGGTAAGCCCGTCCGTAAATCGCTAATGGTGCCTTCCATAACACCAAACAAGCCAGTGACATTGTGTGGGATTTTAGTGCCGCATCCCAAGCGTTCATTGTTGACACTGGAAAAATAATATTCCAAGTTAATCCCCGCTCCTACAGGACCTGCAGTGAGAAGGATATTCTCCAGGATTTTGCCATCTGCATCCTGGGTAGGATCATAAGAAATCAAAAATAGCCTGCGATCGAAGAATACGCCTTGAGTAGCTGAACGCCGCCCGATAAAGGCGGCCGCATTGGTCGCATGACCAAATTCAGGACGTACCTGACTTAAGTCCAAAGCGCGATTTTCTACATGCCGGATAGCCGAAGAGGCAGAATCCGGACTGTTTGCAGATGCGAAACGACGGCAACGTTCACGGGCGGCAAGGCTATCGGCCTTCAAGATTGTCTGTTTAAAATGATTAAATTCAATCTGCATATTTTGTGGAATCTGTTCCAGATCGAACCACGTCATCACATCACTGCAAGTATCGTGTTGCGCCCCGACAAACCAGGTATCGTTGGGGATGTGAATGCCCTGATTGGCCAACAGGTTTCTAACCACAGTACGATTGGCCATGGCGGCAAACAGCCGGGCATTTGGCCCACCCTGCCGCCCGCCGCAAGCACCGCAGTCATGAGCCGCCTCATGCGGATTGTTTTGGCTGGTCGAGCCATGTCCAATCAGGGCCACTATTTTTGCAAACCCATAAGTCAGCCCGGTTGACTTTAAAAAAAGTGCAACTTTTTCAGCCTGTTCCTGATCACTGAATCCCAGTTTGGGAGCTTGAGGTGATGCGGAGGTTGGATCGACGCTAATGAAATTCAGTTGTGTAGATACAGAAGGTATCAACAAACGATTAAAGGAATACTCTAAATGGTGCTGGTGGGTTGGCAACAGGCTATGGCCCAAGAGTTGCCACAATTTAATCGGCGCAAAGAAGAATTGTAACGGATAGGCCCAAATCGGGCTGCTACGAAGCCGTTGAAAAAGTA
>Ga0172367_10003734_pt1 | contig 19443 bp, 16 predicted proteins | sample Lak10m_FD_114542 | JGI IMG/M metagenome (GOLD analysis project Ga0172367, IMG submission 114542) | Freshwater microbial communities from Kabuno Bay, South-Kivu, Congo - kab_022012_10m | ecosystem: Environmental > Aquatic > Freshwater > Lake | place: Democratic Republic of the Congo: South-Kivu...
GGTCACCACGGCCTTCACCGTTTTGTCGATGGTCCCGGTGGAGTACATGCCGTAGTCGTCGACCTCCACCGTGTTGGGGGATGTGACCTGCAAAATGCCCTGGCGCGCCTCCACCAGCGGGCCCAGCCGCCCTTCGCCACCGGAGAGGATCTCCGCCCGGGCGCGGGCGTCGGCGGCGGCCTTGCCCAGAAGCTCCAGCTTCAGGCTGTCCAGGCTGCCCAGGTAGAACTGCGGCGACTCGCTGGCCCAGTTCACGCCCTCCTTGAGCAGGCTCTCCGTGCGCAGGGCCAGTGCGGCCACTTCCTTCACCCGCGTGGACTGCAGGCGCAGGCTGCGCTGCACGCGCCAGGCCTCAATCTCCGCACGGTCGTTGCCGTTCTCGTCCATGCGATGGATGGCCCGCACCTGCAAGGATTGCCACTGCCACTCCGCCGGCGGCACATTCAGGCTCTCCAGCCAGGTGGCCACGCGCTGCTGCTGCTCCTCCAGCTCGCGCACGGCGCTGGTGCGGTCCGCGCTCTGGGCGCCCACAGTGCCCGTCCACACGGCCAGCACGCTGGTGGCGGAAGCCTCCGCCGTGCCCTTCACCGTCAGGCCCGCTCCGCTGTGACGGGCCTGCACAAAAGCCCGACCCCACAGGGCCGCGGCCACCACCACGCTCAGTCCCATCACCATTGCCGCCCACAGGCGGGTGCGATCCCTTTGACTGTCCACTTCAGGCTCCTTCAGGGTTGGCCAAGGCCTGGATGCGCAGGCGCAGGGCCCGTGGCAAAGCGGCGCACACCAGCTCGTGGCTGTGCCACACCAACTCTTCCACCAGAGCCGGCGGCAGGCTGCCGTCCAGAGCCAGCGTGTTCCAGTGTTCTTTGTTCAAATGGTAGCCCGCCGTGATGGCGGGAAAATCCGCGCGCAGGGAAAGGGCGCGGTCGGGCTGGCACTTGAGGCTCAGCCGGGGCGGATCGCCGTCCTGGGTGAGCAGGGCGAAGATGCGTCCGCCCACCTTCACCACCCACACACCGGGGCCGAAGGGCTCCTCCTCCACAGCGCCGGGCAGGGAGCCGAGGAAAGCACGCATGCGTGCCCGGCCGCTCTTCATGGATGGCATCTCCGGGAATCAGGGAAGGGTCGCGGGAATGCAGGCTTGAAAGGCTGCAGCCCTTCGCCCGCTGCCACTCCCCTTCGCCACTCAGACCTTCTGCGCCTCCTTGGCCCAGGTGTCGCGCAGGGTGACGGTGCGGTTGAAGACCAGGCCTTCCGCCCTGCTGTCGCGCACGAAGTAACCCAGGCGCTCGAATTGCACGGCAAGGGCCGGCGTGGCCTCCCCAAGGGCGGCCTCCAGCTTGCAGTGGGTGAGCACCTTGAGGCTGTCGGGGTTGATGTCCTCCAGGAAGTCCCGCTCCGCCCCCGGCTTCTCCAGGGCGAAGAGGTGCTCGTAGAGGCGCACTTCCGCGTCCTGGGCGTGGGCCGCGCTCACCCAGTGGATGGTGCCCTTCACCTTGCGGCCGTCGGGAGAATTGCCGCCACGGCTCTGGGGATCGATGCGGCCAACCAGTCGCTCCACCCGGCCCTGGGCGTCCTTCAGCACCTGGGTGCAGGTGAAGAGGTAGCCCCAGCGCAGACGCACCTCGGCGCCGGGAGAGAGACGGAACCACTTCTTGGGCGGATCCTCCACGAAGTCCTCGCGCTCGATGAAGAGCTCGCCCGTGAAGGGCACCTGGCGCGTGCCGGCGGCGGCGTCTTCGGGGTTGTTCACCGCCTCCAGCCAGTCCACCTTGCCCGCCTCCCAGTTCTCGATGGTCACCGGCAGGGGATCCAGCACCGCCATGCGGCGCTCGGCGCGACGGTTCAGGTCCTCGCGCAGGCAGTGCTCAAGCAGTTGCACATCCACCATGCTGTCGCGCTTGGCCACGCCGATGCGGTCGCAGAAGTCGCGGATGGCCTCCGGCGTGTAGCCCCGGCGGCGCAGGCCGCTCAAGGTGGGCATGCGCGGATCGTCCCAGCCGTCCACATGCCCCTCCTTCACGAGGAAGAGCAACTTGCGCTTGCTCATCACCGTGTAGCTGAGGTTGAGGCGCGCGAACTCGATCTGGCGCGGCTTGCAGGGCGCGCTCACATTGTCCACCGCCCAGTCGTAGAGCGGGCGGTGGTTCTCGAACTCCAGCGTGCAGATGCTGTGGGTGATGCCCTCCAGCGCGTCGCTGAGCGGGTGGGTGAAGTCGTACATGGGGTAGATCAGCCAGGCATCCCCCGTGCGCGGGTGCGGCGCGCGGCGGATGCGCCACAGGGCCGGATCGCGCATGTTCAGGTTGGGGCTGGCCATGTCGATTTTCCCGCGCAGCACGCGGCTGCCGTCGGCGAACTCCCCCGCGCGCATGCGGCGGAAGAGGTCCAGGTTCTCCTCCACGCCACGCCCGCGCCAGGGGCTGTCCGTGCCCGGTTCCGTCAAGGTGCCGCGCGTGGCGCGGATCTCCTCGGCGCTCTGGTCGTCCACATAGGCCAGGCCCTTGCGGATGAGTTCCTCGGAGTAGTCGTAGAGCTGTTGGAAGTAATCCGAGGCGTGGTAGAGGTGATCGCCCCAATTGAAGCCCAGCCAGCGCACATCGGCCTCGATGGCGTCGATGTACTCCTGTTCCTCCTTCTCCGGGTTGGTGTCGTCGAAGCGCAGGTGGCAGCGCGCCGGCACCTGGGCGCCGTACTCGGCGGCCAGGCCGAAGTTCAGGCAGATGGCTTTGGCGTGGCCGATGTGCAGGTAGCCATTGGGCTCCGGCGGAAAGCGCGTCACCACATGGATGTGCTTGCCCGCCGCCAGGTCGGCGTCGATGATCTGTCGAATGAAGTCGCGGCCGGCGGCCGGGGTGATCGCGTCCATCAGCGGCTCTCCGTGTAGCGGCGCTTGTAGTCCTCTTCCAGCGCCTTGAGGGTTTTGCCTTTCAACTCGTGTCCGGCGGTGGCCAGGCGCTCCAGGCCCTCGTGCAGGCGGCGGCGGGTGAGGTCGGCGCCGAGCAGCTCGCAGGAGTCGAAGAGGGGCAGGCTCACCTTGGCGCCGGTGACGGCAAGAAAGAAGGGCGCCAGCAGCTCCCGCAGGGCCACCGCCTCTTTCTCCACCATGCCCTCGAAGACTGTGCGCACGGTGGCGGCGGTGAAGGGGCGCAACTGCTCCATCTCCCACAAGGCGATGCGCAGCCAGCGCGCCGTGCGTGCGCCGTCGGAGCCCGCCAGCTCCGTCGTGTCGTACTCCAGCGCCCCGCGCAGCAGGAAGGCCGCCATGGGCAGGAAGTCCGCCAGGGTGGTGAGGCGTTTCTGGGCCAGGGGCAGGGCCTTGAGCAGCAGCTCGTCGTTCAGGCGCCAACCGTGCAGGCGCTCCAGGATCTGTGCCGGGCTCAAGGTCTCGCGCAGGTAACGGCCATTCAGCCAGTTGAGCTTGGCCAGGTCGAATACCGGGCCGCCCAGCACCACGCGGTCGATGTCGAAGGAGGAGATGAAATCCTCCAGGCTGAACATCTCCCGACCGTCGGGCAGGGTGTAGCCCATCATGCCGAGGTAGTTCACCACCGCCTCGGGCAGGTAGCCGGCCTCGCGGTACCAGGTGACGCTGGTGGGATTCTTGCGCTTGCTGAGCTTGCTCTTGTCCGGGTTGCGCAAGAGCGGCATGTGGATGAATTCCGGCAGTTCCCAGCCGAAACCCTCGTAGAGCAGCACATGCTTTGGCAGGCTGCTGATCCACTCCTCGCCGCGGATGACATGGGTGACCCCCATCTGGCGGTCGTCCACCACATTGGCCAGGTGGTAGGTGGGAAAGCCGTCGCTCTTGCGCAGGATCTGGTGGTCCACCGTGCTCCACGCAATGCGGATCTCGCCGCGCAGGCGGTCTGGCACCACGCACTCGCCCTCGTCGGGCACGGCCAGGCGGATGACATGGGCCTCGCCCCTGGCGATGCGAAGGGATGCCTCGGCGGGCGCCAGATGGCTGCAGCGGCCATCGTAGCGCGGATCCTCCTTGCGGCCCAGCTGCTCTTCGCGCAGGGCCTTCAGGCGAGCGGCATCGCAGAAGCAGGGATAGGCCCGCCCGGCCTCCACCAGGAGCGCCACATGCTCCTCGTAGATGGGCAGGCGTTCGCTCTGGCGGTAAGGCCCGTGGGGGCCGCCCTTGTCCGGACCCTCGTCCCAGGGAATGCCCGCCCAGTGCAGGGCGGCGAAAATGGCCTCCTCGCTTTCGCGCGTGCTGCGCCCCTGGTCCGTGTCCTCGATGCGCAGGATGAATCGCCCCCCGTGGCGGCGGGCGAAGGCCAGGTTGAACAAGGCCATGAAAACCGTGCCGATGTGGGGATCGCCCGTGGGCGATGGCGCAATGCGGGTGACGATGGGGCCAGGCCTCATAAGGGGGCGGAACTCCTGCTTGGATGAGTGGCCGGGCAAGGGCCATTGGGCCTGTCCGGGCAGTGTGGTCACGGCCTCAAGGTAGGGCTTGGGGCGGGGCGGGAAAAGCAGACAGCGCCGCCGGTGGGATCAGATCTCCCGGCGCAGGCGCTTGACGGGGATGCGCAATTGCTCGCGGTACTTCTGCACCGTGCGCCGCGCCACATTGTAGCCTTCCTTCTTCAGCATGTTGGCGATGATCTGGTCGCTGAGGGGCTTCTTCTTGTCCTCCGCGCCTATGATCACCTCCAGACGGTCGCGGATGATCTTGGTGCTCACATCCTCGCCGGAATCCATGCTCAGGCGCTCGCTGAAGAAATACTTGAGTTCGAAGACGCCCCACTCCGTCTGCACATACTTGCGGTTGGTGACGCGGCTGATGGTGGAGATGTCCATCTCGATGTCCTCGGCCACATCGCGCAGGATGAGGGGCTTGATGTGCTCCTTGCCGTACATGAAGAAGTCCAGCTGCAGCTTGACGATGCTGCGCATGACCTTGAGCATGGTCTCGCGCCGCTGCTGGATGGCGGAGAGGAACCAGCGGGCGCTCTCCACCTTGCGTGCCACGAAATCCCGCACGCTCTTGTCCACCTTCTTGCGGCTGCGGATCATCTCCTCGTAGGCGCGGCTGATGCGCACGGTGGGCAGGCTGCCGTCCACCAGGCTCACCACGAATTCCTCGTCGCGGCTGCCGTCGTCGGTTTCAATTTCCACCCGTTCGACCACCAGGTCGGGGATGATGTAGTTCTCCTTCTCCTTCATCTCGCCCTGCCCCGGCTTGGGATTGAGGCGGCTGATGAAGTGGAAGGCGTCGCGGATTTCGTCCAGCCCGTGGCCCAACTGACGGGCCAGGATCTCGAAGCGCTTCGCGCTGAAGTCCTCGAAGTGGTCGCGCACAATGGTCAGGGCCGTGGCGTTGCGGTGCCCGGCGTCGGCCAGCACCTCCAGCTGCACAAGCAGGCACTCCCGCAGGTTGCGCGCGCAGATGCCCACGGGGTCGTAACGCTGGATGCGCGACAGCACGCGCTCCACCTGTTCCTCGGACGCCTCCAGCAGCACGGCCAGGTAGTCGGACCCGCACTCCAGGTAGCCCGAGTCCCCCATGTTGCCAATGATCTCAAGACCGATGCGCTGGTCATCGTAGTTCAGGGCGGGGTCCATCTGCATCTGCTCGGCCAGGCGCTCCTGCAGGGTGAGGATCTGGGGGCGGGGAATGTCCAGAAGCTCCTGGGTGCTCTGGGAGGCCGCCTCGCGACCGTAGGGCGTCAGGTTGTCTTCGTTGATGAACTCGTCCCAGTTGTCCTCGTCGTCCAGGGCCTCGCCCATCTCTACTTCGTCCTTGGCGCGATCGTCGCGATCGTCGTCGTCCTCCTGTCCAGGCTCGCGCAGATCTTCCACGCCCAACTCCGCCTCGGCGAATTCCAGGGCGGGGTTCTCCTCCACCTCCAGCTTGAGGCGGGCCTCAAGGAGCATCACCGGCAACTGGAGCAGTTCGCTGCGCAGGATTTGCTGCGGCGTCTGCACCATGTCCTGGCGCATGCTCACTTCCTGGCGGAGGTACATCATGGGCAATTGATCCTTTGAACAGCCAAACCCAACTCGGCTCACCACGCGTGAACCGCACTCCCACTCACAGGCGTTCTCGTTCTCATGCTCGTTCTCGAGAACCGCATGCGTGACTCTGGAACGAGTGCGAGAACCGCCGCCTCAAAAGATGCGAAACACCGGCGCTCGGACGCTTGGCTGGCGAACCTATCGATTCAGCCGGAAATTGTCACCCAGATAGACCTTGCGCACCTGCTCGTCCCCGGCCAGTTCCTCCGCCGTTCCCGCCTTGAGAATGCGGCCCTCGAAGAGCAGGTAGGCGCGGTCGGTGATGCTCAAGGTCTCGTGCACATTATGATCGGTGATCAACACACCGATCTTTCGCGCCTTCAGCTCCGCCACTATGCCCTGAATATCTCCCACGGCGATGGGGTCCACCCCCGCGAAAGGTTCATCCAGCAGCATGAAGCTGGGGTTGGAGGCCAGGGCGCGGGCGATCTCCACGCGCCGCCGCTCGCCGCCGGAAAGGGTGTAGGCCATGTTGCGGCGCAGGTGGGTCACGCGCAGGTCTTCCAGCAGCTGATCCAGCCTCTCCCGGCGCTGGGCCCGCGTGAGGGGCATGGTCTCCAGAATGGCCTTCACATTGTCCTCCACCGAGAGCTTGCGGAAGATGCTGGCCTCCTGGGACAGGTAGCCTACCCCCGCGCGCGCGCGGCGGAACATGGGCATGGAGGTGACCTCCTTGTCGTCGAGGTAGATGCGGCCCGCGCTGGGGCGGATCATGCCCGTCATCATGTAGAAGCTGGTGGTCTTGCCGGCGCCGTTGGGGCCAAGCAAGCCCACGATCTCTCCCGTGCGCAGCTCCACCGAAGCGCCGTCCACAACCGTGCGACGGCCGTAGCGCTTCACCAGCGCCTCGCCGCGAAAAACGCGCTCGCTCATGCCCTGTCCTCGCACATCGTGGTTCGCATCATGGCGTGGCCCCGCTTCCGGCTGCCTGCACGGGCGGCTCCGCCAGAGGCACCCAGCGCGCCTCCATGCCGCCGCCCATGCGCACGGTGTCCAGCTTCTGGTCCTTCAAGGTGATCCACATGCGGGCGGCGTCGGCCACATTCATGCCTGGACGGCCGTCCTCGTCCTTGAGAAAATTGATGCTGCGCGCCTGGCCGGAGACAAAGACCGAGATCAGTTGGCCGGCGTGGAAATCCATTTCCATCCACGCGCCGGAGAGCTGGTCGCGCAGGCGCAGGGAGACACTGTCCGCCGGGCTCTCCATGCGCGCCCCGCCCTGCACCCACAGGGAGTCCAGATCCCTGCGGCTGCGCAGCAGGGCCTCCACCTTGTCACCGCGCACCACCTGCCGGCCCCGGGTGATCTCCGGCGTCTGCAGGAACTCCATGCGCTCCGTGTTGTCGTGCCACACCATGCTGTCGCAGGTGGCCTGGATGTCCTCGCGGTTCAGCTTCACTTCGCGCACGGCCACGGCCAGGCTGTCCTGTCGTCGCCACTGGATGCGCTTGGCCTGCAGCGTGGTGGGTGGCTTCTCCAGCAGCGTGAGCAGGGGCGCCCGTGTGGCGGAATAAACCCCCCTCTGGTGGTCCACATCCACCTGGCCGGCTTTCAGCTCCACCTTGCGCGCCTTGTCCAGCAGGCGGGCCTGCACCTGCAACTCGCCCTGCTGCAGACCGTTGAACCAGTTGCCCCGCTCCGCCCAGGCTTCCAGGCTGTCGCCCCAGCTGTGCACATGGCCCCGGGCGCTCACCGTGCCGCGCTTCTCGTCGTAGCTCACCTCGTCGGCGGTGAGGCTGTGGCCCTTTTCCGTCACTCTCACCTTGCCCGTGCAGGTGAGCAGGCCGGCCTCCAGATCGTAGCGCCCCAACTCAAAGGTGAAGACACGGCCCTGGTGCAGCACGCGCACATTGCCCTGCAATTCGCGCACGGGGCGGCCGCCCATTTCGATGGTGCGCATGATGTCCGCCTGGTCCAGCACCACAGGGTGGCGCTGCTGGGAGGGGGCCGAGACGGGTGCCTCCGCCCGCTGCCCGGGAGGCGGTGCCGTGGGCGGGGCGTCATCGGGTTTGCCCACCGGCCGTCCCGTGCCGAAGAATCCGGCGGCGAGGGCGGCGCCGCACACAAGCGGCACGGCGAACAGGCGCGAGGGAAGCCTCACGAGTCCCCTCCCGCCTTCTGGTCGCGCACGCGGTGGGTGACGCCCATGGGAGCGCCAATTTCCCAGTTGCGCAGGCGGCGGTCACTGCTGAAGCCGCGTCCGCGCAGGGTGTCGTAGGGAGTGTAGAAGACTACGGGGGCCTTGGTCTCCACGCGCTGGATGCGTTGCACCCAGTCCAGGTGGCTGGTCTGCAGCTGGAAGGGAGGCCGACGGCGCAGGGCGGCCAGGTCGGCGATCTGCCCCTTGCCGTCCAGACGGCGCCCCTCCGGGTCGGACGCCGCGATCATGCGCACATGGCCGCCGGAACTCAGGTCCTGGCGGTCCCGACGGTAGAGGAGCGTGTCGCACTGGGTCAGGCTCTCGATGCGGCCCATGGCGTCCCAGCTCACCACCTCCACATCGCCCACCATGCGCACGGTGCTGCGCTTGCGTTGCTGCTCCATGCGCCTGGCGCGCATCACGCCGCGCACCAGGCTGCCCTCCTGCAACTCCACGCGTGCGTCCAGGAAAATCTGCTCCGGCTCGTCCCGCCGGGCGCCGGGCACACGCTGCTCCTCCACAGCGCTGCACGCCGCCATCAGCAGGCAGGACAGCAGGAGCAGGCAGTGGCGCGGCCTCATCAGCGGATTCCCTGGGCCAACAGGTCGTGCAGGTGCAGGATGCCCACTGGAAGACCCTCGCGCAGCACCACCAGCTGCTGGATCTTGTGCTGGTTCAGCACGCGCAGGGCCTCCACCGCAAGGCGGCCGGCCTCCATGGTCTTGGGATGCGGGCTCATCAAGTCCCTGGCGGGCAGGTGACGCAAGTCCTCCGACTGCAGCATGTGGCGGCGCAGGTCGCCATCGGTGATCAGGCCGGCCAGCGCGCCGCCCTCCATCACGGCGGTTGCGCCGCAGCGGCTGGCGGAAATGCTGAGGATCACCTCCGGCAGGGGTGTGTCCGGTGTCACGCAGGGCAGGCCGCGCTCCGGGGGCAGCGCATCCCCCACGGTGAGCAAGAGCTGGCGTCCCAGGGCACCGGCGGGGTGGAAGAAGGCGAAGTCCTCCCGCGTGAAGCCCCGGCGGCGCATGAGGGCCACGGCCAGCGCATCCCCAATGACCAGGGCGATGGTGCTGCTGGTGGTGGGGGCCACGCCGTTGGGGCAGGCCTCCTGCTCAATGGAGGCGTCCAGGAGCACATCGGCGTGGCGCGCGAGGGGGCTCTTCAGGTCGTGGGTGATGGCGATGACCGGCACGCCCCGGCGCTTGAGGAAGGGCAGGAGCGTGTTCAACTCGTCCCCGGCCCCGGACTTGCTGATCACCAGGGCGGCGTCGCCGGGCTGGATGAGGCCGAAGTCCCCGTGGGCGCCCTCGATGGGGTGCACGAAAAAAGCCGGTGTGCCGGTGGAGGTCATGGTGGCGGCGATCTTGCGCGCCACGAAACCCGACTTTCCCAGCCCACACACGATGAGCCGGCCGGGACAGGTGGGGCCGCGCCCCTCGGTGCCTGCGCCGCCGCCGATCTCCAGGATGAGATCCACGGCGCGCACGAAGGACAGGTCCATGCGGGCCTCCAGACGCTCCAGCGCCTGGCGCTCGATGGCCACCACCTGCCGCAGGATTCCCAGTTCGTGCTCCATCCCGGCTCCTATTGCAGCGGCGCCGGGGCCGAGGCCGCCGGCCCCTCCCCGCGCACATAGCGTTCCAGCAATTCCACGCGCTGGCCGCGCGCCTCCAGCAGGGCGTCCACCAAGTCACGCACCGCGCCCCGCCCCCCCTGGCTGGGTGCCACGAAGTGGCAGCGCTCCACCACCTCCGGGCGGGCGTCCGCCGGGCAGGCCGCCAGGGCCGCCGCGTCCAACATGGGCAGGTCGATCCAGTCGTCGCCCATGGCCGCCATTTGGTCGGGCCCAAGGCCCAGGCGCTCCAGCAATTCCGCCAGGGCGGCCTTTTTGTCGGGCCTGCCCTGCACCAGGTGGTCCACCTTCAGCTCCGCCGCCCGCCGGGCCACGGCCGCGCTGCTGCGCCCGGTGAGGATGGCCACCTGAAGGCCCGCCGCCCGGGCCAATGTCACACCCAGGCCGTCCCGGGCGTGGAAGGCCTTCATTTCTTCCCGCTCGCCGAGCACGATGCGGCCATCCGTGAGCACGCCGTCCACATCCAGCACCAGCAAGCGCAGGGCGCGTGCGCGGAGGGCCAACTCGTCCGGGCTCAGGGGAATCACGCGGGCAGCCCGCAGCTCTCGAATGGCCGGTTGTCCGCCTCCCGGGCGATGGCGTGAATGCGCACACAGTCCTCCATCAAGGCGCGCAGGCGGGACATGGGCAGCATGCTGGCCGCGTCGCACTGCGCAGAGGCGGGATCCGGGTGGGTCTCGATGAAGAGCACATCCACGCCCGCCGCCACACCCGCCCGGGTGAGGTGCGGAATGTACTGCGGCTCGCCGCCGGCGGGATCCGCGCTGCTCACGCCGTACTTGCGCACGGTGTGGGTGGGGTCGAAGACAACGGGATAGCCCAGGCTGCGCATCATGGGCAGGCTGCGCATGTCCGCCACCAGGTTGTGGTAGCCCAGGCAGGTGCCGCGCTCCGTGAGCAGGATGTTGGTGTTGCCGCAGGCCTCGATCTTGCCCACCACATTGCGCATGTCCAGCGGATGCAGGAACTGGCCCTTCTTCACATTCACCGCCTTGCCCGTGCGCGCCGCCGCGATAACCAGGCTGCTCTGCATGGAGAGGTAGGCCGGAATCTGCAGCACATCGAGCACCTCCGCCGCCGGGGCGCACTCCTCCGGGGTGTGCACATCGCTCAGCACAGGGATGCCGAAGGTGTCGCGCACCTCCTGCAGCACGCGCAGGCCCTCTTCCAGGCCCGGGCCCTGGTAGCTGGTGATGGTGCTGCGGTTGTCCTTGGTGTAGCTGCTCTTGAAGATGAGGGGCAGGCCCAACTCGTCGGCCAGGCCCTTGGCGTGCTCGGCCACCTGCAGGCAGACTTCGCGGCTCTCGATGACACAGGGGCCGGCGATGAGGGCCAGGGGCCCGCCGCCGCCGATCTCCAACTCGCCCACGCGGATGGTGCGGGACATCTCAGCTCCTTTCTTCCGCCTGGCGCATGCAGGCGCGGATGAAATCCCGGAAGAGGGGATGGGGCCGCATGACGCGGCTCTTCAGCTCGGGGTGGAACTGGCAGCCCAGGTACCAGGGGTGCCCGGCCACCTCCACCATCTCCACCAGGTGCTCGTCGGGGGAAAGCCCGCTGAGCGAGAGGCCGCCGGCCACCAGGGCCTCGCGGTAGCGGTTGTTCACCTCGTAGCGGTGCCGGTGGCGCTCCTGGATGACCTCCTTGCGGTAGGCCTTGTGGGCGCGGCTGCCGGCCTTCAGCACACAGGGCCAGGCTCCAAGGCGCATGGTGGCGCCCTTCACCTTCACCCCGCGCTGGTCCTGCATGAGGTCCACCACCGGGTGGCGCAGGCGCGCCGAGAACTCCGAGGAGTTGGCGTTCTTCAGCCCGCACACATGGCGGGCGTACTCGATCACCATCACCTGCATGCCCAGGCAGATGCCGAAGTAGGGAATGCCCTGCTCCCGGGCGAGACGGGCGGCCTTGATCTTGCCCTCGATGCCGCGCTCGCCGAAACCGCCGGGAATGAGGATGCCCCCCACGCCGGCGAAAATCTCCGCCGCGTTCTCCGCCGTCACTTTCTCCGAATCCACCCAGCGGATGCGCACCTTGCGGCCCAGCTCGAAACCAGCGTGGTAGAGGGCCTCGCTGATGCTCTTGTAGGCGTCGGCCAGGCGCACATACTTGCCACACACCGCCACCTCCACCTCGCCCTTGAGGCCGCGGATGGTGGACACCAGACGCTCCAGCGGTTCCAGATCCTTGGTGCGCGCCTTCAGCCCCAGCTTTTCCAGCACGCTGTCGGCCAGGCGCTGGCGCTCGTACTCCAGCGGCACCTCGTACACCGAGTCCATGTCCCGGGCGTCGATGACATCCTCCGCCCGCACATTGCAGAAGAGGCCGATCTTGGCGCGGGCCTCCTTGGGAATGCCCTGATCGTTGCGGCACACCAGGATGTCGGGCTGGATGCCGATCTCGCGCAGACGCATGACGCTGTGCTGGGTGGGTTTGGTCTTCAACTCGCCGGCCTTGCCCACCCAGGGCAGGAGGGTCAGGTGAAGAAAGACGCTGTTGCGTCGGCCCACATCCAGGGCGAACTGGCGGATGGCCTCCAGGAACGGCAGGCTCTCGATGTCGCCCACGGTGCCGCCCACCTCCACAAGCACGATGTCCGTGTTCTTCTCCGCCCGGGCCAGTTCGACGATGCGGCGCTTGATCTCGTCGGTGATGTGCGGAATGACCTGCACGGTGGCGCCCAGATAGTCCCCGGCGCGCTCCCGGCGGATGACGGCGTCGTAGATCTGGCCGGTGGTGGCGTTGCTCAGGCGGCTGGTGGAGATGTCCAGGAAGCGCTCGTAGTGCCCCAGGTCAAGGTCCGTCTCCGCCCCGTCGTCGGTGACATAAACCTCGCCATGCTGGTAGGGGCTCATGGTGCCGGGATCCACATTCAGGTAGGGATCCAGCTTGATGACATTCACTTTCAGGCCGCGCAGCTTGAGCAGGATTCCCAGGGAGGCGATGGTCACGCCCTTGCCCAGGCTGGACACCACGCCACCGGTGATGAAGACAAACTTGCTCGTCAAGCGCGGCGTGCGGGCCATGGTTCCTCCACGGGATGGTTCAGGGGCGTTGTTCCATCAGCAAGGCTTCGGCGCGGGCCAGATCCTCCGGGCGATCCACCCCCAGGGGCTGGTAATCCACGCGCACGGTGCGCACGGAAATGCCGTTCTCCAGCAGGCGCAGCTGCTCCAGCTTCTCCAGCTCCTCCAGGCCGCTGTGCAGGCTGGCGAAGCGCAGCACCAGTTCCCGGCGGTAGACATAGAGGCCCACATGCTTCAGGGCCCGTTCCAGCGGCAGCACGCCGTCCCGCATGTGGGGAATGGGCGCGCGGCTGAAGTAGAGGGCCTCGCCCCGGGAGTCCACCACCACCTTGGCCGTGTCGGCGCTCAAGAACTCCGCCTCGTCGCGGAAGGCCGTCACCGGCGTGGCGCACAAGAGGGCGGCGTCTTCCAGCAGGGGCGCCACGGTGGCGTCGATGATCTCCGGCCGCATGAGGGGCTCGTCCCCCTGGATGTTCACCAGGATATCCGCCGCCTCCGCCAGCGCCACTTCCGCCAGGCGGTCGGTGCCGCTGGGATGGTCGGAGCGGGTCATGCACACCCGCGCGCCAAAGGCCCGCGCGGCGACGGCGATGCGCTCGTCGTCCGTGGCCACCACCAGGTCGTCCAGGCGGGAGGCGCGGGCGCAGGCCTCCCACACCCACTGCAGCATGGGCCGCCCGGCCAACAAGGCCAGGGGCTTGCCGGGAAAACGGGTGGAGGCGAATCGTGCGGGGATGACGCCCAGGACGCGCTTCATGCAACCTTTCCATCACACAAAGCGCCGCGAAGTGGCGGCGCTGACACTGGCTTGAATGTCACGAACGGCGCTTAGAAAATCTCGGTGGGGTGAAGCTCCGCCTGGGCGGGAGACAGTCCCCGGCGCACGGCCAGTCCCTCCAGGGCGCAGTCCACCAGGCGAAGGCCGCCCTCATCTCCCCGGCAGGCCACCAAGGGCGCGTGCGGATTCACCCGGGACATGACCCGGCCCTTCAGCCCGTTCTCCAACTCAACCGGCGCCCCGATGGGCCAGGGTCCCAGGGCGCGGGTAAAGGCCAGCACCAGGTCCTCGTGGAATTCCCGCCGGGCCCAACCCTGGATGAGATTCAAGGCAGCCACCGGCGACAGGGCGCGGCGGTAGGTGATGCCGTGGGTGAGGCGCTCGAAGGTGTCGCACAGGCCGACAAGTTCCGCCAGGGGGTGAATGTCCCGCCCGATGAGGCCGTTGGGGAAACCGTTGCCGTGAAGGCGTTCGTGGTGCTCGGCCACGGCGCGGCGCACCTCGGTGCTCACGCCGCCCATCTCCTGCACGATGCCCACGCCGAAGTCCGGATGGTCGCGGAAGATCTCCGCCGTCTCGTCCAGCTCGCCCTCGTTCAATTGGGCCAGGGACAGGCAGTGCACAATGCCCACATCGTGCAGAAGACCGGCCATCACCACCCGGCGCAAGTCCTCGTCGCCGGCCTCGGGATGGCGGAAGAGGGTGACGCGCAAGGCCAGGCTGGCCACATTGCGGCTGTGGCGGAACACGCGCGGCGAGGCCTCGCGCAGGAGACACAGAACATCCAGCAGTTCCGGCGACTGGCGGCCCTGGCGGCTCAGCTCGTCCACCTGGCACAGGATGTCCCTCTGGTCCACGCCGTGGCCGCTGCCCGCCTGCACCTGCTCCAGGAAGCGCAGCACGCCCAGCTCCGCCACGGCCTCCGCCGGACGGGCCTCGTCCACGCGGCGGCGCTGCTCCATGAGCAACGCGCGATGCTCCGCCGCCCCGCCGGCCGCCACCGGCTCGCGCACGGAATCCGGCGCCACAGGCACCACCTGGGTGCCCGCCTCGCGCAGGCGACTGAGCTGCCACTCGGTGTTGATCACCTGACCCGCCGCGTAGAGCAGCACGGGTTGGCCGTCCTGTCCGGGTTCCAGCACATCGCCCGCCAGGCGGCTGCCCAGTTTGAGCTGATCCACGCGGATGTGCTGGGCGCCACTCATTTAGATGCGCACCTCGCGGTTGGGACGCCCGAAGTTGATGCCCATGCGCTCGGCGTAGCGCACGGTCTGGCCGTCCGGATCCACATTCTTCTCCCGGTCCACCACTTCGCTGAAGGGACGGGCGACGATCTCGCCCCCTTCCAGCACCGCCAGGTGGTTGAAGCGCCCCTTGGCGATCATGCCCACGGCCTTCACGCCGAACTTGGTGGCAAGAATGCGGTCGAAGGCGATGGGCGAGCCGCCTCGCTGGATGTGGCCCAGCACCGTGCTGCGGCACTCCAGCCCTGTCTGCTCGAAGAGACGGTCCGCCAGCCAGGCGCCCACGCCGCCCAGACGCTCATTGGCGTAGGTGCCGTCGGTGGCATGCTTGAGCACATGCAGATCGCCCTCCTTCTCCCGGGCGCCCTCGGCCACCACGATGATGGAGAAGTTGGCCCCGCGCCGGTTGCGGCGCAGCACCGTGTCCACAATCTCCTGCAGGTCGAAGGGGATCTCCGGCACGAGGATGATGTCCGCGTCGCCGGCGATGCCCGCCATGAGGGAGATCCAGCCCGCGTAGCGGCCCATCAGCTCCAGGATCATGATGCGGTGGTGGCTGGCCGCCGTGGTCTGCAGGCGGTCCAGGGCCTCCATGGCGGTCTGCACGGCGGTGTGGAAACCGAAGGTGAGTTCCGTGCCCGCCAGGTCGTTGTCGATGGTCTTGGGCACGCCCACCACGGGAATGCCCATCTCCCCCAGCATGGCCGCGATTTTCATGGTGCCTTCGCCGCCAATGCACACCAGGGCGTCCAGGCCCAGATAGCGGAAGTTCTTCACCAGCAGGGGGCGCAGATCCTCCACCACCGCCTGGCCGTCCTTCACCACGCTGCGCGAGAAGGGATTGCCGTGGCTGGCGGCGCCCAGCACGGTGCCGCCCCGGGAGAGGAGGCCGCGCACCTGCCCCAGGCCCAGCGGCATGGTGCGCGTGGTGTCCACCAAACCCTCCAGGCCGTTGAGCAGGCCCACCACTTCCCAGCGATGTTTGAGGATGGCGGCCTTGGTGACGCCACGGATGACGGCGTTCAGCCCCGGCGCGTCGCCGCCGGAGGTGGAGATGGCGATGCGATGGATGTCTTTGGGAAAGTCCGTGGGCACCTTGCCCTCCTCGTCCTGGGCGCATTGCGCCGATCCTGCGTGTGGTGAAGCCATTCGCCGCACGCTGCCAGCGCGGAAGGTAGGGAATTCAAGAGAGCCTGCTGCCAACAGCGCCACAAAGGTCACGCCACATCGGCAAATGCGCCCAACTTGCGGCCGCACAGGCGTTGCCCTTTCCCGCAGGCGGCGATAGATTGACCACAGGTTCCACGAAAGGCCTTTGGATGTACCTGCCCAACCGCCTGCGTCCCCGCCGCCTCAGCACGCGGGAAGTGCGCATTGGCGATCTTGTCCTGGGGGCCCTGCACCCCATCCGCGTTCAATCCATGACCACCACGCCCACCGACGATGTGCCCGCCACCGTGGCCCAGACCTTGCGTCTGGCGGAGGCGGGCTGCGAGCTGGTGCGCATCACGGCGCCCACGGTGGCGGAGGCCCGCGCCCTGGGCGAGATCCGCAAGGAGTTGCGCCGCAAGGGCTGCCGCACGCCCCTGTGCGCCGACATCCACTTCAGCCCCCGCGCGGCCATGGAAGCCGCCCTGCATGTGGAGAAAGTGCGCATCAACCCGGGAAACTTCTCCGGCCGTCCCGGCCGGGAGGAACAAGCCATCACCGACCGCCAGTTCGAGGAAGGCCGCGAGGCCGCCCGGGAGGCCTTCCGCCCCCTGGTGCGCCTGCTGAAGGCCGAGGGTCGCGCCCTGCGCATCGGCGCCAACCACGGCAGCCTCTCCCAGCGCATGGTCTACCGCCACGGCGACACCACCACCGGCATGGTGGAGAGCGCGCTGGAGTACCTGGACTTCTGCCGGGAGGAAGGCTTTCACGACATCGTGCTCTCCATGAAGGCGAGCAATGTGCGCGTGATGGTCTACGCCTACCGTGAGCTGGTGGAGCAGATGCGCGAGCGCGAGGCCATCTATCCTCTGCACCTGGGCGTGACGGAGGCGGGCGGCGGCATCGAAGGCATCCTCAAGAGCGCCCAGGGCATCGGCGCCCTGCTGGAGGACGGCCTGGGCGACACCATCCGCGTCTCCCTCACCGATCCGCCGGAGATGGAGATCGGGCCTGCCATGGCCCTGGCCAGCCACTACAGCAAGCCCGTGGCCGACACGCGCCTGGACTTTCCCGAGTGCGGCCACGACTGGCTGAGCTGGAATCCTCGCCCCACGCACCTCACGGGGGACCGCCACAGCCGCTTCCGCGCGGGCGAGGGAGCGGTCTTCCCCGTCACCCTCACGGAGGGCGCCCAGGATGTGCCGGGCCTCTCCCCCATGATGGACCAGCTGCCCCTGGCGGACAGCCTGCTGCCCCGTGCCCCCGGCGACGCCGCCCCCTGCTGCCGCCGCGCGGATGGACGCCCGGTGAGCCTCCTGCGCAGCGATGTGGTGGAACAGAATGTGGTGCGCCGCATCATCCCCGTGGAAGTGATCCAGAACGATGTCTCCAGTTGGGCGCCGGTGGTGCAGGATGTGGACGAGATCCTGCAATTCCACCTCACCACGCGCCAGCTGCCGCAGATCAACAGCCTCTTGCGCTACATCCACGAGCACTTCCCCGCCGGGCGCACCATGCTCAGCATCGAGAGCGAGCACCCCGTCACCAGCTACCGCCTGCTGGACCTCTCCCTGCGCCGCCTGGGCAGCCAGCTGCCTCTGGATTTCCTTGCCACGCGGGAGATGTGCAAGGACCCCATCGCCCTGGCGGGCATGGTGGGTTCCCTGCTGGCGGACGGCATCATCCACAGCCTGACCCTCGAGGGCGATGTGGCCATGACGGGCAGCCGCCTCTTCGCCTTCAGCGTGCTGCAGGGCGCCGGGGCGCGGCTCTTCGCCACGGAGTACATCAGCTGCCCGGGATGCGGCCGCACGCTCTTCGACCTGGAGCCCGTCACCGCGCGCATCCAGGAGGCCACGCGACACCTGCCCGGGCTGAAGATCGCGGTGATGGGCTGCATCGTGAACGGCCCCGGGGAGATGGCCGACGCCGACTTCGGCTATGTGGGCAGCGCGCCGGGCCACATCGATCTCTATGTGGGGCGCGAGGTGCTGCGCAAGCAGGTGCCCCAGGCGGAGGCCGTGGACCAGCTCATCGAGTTGATCAAGGCGCAGGGCAAGTGGTGCAAGCCCTGAGCCACCTTCCAGAGTAAGCAAAGGCCCCGCGTGCACGGGGCCTTTTTCTTGGTGATACGGTGAGGGACTGCCCCTCAGGCGCAGGCGCTGCCACAGCTGCGGGCGTCGTGCAGGCAGGGCTCCGGGATCTCGATCTTCATGCGCGCCTCCAGTCCACGGGCGTGTCCGCGCAGACGAATGCGCATGCCCTCCCGCGCCGCCAGGCTGCGGGGAAAGGCTTCCGCGGCGAGGGCCTCGATGAGTTCCAGCTCCGCGTCGTCGTGGTCCTGGTCGTGGTGGAAGAGAATGAGGCGGTCCACATTGGCCGCCCGGGCATTCACCACCGCCTGCTCCCAGGTGCTGTGGCCCCAGCCCTGACGCCCCGCCAGATACTCCTCCGGCGTGTAGTTGGTGTCGAAGATGAGCAGGTCCGCGTCCTTGGCCAACTCCACCACCGCGGCTTCCGGCCCCGGTCCCGTGTGCTCGTTGTCCGTGGCGTAGACGATGCTGGCGCCATCCACCTCGATGCGGTAACCCAGGCAGCCACCGGGGTGGTTCAGGCGACGGCTGGTGATGGTGGCGCCGCCCAGGGTGAAGGTCTCGTCGCCGATCTCGCGGAAGGATTTGCGGCTGGACATGTGGCCCATGTCCACCGGGAAGTAGGCGTAGTTCTGCTGGCCTTCCAGCTGGGCCTGCAGAGTGGTGCCCTCCGGCCGCTGGCCGATGAATTCAAAGTGGTTGTCCGGATTGAAGAGCGGTTTGAAAAAGGGAATGCCCTGGATGTGATCCCAGTGCAGGTGGCTGAAGAGGATGTGCCCCCGGATGCCGCCCGCGGGCTGACGCCGGCGCAGTTCGTTGCCCAGCAGGCGCAAGCCCGTGCCGGCGTCCAGGATGATGAGCGTGCCGTCGTCCAACTCCACGGACAGGCAACTGGTGTTGCCTCCATAGCGCAGTTTGCCGGCCTCCGGCGTAGGAATGCCGCCGCGTACACCCCAGAAGCGCAGCTCCATGAAAGCCTCCCTGTGCTCGCGTCCGCCGCGACATGAGAATGGCATGAGGCGGACGGGCCTTTTGCGTCTTGGCGCAAGATAGGAAGGCCACAGGGCATGAATGTGACCCGACTCACAAGCGCCGCGGCCGCGCGTCACGCCGCCATCACCTGCCCAGGCGCTTCCACAGGCCGGGAGCACCGACTGCGCCGGGCCGCCCGATTGCGCCTTCGCGGCCCATGCCTTAGTTTGTGTCACGCCATTTGCAGTGCCCGCTCCCGTAGCTCAGTGGATAGAGCGTCGGTCTCCGGAACCGAGTGCGTAGGTTCGATTCCTACCGGGAGCATGTAGTCCGCGACATGAAATTGGGGAGGCCAGGCTTCCCCATTTTTGTGAGGCA
>Ga0172367_10003736_pt1 | contig 19438 bp, 21 predicted proteins | sample Lak10m_FD_114542 | JGI IMG/M metagenome (GOLD analysis project Ga0172367, IMG submission 114542) | Freshwater microbial communities from Kabuno Bay, South-Kivu, Congo - kab_022012_10m | ecosystem: Environmental > Aquatic > Freshwater > Lake | place: Democratic Republic of the Congo: South-Kivu...
ATTCCTTCCATGAGCCCCCATCTCTCCGAATTCATAAGTGAAATCAGAGTTCTAGAAGACACATTTAGGGGACATTATCGCCAGGAAATAACTAGGGGACAAAATCGCTGGGAAAAAACACCCTCTGTGACTGTGCTTAAGGATTTTGCACTGAAAGCCGAGAATGGGTTCCTCATTTGACATTAGCGCGAGTAAGAGAGCTTTCTAGTCATATTGCTTTGCCTCCAGGGATGGATCTTTTAGAAAAGCTCATTGAAATTGGGAGCTTTGATGTCCAGAAGATGACTTTGTTTGAAAGTCAGCTTTACCCGAGTGGTGCGATTTATACCTCGCTCTGTGAGTTGCCTTTAAAGTTAAAAGAAGGAGTGAGGAGTTAAAGGTCGAAGAAAAAAATGAGAAACTTTGTTTTATGACTTGAAAACCCTCGTCAATGCAGGTAATCGTGTGGTCACTGCTTCGGAGCAACGAAGACTCCAAAAAAATAGCAATGATTTAAAGCTTTTAGATAATTCATTGCTTTCAATATGCGTCCCCATCGTCTAGAGGCCTAGGACATCGCCCTTTCACGGCGGTAACCGGGGTTCGAATCCCCGTGGGGACGCCATTTTTCAAAATCGCCTCTGACAGCCAACATATTGAACGGAACTCTCCAGTGATACTGGAGAGTTCCGTCCTTCAAGAGCAGGTTCGATGAAACCAGTTCGACCATTTTTCGCTTAATCTCGGGCGTAGCCTTTTTGAAAATGATTTCAGAGTGTTGCATGAGTTCGATGAGAGTTACGCCTCTTTGCATATACTCATCGGTGGAGTTTTTTAAAGCATCCATTTCACCTACGATCTTGGCGTGTTCTCTTTCCCATTGCTGATTTTGCTTTCTCCACAGCTCTTCGTGAATCAGACCCTTCAATTTGTCTTCATACGACTTCTCAATAAAGATTTTCAACTCGACCTGACGAGCCTGGAGCTCATCAAGTTTCACGGAATGCTTTTTCTTCTCTTCAAAGTGTTCCTTCCAAAGGTATTGCTTCATACGCTGACAAGTCACTTCATCGAAGCTGAAGGACTTGAACATGTCCTGAAAGATCACCTCAACCTCTTCCTGACTGTAACTGACGTTGTGCTTGACGACCTCTTTCATATAGCGCTTATCGCGTTGAGAGCAGCGTCCGGTTTGATCTGAGCAGCGGTAGTAGTTGAAGTCCTGAGAAGTACCGTTTTTGTATTTCTTTCTGATCTGCTCAGCCGTGATCGCATGACCACAAATTTCATCGGTCAGATTCCCAGCCTCATCCAATAGGAGGCCATTGCAATTCATCAGGCCAATGTAAGGGTGAGCTTTTGACAGCTTTCTTCCTTTGTGGCGTCCGGCCAAGATGTCCTGCACTCTAAGCCAATTTGCTTTGGATACAATCGCAGGCTGAAGAGTTGGGTCTGCCTTATAGGTTGCCCCACCGTAGATGAATTCTTCTCCAGCATAAAAAGGATTTCGAAGAAGCTCGCAGAACTGCTTTTTATTTGGTGTTTTCTCGAGCTGAGGAAACATCCGATCGAGCTTGTCTTTGAGTTTCTTATCGGAAAGTTTTTCTTCGCTGAAAATCGTAGATCCTACAATCTCGAACGCGGCCTTCATGTATTCAGCGCGATCGCCATCAAGGACAAAATGCCTTCGATCTTTTCGACCTACGCTTTGATAGCCAAAGAGGGGACGACCACTTGGATACAGTCCACGTTCAATGCTTTTGATGGTTCCCCCCATCGAGTTTTTCGTGAGATCAGAAATGAAGGATTCGTTTTTGAAATTCTCCATGTGCCAAAGCATCAACTCTGACAAATCTGACTTACAGGTGAGCTTTCGTCGATCTCTGGCGAAATGTAGAGTGACGCCTAACTCAACAAGCTCTTCCAACTCCCGAGAGGACTTTCTGTTTCTGCTGCTGCGCGATTGGAAACTAAAAATGACGTGCTTGATGGGCTTAGGTGTATGCTGGCTGTCTCGAATATACTCAAGCATTTGATGAAAGTGCTTTCTCATCTCGTGCTTAGAGGCCGTTTCAGCCACTTCCCAAGTTTTTTGAATGGAAAGACGCTCTTTTTTAGAATACTCCTCGGTAATCTCTTGCTGTTCTTCAATAGATTTACCGCGCTCTTGTTTTTTGGAGCTGACTCGAATCGATCGGATAGCAAGGTTATTCTCTGGAACAAACTCATCAGAAAAAAACTTCTTTCTCAATGATGAGTTCGATAGATCGTTAATCTTTTCTGATGTAGACATGACCACCTACCATTTTCCCGTACTCTTCTCTCAGAAGAGCAACAAACTCATTAAACCGCTGGATCGCATCAAACCGCTCCACAAGTGGGAGCTCATTACCACAACTCGTCTCTAAGTCGGAGAAATCTATCTCATTTACAAGGTTCGATGTCTCGCATTTCTTAGGTTCGATGATCTCCTTCGGCCTACTTTTTAGAGGCTTTTCTGCCTTTTGAATGGCCGGCAAAGAATGTCGAGCTCTCGAACGAAGATTATAGCGTACCGTTCGTTCCTGGCATCGGCAGTCCCTACAGACTCTATCTCGACGAAGGACATTGCCGCACGCGTCTCTCTCTTTTTCATAAAATTCATTTATTGGCTTTGAACCTCTGCATTTTGCGCACACCTTTTCGGCGCTTTGATACTGCTGAACTTGGAACACGGTTCATCTCCGTGAACTCCGAACCAATTGATTCCCTTTCCCGATCCATTTTTGCGTCGTTTAAAAACGACACCCAGCAATTCAATTTCCAATCCCTATATAAGAGAGAGCCAGCGGAGCGATCTCGACTCTCTTCATCTTTCAAAATCTTTCGAGCTACGCGGTTGCCCCTAGCAGGAGGCGACCCCATGCCGCTTCCCACTCAGCAATTGCAGCTCTGGGGTCATTGCCACTAAGCAGAGCACGGTCGAGCCTCTCATTGATCTCGACCATCCTGCGCTCTTGCTCGAGAGAGAACCGCTCGATAGTGCCTGGAACGTACCTTCTGTTTACACGTGTCATGGCAAGCTTCAGGTCTGCCCAGGGTTCCTTGGGGCCCTTGGGCTCCAAACGAGTCTGCTCCCGCTTCAGATATTTGAGGTAGCTCATGAATGATCACCTTCTAGGGGGCGCGAAATAAGCGAATTATGCGAATTAACCCCTCTTTCAAGACTGGACTGATCAAGCTCTGCCTCGGAAGTGGCAGAGATCGCAAACCACCGAGTTACAGGTCTCCCATCTCCCTCTTCTTGGAGTAGCGTCGAGCGAACCATACCCGCCTTGACTAGCCCGTGAAGAGCCTGTCCTAATGCGTAGGAGGACTTATGGCGGCCAAAGACTTCGCTAATCTCGGTTTGGGTCAATCCTTTGGGTTTGACGCGAAGCTCCTCTAAGATACGATCTGCTGTTGGATCGCCCGTCTTTTCGCCAAAGATATATCGACAACTTGCGTCACAATAATCCCAAATTGCAGTTGCAGCTAAAAGGTGGGGCGGCCTGATGATTGTTGAGCAATCAAGAACCGCATAAAGAGAAGCAAGACGCAAAATCTGAGGTTCAGCTCTGGCCGTGACTGCTCCATATAGCCCGGGCTTTCCTTCCGAGAGCTTCATGTAAAGAACGCGCCACATTGCCCGCGCTTCGGCATCAAAGCTGAGAGCGGAGCAACTCCCACCAAACCTCAGCGCTTCTTGAAGCCGAACAACGAAAGAGGATATATCAACCGTGCCTCCGCCTTCAGGAAGAAGCTTTGATCTCTTCACGCAAAGCCAGAGGAATCGATTGGCAAAGCCATTCACGGACTCCGTTTCGGTCAGATACCGTAGGAGTTCGGGCCGAGTTATATGACCAATAATAGAAATATGTGCATTGGTTGCCTTTGAAGCATTACTCTTCGTGAGACTGCTAAGGTTCCCATGATCCCACGAGTCTCGAATAACCGCTGAGAGTTTATTTCCATCTCGCTCCACGGCTCGGAGAACAGAAGCAAGTTCAGTCTCGACATCGCAAAGTCGTTTGTCGCTGACTCCCGGATCAACGATCCTTTCTTCAGGCCCCCCGTCTTTATCTTCTCTCCATTCTTTTCTTTCATCTCGAACTGCCCACATCAACCCTTCGCCACTAGCGAGTCCAGACTTGATGCATTCTTTTCTCCATTCCGGATCGACTTGTTCAAAAAGACGAAGAACATGCCCCCATGACGTCCCCTTCCTTCCTTTGGAACTTTCGCCCACAAGAACGGAGAAGAGATTCAAATAGTGAGCATCTGCTTCAACTGGAAAATGAGCCTTTCTTCCTACGGCGTTCCCAAACGCGGTTAAGAGCTGAATGAGAAGAGCTACGGAGTCAGCTTCAGTATTTGGCTCGATTGCTCGAACCACTTCTCCTGCAAGGCCATAGTACGCCTCTTCTCCAAGAGGCGAAGGCCATTGAGGCAGAGCAAGGGACTTGAAAGAAACCTCAGTGGTGTCTTGGTTTTGAGCAACGCCATTACGAATCAGAGACTTTCTTACATTGCTGACGAAACGAGCCGCATTCTCAAGGGGCGTTCGCTTTCGCATCTGTTGATCGGATTGATCCGAAAACAATGGCGGTGAATGACATCGCAGATCAAAACTCAAAATCTCGCGGACAATTTCCTCATCAGATTTCCCCCTGAGGACCGCCGCCGCTACTTGATTTTTGAGAGTATCGTTTCGACCACCAGATTTTCCAGACTCTAAAATCGTGGATTTCAGATCCGAAAAACAGCGCTCAAGCTGATCCATGAAATCGAATGGAAGCTCTGACAACTCCGATGCATCCAGACTAAGAAGAGTATCTTGCGTGATCCAAACGTAGGGTTTTCCTGTCTCTGGATGAATTGAGCCGGGCAGTACCGTTTGATTCCCATCGCTCAAAAGCTCAACGATTGGTTTGCCTTGAGGGTGAAGGCGAAACTTTCTGCTCGTATGTCCAGCATAGCGAAAAAATGCAGTCTCGCCCTTAGCTCCCTTTTTCCGAACGACAGATGTGGGAAGGATTTTTTTGATCCGTTCCATAAGAATTGGATCGTCTGTATCAATATCCACTCCGACAATCTTGCTTGCTGCTCCGAGGGGGAGCCCGATATTGCCCGTAGGAAACTCACATTCCCATTCAGCTATCTCTTGCTCAGTCGGTAGCGCGCGACAAAACCTAGACCAATCTTTGATGACTGGGTATTTTCCGCGAGGTGCGAGCGGAATTACGGGGATGCTGAGTTCATAATATTTTCGACAAAAAACAGAAAAGATATTTCCACTTTCCATAGTCCATATCCCTTTCTTTTACTCACCATTGCCTGAAGTGATTTCTTTGATTTGAGCCTCAAGCCCGCGCTCGCCCAGGTATTTCAGCAATCGCGATCGAAGAAGCTTCCAGCGAGGCGAATCTCCAATTTCCTGTTCGACGGAATCAAGAATGAGCCCGCGGTAATACGCAAGCGCGTCCAACAAGCGCCGCTCTGTGTTCTGATTATTCTCAAGCATATGATCTCCTGAATCGGAGACTGGACTTGGCAAGAGGAGAGAAAGGTAGGTTGGCCCTTTTCCAATTTTCCAAAAACCAAATTCAGCATCCAAGTGCTCGTAATCGGCATGAGAGCCGACACGAGATGAACTACGTTTCGCCACTCGCAGTGGGCGTTAACTGGTGCTGAGAAAACTTTTTTGACTTCTTGCTCTGGCGTGAGCGAGAAGGTGCATGACTTTTGGCCTGCCTGCCAAAGTATTGCGAAAATACTGAAGGCTGTAATAACTTGCGTTATGCGAGCTTTGATGTGTTCAGTTTGCTTGCAGAACACTTATTTTTTGAGATTTTTTCAAGCGTCCTAGCGTGGACCATCTCTCAATTTGCTTTAGAGAGTCGCTTGCGGGCCGGCAAGCAAAATGGGTAGATTCCCATACTTGATATGCTTCAGGGTTATACGGAAAAGATCCAGTGTCAACTTTTTATTGAAAGAAAGAGCTTGAGACAAAGTGAGAGGAATCGAACCAAGATAAAGGGAACTTAAAAGCGATCCTGAGAAAATCAGAAACCGTCCTCAGACCAAAACCTGATTTGTTTTACTAAACAGATTATACATCCTAACTTGCCTAAGCTGACTTGCGAGTGCAAGTTTGGCAAACACCAAAAAATTCAAGAGAGTGCTTCACCTTCGAGTAACCAAGCTTTTCAACAATTAAATCAAGCTTAGGCAAGGCGCAGTTCTCTAAACTATCGACTTTGCGGCATGTTGTGCAAATAATGTGGTGATGATGTTCATCGGGACTAGATTGAAATTCATATCGTGAAACTCCATCCCCGAACTCACTTCGGCGAACTAACCCAATCTCTTCGAAGCTAGCCAGATTACGATAAAGGGTTACACCGTCAACTTCTTCTTGAGGAAGCGCTTTCATAATCTCGTCTTTGCTGAATGGTCCGTGATTTTTGATCAAGAAATGAAGAAGATTTTCGCGGTTAGGAGTGCGCTTTAAGCCAGCATCCCGCATCATCGTACAAGCTAACTCCAAGAGATCCCTTCCACTATTGAGAGAAGATCCATGGTCATGGGAATGGGCACGAGTCTTTTTTGAAAGAGCTGTTTCTGAAGATCTTTTGGTTAACTTTCTTCTCTTCATCTTGGTCTCCATCTTACCAAAAAACATGACTTTACGGAACTTAAATGAACATCAGTTGCGTTCATCCATGTAAATGCAATTGACTTGCATTTAAAAAGCGAGTAATAAGTGCAACAGAATTGCATTTATAGCAATAATACCTGCAACATTCTAATGCGGCTCATACCCCGTAAGGGTCACTTTTTATCAATGGAGGTTCAAAATGAAACCAGGCATTCATCCTATCTATCGAGACGTTATCTATAAGGACGTTTCAAGCGGCTATGCCTTTCTAACCAGATCTACGGCTCAGCCCACAGAAACCGAACGGTGGGAGGATGGCAAAGAATATCCCGTCGTGAAAGTGGAAATCTCCAGCGCCTCGCACCCCTTCTATACAGGAAAGCACCGTCTAGTAGACGCAGCCGGACGCGTGGAAAAGTTCAATCAAAAATACTCCAAGAAGAGTCCTGCAAAAGGAGAAAAGAAATCATGAGAGAGATCGTTCGCCTCGTCTCAACTGCTGGCACTGGATACAGCTACTCAACCACTAAAAATAAACAGAAGACTCCCGATAAGCTTCAGTTCAAAAAGTATGACCCAAAAGTTAGAAAGCACGTGCTTTTTGTTGAGGGTGGGAAAGTCAGTTCTGGAAAGAAAAAGTAAAGGAAACCAATCATGAATCATTCAGAAAATATTCCATCAAAATTGAAAAAAGGTGACCTCATCGAGGTGATTGCCGGGCGAGACAAAGGAAAGCGGGGCAAAATCATTGAAATGTTAAGAAGAGACAATCGCGCCGTGGTGGAGGGAGTGAATATCGTTCAGCGACACACCCGCCCCACTCAGAAGAATGCACAAGGCGGCATCGTTTCAAAACCAGCTTCGATTCATCTTTCAAACATCATGATCGTTGATCCAAAAGAAAATCGGCCTACTCGCATTGGCATGAAGCTTATTGAAAGTGGAAAAGGCGAAAAGAAATTCGTCCGAGTTTCAAAACTTTCCGGCGAAATTCTAGATCAAAAATAAGAGGTACTTATGTCAAGAAAATGCGAACTTACCGGAAAAGGTCCGGTTACAGGAAACAAAGTCAGTCATTCGAATATCAAAACAAGAACGCGGTGGTTACCCAATCTTAAAGATAAGAAGTATTCCATTCCAGAGCTTGGCCTCATTCTCCGCCTTAAGCTTTCCGCTAGAGCTATTCGAACGATCGATAAACTTGGCGGAATCTCAAATGCCATCAGACAAGCAAAATTGAGGGATCTCTCTCTGAGACTTCAGTCCATTCGTAATCGCCTAGGAGTGAAAGAGTGAGAGCACAAAATCATAACCATGGGAATGATCAAAAAACCTATGCTGAACACCAGGATCGCATCGGTGAAGAACAAAACTTTCGAGACCGGAATGAAAATCGTCAAGGCTTGCGTAAGCGTCCGAGGCCACCAGTTGATTTGATTTTTGACTACAAAGACGTTGAGAGCATTCGATTTTTCGTTTCTGACGGAGGAAAACTTGTTCCCGCTCGAATGAGTCGGCTGAGCAGCAAACAACAAAGGCAATTGACCAAGCAGGTGAAGCGAGCAAGGCATCTAGCTCTTTTACCCATCAAAGATTCCCGTGACGGCCAGTAAAGAGGTGATTAGGAAATGAAACTTTCGAATCAAGTGGTGGATATTTCAAGGCACCTTCCTCAGCCGCCAATACCAATCGTATTAATTCAAGGTCTACCTGGTGCGGGTCAAAACGATTTTAAAATTAAAGTTCAGTCGCAATTTTCAGGCATGGCCGTTGAGATCATCGATAGCTTTCCTGTGCTAAGCGACGAATCTAGCTGCAACCAATGTACTTTGATCCACCACCTTCTCTCTGAAATTCCAGTCGCAATTGGAAAACTAAAGTGGTTTCAAACCGAAAAGAAGCTTCTTTGCATTGAAGTTCCCTCAGAGCTCGATGTCACTCGATTGACCACTGAAATTGCTGAAGAGTTTGGTAAGAAAAGCCTCTGTTTTGTCCAAGCAATCGTAACGTGCATCGATTTCAGTCGTTTTATCTGGGATTATTCGACAGACAGAAATTATGAAGATCGCTTGAATAAACTTGGTCTGCCAAAGGACCGAGTTTCAAAAACGGCCTTATCTCAGCCAGTTTTAGAAGATCTGATCAACCACATCGAATGCACAGACTATTTTTTCTGCCCATGCCCACAGGATTCGGTAAACGGGCCTGGCGTGGATCTCTTAAAACATCTTCAGCCTCGTGCGAGATTCATTTTCTCAGACCTAAACCTTGAGCAAGTTTGCTTTTCAATTTCACCCACTTTCAATGACACACAGACCTTTCAAAGTTCAGCCTGGCAACAAGCTCTATTTCACAAAGACCCGTCTCCCTATTGCTTTCGAGCGCGTCGCCCTTTTCATCCTGCTAGGCTAAATGCTTTGATAGATGCATGGCCTGAATCCATTGTTCGAAGCTGTGGAACGGTTTGGCTAGCAAGTCACCACGACTTGTCCCTATCGGTAAGTCAGGTAGGGCCTGATGGATTCTTTTTCAGCCCCGAGGGTTATTGGCTAGGAACTCTGCCGCCGCTTGAGCAAAAAATCGCTCTTCAAAATGATCCTGTTTTGCATGAACAAGCACAGGACTGGCATCCTAAATACGCTGACCGAATGACTGAAATCGCCTTTGTGTCAGATGAGCCATTGCCAGAAACGTGGCTAGCTGAGCTAAATTCATGTCTTCTCTCTGATCTTGAAATGCGAATGGATTGGAAAAAATTTCCAAACCCATTCCCAACATTCGATGATGAATCTGAAATAAGTGAAGAGAGCGGTGACTCTTCTTCACCTAATGAGCCTTCTTCAGTAATAGAGCAACAGCGCCCACGACTCTGCCTACTCTCGCAATCAGAAACTTAATGAAGGCACTTTTTCTGCAGATCATCTCAACAGCATTTCGCAATAGCTTCGAATCCGCGAGAGCCAAGGGAAAGTAATTTTTTTAGGCAATGGAACGGCATGAGGTTTAAAAACTACTTCTTGAATGCTATCAACATTTGACGTCTCTTGAACGTAAAATCTATTCCCACCACTTTTTTTGCGATCATTGAACGCTTTCTTTACGGCATCTCGGATATTCCAGTGAAATGGCTTAAGAGCGGCGGATAAATCAGAGGATTTTAGCGCATCAAAAGCAGCTGCACCGAAACTAACCTTCTCTAAATAGCTTCCATCTTGCTCGTTAAATTGCATTTCAATGACGATTTGATTCTCTGTCTTGATGGAGACGCGAATCCGCTTTTCTTGATCGTTTTCGGAAACGTTTGATAAAGCCCATTGAAACTTAGATTCTTGCACGTTGTTGGCTCTAGAAAAAGCCTCCTCTAAATAGGTGAATGGATTCTCTGTTTTACTTAAGTATTTCCACGCTGTCGTTAAGCCAAGAAAGCTCCCGGCGAACTTAACGATGTTGAATGTGCCTTTTCGAAGAAAAGTCACCGCCGATTGCACCTGTTTTAACGGATAGGTTGAAAAAACCAAAATGCACAATGGATCGATGCCGGGAATGGATAGAATAGCGCCAAGCGTTCCAAGTCCATAAACTGTAGTTGGCGAAGCGCCAAACTCAGAGGCTACAGCTGAAGCTATGGGACCAGATAAGACTTCCAGCATATGACTCATCGGAATCATGAACACTAAATTCAATGCATGTTCTCTGGCCCCGGGAATATGAGATTTGATTTTGTACGCACGATAGGAATTGATGCCGATTTCCTTGAAGTTAAATCCCTGTACCCATTTTTTTATAGTCGATCTTTTAAAAACGGATCGTACTAACGCTTTTACTCCGGAGGAGTGTGTGTGATCTCCCTCAACGGCTTCATGGAAAGTCTCCAGCGCGTCTTCAAGTAATTTGGCCTCTGGATCTTTATTCGTATTCTGAGATGATGCATCAGAGCTACAGCACTTTTCGCCATTATGGTGGTGGTGAGCACCTCCGTGATCGTGATCGTCATGAGCGTGTGAAACCGCACTGATAAAAAATGCGGTAAAAAGAAGCGATTTAGCGACGTGGCGTTTTGCCTGAATGATGCGATTCATAGCCAATCTTTCAATAAAATTTGAATACAGAAGATTGGTTCCTTAAAACAGTTATAAATGCAAGTTAATTGCATTTGATGTAATGTCCTATTTTCTTACGATATTATCCATGTTCCAGCATTATTGAACACCTGGTTTACGCGTGATCTAAAGATCGTTTCATTAAAGCAGCTATTTTTAGATAAGCTCTGAAGATCGCATTCTCGAATTCTAAAAGATGGCTTGTTAGCAAGCTCTACCAAAACTCCTCGTAGTGGCCTGCCTTCTTCAATACAAGCCCACTTAGAATCAAGACCCAAAAAGCGTGCGGGACTCGCTGAGAAAACCTCTAGTAATCTCTTCGCACTAAGCTCGCCATCAAGGTAGAGTTCAAATAACACGGGAAGTGCGGTCTCTAATCCTAGTGTACCAAAGGCAGCTTGAGTAAAGTCAATTGGCTTCGCTTCTATTTCGTGAGGAGCATGATCGGTTGCAACCCAGTCGATAAGGCCCGAGTAAAGCGCTTCTCTCAAAGCAATACGATCATTCAATGACCGAAGAGGCGGATTCATTTTAAATGAAGAATTATTTTCCTTAATTTGATCTGCTGAAAAAAACAAATGATGAGGTGTAACCTCTGCAGTCACATTCAAACCTTCTTCTTTTGCACGCTTTATATGGTTAAGTGTCTTAGCTGCAGAAACGTGCAAGACATGGTAACGCGCTTTTGGGAATCGACGCAAAACCTCAAGATCTCTTTCAACCATATCGGCCTCAGCTGAATCAGGGTAGGGCGTAAGTCCCAGCTTTTGCTGCATAGGACCATTTGCTAATACTCCACCATGCCCTGGAGTTTCTGCATGTTGCAAAAGGGGAAGTTTGACTTGTTCCAAAACTTTAAAGGTCTGTTCCACTAAAAGATTATTTGCCAACCCTACACCGTCGTCGGTGAAAGCAGACGCCCCAGCCTTTGCAAGAGCATCGATGTTGGTTAAAGTTTTTCCTTGTTGTCCGACTGATAGCGACGCCGAATGAAATATGTGAATTCCAAAGGTGCGTTCAAATGGGGACAAAACTAAACGGGCCTGAGCAAGCGCTACAGGATTGTCTATCACTGGCTTCGTGTTAGGCATTGCTAAAACAGCTCCATACCCTCCGCAAAGGGCTGCCTTAAGCCCGCTTTCAGCGGTTTCTTTATGAGCTTGGCCTAGGGTTCGTAAGTGAGCCTGCGTATCGACTCCAAGAGGAACCAATATCCTTCGTACTTGGCCTTCAGACTTATTTCTTGTTGGCGTAATTTTTTGAATCTTGTCGTTTTCGATGCGAACATCGACCGAAGAGATGATTCCGTCTTTATGCCAAATCTCTATGTTGCTTAGCTCAGTTGAAATATTAGAGGGAAATTTTTTAACCACCGCGCGCATGGTGCGTTAATGCTCCAGCAAAAAATGATTCACTGTATAAAATCCCATTCCACTAACTAGCCATGCCCACGAAGAAGGCTTCTTGCTTACCATGGGAAGCAACTGTCCTAGAGTGACCGATAATGCGACGCCAAGTGAAAAGGGAAGAACCCAAGTCGGCTGCGTACTAATTAGAAATGGAAAGAGGCTTCCAATGAAAAAAGAAGAGCCAACAAATAGGGCGGCTTTCCTTGAAGCATTTGCGCTTTGCCCAGAGGCAAGGGCAAGAGAAGCAGCGATAATCCCTTCGGGCACGGCGTGCAGAAGTTGTCCGATATAAATCCCAAGACCAATTTTTTCTCCAGCTTGAAAACCGGACGTGACCAACACTCCATCAAAAAAGGAACAAACGATCACACACCCAATGGCCGCTTGAGCAATGGGAACTCCTAGAATTGGTTTGCAACAACTGTCGCCTTCAGCGTGCATTGTAGAACTAGTATGTTGATGCAATGATCCGTAGTTAGGTGCACTCAATATAGGCTTTGCAAAAGGAGCGGTGAGCAGGCGCTGCTGCTGTTTGAGTATCTGAAATCCTAAGGCCGCTTTAGGCTTCTTTATTTTTTCCAAAAACTTAAGCAAACGAGCCATGACACGATGGCTTGCCGATACGGTGATAACACCCAAGAGCGCAAGCCCAACAATTTCATGAAAGCGATCTCGGTGATGTTCAATGGACATTGGTAAAAGTTCAAATGCAGAAATCGCCAAAAGATAGCCGCCGCCTGCGGCGATCACTGAGGGCAAGATCTTTTGATGGGATTCCTTTCTTTGATAGCCAGTATAAAGAACACCTCCTGCAAAAGTCAGAACTGAAATTGCAATGCTTGCTAAAAGTAACACCCCGAAATTCACTTCATGAACCTCCTCGTTAAATGACTTTTTATTAAGTGAATCATTCAGAAAAATGACAAAGGATATATTCAAGATTGACAAAAAGGTATCATAAATGCAATTAAATTGCATTTATGATACCGCAAAAACTTCCCGTAACCGTGCTTTCCGGGTTTTTGGGCGCAGGTAAAACAACGCTCTTGAACCATATTCTCAATAACCGCGAAGGCCTGCGCGTAGCAGTCATCGTCAACGACATGAGCAGCGTGAACATCGATGCTGCCCTAGTAAAAGATGGTCAAAGCGCCTTAAGCCGAACCGAAGAGAAGCTCGTGGAAATGAGTAATGGTTGCATTTGCTGCACGCTTCGAGAGGACCTTCTCATTGAGATCCGGAGACTCGCTGAAGCTGGTCGCTTTGATTATTTATTGATTGAATCAACCGGGGTTTCTGAGCCTCTACCTGTTGCCGAGACTTTTCTCTTTGAAGACGAAAAAGGGAACACTCTCTCGCATGTGGCGAAGCTCGACACCATGGTCACAGTCATCGACGCATTCAACTTCAGCAAAGATTACAAAGAAGCTCAAGACCTTAAGGCGCGTAATCTTCAGATCGCCGAGGAAGATGAACGCACGATTACAGACCTCTTGATTGACCAAGTTGAATTCGCCGACGTGATCATCATCAATAAGACAGACTTAGTGTCTCAGGAGCAGCTTAAGACACTCGCTGCAACGCTAAGACGCCTTAATCCGGAAGCTAAGCTCATTCACTCTACGCAAGGCAGAGTGCCTGCAGCTCAAATTCTCAACACAGGCCTTTTTGATTTCGATAAAGCATCTCAAGCCGCTGGTTGGATGAAAACTTTGCGAGGTGAAGAAAAGTCCGAAGTAGATGAATACGGAATCAGCAATTTTGTCTACCGTGAGCGACGTCCTTTTCACCCTGATCGCTTATGGGATCTTTTCCACAGCACATGGGATGGCGTACTTCGATCGAAAGGATTTTTCTGGATTGCGACTCGCCCTGAATACATGGGCATCTGGTCTCAGGCAGGGGGCGTGAGTTCCGTGGAGGGCGGTGGAAAGTGGTATGCCGCTATTCCTCAAGAAGAATGGGATGCTGACAAAGAAGAGCTTTCTCGTATCCAAGCTCTTTGGGATGAAGATTTTGGTGACAGGCAACAAGAACTCGTCATCATCGGACAAGATGTTGATCGTGAAGCGCTCACTGAGCAGTTGAATACGTGCCTGCTGACAGACGCAGAGCTAAAGAAAGGGAAAGCTTTTTGGATATCAGCCCATGATCCATTTCCTCAATGGAATGAGGCACAAGCTGAAGCGATCTCATAAGCCTAAAATTTCCAACGCATAAATACTTTACCGCAACTTACCGTACACATCGAGACCTTAGGGGGAACTCATGCTCAACGACCAGGTCAAATCGTGTTTTAGCTTTGTCTTGTTTCTCATCCTTTCTAGTTTTGCGATTTCACAACCGGCCAGGCCTGAGGTCGTTGCACGGAAGGATTGCTTCCCTTTCGAACAACTACCAAATCGACTCCGTTCTGAAGCTACAAAGCTTTTAAAGAAAGCTCTCGATTCAGAAGCGCTCTATACTATGGCTATCGATATGAAACCCATGAGCGGGGATTTTACTTGGATCACTTCAAACGGCAGTAGCGCTAGCAATAAAAAATTACAGGACATCGCTCAAATTCTAAAATTCTTCCACTGCGGTAAAACGATTCAAGCCGAATTGATGGAATCAAAAATAAGATTTAATGGCGAGCGCCATTACAGCCACATCATTTTCAATCGCGTTGCATTCGACAGACTGATGATTGAAGAGCAGGCTTTTTTTTCTGCCCTAGGTGACGTTTTTGAAAGTCCAGGAAGATTCAGTCCCCGCAAGGTTCTAGCTGCCGTAGAAAATAGTGAAGCATCGATTCGATTTCGTGGCTACGGTTTACTCTTTGGATACCCCAAAGAAGCCGTTGATTTTTTTGTAAGCGGAGCCGAAGAAGAAGCGAGGACGGGACGATTCGTAAAGCGTGAATTTGTTTCAATTCCCACCTTTTCCTCTAAAGATCACCGATTCGTTTGGGCAGTTCCCGTGGGACATCAATTGACAGCGATCGAGCGCGAGATGCAAGAAGGCGCCACACCTATCTTACAAGAGTATATTCGTCGCCGTACTGACCGCTCAGAAAATAAAAATTCGGTCGAGTTGATACGAAATTGGTTTTCCGTCGGTAAGTTTACTTGCGACACCGATAAGCCAGCAGCGAGTGGTAGCGAAGTTACCGATTCAGAATCCCTTTTGCAAAGCTTCCATTGTAGCGGCATTCTTACCAGCGCCGGTGGTTCGCGTACCCGTTGATGGAATATCTATTGAATCGACGACTTCCAAGTTATGTGTTTAGTTTGTGCGCCCAGGCAGTGAACGCGAGATCCGTCATATAAACAGCCGGACTATTTTGGCGCTCGAGTGCAAGCTTCTTTTCGAAATCGTCGAAATCGATTTCACCGCTTTTGATCGCGCCGCTGGCAATCATCCTCGGGAGCATCACGCGAAGCAAAGAGGCATGCTGAGTTGGCTGCTCAGGAGTCGACAAAATTGCTTCTGCTCTGATGTGATCCACACGCAATCCGGCTTGAGTGAGTGTTGTGTGGAGTTTGAATCCCATGTTAGGATCCACATTCTCGTGCTCCAGCGTTTTTTTAATCCATGAATATGCTTTATTGTGGAGTGGAAGTGGCAATATGCCTGCTGGAACAAGCGTAAGATCATGTTCATGAACCGCTACGATTCCTCCGGGCTTTAAAACAGCACAAACAGAACGAATCACTGCCACCGGATTGGAAAGATACATAAGCACACGGCGCGTAACCACTGCATCAAACAAACCATATTTTTCATCAAAAGAGTCCTTTTCCAAATTTATTTGGCTGAACTCGATATTTTGAAAGTTGGCTTCTTTCACCTTTTGTTTGGCGATTTCGAGAGCCCCCTGATCTCGATCTATTCCAAAGACAAAACCGTTCGGGCCAACTAATTCAGCCGCTAAAATCGACACATCTCCTGGGCCGCACCCGAGATCAAGCACGCGCATTCCAGCACCGATTCCTGCATCCGTGAAAAGTCTTTTTGTGATATCGCTACCGATTCCTGCCATTCTAGCCGCCTTTCTGTTTTGTATTCCTCAAATCTGCGCCCGTAAACCTACAACCGCATTGAACCCGGGGAGTGGGGCAATGTCTTTCAAGAATGAGATGTGATTTCTCGCCTCGACATTGAAGAGATTGTTCAATCGCCCCAAGAGGCTGAATCTTCCAAAATTTGAGGTGATCGGAATTTCTGCCCCAAGATTAAATACCGTATAGGCGTCCGTTGGAAGCTCATTGGGTGCAACAAAGTTCTGTGCTTCGGAACGTTGCATTTCCAGCTCGACTGAAAATGCGCTCGACTTATAGCCCGCAGCCACGGTTTCTCGTGCTGGTGTGATGCGCGGCAAGTTCGTGGAATTCGTGCGGTTCAATCCGCGCACGAAATCAAGCGTAAGCCCTAGCTCAAATCCCCCTTTACCAAGGGTAAAAGGAAGTCTTTGTCTGTACTCAATTTCCGCTCCAAAGAGCGTAGCTTGAACGGGGCGATATCCATAAATTGGCAGTGCCGAATCCGCATCGATTTCTCCAGTGGGGATAAGAGCAATGAAGCGATTAAAGTCTTGAACATAGGTACTTGCGCGTCCTTCACCCGATCGTGTTTTATGTCGCAGCGAGAGTTCGAGCGAGCGACCGATTTCAGGTTGAAGGGATCGATCTCCTGTTTCAAAGATGCCGGTGGCGACGTGCGCTCCAGAAGCGAACAGCTCCTGATAATTCGGAGCTCGCTCTGTGAAAGCCCCATTTAACCCCAGCGTGAAAGCATCATCGATTTGATAAAGTAAACCGATAGAAGCGCTGGGCGTCCAGAAGCCAAAAGACTGTGAGGGTCCAAAACGATCGCTCAATTCAGAAGCCACGCCAGAGCGATCCATTCTCGCCCCAAGCATAGGAGTGAATTTTCCGATAGGGTATTCTTCATAAACAAAAAAAGCGTAAGAAGTGTTTGCTGTAGTTGGCAGAAATGCCTCTTCGCCATTTGCGCTAAAGAGGGAATATTGCTGTTGCACGCCGAAAATGCCCTCCATGCCGCCAATCGGCGCGTGCTTGAGATCAACTCTGTTTTCATCACCGCGATTTCTGAATGTAGTTGCGACTTCCTGACCTTCAATCTCTTTGTGCTCGTAAAAAGAACCTGCGCCTTTAAACCTAGCCGATTGAATAAAACCTTTTCCTTTTAATTCACCGCCCGCATCCAGGCGATAACGATTCATATCGATGGTGACGTCAGGTTCGGCAACAGTTCCATAACGAGTGCCGAAAATAGAGAACGCAGCACCAAAGCGCCCCGAGTCTCCGACGTAACTGGAACCTAATGACGTATCAAAGGTCTTGTTGGCACTATTGACGACCTTCCCTTGCGCTTCGGATTCCCCCTCCGGCAGAGGCTGATTCTCACGAAGCCTTTTTGAGCGAGCAAAACCTGGTACCTGGTAATCATTAGATCCTCTTAAGGAACCATCAGCGCGGACTGTGAAGCTGCCAATGCTTCCTTTGGCGACAACGCCTCCTGACCTGCCAGCGTCGCTTGATGAGCCACGAGAGTCGAGAACAACATTCGGCTTATTTTCCAAGCGCTCTGGAATCCGGCCATCAACCACGTTGACCACGCCCCCAATAGCGCTGCTGCCATACAGAAGAGCTGCGGAGCCTCGAACCACTTCAATACGTTCGGTAAGCAGAGGATCGGTTGACACCGCATGGTCTGGACTTGTTCCCGAGGCATCAAGAACGCCCAGACCGTTTTGAAGAATACGCACTCGTTCACCATCAAGACCACGAATCACGGGTCTGCTTGCGTTCGGTCCGAAAAAACTCGAACTCATTCCCGCTTCTCTTGAAAGAGTCTCTCCCAACGTGCTTTGTTTTTTCTTCTCAAGTCTTAAACCTGAAAGTTCGGACACGGTCGGCACATAATCGTTGACCGACTTTTTTCTCGAACTTGGTTGTCCCAAAACTGTGATCTCAGGAGTGACCACCGCATCCTGCGCATCGCCTTCAGTTTTCGGAGCCGCTTGGGTGCGATTTTCCTCAGCTCCAAATGCTTGAGCTGAAGCAACGATCGCTAGGGCTGGAATAAAAGAACACAAAAGCAGTTTAAAGTGACATTTCATAAGTGACTTCTATACGACAGAAAATACTTAAATGCAATTAAGTTGCATTTAAGTATTTTAGTTAAACATTCAAGCAAATTAGCGCTTCGAGAGTTCATAGTTGATTGGAATACGAAGCTTTAAGGCCTGCTTAAAGCTTTGAGGTAACGGTGGTAATTTTCCTATACGCCTCAATGTCTCAATCGCAGCGCGATTCAAGGAGTCAAACGAGCAGGACTCTACAAGCTGAATACTGCCAATCTGACCATTAGGTTGAACTTCGATTGAAATGACAACGCGTCCCTGTTCTTCACGAAAAACGGAATCGTCTGGATAGATTTTTACTTCATCGATCTTATGAACAATTTGAGAAACGTAAGCCTGAAGTTCTGTTCCTGATGCCTGCCCACTTCCAATAGCGTTCCCGCCGACTGAGTTGTTGATATCGTTCTCTGAGGCTTCACCCGCGGGAGCTTGCTCGACGTTGTGATCAATTTTTGTTTTTTCTGAAAGCGAGGATTTTTCCTGCGCGATTTTTTTGGACTCGATGTCTGTCTTAGATTTGTAATGAATTTCATGATGAGGGCGAGAGGAGTATCGTTCTTTTCCCTGCGCTCCACCGCTTTGCGATGGCCCTACTAACTCAATCGGCGTTATGACAGAGACAGAGGATTGGGTGAACTGACCATTGGCGAGAAGCGCAGCGAAGATAATATGTAAAGAAAGGCTTATAATAAATGGCAAAGCTTTATGTTTATCATTGCCATTTGACCATCTCACTAAAATTACATCCTTGCTTTGAGCTAGCGCCAATCGCACCCCCTTGGGACTGGCCGTTGAACTGTTGAGTTTTAGAGCTATCCGCGTAGGAAGGAAAGCGTTCACCCCGTGCCTCTAAACAGCAGATTGAATAAGCATTACCTAACTTAAAAAGTCAGTAAATGCAACTTGATTGCATTTTGTTTATTGGAAAATAGGCATAGGGATGATCCACGTCCATACAGCGTGCCCCCCATCCCCCCCCCTTTGAAGATGTTTCTTCATGGACCGCGCCCCGAACCTTGGACAAACAGTGCCTAATTCTTGCTTAAGGGGTCACCGCTCTCTTTTTTGTTTTTCATAATCTGCCACTCAAACTCAACCGGCGTCAAGTAGCCAATGGATG
>Ga0172367_10003737_pt1 | contig 19438 bp, 24 predicted proteins | sample Lak10m_FD_114542 | JGI IMG/M metagenome (GOLD analysis project Ga0172367, IMG submission 114542) | Freshwater microbial communities from Kabuno Bay, South-Kivu, Congo - kab_022012_10m | ecosystem: Environmental > Aquatic > Freshwater > Lake | place: Democratic Republic of the Congo: South-Kivu...
GTGGTTGGCGCCGCCTCGAACGGGCGCGAAGCCATCGAACAAATACAGAAACTCGAACCGAATATCGCCATTCTCGACATTGCCATGCCCGAAGTGAACGGACTGGATGTGGCGCGGTATTTGAACAAGAACTGTCCCAACACCCAGGTCATCATGCTTTCGATGCACCGCACCACCGAGCATATCATTCAGGCGCTGGAGGCGGGCGCGCGCGGGTATGTGTTGAAAGAATCTGCCGGCGACGAGGTGATCGAGGCAATTCGCGCCACGCAGTCGGGCGGACGGTACATGAGCCAGGCGGTTTCCAGCGTGGCGGTGGATTATTATGTGCGCCAGGCGGGAACCCGGTCTTCGCCGCTGGAGCGTTTGAACGAGCGCGAACGCGAAATCCTGTGCCTGCTGGCAGATGGGCAGACTTCGGTTGAAATCGCCGAACGGCTGACCCTCTCGCCGCGGACGGTGGACAATTACCGCAGCGCCATCATGCAAAAGTTGAATATCCATCACCTGCCGGGGCTGGTCAAGTTTGCCATTCAGCATGGACTGATTTCGCTGGAGGGGTGAACACGTAGACAGGTGGGCAGGTAAACAGGTAAACAGGTAAACAGGTAGGCAGGTAGATAGGTACTTGTCTACCTGTTTACTTTTGTACTTCCCCCCGCCTTACAAATTTGCCAAAAATGAGATTTCCGTATCGAAACTCGTGAGATTCTACGATTGTTTCATTTGGGGGGATGTCGTATGGTTGGGCAAGTTTACAAAGTCGTTCCAACAAGGAGAATGAAACATGCTCAAACCGACCAAATTCACAGCCCTTTCTCTGGCGCTCCTGCTGGCATTATTGATGGCAGCGGTTTTGCCGATTTCCGCCTTCGCGCAGGATGAAGTCCCGCCTGTGCCCGCCGCGGAAGAAATTCCTCCCGTCGAAGACGAATCCGCGCCGGTGGAAGAACCCGCCGCCGCTGTGAAAGAATCTGCGCCTGTGGAAGAACCTGCCGCCGTGGAAGAACCCGCCGCGCCAGTGGAAGAATCTACGCCAGCGGAAGAACCTGCCGCCGTGGAGGAATCTGTCCCTGTGGAAGAAGAACCTGCCCCCGCAGAAGAAGAATCCCTGAGCGTGCCTGAAATTCTCGAAGCCCTGCCCGAAGGCGCAGACCTGGTGGTCTTGGACGAAGTCGGCGAAGCCCTGCCGCTCGCCACACAAGAAGCCGCCGAAGTCGTTGCCGCCGCTGATGACCCGTTCTTTTGGGATGGCACGCAGTATGTCGGCTACAGCACAACCGGCGTTTGCGCGGCACAGGTGACGGCGTGCAACACATCCGCTACGCCTTTGCAAGCCGCTCTGGACGCCTTCCGCGACTCCAGTACAGCCACCGGCAGTATTTACATAGCGGCGGGAACCTACGCGGCAAACGTGAGAATTGACGGTTCTGCTGGCAACCTCAAAAACCTGACTGGACTCATCGGCGAAGGCAGCGGCATGACCACCTTGAACGGAAATGTGATATTACAGTACCTGAACATCGGCACAAATGTTTTCACCTTTCAGGGCTTTACTTTAAATGGTGGTTTGGCTGCTAATAACAACACCGCCACATTGAATATCACGGATGTTCAACAATTTAATTCATATACAGGCATTTACATTTTCAACCAAGGGGATGTAAACCTGACCGACGTCAGCGCGAATAAAAATAGCACAGGCATCTATGTAAGTGTCACCGGCAACACCACCATAGTAGATAGTGAGGCGGCAAACAATAACATAGGGATTAGTGTAAGCAATGGAACAGTCACCATCAACAATGCTAATATCCATGATAATACAAGTTATGGCATCAGCCAGAGTTCAGGCACAACCGTCTTTGTAGGTTGCTCTATCTTCGCCAATAATACTGATAGCAACACAGAAAATAATGACCCTGCCGCTTGTGGCGCGAAGGGTCAGGACAAGGTGGCTTTCCCCAAAGTTCCGTCCGTCGTACCGCCTGTTGTTTTGCCCAGCGGCGTGACCGTCCTGGGTGATGACAATGAAATCAAGAACGTCTTTGCGCCGCTCTTTGACCAAATCGTCGTTGTGACTGCCCCGTCCACTACGGGCGACCTCCCCGCCGACCTGCCCGCAGGCAAGAACTTTGGGGCAAGCGCAAATCTCACGCTCATGCAGAACGGCGAAGAAATCGAATCCGCGCCGGGGGGAGCGCAAGCCTTCTTTGAAATCCCTGCTGGCATGGAACCGCCCTTCACCGTCCTTTTCTGGAACGGCTCGGAATGGGTCGAAGTCCCCTCGCAGGTGGTGAATGGGAAGGTGGTCTTCACCATCACCGCGCCCGGCGTGTATGTGATTGTCAACGGATAGTCGTTGGGTAAGTGATTCAAAAAGCCCCTGAAGGTTGAACACCTCAGGGGCTTTTGCTTTAGCGCCTCACTGCGTCTGGAGGAATGAGTTCGACAGGAACAAGATCAATTGCGCTGCGCTTTGGGAGCAAAAAAACGGCGCTGGCGCATACTTGCCCTATCATCTCCCGTTTGGAAAATATCGAGAAACTTGTTAGAAAGAGCGCCCCATGAAAACATTCTGGTACAGATTGCAAAAAAAATTGGTCAAAAGTGGGCCCGACAGGATTCGAACCTGTGACCAAGCGGTCAATAGTTTTCTTTCTGCTCGGCGTGTTTTTCGGCTTTCTTTTTACCGTCTGCGGGGCATTGCTGATATAAATAACATTAAGATTACGATTGGCCACATTTTCAACCCTGTTATCATCTCTCCCATGAGTGGGAAAATCTTCAAGGTTTCTGGATAAAATATCTTCATAAAAATTATCATTCCTAAAAATATCATAATCATTGCGGCTAAATTTCGAAGATATTTTTTCAGGTACTTCATTTTCCCTTATCCTTTTTCAAGGTTTTTACTTGTTGCTTTAGATAATCAACTTCAATAAGTTGTTGAGTGGCGGGAAGTTCTTTGAATAATTCTAATAATTCTTCTTCTAGTTTTGAAATTGAAATAATATGATCTGGTGGATAGAAATAAGTAATTGGTTTTTTATAATGGTGTGCAACTTGAACCAACAGGGCGGCATTTACTATGGTTCTTCCCCTTTCTAAATCTGAAATTGTTACATGAGTTACTTTTAGTATTTTTCCAAGTTGCGTTTGTGTTTCGTTTGCGTTTTCGCGTGCTTGTTTTATCCGTTCTCGGATATATCGGTTTATTGCGTTGTCTTCTTGGAATTTTTTCATTTTTGCAAGTATTTCTTATAAATTTTACTATGGATGGGGCTTGACAAACTGTCGTTTATGGTTACAATTGTCGCAATTCCCGACATTCTTTCGAGGTCAAAAAATGCCCCACATACAAGATTATCTTTTCATTGAAGTGCCTATAGATCGTTTTGAAATGGCTTGTCAAGGCTTTTCTTCAACGGGTCAATATTTCACTTTTTTGGATTGGGCTTTTTCCTGCGGTGCTCTTTCTCAAACTTCTTTCTTGGGGGCGTTGTAATGACTGATCTTCGCTATGTAGTCAAAACTTTTCGTGATGCTGGTCTTGAAGCGAAGTGGGACAAAACGTATTCTGGACAGCCTTATATAAAGGTTCGTTCTTTATCTCCTATTGAAAAGTGGGAAGAAGAATGGATTATTGTGAATGTCACTCTTTTTGATGCTATGAAGCGTGATGGTGTTGTCCCTGCTTATCGTTTCGCGGCTCAATTGTGTGACATTTTCTCAATTCCTGTTCGGTAATTTCGCGGGCTTCCGCGTTACGGCTTCTCACGTGCCTGGGTGAGCGGTCAAGATAACAGGCAATAAGGTTTGTAAAAAATGGCTTCAATCTCTTTCAATGGTCTCTGCTCTGGCTCGGTCACGAAAACCAGTTCAAAAACTGGCAAGCCGTACACCATGACGACATTCGTCGAACTTCCCTCCCTGAACAAATTCGAAGTGTTCGGCGATTTGGGCTTGGTTGCGCATTCCGACCCGCGTCCGTACGTCCTCGAAGGGAATATTGTTTCCTTGGGGAATGTGTCCGTTGTTCCTGCCAACTCTCCGAAGAAATCATAGCGGGCGCGTCCGCTTCTGATTGGTAGGCGTGCCTTTCTTTACAGATAAATTTCGCCCTGGGTTACCAGTCTCAACGAAAGGAGAATTTTCAAAATGGCTGAATTCACTGCTTTGATGACCGATGTTCTTTCCCTCGAACTTACCATCGGTACGACCACCTTGAGCCTCGGCGGTATCGCTCTCGGCACGACCATCTTGGGCGCGGGCGTCGCTTTCTTCCGCAAGCTTGGCGGGCGTCGTTAGTCACGATCTGCGGGGCGGGAATTTTATTTGTTCCCGCTCCGCTTTTATTTTGAGGTGAAAAAATGCTTGCTGTATTTCAACAACTAATAAATGCTTGGTCAATTGATTTTGCATACGGTTGGTCTATCATGGATATTTTCCGCCTGTTTCTTGTTTTGACTGCGGCGGGAATTGTCGTCAACTATTTTTTTGACACGGCAAAAAGATGATCCTTCCGATTGTTTCCCTCATTTTTTATATTGTTGATCCTGTCCTCGGCGTTATTGTTGCGCTCATTCTCCCTTACGCGCTCTCCTTGGATGACACTTCGACGGCTGGCGATTATAGCTATACCATCGTCGCTATTATTTTTTCTCTTGTTGCTTTTTTCCTTCGGAAAGTATCTTTTGATCAGGAGCCTGGATAATGTCTGATTTAGTTATCGCTTTGAACATGCTCGGAATTACCCCTTATATCGTCGGGGTTATTGTTGCTTTCGGCGCCATTGCGTTGTACTTCGGCTTTATTCGTAAAGCATGAAGAAGCTATTTTTTGCCTCGCTCGTCCTGGCGGGTTTTGTTTTTCTCGCTTCTCCTGCGGGGTCTGCTGTTGCTTATCAGATCGCAACGGTTACGGCAACAGGGACATTTATTCCGCCTTCCGTTACTCCCACTTCTTGGGGAAATTCCTGCCCCGTTGGTACACCTGCGGGATGGGGTACTTATACTCCCTCTGCTCTTTGGCTGGTTGAATGTGGGAATTGCCAAAGTGTGATTACTCCCACTTCAACGGGAACGGCTGTCCCTACGCTCGACGGTACTTTATACCCTACTGAATTTTCTGCTACTGGAACGGCTGAATATTTGACGGGAACACCAACTGTTATTTCTACTCCTACTCCTACTTCTATTTCTAATTCTTCTTACTTTTTTTCTTGTTCTTCTATTGGTATTTCAGGCGCGACGTGTACACAAATAAATGATTATTCTTTTCGGATTGATTTCAACGGCGGTGGTAGTGCTTTTGGATCTAAGATTATTTTTTCTTCCTCTTCCAATGTAGCTACTGTATATTATGATGCCAATTATCTGTTAAGTTATGAGATTGGTTATGGTTTACCTGATGCAAATGACAATTTTATATTTTCAGGCTTTGTTAGTGAAAATAATTCTCCTATTCTTCAATTTATGAATGGTTATGATAGCTCTTGGGTTGGTTGGGGTTGGTCGGGGTTGAAAAGCGTTGTTCGAACTGGTGAATTTATTCTTTCACAATACACTGAGACTAGTTTTATGTCTGGAGGCACTGACAATAGAGTTTATATGTCTTATCCTTCTGGTGGTACTTTGTTTCTTAGTGCTTTACCTTTTTCTAATTTAACTCCAACTCCCGAAGTAACTTCAACACCTCAAATTTTAGACACTGGCTATTGTTCCTCTGTTTCTCCAGTTATCGCTGATTTCGGTTTCAGTTTGTTTTTACCTGACGGTGCTCCTAATTGCGACATGGGATGGGATGAATTCGGCGTAGGTGAGTACATTATTCCCGCTGTACAAATTTGTTTCCAGCCTTCCCAGTTTGGGGTTATTCGTCTCTTTGGCAATGATTACGAGGTGGGTATTTATGGCTTGGCGGCGGCGGCGGCTTTCCTCTGGCGATATTTCAGGACGGTGTAAATATGTTTTCTATCACAATTCCAGTCCCTACGGTTTTTATTTATATTGCGCTTGTCTTGGTTATTATTTTGATTGCGAAGTTCATTGTTCGCTTTATCGGGATGGGCTAAATATGATCCTCGGTTCTCGTCTCTTCGATGAATTAGACCAGGAACGGATCGTTTGTATTACTGGCTCTTTATCGGGCGGAAAAACTCGTCTTGCTTTTGACTTGGCTCTTTTTTATTGGCGTCGGGGCTGGCGTGTCATTTCGAATGTTCCTCATAATTTCATTAATTGGACTGCTGTAGAGGATTATGACCTTTTCAAAACCTTTGTCATTATTGACGAGGGCGGCGAATATGTAAGGGCTTCAAAACTTGCGAGTGCCGTCACGCGCTCGGCTGGTAAGGCAAACTATTATGCCATCTTCGCGGGAAAGCGCCTCCCGCATAAGAATTTACAGGACATTGTTATAAGACCTAGGTTCGATTTTTGGCAGAACTTCGGCATACCCCTGATTTTATGGCGTGCGGTGGTCAATGCAGATGAAAAATATAAATTCGTCTTTTTACAGGCACTTCCTCAACTGGTTCACGGAACGTATTCAACTCGAACGAGTTCGGGCGCGATTGTTGACATTACTTCTCGCGCTTTACGGACGGTTGACCTTCTTGCAAAAATGGAAGGTCAAGAAGCAGGTGAGCAAGCCGAAGCAGGATATACAGGACTTGCAGACGACCTCGCCGAAGCGTTTGGACAAAATTTATCCTGAAAGGACTTTCAAAGGTCGTGACCGAATTTCTCTCTTTCCTCGGTGGGTTGCAAACTGGCTGACGACTGGCGCGGTGATTTACTTCATGGGTTCTTATCTTCTTCGTTTTGCAGGCTTTGACAATATTGGCTTCGATCCTTTTGGGGGGCGATCTGACGCGGCTTTGTCTGCTGTTCAGGTTACAAGTACTCCCCTGCCTGATTACCCCTTGAATGAACAGGGTTCTTTTTATGCTTCTTCTGATCCTTCATCTGTTGGATCTGCGGCGGCTGTCCAGCCTCAAACCGTTTCAGGTGTTTTTCAAGGTGGTGCGGTTGCCACTTATACGCCCGCTCCCACGTTTACACCTTATCCCACTTTTACACCTTATCCCACCCAGCGACCTGTAACGGGGTCTCTTATGGCTATTGGATATTCTTACTACTGGCCACCCTGGGGACCGCCAAACTGTGACGCGGGCAACTGGCACGAACGTGAAAATTATTGCGATGATGTTACCGCTTCGGGGCTTCCCTGGTCTGATTACATTGGTACGGGCGTTGCTGTCCCTTACGAATGGAATGAAATTATTCCTCTGGGGTCTACGGTTCGCGTTCTTCAACCTGTGGAAATGATTGGCGATTACATTGTTTTGGATTGGTGCGGTGGTTGCATCACTCCCGAAGGACACATTTATTTTGACTTCCTCGATAATCGTCAGCGTCTTGCCTGGACTGTTCCTATGCTGGTTGAGATTATAAAGCCGTGATTTATTTTATTTTTTATTTTTCTTTCCTCTCTTTTGGTCAATTCGTTTTTTTTCTTTTTTGTATTTTGTCTTTATCTACTTTTACCGTTTTCTATTTTTGGCGTAGTCCAGAGGTAAAGCCGTGAAAATTCTTTCCGTTCTTCTTTTCGTTTACTTTCTTTTCCTCATGATTGGTAAGTTTTGGGATCGTGTTATCTTCGCGCGCGTTGGAAGTAGCGGCGCGGGGGTTGCCCCCCTCGGGGTGCGGCGCGTTCACTCGCGCGGGGGTTCGTCCTTGTCTATTGGTCATATTTCTACAAAGGGTTTCTAATGTTTCTTCGCTTTGCTCCTACTGCTTCCCTTATGGAATTCTCCCCCCGCTTGGATACTATAAAACGTTCTCGGTCTTGGCGTCGTGGTGAGATAAAAGCTTTTTCCTTTCGCTCTCGCTCTCGCCTTAATCGTAAGATTGCAATGATTTCGCGGGGTGCTATTCCGCTCTTTGTTACTCTTACTTATCACGAAGGAATTCCTTCAAGCTTCGAAGGTTATAAACATCACTTGGATTATTTTTTTATTGCTTTATTGCGTCGCTTTCCTGCTGCGGGTTCTATTTGGAAGCTTGAATATCAGTTTCGTGGTTATGCTCATTTTCATTTATTTGTGTGGGGTGTTCCATTGGATGAACTTCGTTCTTTTGTTCCTGACACTTGGCATAAAATTGCGGGTTATGGTTCTTCCAATCATATAAAATGGCATAAAGGTGAGTTAGGGAATGGGAATGTTCATTGTGTGCAGGAAGTTCGTTCTTGGGGTGGCGTTCTTTCTTATGCTTCCAAGTATTTTGCTAAATTGGATGATCAGAAAGTTGGCGGGCGTGTATGGGGCATTCGTGGAAGTCATCGCGTGCATGTTGGTTATGATGACAAAGGCAAGCCAAAATATAAAAAAGTTTCGAACGTTCCGTTTTCTAAAATTCTTGAATTCAAAGTTTCTCTTGATCTGGCTCTCAAATTTCGGGCGGCTGTCGCTCGTCAATTGAATTTTGATTTTCAGCGTCTGGGCTTCTGGTGTTCGAATTTTTCTTCTGACTGGTTGGCGTTTTTCGCTGAATTGGATCAAAACGAATTTGTAGAAAATCATCCGCCTGACGATCCTCCTGCTTGGGAAGATGACATAGAAATTTTTCAAGAGTACTTGATTTATGCGTGATAATCAATTCGTTCCTCTTGTTCCGTTGCCTCGTATTTGTTGTTCTGTCTGCGGGGTGTCTTTAGACTTCGGTGTTTATGGCTTTCATGTTGGCGCTATTTACTGCGTTTCCTGCGCTCCCTATCCTACAATCTTTTTCGGGGATGGTTCTATCGAGTATGAAATACATTTTACAGGGTCGTCTTATAGGCTTTCAACGTCAACGGCTGGCGGTGCTTCTTGATATGCTTTATCTTCCTGCTGAATTGGCTTCTGAAATCGGGGTCAATCCTCGGCAAATTTCGCGTGCTTATCTTCGCTTGGGTTGTCCGTCTGTCCGTGATGGTAAAAGGCTCTTTATAAACGGGCGTGCTTTTGCGGACTGGTACGAAGAGACATATTCGAAAATTACTTTACATCATGACGAGGGTTTTTGTCTCACTTGTAAGCAGGCTGTTAAGATGGCGGATCCACTTCGAAAAAAATCAGGGCGTTTGATTTATGCGGTTTTCAATTGTTCGGGTTGCGGGCGTAAAATTTCAAGGATTTTAGAGCGTGATAAATCGTGAAAATTGGCTTCTTGTTCGTCGGTATCTTGAATATCGGCAGGATGTGGATTTGCTTGGCTCGGCGTCTCTGCGTCTCGAGAAAACTTGGCTTTCTCATGTTTTGATTTGGGCGGATAGCTTATCTTTTGAACGGGTCCCGGCGCATCGTCCTACTTTTCCGCAGTATTTGCAGGCTCGTGACCTTTCTCCTGTTTATATTTCGCATGTTACGCGAGCGGCTCGGCGTTTCTTTTTCTGGCTCTCAAAACATCGGCGCGGGTTTTCGGTAATTTCTGCGGCGTGGTTGGATACTCTTCGCGCTCCTGGTGCACGTGCACGGTCAGAAGATCGAAGTCATGAATTTGTTTCTTACGCTGAAATTTGCGCGATTGCCTCCGCTCCTGTCCAAACTATCAGAGAACGTAGAATTCGGGCGTCTGCGGTCTTTTGGTGGCTTTCTGGTATACGTGTAGGGGCGTTTGTCTCTCTCCCTGTTTCCGCTGTGGATTTGGATAAATTGACGGTCAAGCAGCATCCGAAGATGGGCGTCAAAACAAAGTTCAAAAAACATGCGACAACTTTTTTACTTGATATTCCTGATCTGCTTGGCGTTGTCCGCTCTTGGGATGAAGAAATTCGGGCGGCTGGCTCTCGTTTCTGGTTTGCTTCGGTATCTCCTGAAACGGGGATGATTGATCCATCCGTTTTTGAAGTTGGCCAGCATAGAGGTATCAGGGCGTCAAAGGATTTGCGCTGCTGGTTGGCGCGTGTGGGTTTGCCTTATCATTCTCCCCATAAATTCAGGCATGGACATGCGGTATATGCAATAAAAAACGCTCGGACAATTTCGGCACTTAAGGCAATTTCTCAAAATCTTATGCATTCGTCTCTAAAAATTACGGATGGGGTTTATGGCGTTCTTTCTGACTTGGATGTTCAATCCGAAATTTCTTCTCTCGGAAAAAAACAGGATGATGACCTTATTCAAAAGTTGCGCGAATTGTTGAAGTGAATTTTGCTTTTTCTTTAGAGTGAATTTTTCCCCCGCCTTTCCGCATTCGCTTTATGACGAACCATAACCTTATCTAGTGGCAATAGTTCGGTAGTTGTACCTCTTTGCAATTATGGGCGATAGTGAGCAATTTGCCTCTTCTTTGTTCCCTTCATCTGGTCAGATTTTTTTGTTTTGGGGCGGTCAGACATTCCAGTTTTACCAAAACGAAAAAACAAAAAAATCCAACTAGCGTACTATTGCGTCGAGTAACTGCGACCATGACCTATAAGGGCAAGTGAGAATATAATTTGCGGCGGGGAAAAATTACTCGGTTGTTAGCCTTAGCAAATCATTAATTATATTACTGAAAGTGGGCCCGACAGGATTCGAACCTGTGACCAAGCGATTATGAGTCGCCTGCGCTAACCGCTGCGCCACGGGCCCCTTTAAGTGTGAAGTGTTCCAGTATCATGTGCCAGGCAACCTGACACTGAAGTACCTGACACTGGAACACCGAGAAAAGAGAGCGGGAGATGGGATTCGAACCCACGAATATCAGCTTGGAAGGCTGATGCCTTACCACTTGGCGACTCCCGCAAGGAACTGCATTTTACTGTGATGAGCTAAGCCCGTCAAGCGGTTTTTGGAACGGCATTTACGTTGAAGTTTGCGCGACACGCGCAGGTTAACAACCTAGCCATGACCCGCCACTCATTGGTATAATCCGCCCGCCTCAAATAAAAAAATCAAACGATCAAGGAAAGTGCAAGCATGATAGATGTAAACGAACTTCGCAAAGGTGTCACCTTCGAACTGGACGGCAACCTGCTCAAGGTGCTGGATTACAGCCACAACAAAACAGGACGCGGCAACGCCAATATCAAAGTCAAAGCCCGCAATCTGTTGACCGGCGCCACCATCGAACGTACCTTCAATTCCGGGCTCTCGGTGCAGGATGTCTCCCTCGACTTCGCCAACGTCTCCTACCTCTACAACGACGGCGACCTGTACTACTTCATGGATAACGTCACCTTCGAACAGCCCGGCATCAAAAAGGAATCCCTCGGCGAGAGCGCCAAATTCCTCAAGGAAGGCATGGAAGTCAAACTCACCTTCTACAAAGGCGAAGCCATCGACATCGAAATGCCCACCTCGGTGGATTTGAAAGTCGCCGAAGCCGAAATGGCAATTCGCGGCGACACGGCAACCGGTGTCACCAAGAAGGTCATCACCGAAACCGGCATCACCGTGCAATGCCCCAACTTTGTGGTTGTCGGCGACACCATCCGCGTGGACACCCGCACAGGCGATTACATTACGCGAGTGTAGTGAAGTAAACAAGTGGACAGGTAAACAGGTACACAAACCTGTTTACCTTCTTGCCTGTATACCTTCCACCTTCCCATGAGAACCCCCGCAGGACATGAATGTCCCTACTTCCACGGCGACTACTATCGCGGTCGCAATGTGGAGGAATGCCGCCTGCTGAAAGCCCACGGGCAGGGTTGGTCTGGAGATTTGTGCAAGACCTGCCCTGTGCCCGAAATTGCCCGCGCCAACTCCTGCCAGCACATGCAATTGAAAGCCGTTGTGGAGCGTTCCCTGCTGGCATTTTTTCAAAAACGGGTGCGGGTGAGCGCCTTCTGCCAAAAAACACAGCGCAGCGTGACAGAGCCGCACATCGGCTGCGGCGAATGTCACGACCTGCCCTTCACCTTCGAAGTAAAAGAATAAACCCGACTCTCCGGGGGAGTCAACCATGACCCTAACCCTCCTGCTCGACCTCGACGACACCCTGCTCAACACCAATACCCATTCCTTCATCCCCGCCTATTTTCAGGCATTGTCGCGGGAACTTGCGCCGCACGTCGCGCCCGACCTCATGCTGCGCGCGCTGATGGCTGGCACGAACAAGATGATGGCAAGCGAGGATTTTTCGCAGACTCTGGAGCAGGTCTTCAATGCCGAGTTTTACCCGCAGGTTAATTCCTCCCGTGAAAAAATTGCCGATGCCATCGATCATTTCTACGACCAGACCTTCCCCACCCTCAGCGGGGTGACCACACCCAAGCCTGATGCAAAGCCCTTTGTCGAGTGGGCGCAAGCGCAGGGCTTCCATATTGCCATCGCCACCGACCCATTTTTCCCACGCAAAGCTACACATCACCGTTTGCGCTGGGCGGGCTTCGATCCTGAACAATTCGAGCTGGTCTCCGCCTTCGAACAATTTCACTTTACCAAAACCTATCCCGCCTACTACGCCGAAGTCCTCGGGCAAATGGGCTGGCATGACGGTCCCGTGCTGATGGTGGGCAACGATCTGGAGCGCGACATCCTGCCCGCGAAAAGGCTTGGGCTGGCAACCTACCACGTCGGCGACGAACCCACTCCCCCGTCGGGGTTTGAATCGCTGGGATGGGGCACACTATCCGATTTGCGCCGCTGGCTCGAATCCATCGACATTTCTTCTTTAACGCCAGATTTCCATTCAGCTAATTCCGCTCTCGGTGTTTTATCTGCCACCCCAGCCGTGTTCAACAGTTTCTCGCGCGGGCTGGATCGGTCCGCCTGGTCGCACAAACCCGCATCGAACGAGTGGTGTTTGAAGGAACTGGTCAGCCACCTGCGCGACACCGAACGCGAAGTTCACCAGATGCAAATCGGGTTATTCAAGGAACAGGCAGAGCCGTTCATCCCGCGTCCCGATACCAGCGTGTGGGCGAACCAGCGCGATTACATGCACGAAGATTGCGCTGTGGCATTAATGGAGTTCAACGAGGCAAGGCGCAAAACGCTGGCAATGCTCAAAGAAACCTCGGATTGGGAACGCAAGGCGCGACACGCCATTTTCGGTCCCACCAATTTTCTCGAAGTCGTCGGCTTCATCGCGGAACATGACCGATTGCACATCCACCAGGCGCGGCAGACGCTGGAGAAATTATAGAATTTCGCGCGTGTCTTCCCCACCTCATCAGGGTTATTACAAGAATGAAGGACAAGTTTCGATGCTTGTCCTTTTTTATTACACCAAACCGCGCCGCCCTTCGACTACGGTCACAGCGTTCCGATGATCGTTTGGGAGGACGAACTTTATAAAGGAGAATGTAAATGAGAACACGTGTGGTTATAACAGGCTTGGGCTGTGTCAGCCCGGTTGGGAATAATGTCAAAGAAACCTGGGAAGGTCTGCTGGCGGGAAAGTCCGGCATGGCTCCCATCACCCATTTCGATGCCAGCGCGCACAAAACCAAATTTGCAGCCGAGGTCAAAGGATTCGATCCCGCCGCCAGGTTCGGCACGCGCGATGCCCGAAAGATGGACCGCTTCACGCAATTCGCCACCGCCGCCACGTTAGAGGCGCTGGCACAGTCAGGCTTGACGATTGACGAAAACAATCGTGACCGCGTGGGAATTTTGATCGGTTCCGGCATTGGCGGTATCGGCACATTGATCGAACAATATGAAATCCTGCGCCAGCGAGGACCGGAGCGGGTCAGCCCCTTCCTCATCCCGATGATGATTTCGGACAGCGCGGCGGGCAACATCGCCATTCGCGTCGGCGCGCGCGGACCCAATATGTCGCTGGCAACCGCCTGCGCTTCGGGAACGAACTCCCTGGGCGAAGCCGCCGAGATGATTCGACGCGGCGCGGCAGACGTAATGATCGCAGGCGCGGCAGAAGCGGCAATCACCGCCATTGCCATGGCAGGCATGAACGTGATGACCGCCCTCTCGACCCGCAACGACGCGCCAGAAAAAGCATCACGTCCCTTCGACAAAGACCGCGACGGTTTTGTGATGGGCGAAGGCGCGGGCATCCTGATCATGGAATCGCTCGAACATGCCCAGGCGCGCGGCGCAAACATCCTGTGTGAATTCACGGGTTACGGCACAACCGACGACGCGCACCACATCTCGGCGCCCGCAGAAAACGGCGCAGGCGCGGTCATCTCCATGCAGTTGGCGCTGAAAAACGCCGGGCTTAAACTCGATGAGGTGGATTACATCAACGCACACGGCACATCGACCCACTTGAACGACAAGAGCGAAACCACCGCCATCAAGACTCTCTTCGGGGCGCAGGCGTACAAGATTCCCGTTTCGTCCACCAAGTCGATGACGGGGCACCTGCTGGGCGCATCGGGCGCGCTGGAAGGGATCATCTGCGCGATGGCATTGCTGAATCAAACCCTGCCGCCGACCATCAACTACGAAACCCCCGACCCCGACTGTGACCTGGACTATGTCCCCAACCAGCCGCGCAAAGCCGAACTGCGGAACGTAATTTCCAACTCGTTTGGCTTTGGCGGACACAACGCCACCCTGGCGATGAGCCGTTTCAAGGAATAAGGAGCAAGAATGCCATTCGCGCATATCACGGGCTGGGGCATGTACGTGCCTGAGCCAGTGCTGACCAATGACGACATCTCCAAACTGGTGGAAACCAGCGACGAGTGGATTCGGGAACGCACGGGAATTCGAGAGCGGCATATTGCCCGCGAAACAGATTTCCCCTCGACCATGGGAGTGGAAGCGGCAATGAAGGCATTAAAGATCGCCAACCTCGCCCCCACCGAACTGGACTTGATTATCTGCACCTCGTCTTCCCCCGAATATATTTTCCCCGCCACTGCCTGTATTATCCAGGATCAGATTGGAGCAACGAAAGCGGGCGCATTCGATTTGCAAGCCGCCTGCACTGGCTTCGTGTACGCGCTCAACATGGGGGCGCAAGCCATCCGCAGCGGTTCGATGAAGAATGTGTTGGTCGTCGGAACCGAGGTTCTCTCGCGCTTCGTCAACTGGAAAGACCGCAATACCTGCATCCTTTTCGGCGATGGCGCGGGCGCGTTCGTCTTGCAGGCAAGCGACCAGCCCGGCGGCGTGATGTCGGCTGTGATGCACTCCGACGGCTCCGGGGCAGATTCGTTGAGCGTGCCGGCGGGCGGAGCGCATTGTCCCGCCACCGAAGCCACCATCCGCGAGGGAAAGCATTTCATCCAGATGGACGGCAAGGAAGTCTTCCGCTTTGCGACCCGCGTCATGGGCAAAGCCGTCACCGAAGCGCTGGAAAAAATCAACCTGACCACAGGCGACGCGCAGTGGATCGTGCCGCACCAGGCAAACTACCGCATCATCGAAACCGCCGCCCGTCATTTGAAAATGCCGCTGGATAAATTCGTGATCAACGTGGAACGCTACGGCAACACGTCAACCGCATCCATTCCGATTGCCACCATCGAGGCAGTGAACAAGGCGCAGATCAAGCCGAAGGATAAGGTTGTCTTCGTTGCGTTTGGCGGAGGGCTGACCTGGGGCGCGATGGTCGTCGAGTGGACAGGTCCGCTGCCTGCAAAGAAGCATGTCCGCGTCGAACCATACCGCCTGCTCGCCCGCCTGCGCTCCTTCATTCGCCGCGCGCTGCGTTTTATCGAGGGCTTCCTCTCGCGCAAAGAACTTTAATAGACAAGACCCCAAAGATTTTCGAAACCTTTGGGGTCTTGTGGTAAGATAAAGGCGAAATTCAACAAAAGGAGTGTTTTATGCTTGGATTACCGCGTGGTGCAGAATGGATTGTCATTCTCGTTATCGTTATCCTGCTGTTTGGACCGGGGCGCATCGGCAAGATCGCCGGGGAACTTGGACGAAGTATCAAGAACTTCCGCGAAGGATTGGGGAATAAGGAAGAACAGCCTGAGCAGGACGGGAAGACGGAAGAGAAAAAATAATAACAACAAAAAAGGTCGCCCAGCAGAGCGACCTTTTTTGTTGTCTATCGGTTGGCTTCTTCGGCAACTTTTTTCGCCACCCGTTTGACCACCTCAGCCACGCCACCGAGGGGATTTTTGAGAGTCTCGAAAGCCACTTCTACAATGTCGGGAGCCATGCGTTTGAGGTTGCGAAAGCGCCTTGCAATAAAACTTTCGTCGGGTTTTGATTCTTTGAGCGCGGTTTCAATTTCCTGTAGTTCTTCCTTCGCGTCCTGCTTTTTTCCTGCTTGAAGTTTTGGATGCGCGTCCACGTATTGGTAAATGGATTGAAATAGCGGCGCAATATTAACGCTCTGATTGGAAACCGTATTATGGCTGCCCATCACAACATTACTGCCCTGTACATTCCCGCCAATGACAATACTGCCGTTGCCAGCGCTCAGGCTGTTTTTCTTCTTTTCTTTCATGCTGCCTCCTACGAATTCTTCGGCGCAATCACCACGCGAAAACCGAGATCGTCGTTGAACATCAACGGAATCGACCAGTTGCAAAACGAGGAACGCGCAAACCACTGGTAGCCGATCCACGAACCGCCGCGCACAATGCGATATTTTCGATCTTCGTCGTACCAGGAGTTCGTCCACTCCCAGACATTACCGCTCATATCCAATGCGCCTTCGGGGCTGACTCCCTGCGGGAAGGTGCAGACCGCCGTTGTGCCGCCAAGCCCGGACCCTGTGGAATCGCTATCCCAGGTATTGGCAGCAGATTTGTCGAAGCCTTCGCCCCACGGGTATTCACGACCATCCTGCCCGCGCGAAGCGCGCTCCCACTCGTCGTCGTGCGGCAGGCGGATGGTGTATCCATCGGGAACAGCCACGATCTTTTTCGAAAGCCAGGTGCAATACGCTTCCGCTTCGAACCAATTGACGCCCACGATTGGGACAATCGGGTTGCTCAGTTCGATGCTGTGCCAGTAATACGGCACATTGCGTTTTGCCTGCGGACGATGTTCCAGCCAGTCGCGAGCCATTGCCTCCAGCGTGCGGGAATCATACCTGCCCGTGCGCCACTCCCAACCGTCTGCGCTCCAATATTCCTGAATCTGGTATCCATCCTCTTTGACGAACCGCGCAAACTGAATATTGGTAACAGGATACCTGCCGATGAAGTACATGTAGGGAATGTCCTTCACATCCTTCTTCACCCCAGACTGAAACTCGCCTGCGGGGATTTCAGCAAACCGATCCAGGTCCGAGGGACGCCACCCAAGCCTGCCCAACAGCAAGCTGGCATGACGCCTCAACTCCGGGCGAATCTCTCCATCCTGCATGGTCACTTGTAGAGATTGAACCACATAATCCCTGCTCTGAATCGAAACGCCGCCGGGCCAGGTATCCAGCACGGCATCGCCGGCAAGCACCACCGCCTCGCCGGGAGGACCCGGCTGATGGTTGACCAGAGCCTCGACCACCTCTCCCGCCACCTTGGGCAATTGCTGGCGAACCCCCAGATACCCGATGGTCAACAGGGTGACTTCGCGCCAAGCCTGCTCGCCCACATGCGCCGAAAGCGTTTCGATGATTGGCGCGGCGTTCCCCTGCCCCTTCAAAGCAAGCGCAACCGCCGCCAGGTATTCCTCGAAGGTCAGGTGGATGAAACCATATTCACCGGGACCGCGTTCCAACAACAGGGCGGCATGGTCGCGCACATCCGACAGAAATTGGCGCGCCGCCTGGTGTGGAGAAGATTCGCCACGCTCCATAAAAAGCTCTTCGAGCCTGCGGCGCATATCCTCGCGCCCAACCAATCCTACGCCGGGGCTGACCTCGTGCATCCACAGAGCAAGCGGCGCAAGGATGCGGATGGTTTGTAGTTCGTCGATGTCTCGTCCGGGGGCGCGTCCGCTGAGGCTTCGGGCGCGATTCCAAGTCGAAAGCAGGGTGCTGACATATTGGTCGTACAACTGCACGCGTCGTTCTGGAAGCGAAACCCCCTGCCGCTTCATCAGGGCAAGAATGGTCAACAACAGCGGCGTGGATGCCAGTTGCCGCACGCCGGGATTTTGATGAATGGCTTCCAGCAGTTCGCGGCGGTCAACCTCTGCATCTGCCTGGGCGATGGATGTATTGCCCTGCGCCTGTCGTTCGATCGCAGTCGTCCAATGCAAAATAAATTCCTCGATTTCATCCTCTTCGAAATCGACAACCGTGCATTCAACCAGGTCTTCGGCAGAAGGACGGACAGCGCGATAACCCACCACGCGGCTGGTCAACACGAATTTATTTCCCTCGCGGCGGTGGAAGGCAAAGAAATCCACCACCCGCTCGACCACCGTGTTTCGCAGGTTGAGGTCGCGCACCTCGTCGAGACCGTCGAGCAAAATCAAGGCGCGTCCCGCTTTCAGGGCTTCGCTCAACATCGCGCCGATGGGCAGGTCCGCGCCAATCCCCGCAAAATATTCGGCTATAAAATCGTCCAGGCGGATATCCCGCGCTTGAAGCGCATTGGCATAAGCCGCCAAAGGTAACAAAATGGGCAGGTAATCATCGAGACCGATTTTTTGACCCTCGCCGCGCGCGAGGCGCAGCGCCAGATATTTGACAAAAGTCGTCTTGCCTGCGCCAGGGTCGCCCAAAATGATGACGCCCGAATGTTTTTGCAGAACTTTCAAAAGCAAAACAGGCTCGCCAAAATGCACCAACTCCTGTTCCTCGTTGGTCACTTCGCGACCCGCCAGACTCAAGTCTCGTTTCCACGTGTCGCCTTCGGGTAATTCCATACGCGCTTTGAGCGGCACATACAGGTCGAGAAGTTTCAAACGCAGCGGGACGCGATCTGAAATGCCCATGCCTTTGAGACTGAGATAATAATGACGGTCCGTCAAGTAGGAGAGATAGGCGGCAGTGGACTCTCTTAATTTTTCGGTCGGCATTGCCGGTTTGAGGTCGCGCCAAAATCGATCTGCCAGAACGATGGTCTGCCCGTGAATGATGGCGCTGTCGGTTACGGAACCGCCGACGGCAATACTTTGATCCCCCGCCTGAATTTCCTGCTCAGGTGTGGTCTGTGTGGTTTTCTTTTTTATAGGAGTTTGCTTTTCAGTCATGCCCTGCCTCATCGATTCTTTGCGAAAGTATACAGTAAATCCGAAAAACCGTCATTACCAAAATTATCGCGGAGTGTCTAATCTCGTGGGCTTGCCAAAAGATTTAACCACGGAGACCACAAAGATCACGGAGAAAAAATTCTTAAAATCTCTGTGGACTTTGTGGTGAGAGGTTTTCCTGACCCATCCGTTTAGCCACTCCTATTTTTTGATAATCATTAGACTTTATCGGAAATAACATGCAAGTACCGTCCCGAAGATTTGTTTCGAGTAATTTGAACGTCTGACGGCAAACTTCGGGACGTTTTTTCTAATTAGACTTCTTGCAAAAGTCCAATGCCCTAACCACGGAGCCACCGAGACACAGAGAAAACCGATAAAAAAACTCCGCGACTCAGTGTCTCCGTGGTTAATAGTTTTTCGGAGAGCAATCCCTCA
>Ga0172367_10003741_pt1 | contig 19426 bp, 15 predicted proteins | sample Lak10m_FD_114542 | JGI IMG/M metagenome (GOLD analysis project Ga0172367, IMG submission 114542) | Freshwater microbial communities from Kabuno Bay, South-Kivu, Congo - kab_022012_10m | ecosystem: Environmental > Aquatic > Freshwater > Lake | place: Democratic Republic of the Congo: South-Kivu...
AACGCTCAAGATGCTGCCCGCTTTGAGCAGCAATGTCTATGTAGTAGCATTTCATCCAACACAAGGCATTTTGGCTTCCGGTAATGTGGATGATCGAGTGATCCTGTGGGATACCAATAGATGGGAAGAGATCGCAACCCTTACCGGGCACCTCAACCCCGTATTGGACATTGCCTTCAGCGCCGATGGAACAACGATGGCGTCCGCCAGTTACGGCATGGTACAGCTTTTCAATTTTGAGGGAAAGCAACCCCGCGAAAAAGATGTTTTGGGTGGTTATGGATACGGCATTGGGGATATCGCGTTTTCCTTGGACGGACAGACGGTGGCGGGCGCGACAAAACAAAGCGTGGTGCTATGGAATATCGAAAAAGCGCCACTGTTTCGCTCGCTTTCTTCCGACGATGGCAGGGTTTATAAACATGAGGTGGATAATCACCCTTCCATTGAATCGCTAATGTTTTCCAGGGAAGGAGATGTGCTGGTTTCTGTGGATGCTGCCGCCCAGTTGGTATATTATTATATGGATGGGCATCCGTCTTTCATTCAAAATCTAAATCAGGACGAAACGATGAAAGCGCCAGTATTTGCTTTCAATGACGGAGCGAACCTGCTGGCGTATGCATTGGATTCACAAGGAACGGCGGGCTGTGTTTTGAAAATATTCTCGCCGGTTGAAAACGAGGCAGTGCGCGATATTCCCTGCGAGGGAGAGCCAAAGGTGGCAGCAGTTAGTCCCGATGGAAAATTTGCCGCGCTTGCAACGCTCAAAGGCGATGTCTTGCTGTGGAAAGTTTCGGACGGCAGCCTTGTCCATGCCTTGAAGACTTCTGGTTCCATATACGCCCTTGGATTCGATCCCAAGAGCCAGATTCTGGCAGCTTCCGGCTGCGCCCATCAAGATAATCCCTGCACAGCTGGGGAGATTGTTCTCTGGAACGTTTCATCTGGAAAAGAAAGGAACAGGCTTTATGGACATTCGCATTACGTGCGTTCCATTGCGTTTAGTCCCGATGGCGTAATGCTGGCGTCCGGTGGGCGTGATGCGAATATCATCTTTTGGGATGTCGAAACAGGCGCTCCCGTCAGTACGACGCTTGATGGGCATGCCTCCTACGTGAATGTGTTGATGTTCAGCCCTGACGGGAAAATGCTTGCCTCCGCCAGTTCTGACTTGCATGTCATCCTATGGGATGTCCAAAGGCAGCAGCGTATTGGCGACGCGCTTGTCGGACACACCAGCGCCATCACGGTACTGGCATTCAACCATAATGGGACCAATTTGGTTTCCGGTGATAATCACGGGAATGTTTTGTTGTGGGATATTGAGCCAGAATCCCTGGTTGGGCGATTGTGCGCGAAAGTGAGACGCAACCTCACCCGCGCTGAATGGAGTCAATATATCGGCGATGACCTGCAATACCAGGCGGTTTGTCCCAACTTACCGATTGAGCCTGAATTTGCAGTGATGTCAACGCCGTGAGGGTTTGATCGTTATCTGTTTTGGCATGTCCATAAGTTTCCAGTTTTATCATCGTCAGCCAGCCATTGATCGAACGGGAAATACCAACTGTTGTTTTCGTCACTCTCGATCAATATTTCCTCCAAATACCAACCCTGGTTTTCTCCCGAGTTTTCGTGTTCAATACATACAGTGTGGATTTTTCCCATGTTTGGCACCGTAAATATGAACCAATCGTTTGCGCCGCTTTCGAAATCATCATATCCATCTGTGTCGAGATACCACCTGTCGATCCGTCCCCAATCCCCGATGATAGTGATGAAAACATCGCCATCTGTATCGGCATTATCAATGGATCCAGTACGAACCCAAAGAGTATAGGTTACCGTGGGTTTAGGCGTACTGGGCGCTTGGGTGGCGGGGGCGCAATCATTATTTTCGTCACACACCATATGAATTTCATAACCGGGGACATCGTATTCACAGCCTGAGGATGCGGAAATTATTATTATCGCGACAATCAGCGCATAAAATTTTTTAGGATTCACATCAGACTCCTTAAAAATATCGAATGGCCAGTTTTTCAGGTTCATTTAATAGTATACGATTCACTTAATCGTTTTTCAACAATTTTTCTTTTTCAGATATATACGATTGTGTGCTTGCTTCCATAATCAAGTGGTATGTCTCAATTTGGTGATTGAGCCAGAGTCCACGCCAACGCCGTAATCTGTGTCCGCTGTGTGCGAAAACACACCGAGAGGTCTTATGATCCTCTCTGTGTTCTTGTCACTTGCGACGCTTGCGCGGCGGGGATACCACCACTGCATCGCCAAAGAGGGAAAGCTGAACCGCCTTCCCGAATTTATAGGGTCATATAAAAAAGGGAGGGCGGATTGCCCTCCCTTCATTTCTAGCGGCGGCGGCTCTTCTTCGTGGGTGCAGCCACGAAACCACCGAACAGATCAAACTGCACTAGGGCAGCCCCAAAGTCGAACAAGGCTTGCTTGACCTCGATCTCCCTGCCGAGGTCTTCCAACCCTTCTGCGGACAGAATGTCGTTCTGCCCCGCAAAGCGCACGACGATGCCGGGATCGGCAAGCATGGCTCGCATGGCTGAAAGGGCTTTTCGCATCTCGCCCACAGTATCGCTTTTTTGAGCGATGAGTTTGCGAGCTGAGGAGGGAGTCGGTACATGCGAGGCAGTTCCGTCCTTTTTCAAGGAAGCGTCGAGGCTTTTCACTTTCTCCTCAAGTTCCAGATACTTCTGTTCATGATCCCAGGGACGGTTCATCTCGGTCAGAGCGGCTTGGATCTTTGCCTCCGCGACCCGAACACGATCCCTTGCGTTCTCAAGCATGTCCTCCAGCGAACTCAGGCGGATATCCATACTGCGGGAGACGCCCACCTCGGTCTCAGCAGACACCAGCAGGAGTTCACTCCCCACCCTGAAAAACAACTGCGGGATGGGTTGGTTGGAATCATCCAGCGTCGAGACGGTCACGTTGACGGCAAAGCCGCGATAGGAACCAATCTCGATGAAGGTTTCACTGCGTCCCCTGCCCGCTAAACGCATGGCGGCATGGGCTGCCAGCAGGCGCACTTTCCTGCCTGCGGCTTCACGGTCGGTCTCCGCTTCCAGCACATCCCCATCGATGGACGGCTTCAACTGAATGGAAAACTTTTCCGATGTGTGGGCGTTGCGCTGTCCAATTGCTTCTTGATACACGGCGATGCTGTTTTCAGCATCCGCCTTCTTCAACTCGATGCCGCGAATACTGCCGCGCACACCAGACTGGGAGGATTGCCACGAGGCGCGGATCGCGCTCAGGCGGGCAAGTTCCACATCTATGACGATCTTCTGCATGATGAGCGGATTGCCCGAAGCAAGAGCCTTGATCTCGGAGAAGGTCAGGACGGTGTTGTCAACATCGCCCACCTCGCGGCTGGTGACTTGTCCGCGCGCGATCTGGGCAATGAAGCCTGCCTTGTTTTCCAGCAGCTGCCAGACATAGGCATCGAAGCTCTGTTCGGCGACATGCACGAATTGAAAGACCTGCGGGAACAGGTTGCCCTGTCGCAGAACTCTTCCGACCTGCTGTTCGATGTCGCCTGGACGCCAGGGCGGGGTGATGGTGTGCATGGCGATACAACGCTCCTGCACGTTCATGCCCGTGCCCATCTTCTCGGTCGAGCCGATCAGGACGCGGATCTCGCCGCGGTTCATTGCGGCAAACAACTTCGCCCGCGCTTCGGGCGTTTTGGCGTCATGGATAAACGCTACTTCCTCCGCTGGCACGCCGCGCAATCCAAGCCGCCTGCGGATTTCGGTGTAGATGTTGGTGGTAAGCGCCAGCTCCTCGGCAGTTTCATCGCTAATAGGAATGGCGTCATCGTCACTTGTGTCGTTGTTCATGGATACCTCGGTGTTAGGTAATTAGGGATTAGGTGATTAGGGTAAGCAGCAGGCAGGGTGGAGAATCAAAAAGCGGCAAGCATAAAACGCCAACCGCTAATCGCCAGATACTCCCCCTTCTCACTTTTTACTTTCTACTTCCCCTTCGGTGTTGCCAGGTCGCAAAAGATGATCTGCGTCCCCTTCACGGGGTCGGTTGCTTGATAAATATCAGCCGCCACATCTGCCAGCGCGTCGATCTTCGGCATGGCGGCATTGGGCGGGACAGGCATGACCAGGCTCAAATCCAGCGCGGCTTTGCGACCGTCGCCGGTGATGCAGAGCATGTTGTCCTCGTATGGCTGTACCAGCCGCGCTCGGACTTTCTCGGCGCGTTCCGCCAGGGTGGAGACGTAATCGAGCAATTCCTGTCCGCCATCGGTCAAGACCTTGACCGGCTTGCCCTCGAACAGGTCGGGACGCTCGATCCCGGAGTGATCGTCAACGCGCTTCGCGTCAACAACTTGGAACCAAATCTGCATCAACTCAGGCACATTCACGAATTTTCGAAAACGCGTGTTCATGCGGAAGCCAGAACCGTCGGGCGTCATCTCCAAGCCCGCCTCCGCCAGCGCGAATTGATTCGCCCAGGCGTCGAAGTGGGACAAGCCGAGTTCCTGCAAAGTCTCCAACTGGAAATACCGCTGCATGGTGAAGAACTCAGCCAGGGTGTTGGTCACGGGCGTGCCTGTCAGCCCGATGACCTTGCCGCCGTTGCGCTGCGTCCAACTGAACTTCATGAACATGTCGAAGGCGCGCTGGCTGTCGCTGTTGGTCAGTCCTGCAATGCGGGTCATGCGGGTTGGAAAATACAGGTTCTTGTAGGCGTGGAATTCGTCCACGATCAACATGTCCATGCCCAGTTCCTCCCAGGTGATGGTCTTCTCGTCATCCTTGCGCATATCGGCGAGGGTATCGAGTTTCACCTGGAAGCGCTTGATGCTCTTCTCGATCTCCTTGATCGCCCGCGTGGGCGACTTGTCCGCCTTGAGTTCCGAGAGGTAGTCGAACAGCGTATCGATCTCGCGCTGATAGAAATCGGACTGCGTTTCGGCGGAGACGGGCAGGAGCTTGAAGGACGAGAAGGGAACGATGATGATGTCCCAATCGTGGGTGGCGACGCTGGATAGAAATTCGCCGCGTTTGGATTTGCCTAGATCGGCGGGCGTGGGAACGAGGATGTTGGCGCCAGGATAAGCCGCCAATGCGCTCATGTTCCACTGCGCAGTGATGTGGTTGGGGACGACGATCATCGTCTTGCGAGTCAGCCCCAGCCGTTTGGATTCCATTGCCGCAACCAGGGCGGCGAGTGTCTTGCCCATCCCGACTTCGTGATGAAGCAGGGTCGAGCGGCTTTGCAGGACGCGCCAGACCGCGTTCTTCTGGTGCGGGCGCAGGTTGATGTTTTTGTTCAAGCCAGGAGCGCTGAGGTGGAAACCATCATACGCGCGGACGCGAAAGGCGTTGAAGCGTTCGTTGTATAGCACGCACAACTGCGCCGCGCGATCGGCATCCGCGAAGAGCCAGCGTTCGAACTCGGCTTTGATCTCTGACAGTTTGGCTTGCGCCGCGACGGTCTCGATCTGGTTGACGGCGCGGACGCCCTCTTCGACCTGGTCATAGACCGTGACGGTGCGGGCGTTCAGTCCCGCTGAAATCAATTCCAGCGCATGAACACGGGCGGTTCCCCAGCGGCTTTTTGCGATGCTGTCGGGGACGCGCCAGAGATACATGGCGTCGATCTCCCAATGCGCCAGGTGCGGGATGTATGCGATCTTGTATTCGCCGCCCTGCAGGAGATGGGCGGTGAACTGCTCCACCATTTCGGTGGGGATCCAGCCCGCTCCCATCGGGGCGCGGATCTGGCTGGGGCTGAGGTCGAGCGGGATGGCGCTCTCGAGCGCGGCGACATTCTCCTGAAAGGAAGAATCGAAGGCAGCCGCCGCCTTTGCTTCGCGCAATTTCTCGCGCACGTTGCCAGAGAGATACTCGTCCGCTGTAGCCCACTCGCTGCCAGACGGCAGGCGGAAGATGCGTCCCGCGAGTTGCTGGATGACCGCCTCCTGTGTGGTCTTGCTCAGCCCTGCAATGAAGGTCAGATCGACTTTGCCTTTGCTGTCGAGACAGACCAGCAGGGCGTCGTCCACCGAAGGCTGTTCCACCTGCGCGGTCGAGCGCACCAGCGGCGCAGAAAACAAGTCCGCTTTCTTTGCGGTGGCGGAGGTAGGGTTGTATTCTTCCAGGGCTTTGAGGAAGGGCGCTTCGTATGATCCATTCAAAAGGCCGATGTTCGCCGCCTTGTGGATCGCGCCGTGCTTTGCCGTGAAGTCGTCATACACGGCATTCAGTTCATGGCGCAGTTGCGAGGTTTCCACCAGCGAGGCGCCGCCCGTCTCTGCTTTGAGCAATTTCTTCGCAGTCAGGTAGATGGATTTCAAGCCATCGATGCGTTGCTGGTCTGCGGGCTTGGGCGCGGAGAGGGTGATTTCGATTTCGTGTGAAATGGATTCTTCGGGCGGTCTTTCTCCGCCTTTGTTCAAGAGATTCTCTTGCAGGACGGAGCGCAGAGCAGACTTCATTGCCTCAGCGAGAATTCGTCCATCCGCCGAGACGGTGTACCCGTCCGATTTGTACATCGTGCCTTCCATGTTCTGCGTTCCGAGAATCATCAGCGGGTTGCGCAGGAAGTATCGGTTGAGGGAGGTCTGCCGATAATTCTGGGAAAAGAATTCCGTCTCGACCCAATCAGGCATCACCTTGTTTTCCTCGAAGCGCTTGCGCATGAAGATCACGTCGGTCACGACTTCCGTGCCCGCGTTTTCCTTGAAGGCATTATTGGGCAGGCGCACGGCAGCCAGCAGGTCAAGATGACGAGCCAGCCAGGCGCGGACACCCTTGTCCTTTTTGTCCAGGGTGTAACGCGAGGTGATGAATGCCAGCAGGCCGCCAGGCTTCAAGAGCGCGACGGTATTGGCGAAGAAGAAGTCGTGGATCGACTTGCGCAGGAAGGAGGGCAGTTCGCGCTTGACGACTCCATAGTCCCCGAAGGGCACGTTGGAGATCGCCAGGTCGAACCAGTTGCGGGGAAAGTCCACACGCTCGTATCCTTCCGAAAAGACCCTGCTTGCAGGGTGCAGCAGCTTCAGGATACTGGCGGTGAGGCTGTCCAGTTCGACTTCCGCCCACTCCGCAGAGAATGCTTTCGGCATCAAGGACTTGAAATGCCCCACGCCCGCGGATGGGTCAATAATCCGTGCGGGTTGTGAGCCAAAGCCCATGAAGGACAGGGCGTCCCACATCGCGCCGATGACGGGCAGGGCGGTGTAATGGGCGTTGAGCGACGAGCCGCGCAGGGAGCGCAGTTCGTCCTCGCTAAGGAGTTCGTTCAATTCCTTCGAGCCGTTCGCCAGGCGAAGTAACGCAGAGTCGCCCCAGCCTACATAGCGGGCAAGAACGGCTTGTTCGTCTGCAGAAGCCGCGCGTCCCTGCGCGATGATTTCTTTCGCCAGACGGATGGCTTGCAGGTTGGTTTCATATTTCCGTGCAGGTGTAGCCAGGTCTAATGCCTGGTCGTTGTGAAAATGGAATTCCATGATGGGAATACCTCCAGATTGGATTCGAGCAGCCTCCTTTGAGACTGCCGCATTTGCCTGTTTCGTTTGAAGCAGACAAACGCGGCGACCCCAGAAAATAAAAAAAGCAGGAAGGCTCATCACCTTCCTGCGTGAAACGGGCAGATAGCCCAGGGTGGTCACTATAGTTTCAATGCAAAGGAATGGAATTCATTTGCATTGAAACGTCTTCACCACAACTCCACCGAGCGGCTGTTGACATCCCCGAAGTCGCAGACCAGGAGCCTGCCGCTCAGGGAGAGCATGTTGCGCTGATGGATATCAAGACAAACGCCGAACTTGTTCTGCACGGCGTTGTACACCGTCTCGAAGATCTCGTCGCCGTGATCCGCCACGTCCACCAGGTCGGGGGATTCGGCAACGGGCATGACGAGGACAGCCAGCGCCTCGCCGCAGTGACAATTGACCGAAGTCGGTGTCCACAAGTCGGATGGGTATCCATGTCGGGGACAGACCTCGCGGGTCACGACGCGCGGCAGGATGACCTCCTGCTGGCTCGCCCAGACAGGCAGGGCAAGACCGAGCGTCTCATGCACCCACTGCTGGATGATGGGTTCGTTCCCATCCACGCAGCCGATCTTGATGGCTGCGCCTTCCACTTCATACACCACGCCAAACGCGCCAAAGCCGAGGACTTCGCGTTTCCGCAAAAGCCTCCCCAGGGCGGATGGGTTGTTCAGCATGGCGTTCCAGTCCAGGGGTGGGGCGGGGATCGAAAGCGCGGGGGCAAAGAACTGAACCGCCATCTCATCCCTCCACCGTGGAGGGCTGAGATTCTTCGTAATAAATCGGCGGCATGGTCATGCCTGCTTTTTCAAACAGCCAGGCGACCTTGTCCATGAGCCAGGCGATGTCTTCGGGGCGGTTGACCACGCCGCGATAACTGGGATATCGGCGCGGCTGCTGGTCCCGCAGGGCGTATGCATCCGTCTCGATGTCCAAGCCGATGATGATTTCCTCCTCCCATTTCCAGGTCACACTGCCCACGTATTCACAGGGCTTGGCGAAGGCGCCGCTGTACATGCGGATTCCCTCCCAGCCTGCGGGATGGTCTTCGGGCGTACACCAGACCTGGAAGCCGCCGCTCCCCGCCTCGAACAAGGCTTGCGGGTCGGGGTTGGTGGCGATGTCGTACTTCCGCGCCAGGTCGAGCGCGGGTTTCATTTTCCTATGTTCGTTGTGATAGGTCATTGATTCCTCCGATGATGTTTCTTTCCAACCACAAAGTGTCACAAAGGTACACAAAGGTTTTTTTCCTTTGTGACCCGTTGTGACCCTTTGTTCCTTCGTGGTTGAGAATTTAGTTTGAATACTGCGGCAAAGCCCAGACACCGCGCTCAACGGGCTGGCAGGTTTCCTGCAAGACGCGCCGCACGATGGCTTTCCAGTCCGTGCCAGCGGCTTCCGCCTTGCGGACACGGGCATGGTCTTTGGCCTGGTCGTAGATGTCGGTCAGGCTGCCGCGATTGCCGAGGGCAAGCAGGGCGGTCCAGACGATTCCGTGCCAGGTTTGAATCCCAACCTCGCGCTGGTCTGCTTCGAGCAGTTCCGAGCGGCGCACTGTCACCATCCAGGCGGAGGCAAACTGCCTCGGCTTGCGGGTGACGATGACGTACTCGTGCATGATGCGCGGGTCGCTCATGTTGCTGTATGCCTGCCCGTTGCTCCAGACGTTGTGCTGGAGTTTGATGAGCATCTGCACGGGTTCGCCATACCAGCGATAGTCGCGTTGCAGGGGAAACAGCATTCCCTTGCGTTTGACGTCGCCCGTCAGGATGACCAGGTGTCCGCCGGGACGCAGGGCTTGATAACCGTTGTAATGGGCGATGTCCATGCGTTTGAGGAAGGTCTGGTAATCGGGACAGCGGGAGAGGTCGTCGGGATGCGGCTTCGTCCCCCAGACGTTGCCCGAATATGGGATGATGTCGTGATAGGGGTCGTGGAAAAACATGAGGTCGCCCATCAATGGCAGTTCATCGCGCAGGATGTTGAATCCACTGTGCAGGTCGTTTTGCCAGCAGGCGATGTCCATGTCTTTGGCGACATCTCCTGTTGTGCCTGATCCACACATGGGATCAATGACGTGTTTGGGTTTGAGCCACATAAACAAGTCGCGGCTGAGCAGCGGGGAATGATTACCGCGCCACTTCGGGTCGCCGCCCACCCCGCGCTGGGGATAGGATAGAACAGTTGTGAGTGACATAATGCTATGCCTTCATTCTCGAGTTACGCTGGATTCGGCTCATGAAAACCCCATCCCTTTTTGTTTTAGAGATGCCCAAGAGCCATGTCCGACGATCAAGTGGTCCAATAATTCGATGTTGAGTAATTTGCCAGCCTGGTTTATTACTCTTGTAACTGCGACGTCGTCCGGGCTGGGTGATGAATCACCTCCAGGGTGGTTGTGCGCGATGATGATGCTTGGCGCATTGCGCTGGAGCGCGGGACGAAAGACCTCCGCCACGCGCACCTGCGATGAATTCACCGAGCCTTTGTACACATCCGCCATGCCCAACACCATACTGCGGGTGTTGAGCATGATGACGCGCAGGTGTTCGACATCGAAGGTACTCATGTCGCTGCACAGCGCGGCGGCATCGGCTGGGGAGGAGATGGTCGTGCGATCCATCGTCGTCATGGACAGGCGGCGCGACAAAGCCAGCGCGGATTTGATTCGCGCGGCGGTGGCTTCTCCTACGCCAGGGATGGAGACCAGCTCCACCACCGAAGCTTGAAAGAGCAAGTGCAAATCGCCTTTGAAGTGCGCGGCGATGGCTTCGGCGATCTCGATCTGCCGCGGTCCGCCGATGAGGGCGGAGAGCAATTCGAGATTCGAGCAGGCGGAGAAGTCGGTCAGGGAGCGCTGCGCGGGTGTTTCACGCAGGGCAAGGAGTTTGAGTTTGGGAGGCGCATACGGCACACCCATGAATGTTGTTTGCATGATGGATACCTCGGGGGGATGGGAGTGAAAAGTGAGAAGTGAGAAGTAAAAGGCGGAAGAACCTTATGACCTCAGAAACCTCAGAGACTTTTGCGCAAGGATGAAATGGTCGATCTCCATCAGGACATGCGCGAGACGCAAAGCGCCGAGCAACTTCTCCAGGCTGATTTCATCGGAGAAGAACTCGACGCCGCTGTGCTTGTTGAAACAAAGGAAGCGGAGATGTCCTTCGGGGTACATCTGGACTTCGTGACCGCGCAGGCTCTCCTCGCAGAGATTGAAGGAGAGACCAATTTGGTCTTCGTCCGCGAAGCCGCCCTCCTCGACCAGCTTGCGGATTTCCTCTTGTCCGAGCAGGTTGTCCTCCTCGACAAAGTTCAGCCAGGTCACCTCCCAAAACAGGAAGCGCAGTTCAGAACTGGATTGGGCGAGAAACTTCATCAGCCTCGCCAGCGCCAGATACCAGGCGAACTTCAAGAGGATGGAGGGTCGCACCGCGAAGACGCAGTGCGTAGGTTCGTCGCTGTACTCGTCGTTGGAGTGGACAAGGGCGACGTGGTGTGGATAGTTCATTTGCATGGCGGTGTTCCTCTCAGGCGGGAAGCAGGGCAGGCTGTGGGACGGGCAGACCCTCGAAGGGGTCAACAGCGTCCTGATTGCGAGCCAGCGGCATGGCGATCACCGAAGCGAACGCGCCCGCCACCATCGCCGGGGCGACTTTTTCGCCTGCGGGAAAGGTGATGGTGATTTCCTCCTGTGCCACCGAGGAAAGAATTGCCTGGCGCAGCACATTCATGCCATACGCCATGATCGGACTGGTCGCTGCGGCGTCGCCCTCGAAGGGCAGGCAGTCCACCGTGCGCCCGATCTTCTTTTCCTCGTCCTGCGCCAGCAGCCAGAGATAACCGCCTTTGGCTTGCAGGTACAAGGAGCCGCTGATGGTGCGCGCGCGGCGGATGAAAGACTCGAGCAGTTTCTTTTGGACGACCACCTTCATCCCATCTGGGGCGCTCTTGCGCAGGACTTGGGCGTAATCCACATAGTCCTTGCCCAGCAGGGGGATGAGGAAGACCGCCTCGAGATTTCCGCGCGCGAGGGAGACCAGCATGTCCGCCTTTCGCGCGGTGACGCGGAGCAAATCCTCGGCGGTGGGTTTGGTTGCCCGCACCAGGCGAGCCAGGGCGTCAGCGGAATACACGCCCGAAATGGACTCGCCTGCGCTGTTCGATTGGACCGACAACGCGGCAATACTCAGGATGAAACCGTCCGCCGCAACCGAGGTCATCTCGTTCTTCGCGGGATCCGCATGGAGGAATAAACCCGTGAGGGTGGCGCGGGCGATGTCATCGCTGGCAGCCTCCCCCACGCGAACCATGTGGGTGAAGTTCATGCCGTCGAGGGTCAATGCGGTATCCTGTTTGGGGAAGGTGTCTTCCGCCAGTCCAGGGAGTTGAATCAACTTCAAGGTGGCGCGGGAGCCGATGTCCTGGATGACCAGGCTGGTCTCGGTGAAGGTCAGTTCCAAAGTTGGGGAGGTACTCAGGGCGAGCACATCCACGAAGGACTGACCGTCCAGCATCTGCCACTGCATTCCCCTGCCTTTGAAGGGAACGGGGATGGCGGCATAGACGCTGCCGCCCTCGAAGCCGAGCGAGGCAAAGAGTTCCAGACGTTTGTCTTTCAGGCGCAGTTGGACGCAGGAAAGCGGGGGTGTTTTCTTCATGAAAAAAGGCTGGATGACGCCCAGGGCGTTTGCCAGCTCTGATGTTTGAATCGTGATTGTTGTCATGGGGACATACCTCGAAAATGGATTGCGTGTCTGTGAAATCACAGACCGCTTCGCAGGACATCGGGGCTGGCACAATATCCCGCAAAGCGGTCCATGCAAAAAGAGCGAGCGGGGTCGTGGACTCCACTCGCTTTCTTCTCAACGCCTGGTGGCGCTGTCGAGACGGTTATCCAATTCATACTGCTCCGTGTGCGCATACCAGATGGCGTATGCGTTATGAGCGAACAGGACAACCACGACGATTAAAACGAAAGCGTATAACATGTCGCGCCTCTCTTGGAAAGAATGGGGCGAATAGCCCACAGGCAAGAGTTTGCCCGCCCTTGAAGGGGCAGCAATCTGCTCCGCCAAAGGCGGGAACCGAGAGAAGCGCAATATGATTGTGGAGATCGATCCACGAAGAAAAAAATGTTCGTGCTGTTTCGTGTGTTTCGTGGTCAAAAAAGAAAGACCCCGCTCGCAGGCATCCCGCCGGGAGTTGAACCCGTATGATTCCTTTCGGGATGAAATATGGGGAGCATTCCTGCTCCCCGGTCTTGCCGTGAAGAGGATGGCTAGGCGGGTTCGCCTTCCAGTTCCTCTTCGGGAGCCGCAGCGTTTTCGTCAAACACGAACGGCTCGGTGGTCAGCGCGAAGACCACCATCTTCTGGTGCTTCTCGCCGTCCTGCCCGGTCCACTCTTCCATCCCCAGGCGTCCCTTCACGGTGAAGCGCTCCCTGTTCTGAACGTCAGCAATGCTCTGCACCAGGGCAGGAATGCTGTCGTCCTTCGAGAAGGCTTTCACGTCGAAGAAAAGCGAGGGTTTGTACTCGCCGTCCTTGTCCTTGCCTTGAGAGAGAAAGGCGCGGACGAAGGAGAAGGGATGTCCCGCCTGCGAGACTTTCATCTCGCCAGCGGAGATTGCCATGAGGGTCAGGATGACGTAGTTGGACGGGCGGTTCTTGAAGTTTTGATTGGCAGCCATGTTGGCTTACCTCCTTATAAAGTATTGCGGGTGTTTGGCATCATCCCGCGTTAGCCTGCTGTTGGTTGAGTAGAGCGGCGTTCCAGCCGCTCGTATCGAAACCAGACGCAAGATGTTCCTGCGGGAGTCGAACCCGCCTGTGCGCCCCGCTCACGCGCGCGCGGAACAGAAGAAATCCGCCCCTGAATTCACCACAGATCGACACAGATGAAATGGATTTCATCAACCAAATCAGTGTTCATCCATGTTTATCTGTGGTTAACAAAAAGATAGGGGCGGAGCGGAAGGTTGGTTATTCGGGCGTATCAGCAGAACGAGGGTGAAAAGTTTCGGGGTTCTGCGTAATGCCGTTCAGGTCATTGACAATCGCCTCGAGGAGTTCCTCCTCGTTGACGTGGTTCTCCTGCGCCTGCTCGAAGTAGCGCAGCAAGGCGTGGATGTCGTACATGCAGGAGAAAACCAGCAGCATGTCCATGATGACGATGCGGGGAAATGACGTCTGGCTTTCGAGAAAGTCAATCAGACGGTCTAGCTTTTTGGTGATCATGTGTGACTCCTATTCGGTGATGTCAGCGGCTTTGCCAACGGGAGCGCCGTGCAGCCGCTCGCAGTGTGTGCGAACAGCGCAGTATTCACAGCGCCACAATTCGTCCGCGTCCTCGAGGACGGGCGGCAGGGAATACGAAAGCAGGGCGGCGAGGCGCTGCTTCAACATCGTCCGCGCGTTTTCGCGGTTGATGGGGACGTCACAGCGCACAATGCCCTTCTGTGCCAGATAAACAATCTGACCGCCGCTGAATGTCTCAGTTGCGGTCAGGTGATGTTTGGCGGCCAGCTGCGCGGCGTTCTTCTCGATCAGCAGGGCATACAGGTTGACCTGCTCGATGTGCGAGGATCGCGCCTGCGGCGGGCGGTATACCCGCGAGACGGCGGACGAGCGCGGGTTGAGCGGTCCGCAGTTGGGACAGGTCAGCCCGTCTTCGTTCTTGAACATCTCCACCTCGCAGTGATTGCAGATGGGGACTTTCTTCCCGAAGGGCGGGTTGCCCGTGACCTTGTAGTCGGTGATGTACCAGCCGTCTGGTTTCCACTCGACCAGGTCGGGCGTCCCGACCAGCAGCACGGACTTGCCCTGAAACTTGAACTTCCAGTTCAGGGTCTCCTCGGCGATACCCTCGGGATACTTCGAGAGCGCCGCGTGATAGCCTGAGCCGAAGGTCATGCGGTACATGCCAGACGGCTTTTCCCAATACGGGTACTGCTTCTTCAGCCGAACCTGGAGTGGACAGCCGAGCAGTTCGGTGGCGGAGAAGCCAACCTCCGCGCCCGCCTGTTTTGCCAAATCGTTGGCGTATTCAGGCGAGCGGATGGAACTGGCGATGTCGTGGATGACGGCGGGAGTCATCGGGCAGCCAGGAGCGCCGCGCTGGGCGCAAGCCAGGCATTCCTCGAAGGTGACCACCTCTTCGGTGAGTTCGCAGAGGAAGCCCACCAGACCGACAGCAGTGGTGTCTCTCATCATGGCGGCTACCTCGGACGGCGCGCAAACCGCGCCGCGTCCCGATAGGCGGGACTGAAGACGTACGTCGCCGAGGGAATGACGAGGAAGAACACCAGCGCCAGCCAAAGTGCGAGCGGCGAGACGCCCAGGTCGTCCAGGCGGTGAAACCGAGACATCAGCCAGGCAATGGTTCCGAGGAAGGCAAATGCGGCGGGGATGGAGACGATGTCCTCGACCCACCTGCGGCGTTTGCCGTCCTTGATGAATTGAACGAAGATGGACAGCCCTCCGAACAGGAGAGCCAGGAGTACGATGATGATGGATGTGATCATGCTGCATACCTCCAAAGTGTGGGATGTGAATCGGCAAAGCCGCTTCCCCACACCGACATCGAGGAGGATGTCAGCATGGGGAAGCGGCTGAGGGAAGGAAATGCCTTCGGCGATATTCGCGGTAGTATAATCGCCCATATTGGGACACGCCCTCCTCAAAGTTTTTTGTGACTCGTATCAGCAATCAGGCCGAATTCAAAGGGATCAATCACATGGCAAAGATTTTCATCAGTTACAAAAGAAATGTCACGCCAGATACGCCCGTTGCCACAGCAGTATTCGAGGCGCTGCGGAACACCCATGAAGTTTTCATGGACACAACTTTGACGGTGGGTGAAAAATGGGCGGAGCGTATTCAGACCGCCATCAAAGAATCGGATTACCTGATTATCTTCCTCTCGGAAAATTCAGTTCATAGTGAAATGGTGATCGCGGAAATCGAAACCGCACACCATACGGGCAAAGCAAACGGCAAGCCTGCCATCCTGCCTGTACGCCTGGCGTACACCGAGCCGCTGGTTTACCCCATCAGCGCCTATCTCAATCCGTTGCAATGGGCATTGTGGGACAAGGAATCAGATACGCCGCGCTTGATCGAAGAATTACAGCGCGCCGTTTCGGGCGGAAATTTGCCGAGCAAGGCGACAAACACCGAAGCGACGCCTCCCACTGTGGACGAAATCCCAACCGCCTTCGCCAACATCCCGCCGCGTGATTTGGGATCGCCCGAAGGCACCATGCCGCACCAGTCGCCGTTTTACATCGAACGCGAGACGGATGGCGAGGCAATGGGCGCTTTGTGCGCGATGAACGGCGTCACGGTCACCATCAAGGGGCCGCGCCAGATGGGCAAGAGTTCGCTGCTCAATCGCTTGATGAATGACGCCTGCGGAGGCAATACGCGCACCGCCTTCATTGACTTTCAGATGATCGAAAAGAACGCCATTCAGAATGCGGATGTTTTCTACCGTCAGTTTTGCAGTCTCTTGTCGTGGAAGTTCAAAGTGGAAGATCGAACGGAGGAATTTTGGAAGTTTCCACTGGGAGATGTGCAGCGGACCACCGATTACCTCGACTCTCATCTGCTGGTGAAATTGCATGATACGCAAGTGTTGCTGGCAATGGACGAAGTGGAGCGCATGTTCACCTCGCCTTTTCGCTCGGACTTCTTCAGCATGTTGCGCAGTTGGCATAATAACCGCGCCGTGTACGGCGGAGATTGGGCGCGCTTCAATATGGCGCTGGTCACTTCCACCGAGCCGTATCAATTGATCGCTGACCTCAACCAGTCGCCTTTCAACGTGGGGACAGTGGTGGAGTTGAAGGATTTCACCCCCGCCCAGGTGGTTGACCTAAACCAGCGGCACGGCAACCCGCTATCGGCGGGGCAGGCTGCGAGACTCAGCGAGTTGCTCGGCGGACACCCGTATCTGACTCGCAAGGTGTTGTACCTGGTCGCCAGCAAACGCGCGGCGTTTGACGACATCCTAAAAAATGCCTGCGAAGACGATGGGGCGTTTGGCGACCATCTCCGCAATCACCTTTTCCGCATGAGCGATTACGCAGAGTTGAAAGCGGGTTTGACGCAGGTGATTAAATATCAGCGTTGTCCCGACGAACACGTCTTCTTCCGCTTGCGCGGCGCGGGCTTGGTGCGGCGCGTGGGCAATGACGTTCTGCCGCGCAACCAACTCTATGCTGAGTATTTTGGGAAGCGGCTCAGTGATTGATGTCGTTGCGAGGGCGTTCTTGTTCTTGTCCGAAGCAACCTCCTTGTGACATGAGGTTGCTTCGTCGGGAAGAGCACCCTCCTCGCAACGACATGATAACGACATGGAAATGACTCAATGACTGATCAAATCATCTACACGGTTGGCGGAACAGTACAGGCAGGCGGGGGAATTTACATCCCGCGCAAGGCAGACGATGAATTGCTTGCTTATTGCCGCGCGAGCGAGTTTGCTTTTATTCTTTCCTCGCGCCAGGTGGGCAAATCGAGCCTGATGGTTCGCACCTCGCGCCAACTCGAAAGCGAAAATATTGGTTCGGTGATTATTGACTTGAGCGGTATTGGCGTCAAAATCTCCGCTGAACAATGGTATCTGGGCATTCTCAATGTGATTGCCAAAAAGCTAAAGTTGAAAACCGACCTCTTTGCCTGGTGGGCGGAAGGCGCAGGATTGGGACCCGCGCAGCAAATGACCAATTTCTTCTCGGATGTGTTGCTCAAGGAAGTGAGCCAGCCCGTCGTGCTGTTCTTCGATGAAATTGACAGCACGCTCAGCATTCCCTTTGCCGATGATTTCTTCGCCGCGCTGCGCTCTGTATATAACGCGCGTTCCACTACGCCCGAATTCAAGCGGCTTTCGTTTGTGATGATTGGCGTCGCCACACCCAGCGATTTGATCGCAGACGAGAAGCGCACGCCCTTCAATATCGGACATCGCGTGGACTTGACCGACTTCACGCCAGAGGAAGCAACGCCGCTCACGGGTAATTTGGGCAAGGAGGTGTTGGGCTGGATTTTTCATTGGACGGGCGGACATCCCTACCTGACCCAAAGCCTGTGCGCCCATCTCTCGAAAGCGACGGAAGAGATTACCGAAATATCGGTCGCCGAGGCGGTGACGCAGTTGTTTTCGGGCGAGCGCGGCAGGCAGGATAACAACCTACAATTCGTGCGCGACATGCTCACCAAGCGCGCGCCCGATATTCAACGCGTGCTGAAAACCTACAAGGATGTTCGCTCGGGTAAGAAAGTGACCGACGACGAGCGCTCCATCCCCAAGGCGCACCTGAAAATTTCGGGCGTGGTGCGCCGCGCAGACAAACACCTGCAAACGCGCAACCGCATTTACGAACGCGCCTTTGACCTGGCGTGGGTCAAGGAAAACACGCCCTCCACCACGGCGCGCAAACTGGCGCTTGCCTTATCTGTTGTGACCGTTCTTGCCTTGATGGTTGCGGGCTTCTTTGCATGGCGGGAATGGAATCGCACAGATATTCAACGCGCCGCCGAATTTCAAGCCAACTTCATTACCGCTGGCGATGCGGAAACGCGCCTGAAAAACCTGGCGGGGCTGTTCTCTTTGGAAGGCGAAGAGTTTCACAGCCAAGCCCGCGGATTTTTCAGGGGACTGACTTTCGATGAGAAAAAGCAGCTCTTTGCCCCTGTCAGCGCATGGGGGGCGGATGACGATCAGGTGATTGTAGTAAAAGGCATCTATCAATCCATGACGAACAACGAAGAAGATAATGCCTTGTTGAAAGCCATGCAGGCTGTTGTGCAGGATGAAGAACCGCTGCTGGCAGACGAGATTGGGTGCTGGCGGCAGGGACGGGATGAGTTGAACAGGAAAAACTATGAAACGGCGGAAACCAACCTGACCCAAGCCCGTGACCTGAACATGAAAAACCCCGCTTTATATTACGACCGCGCGCAGGCATATATTGGGCAGGGCAGGGATTACTACTCCGACGCGCTCGATGACTTGCAGGAAATGGTGGCGTTGGACAAAAATCGCGGTTCTGCCGCGTATGCGTTGATTCGTTCCAATGCCAGCCTCTCGGTGTACTGGGAGGAGAACAAAGATAAAAAGAAATATGAAGAACTGGCAAAAGCCATCATCATTCCAATGGTCGAGATCCCCGCTGGCGAATTCACGATGGGTTCAACGCCTGAACAGGTTGACCAGGCGCTTACGGCTTGTTTGAATGCAGGGTTAAGTTGCGATCAAACTACTTTTGCAGATGAGACACCCCAACATCAAGTGACATTGGATGCCTACTATATTGACCAATACGAGGTGACCAATGCCCGTTACGCTGAGTGTGTGGCGGCTGGTGTGTGTAATGCGCCCGCTTCAAACGCTTCGTACACTCATGATCCATATTACGGCAATACCGAGTTTAATAATTATCCCTTGATCAACGTCAGTTGGTTTGATGCCAACACCTATTGCGAATGGCGCGGCGCAAGATTACCAACCGAAGCGGAATGGGAAAAAGCTGCCAGTTGGAATGATTTTACGCAGGAAAAATATACATACCCCTGGGGTAATGAGTTCAACGGCTCAAATGTAAATTTCTGCGATACAAACTGCACTTTGGATTGGGCAAACAAAACTTACGACGATGGCTATGAAGATGTTTCGCCTGTGGGTAATTACCCCGATGGGGTCAGCCCGTATGGCGTTTACGACATGGCAGGCAATGTTTGGGAATGGACAGCAGATTGGTACGATGTTTATCCTGGCGGCGACAAAAACGCTTCCGCTGATTTCGGTCAAACATATAGAGTGTTGCGGGGCGGCGCGTGGGACCTCAACGATTACGTCGTGCGCTCTGCC
>Ga0172367_10003742_pt1 | contig 19415 bp, 15 predicted proteins | sample Lak10m_FD_114542 | JGI IMG/M metagenome (GOLD analysis project Ga0172367, IMG submission 114542) | Freshwater microbial communities from Kabuno Bay, South-Kivu, Congo - kab_022012_10m | ecosystem: Environmental > Aquatic > Freshwater > Lake | place: Democratic Republic of the Congo: South-Kivu...
AACCCATCGGCTATATACCGCCGGCAGAAGCTGAGGCAAACTACTATCGGCTACTCGCCGAACAGGCCGCTTCAGAGCACCTGACTTAAACCAAACTGCCTCCTCGAAACCCGGGGCGATTCAAGATAACTGCTCAATTGGAGCTCCCGTTAATCTGGGTTTTCTTTTTAGAAGCTAGGTCAGACGGTTACAAGGTTTTAGATTGATTTATTGTGTGGCATAACTTAAAGCAAATGTGCAGATGCCCCATGGGGTGTCTGCATTTTTTTCGCCTGAAACTAAGGGGTAATATTCGTCCGAATTAACGGTCGCTTAGTTAGTATCAAATGTAGATCGCTTCTTCCTTCATCGAAAAAAAGCTATTCCGCGAGGACAAAGTAGCCGTCTGAATCCTTTAAAAATTCTGCACTGTTATTCAGCACTTTTGAGATTGCAGATTTTATGTCTGGTCCACATCTGTTAAAGCCAAACATCCTGCTGGCATGTTGAATCAACTCATCTTCATGCACTCTTATACTCTCCTTCAGAATGACGAGAAGCGCTTCGAGTATTTCTTCAGGAGGTAGATTTTCTGCTGCTAGTATTGTCCTCGCTGTTACATCTGATCTATCCCTGACAGATACTTTGTCTTGTTGATTTGTTTTCCAGAAGCAGGATGAGTTTTTGAGCCCGGAATTCCTCAAGGCCTTCTTTGTTGCCTCCTGAATTCTGCTCCCTGTTCGTTCTAAGCCAAATGCTTTGGCAACACGACGACTAACTTCATCCTCATGAATTGGTCCTTCGATTTCCACAATTTTCCTAACAATCACAGCTAGACTGCTAGTCTGCATTTCATGAGGCATCATGTTGCTGGTAACAGTTTCTGTGAACTCGATGTAAGGGGTCTTATTGGGAGGGGTGACATTTTTGTCTTCAGAAATGGGAGATGAATCCTGATTTTCTTTATCAGGAAAAACAATCTCAACATCATCTTCTGATGGTGGGATGGTCACTTTTTGTGGCCCGTTTTTAAGCAGCGAATGAAGATAGTCTAGAAGCTTCGCTTCTTGTTCGGCCTGCCTGTGGAACCAGTCTGTGCTCCATATCCTATATATTGTCCAGCCACGTGATTCCAGAATGCTTTGACGGAGTCGATCGCGATCTCTTGCAGATCTAGAGCTGTGGTAGGTTGCACCATCGCACTCGATACCACAGATGAATCTGTTTTCGTTTCTGGGATCGACTACCCCGATATCTATAAAGAACCCAGCCATACCAACTTGTGGCTGTATGTTATAGCCATGTCGCTTTAGAAAGCGGGCGACTGATTCTTCGAAGTCACTATCAAAGTCACGACCAGTATTCTCTGGCGTATCAAAATACCCTTTCTCGGCATACTGTAAGAATTCTTTGAATGCAGAAACACCGAGGTTGCCAGGTGTTGGTTTTACATCCTCCGAAGTGATAGAAGAAAAGACTGTGCAGCAAATCTTGGCTCTGGAGATTAGGACATTTAGCCGCCGCTCCCCACCTTCTTGACCAAGGGGCCCAAAAGTTTGAGTTAGCCGGCCGCTCTGGTCACGACCGTAGCCAACTGATATGAAGATTACATCTCGTTCATCCCCCTGAATTGATTCAAGGTTTTTGATGAAGAATGGCTCTGGTCGATCATGAGAAAAAAATGATTCGAGCTCAGGGTGACGTCGCCGATAGTTATCAACCAGGTCTCGGATTGCATCACGTTGACGTACAGAGAACGCAGCAATGCCAAGACTCAAGTCTGGATTTTCTTTTGCGAATGCCATTACCGCTTTTGCAATCATCTCTGCTTCCACCACGTTTCTGCCACCGTTAGAGCCACCTCTTTCATAGCTATTCGATGGAGACTTAATCATGGATACGCCCATGCCTTCCGCAAAGCTTTCACGGAGCGTTGATGGGGGCAGTAAAAGCTTACTCTCGTAAAAATTTCTATTTGAAACAGCGATTAGCCCTGGGTGCTGGCTGCGGTAATGCCAACGTAACATGCATTGGTTCGGTAAAACTATGTTGCAAAGAGACAGCACACTTTCCAAATTTGAGAGAGCGAAATTGTCATCGTCCTCCATCAGAGGTAAGGAATCATCCGTCAATCGATTAAAGAAGTTTGTTGGAGGTAATTGCTTGTCGTCTCCGACCACAACGATTTGTTTGGCTCTGGCTATGGCGCCAAGTGCATCCTCTGGACGAACCTGGCTAGCTTCATCGATAAGAATAAGATCAAACATGAGGGACCCAGGAGCAACATATTGAGCTAAGGACATTGGGCTCATGAGGAACACCGGTTTGAGCTCTTGGATAGCACGCCCAGACTTTGCAAGAAGTTTTCTTACTGGAAGATGATTACGCTTCTTATTGAGCTCTTGGCGAATGATGCCCATATCACCTGCAAAGCCACTTGGCCTTTTTGTGACATAGGCACTGAGAACCTCTTTTGAAGAGATTGATAGTCGTTCTTTATCTAGACTCCTAAACTGCTGTAAATATTGATTCAAAGTCTGACCATCTAGACTTGTGAGTTCAGGAAACGTCTCGACCATAGCATCCCAGATATCCTCTAGAACTGAAATTCGAATAGAGGAAACGAGATCAGCAGGCTGAATCTCTCCTTGATAAATGGCCTTATAGAAGTCATCACCAAGTAATGGATGTAATGCGTTTAGAAGGTCTCGAACGGGTGGCCATTCATTAAATCTCAGGATTGCTCCATGCCATGTTTTAAGGAGCTCCTGGTCATCAAGAAGGTTGGAACCATCTAGATGAGAGGGGTCCACTGAAACAAGATTGCATAAAGCCTGAATGAGGTGCTGACGATTTGATAGCTGCTCAGGTAGTTTGTCTGCAATGACCGATACATCATCTTTGCCGATCATTCGCCCAAGAATTTCGAATTGATCGTCTGTTAGTGACAGTGCCTCTTGGTGCCATTTGGCAATGGATTCAAGTAAGGCGGCATCCGAGAGTTCAGTTTGCCAGATCGAGCCAAGCGCAGATACTAGACTCCTATCGAACGCATCAATTTGTGATTTGAACTCAATAGCCTCGCAGGCTGTGTCAATGAGTTTTAGCCGAGATTCAAAATCTTTCGGTAATGAAGCTAGGCTCAAGCCTCTCAGTTCCGCCAATGAGTCCCGATATTGCTTTTTGAATATTGAGAATATGGATCCACCTGATCCGGCAAACCTGATTCTCAGCGAAGAAAAGTCTCGTTGCAGCCAACCTTTAATAAATTGGGTATGTAGCTCAGGAGATATTTCTTGATAGGTTTTGATTAGTTTGGTGACCGACCGTAGATTTGTGACTGAACCTCGAATCTCTTTAGAGCAGATCAAATCTAAAGGAACTTTAGGTGCGGCTAGAAGCTTCTGATGAATCCGTATTAATTCATTCAGTTGCTCTATTCCCGACTTTTCGGAATATTTATCACGAGCATTCAAGCTCAGTCCGACTTGGATTAACGAATCAATCAGGGGCTTTGTTTGTGAAAGGCAGTCATTCAAAACCCCCTCTAGCCTTTTTTGATCGAGGGGATTTAGAGCGATCTTTAATGAGTATCGCCAAGGATGTCGAGCTGGCACTCCCGACACGTTGAGTCGCTCGACCAAGCCTTGGAGATTGGATTCGAAATCATTAAGTTTTTCTTTGGTATAGGTTTCAGCATTGGGTATTGAATACTTTGATGGTTCAACTCCATCCCGTTCGAGTTTGCTGATAGCACCCAGTACTTCAAAAGGCGTGAAGCCCCACTTGTCTGTGGGAGTGTTGAGCCTTTTCGCATGGCCGTTAAGCACGGTCTGTGTCTGTGCGAGTAAGTCGATCCTATCTTTTGGATTTATCGGCTGGTATGCAAGATCAATAGATTCTTTCAACTGGGCCAGGACCGAAGACTTACTCGCCTTGCGGCTATGTAGCTCAAAGCATAGGGGTGCCAACTTGGACTTTTGAAGCCGTTGATGGACTACATCTAATGCAGCCATCTTTTCAGCAATAAATAGAACTTTTTTGCCCTGGCTGACGGCTGAAACAATGATGTTTGTGATCGTCTGAGACTTGCCTGTACCAGGAGGTCCTTGGATAACCAAATTCTTCCCGGCTAGCGAGGTTTGAATAGCCTCAGTTTGCGAGCTGTCAGCATCGAGAACATAAACGAGATCATGTGGAGAATAATGATCATCTATCATTTCCCCATCTGGGATAAGTGGTGGATCTCGTTCTATTGATTCGGAGTCAGCAGACGTACCTAGTAATTTTTGAAGAACAGGGTGATCAAGCAATCCTTGACCAGTCGGCCAATTAGCTGGATCTAGATCTTTCCAGAGTAGGAATTTGCTGAATGAGAAGAAGCCAAGAACGATATCATTTTCGAGAACTTCCCATCTTTTTGCTTTTGAGATTGATTGACGAACAGCCAGAAAGTATTCAGAGGGCTTCCAAAGGTCCTCCTCAGGAAGTTCAGGAAGATCGATGGCATGCTGCTCCTTGAGCCAGAGCTTCAAGGATACGTTTGTCATCATGTCTTCATCACGAAGCTTAAGCTTGTAACGTTCTTTTGCTCCCTCGCGAACTAGCTCTACAGGAAGTAATACAAGAGGTGCGAATCTTTCGATATCCGAATTTGCATCCTCATACCACTTTAGAAAGCCGAGTGCGAGAAATAGTATATTAACGCCTTGTTCTTCCTCATAATCTGAGGACTCATAGAATAGGGCTCGAAGTTTTTTCTCTAGGCCATTTTTTGTGAGCTTTGTCTGAAGCGCTGTGTCTGTTTGCCTCTCAGCATCATCATGAAGTGCTAATTCTTGATCATCTGTGTCATCAAGAAGACTTTCGTTGTCTTCCTCAGGATCCGAATTCGATGAATCCGGGATATTTTGAAAAGTCATCCCAAGTTTTTTGGCAACCAGGCAATCGAAGACTTGATCGCTTAGTTCTCCCCAAATTCTCAGATTTGAGGTTCTGGATGACTGCAGACCAGTATTGATTAACTTGTTTCGCAGATTGCGGTCTACCAAGCGATCGCGAGCCTCTGCCAGGTATTTCTGCATTCGATTTAGTAATGCCTGATTTATTGATGGTGGTTGAATGCCCTTATCACAACTATTAGCTATATTGTTATTCGTTAGATCGCTCTTTTGCAGTTCATCCATCAAACGTTCCGTCCAGATTAGTTTTTTGTTAGTTAAACGTAAGTTTCTGACCCAGAGGGCATTCAGCAGTAAGCAAGCAATGAGGAACTGGGGACAAGATTTTTTGAGGCATTGTCCACCATCTATTATCGGGATACATTAGCACCGAAAACACAAAGATACATCAGCGAGATCAGTGTGTCGCGCTTATACCATCCCGATTCCAAGAAGAAAACCGATGGCAAGAAAACGTCGAAACGATAACTTAATTGCTATCTTGCTAATTGGTGGATGGCAACCTCCCGCAATTTTTTCTGTGGGTTTGTTCATTCTCGCCGGGGGCGTGCATTCAGCTAATCCAGTGTTGGCTATGGTCTTGAACAGCCTGCGCCCAGCGATGATTGCAGTTGCTTTAGCTTTGGCGATATTAGCCGGGGTAAAGTATTTACTCAGCAAAAGAAGTGCTAAGCAGGCTATTGACGTTAACTTTGCTTCAGCCCCTCTGCACACTGATAAGACGCCTGTTCAAGCAAAGGTAGATGCTACGTGGAGTATTGAGCTTCTGCATGAGCTTGAATGGAAGCGCTTTGAGGAGTTGGCAACTGCCTTTTACAACGAAAAAGGCATTAAAGCTGAGGCGACTAGTCTCGGAGCTGATGGGGGAATTGATATCAAGCTTTACCAGGATGATTCGGACAAAGCCACCGCAATCGTCCAGTGCAAAGCATGGAATAACCTGGTTGGAGTGAAACAGATTCGTGAATTTCTTGGGGTTATGGTCCATGAAAAGATCGCTAAAGGCTTTTACATGACTTCAAATGGTTTCACCGAAGAGGCCAAAGCTTTTGCAAAAGCCAATCAGATTACTCTCGTCAGTGGTGAGATGCTGCTGATGATGATTTTGAGATTGCCGGAAACTCAACAGAAAAGCTTGCTGGCGGTGGCCACCAAAGGGGACTACAAAACACCCACATGCGCAAGTTGTGGTACAAAAATGGTAGCCAGAACGGGCAAGCGAGGAAAATTCTGGGGATGCAATAACTACCCCAAGTGCAAGCAAATGCTGCACATGAGAGCTACATGATCGACAAGCAGGCTTTTTGGTCCTGGGCTTATTCCGACTTCCTGTCCAATGCCCACCGCGGGGTGCTTGCAGAATTCATCGTCGGCCAGGCTCTGGGCTGCCTTGGGGCCGGCCGATCGGAATGGGATGCATGGGATTTGACCCTGCCAGATGGACGCAAGATTGAGGTCAAATCTTCTGCATACCTTCAAAGCTGGGCGCAAAAGCGACATAGCAAAATCCGTTTTGATATCGCGCCCAAAAGAGCATTGGAGGCCGATAATCAATACGGCGATTTAAAACGACATGCTGATATCTATGTTTTCTGTGTGTTCACTGAAGTGGATCGCCGTAATGCCAACCCCCTGGATACTGACCAATGGTTCTTCATGGTCATAAGATCGGAACAGGTCAACAAACGATTTAGGAATCAGAAGACGGTAGGGCTTGCGGCATTGGAGGTCGCGGGGTATCGGAGATTGGGCTTCTCTGAGCTGCTCGGGTCGATTGTTTGATCTGCACTGCAGATTAAAGCTGTCACATATAGATGAAGGATTTTTAAGGAAAGTCATGAATTTTTTAAGAGAAATTCTTGAACATTTTAAAGGTTCTAGTCCTGCTCAAGATCGCGAACGATCATTGACTAAAAGTCATGATAGAGGTCTGAAGCTTGAGCCAGACTATAGATCACGTATCCTACTTACCCATTCAGAAGGGGTATTCAGTTTTGCACTGCAGAGACTAGAGATTGATTATCCACCTACTCAGTTAGCCAATGAACTTAATTATGCCTTTGAGAATAACACTTTATATCCTGATTATCTTTATGCATTAGATGGACTGGCGGCAAGGATAACTAAGGTTCCATACCAGATTTCAGTGTTGAGAAACCTATTTAGACTGATTACATGCCCATTGGATGAGTCTGAAATTTGTAAAGGTTTTGAATTTGAATCCAATGAGCAAAGGACAAGTGCAGTTCTTGAGAAAATTAAGGATTCAGTTTTTCAGTATTTCATTGGAAAGGGAGTTCATGTAGAGAAGTCTCAGATAAGTGAAGATTTTATTACTGGAGAGCTTGGGTGCTTTAATTTCAATATCTCTTTTGAAGTTAAAAAAGATCTTTTTGAAAACGATATCTTTAAAGTCGAAGCAACAACCTACCTTGGTCAATATGGGCTTGGAACTGATAGTGACTATTTGAGCCGTACCTCCTTATTAAATAATTTTATGCGGGATAACCTAATTCGCTTGAACTTAAGTGAGGGTGCTTTGAGTGCAAATATTGTCTGCATTCAGGCGCGAGAAAGCTTGAATTTAGAAGAGCTGGTCAGTTACATAGAAGTTTTATTAACTAACTCAATTCTTTTAACTGATTCCCTAGTTAGAGATTCGACATTTAAGCCATATATATCTGAGGGTCACTGGTTGGAATATCCCTCTGTATTATTCTCAAACGTAAGTAAGTTCAAAAATGTCTGCAAAGAGTCCTCTGAAAAAAGAAGACTTAAGTTCATGCCATTATTAAAAGGTCGGTCAAAAAATAGTTCCGTCGCAAGTGGAGAAAAAAATTCATTAATATGGGGTGATCTTTCTTGTCCGTTTAGAGTTGAAACCTATGGTGTTTCGTTGGCTTTGGAATTAAACACAGACTTTGACACAGCGGCATATAGCGCTTTGCGTCTTAATTCCATAGATCTTTTTGACCCGAAATTATGTTCATCTAGGATCATTTTCGGTACGTGGTATGCAGAGCCACAGAGTGATTTGGATCACTCACATAAAGCAAAATGGAATCTTGCATACGCAACTGAAGCCCCATTCTCAGATAGTGAGTCAGCTGAAATTTTCATCCAACAAATTAAAGTGCTTTTTAAGGGGCTTTCTAAGAGATTTATATCCGATAGAGCCGTCGGATATTTAAAGTTTTTTATTGATCAATTTAGTACTCAATTGAGACCGGGTGATTTTTATGAGGGTCGGCTCAGAATTACTCGAAATCAATCCATAGATCACGATAGCTATTTGGAGGACACCAAGCAGCGAGATGAAAAATGCCAACGATATAAGCCATTAGTCGTTAAGCACCTTCTTTTGGGACAGTTCGATCAGGCTACAAATTTGCTAGAAGAGATGCTTGGCAATGGTTGTGATGTGGATGTGCCTGAGTTGAGAGTGTTTTTGGCTCTGGCTAAAGGTGAACCCGATCAGGCCCTTAATGAATTGAATGCTATTAATGTCTCCAACTACCCAATTGCAATATTTTATTTTGGCGTAGCTCACTTATTGAAGGGTGATCAAAGGGAAGCTAATTACCACTTCGCAAGGCTAATTGACTTAATTTAAAAGTTTGGGTCTCTAGCAGCCTTACTTACTGACTTGAGCTTGTTTCTTTTATTTTGCTGTTAATGCTTGATTATGAAATTCATCGCCGTTTCCAAGACGTGGATGTTATTCAGGTTCTGGTACGAGAGCTCTCGATGCAATTTTTGGTCGTCCCTGAAAGAGACGACCAAACAGCCATTTGCATGACCCAGTACAACATCCTTCCACGGACGATAGCCTTCCAAATCAGATAGCAACAGTCGCTTAATAACAATTTTCACCCCGTTTTTGTCTAGCGTTACGCCATCCCAGCTGTACTGTTTTCCAGCCTCAAGACCCTCTATGAGCTGGGTGACCAAGCGAACTCCAACGGCTTTCCAGAGTTTGTCTATGAATGTGTTGTAGACCATCATGTCACGGGTTTCTACAATTGACATGCCGTTCTGATTTCCAAAGGCGATCAGGTAAGTTGTGCCAGTAGGTATTCCATTAGTGTAATGGTTAGTGGCACCCCAGCGGATCCTGTTGACGTTTTCCAAAGGATATACGATGTCCTTCCACTGAACTCCTTTGGGGGATATCGCAAGGGTATCCTTGAATACGAGTCCTAACTCTGCCTTGTAGGTTATATCCTTTTCCCAAGCTTTCTGATCGTCCTTTTCTTTTAGTCTTTTCTGATAGATTTCCTCAAGAGCTTCTGAGTCTTCCTCAAGCTTGTCCGCGACATCAGGAAGCTCAGCAAAAATTTCTTTAGAAAGGTCAGTCAGGTCATCTGCGACTTCCAGCATGCCGTGATTGTTGAAGAGATCAATCGCCAGATTGCGAATGCTCCAGGCAAGCTTGTGACTAAGATCATGATCGAGGCCACGACTCTTGTGGCTGACTTGAATCGGTTGGGCCAGTCTGTCCCAGCTACGTACGCTAGACATCAGTTTGTTGATGGATGGCTTGATTGCCGAGAGGCCTTTGCCGGCATCTTCCTGGATGGATTCAATGAGATGGAGAATGCTCTCGGCACCTTTTTGTAATGTGGACCTGGCTTCGGATTCATATCCATCCACCAATTCATCAATTAGAAGAGGGCACGAAGTCTCACCGTCTTTTGAGGATACAGATACCGCGTAAGTCACTGTGTCCACAAGATCATTGGGCGGCAGGGCATTCAAGGCAGATTTAACGGCATCCCGATATTCACGGATTAGCTCATTAAGAATGTTTTCAGTATCGGTCGAGGACTGTACCTGAGGGAAGCCTGCAGCGATCCGGTCATGGTTGATATCATCAATGACTTCATCCGCGTTAATTGAAGCGGCCGTGTAGGCTAGGTCAATTATCCATTCACCTCTGAGCCTCGGTGGGGTCTCAGGCGGCAGGAGTGGAATGGCCGATGCGAGCAGGTTAGCCTTGGTCAGTGCAGGCAAGTCAGGAATCTGTAGCAAGGATTTCTGACCAGCATGGAGATTTCGCCATAGGTCTTGAATAGTCTGTCCAGAGCAGCCAGGCATGTAGCGCATTTCTGCTGCCAGGCGATTCCGTGGATTTACAAGATCAGTCCGTGCCTTTGTGCATTGTGATGGGTCAATTTCCAAAGAGCGCTCATCAGCCAATTCCACAATCCTGCTAATGTCATCCTCGGGTGTCGCCCCAAGCAGATAGAAAGGATTGCTGGTAATCAGTGTCGATTGGGATGTCCATTCATATTGCAGGGACATTTCATTACTCACATCGCCGAGGATTCTGAGGTCGTACGCCAGATTGTTTGAGATCAGGCAGCGTGCTGCTTCAACCATAGTGGCGTATAAGTCAGGATAGTCTTCACAGAATTCCAGCAGTGCCGCATCGGAATAGCCTTGTCTTTGTGGATTCGGGCTATATGTTTCGATCAAACAGACTCTTGTGATGCTCTCCGCTATCTCTTCAAAGTTATCCTTGAAGGCAATGTATTCCTCTTCGGCATCAAGTCCTTTAAGTGCGCCACGGGTTTCATGGATGTGCTTAATGACGAATTTGATAAAGGTGCTTAATTCAGGCCATTCATCATCCAAAGTGGCAACCGCTTGATCGCAACTTTTCTGGGAATTGGGTTTTGGTGTTTCTGCTGGCTTGCTAGGTTCTCCAGCAGCTGGTATGTCAATAACAAGAGCCTTTTTTGCCATGGAGCGAAGGGGCTCTTCGAGATATTCAGGGTCTACTTTTTTCGGATCTGGGGTCGCGCCCAAGCCCCCATTTTTTCGAAGAGCCTCACAGCGGTCGAGGACTTCTTTGCGATTTCTTAACCAAACAACCAATTGGTTTTGGAGGTCGTTCTCTGATGACGCCTCAAATTTGGTCCCATCCGGGTTAAACTTAATGGGCACAAGTATTTGATCGTCGATTTCCTTCCAGTCGAAATGGATATACTTTTCTGGCTCAACAAATTCTTTTGAAATCTGGAGGGTGCCTCCACAACCTGGATGTGTAAAACTAATCGGACCTGGTTTGTTAAAGTCAATGTTTACTCGATCATGCGATCCACAAACCATACACTTACCGGAGTCGCGGCTTCTGGCCCATTCCATCCAAGCTGAACTATTATCGATATATCGACCATACAAAAACATAAGCATCTGAGAGTAAGAGCTCTCATCATCATTTGTTCCATGACTAATAATGTAGTCACAGTATTTTTCAACATGCCTTTTGATTTGTTCATCTGACGGAATTAATTCGAAGTCAGTTGTTCTTTTGCAGCTTAGACACCATGCCTTTTCCTCTAGCAGAGGAATTGTTTTGTTATTGGGGAGACAGTAGATCTTAAAGTGAATCTCCTTCTTTGGCCCAGGATTGCAGATAAGTGGCTCCCCCCAAGGGTAGTCGACGAACCCACATTTGCCACATGAGATCTTTACGCCTGGACCTTCTAACACTTGATTACTCATACAGGGGTTTAAAACTGAGACTCCGAAATCGATTGTGTCTGCATATTTCCGTTAGCAATCTTGTAAAGCGTCATAGTCATGTTGCTGTATTGGATGCCGCCTTCAACAGGAGTCTCTTCGAGCTCAAAAGCCTCGGATTTTGATAACCCACCATATGAGAGATCGCGGTACCTTACATCGTACATTCCTGCTCGAATTTTCTTCATGGTGAAACTGCTACCAGCCTTGATGAATGCGTTTCTGACTTCCTGGCCACCGTCGCCAGATATATAGAAAAGCTTCACATGAACATCTGAAGAGTTTTGCGAGTTGTCGATCGTTAGATTAGATAGGCCATCTGTGTGGCGCTTCGGGAATCCTTTTAGATACCCAGTTGATTGTGGCCAAGGGTTTCCGTCTGGATCGAACAGCTTCCAGTCCGGCGTGGATGCAGCTGCAGGAGCGCCTATGTCTTCTGTGGTTGCATCTGCTGCAGGTGCTGCAGCATCATATGCCAAGGGTGGGTCTGCAGCAGGTGCAACAGCTTCTGCTGCGGGTGAGCTCTCTGAGTTGTAGTGGGTTTTCTGGTCTTGATCCGATTGCTTGAGGTTGTAGGTCACCACTAGGGCAATTATTACGAAAGCCCATAAAACAAAGAATTTTGCTGAAGATGAATCTTTCTTTGGGTCCTCGGATTTTTTTTGTTGTGGTTTTTGAGGCGAAGGATTTTTTCGGTCTTGCTCTGGCTTCTGCGAAAGCAAGGCAGGGCTTTTTGCCTTCACTACCTGAAAAATCTGTTTTGCCTGTTCCAGTGTTATCGCACTAGGGTGTGACTTCAGCAGCATTTGGACTACATCATTTTCTTCGGATGCTGAGTCTCTGGCCTTGGATACTGAATTAGTCACTATCTTGACCCAGGTCGCATGAGCCACTTTCTCAGCCTGTTCTACGGGGAGTGCGCCGTCAGTGAGCAAAATGACGTCATTCGTCAGCTCCTTGAGCGCTTTAGGGTTGCCACTTATCTTAATAAGAAGGATCTTTAATTCGGCCAGCTGAGCATCTGTCGGTTTTGTTTGATTCGTCTTGCTTTCTGGAGCAACAGGATCGGCAGCCTTGACGTGAGTCTTTGCAGGCCTTTCTGTTTTGGGTGTTTGATCAGGTACAGGCAAATCCAGCAAGTCATCTAACCCGGAAAAGCCTGTTTTCTTGTTGTCGGGTTCCGCCATGATCCTGTCCTAGATAAAACCGATCTTCCTGCTGCCGCCATCGTCATCACGTGCCGGAGAGGATTCCAAAGCTTTGTCCAGACACGTTTGGTCGATCTTACTCTTAGCTGCTTTGGCCGCCAGCCTTGCGCCTTCCCGGATGACAAAAGTGACATCTGAAAGTGGGCGTCCGGCGAGTCGCTTTGCAAGACTCACAGGATTTACATCCTGTTCACATGGCAGCGTTTCCAGGAGCTTATTCAAGAGAGCAAGAATTTCGGTCTCAGACGCCATGTCGACCTTGATGACATGATCAAAGCGCCCACGACGCAGAATCGCTGGGTCGATCATGTCAATCTGATTGGTCATCGCAACGATCAGTACACGTTTTTTGATCGCCTCCGGAATGCGCCTCAGAAATTCAGCGACCTCTTCGACCTTGTGCTGCCCAGATCCGACGCTCGCCTGTCTGTCGGTGAGGAAAGCCTCCATCTCATCAATCACAAGCACTGACGGAGCGTTTTTGATTGCTTGATCAAAAACCTCGGCAATCTTTTTGCTGGTCTCATGAATAAAGGGACTGGCGACGCTTGATGCCTCAACCTGATAGCTGGGCCATCCCAGGTAGTCGACCAGTTTTTCGACGGCAAAGGTTTTGCCGCATCCAGGCGGCCCGTGAAGAATGACTGCGGATGGGAATTCAATCCCGAGGGGTTTATATCGGTCTTGATTTTCAATGATGTCCACGACATGGTCATTGAAAAACCGCTCCAACTCAGGCCGGCCGGGTAACGTGAAGGGGCCCTTAACGGAATCCTGTTCATCGACTTCCGTATCCGGTTCCTGAGAGTCGTTTTGACCTTCCTTGGCTTCTTTTGGCATCACCTCAGAGACGCTGAAGCCTCCGGCCTCGATCACCTCTTTGAGGTGCTGCTTGCCAAGCCAGGATGTAAGGGCGTGAATTCGGCGGAAAGACTTCACCGAGACCTGCACGCCTCCGGTTAGCCAGGTGCCGAATACGACATCATCCGGGACTTGGGGCGACAAAGTATATGTTGGGAGAATCCTGGAGAGCTTCTCAATAAAGATGGCATCGTGCAGCGATGACTCTTGATCAATCGTCCGAGTGGCCCGCAGCGCGGCCGCGAAGGAGAGGGCTTCGTTCTTGTTGCTTGGTCCTTCAGGAGCAGATTCGAGGGGTTCTAGGATAAAGTCCGCCCCACTAGAAATCTCTACAAGATCTTCGCCATCAAACTGGAATGAGGATGATTGAGCATCCTCAATCAGGCCGGCTTCCCTCCATTTATTGAAGAGCCCGGCCTTGATGACTAGAAGGCGCCCGCCACCTATTGATTCGTAGATTTGCCAATCCTGGCCTTCAAAAATGGCGCGTCTGGTTTTCTCACCATCGGGAGCCGTGAAGCCAACAGGCAGCCATGCGTTAATCGCCATTTCAACCCTTGGTGATATTAACGATTGAAAGCATATCGTCATCAGAGCCAACCCCGACTCGGATGCCGTCCATCTGTGCAACTACGGCTCTTAGCTTATCCATATCGTCAGCCTTGATAGCCTGAGTTCCGATCTTAACGAGCTCTTCATGTTGTGCCTTATCGGGGAACAGGAAGACATCCTTCGATAGCCATTTAAAGCGCTCAAGAACAAAGTCGTCTCGGCGCCATATGACTGAGAAATTAATGCCACGCATCTCGTCGACATAATTCTCGAAATCATTTCCGCTGCTATTGAGCGCGCGTTCAGCAGTACGGGCCAGATTGTCAAATTTGCTGACCTCCGTTGAGCGCGCGAAAGAGCGGGCGTACTTATCAAAGAAGCTGACAACCTTATCGAGATCGAGCTGACGGATGATCTTGCGGTTGTCCATTCTGACCTTCGCCAGGAGCCGCTTGGCTTCAAGAACGTTCTCCATCGCCTGCTTAGCCGTCTCAGGGTCCGACTCCTCTGGATGAATTGAAGAAGCCTGATCGAGCTTCTTCATCGCATCATCTAGACGGTCGTCGTCGACCTTTTCTGCTACGGAATTCAGCCGTGTACGCATCATCTCCGCATCGCTGAGAACCTGATTGGCTGCATCGGCATAATTGATGCCACCCTCCTGACGGGAGTAGAAGTTACCACTGCGGAAAGATCCACTCACGCTGGGAACAGAAACTTCCAGCACGATCTGGCCGGAGTCGAGAATTTCGTATTCGCAGACCAGCTCAGCCCCTTGGCTGATGATGCCCTCATCGAAATCTGCCCCCTTAATCAGCAGCTCACCGATGAACCGGTTGTCGGAGGGAATATCCTGAATTTCACCTTCCCAAAGCTTGAAGCGGAGTGGGTCGGTTGTGGCTCCCGCACGCAAGGAAATACCAGCTTTGAAGGACTCAGAGCCTTTTTTCGGAAGAGGCTCCCCTTCTTTAATGAGGTAGAAAAGCTGAGGACGGCCCTTGTCCATAATCTCGATACCGATTGACGACGAGGATGGAATCCCCTCCACGGAAGCGGCAGTCCTGGTGATGACAATCAGGTTGTTTTCAAGGGTGCGCGGACCCGATCCGTCACGTATAAAGACCTTGAAGGTATTGTCACCCTGTTTACTGAGGTTGACCTCGACCGCAGCGCCATCTTTCAGGGCAACCCAACCGGAGGACCAACCGGTATCCAGGCTGTCGATCTGAAACTCGGTCTCTTTGGCTTCTGAACCACCTACTTTCGCGACAATCTTTGCCTTAGGGGCAGGGGTGCGTGCGATGTAATTGAAAGCAACATTCAGTTTTTCATCTGCTTTGATCGCGCCCCTGGTGTTCTTTCTGACGCGATCATCAGAATTCCAGTCGATTGATTCAGCGAAAACGGCTGCGCCTTCAGCGACTGCCGTCATGGGATTTACTTCTGTGGAGCCTTCGATGCCTAGCTCGAAAGCGACACGATCTCGAAGGGGTTTGTAATGTGTCGGGCCTCCGACAAAGACAATACGCTCGACATCATTCGGCCCCATGCCTGCTTTTTCGAGCGTTTCGCGAGCGGCTTTTATGGAATCGATTACCTTGTCTTCAATGAGCTCGTCGAGAGTTCCACGCTTAAAAGTGATATCCAGATAGATTTCTTCGCCTGCCGCATCTCGAATGCCAAGCTCGGATTCAGAAAGCGTGATGATCGCTTCATCCTTTGCCGATAGCTCAATCTTTGCCTTTTCTGCGGCCCACAAGCCAAGTCGGTTAAGGCTCTTGTATTTAGGGTCTATCGAGTAGTCTTCCGGGAGGTTGAAGTTTTCAAGTAGCCACGGTTTAACTACGTTGTCCAAAATGGCTCTGTCGAAATCGGTGCCGCCACACATGCTGATACCACCATGAGCGAGCAGGCTGACACGCCCGGCAATACTTTGGGCGATTGCAATATCTAGGGTGCCACCCCCCAGATCATAAACCAGGAAGGTGCCGTCGCTTTTTCGCGATTGCATCACGCTCATTACCGCTGCAACGGGTTCCTGCATCAACGCAACCTTACCGATGCCAGCCTTTTCCGCCGCCGTCATTGTTGAGTCACGTTGCATCTGATTGAATGCGGCCGGGATAGTGATCACAGTCCCGATTTCTGAATCCTGGCGAATCTCTTCCGGAAGGTATCCAAAAAGCAGGCGAAGGATCTCAGCAGAACATTCTTCCGGAGTCAGTACAAGATCGACCGCAGGCAGCTTGATCGGGGTGCTGGTACCCATCATCCGCTTGAATTTGATTGCGGCGTTGTCCGGATTTTTCGCGGCATTGTCATAAGCGCGTTTACCCAGATACTTGTTATTCCTTCTATCGATAAAAATCGCGGAAGGTGTCACGTCGTTCTGGTCCGGGCTTTTGTAGATTCTGATGTTCTCGCCATCAAAGGAGCAGATGGCGCTGTTTGTCGTTCCAAGGTCAATTCCGATGTAGTGCTTCACTGCTCTACCTTTCTCAACATGACAGTGCCTGATTTCACCAGGCCGTTAGCGCCCATGATGATCGGTTCAACCATCTGGTCTACAAGCAGGACGTCGTCTGGGCCGAAATCACCAAGGTTCAATGCGGTCGCTGCTACACCTGGGTCATAGGGTTCACCTTCAAGATTGACCAGGCTGAACCCTGCAGATGACAGGCTTTCGGCCAGCCGTTTTTGATAGTAGCGATACTGATTGACGTATCTTGAACTTTCGCCGGCGTCGAGCTTAGTGAGAAGACGAGCGAAAAGGCGGCTAAAACGCCAGCTTTCGACAGTGATGTCGATGAGGGCTTTTTCCAAAGTTTCGGAGGGAGAAGTAATCTCAGACACAGTCAAACTTTTTTCTTTACGCTTAGAAAGATTATGCGCATGAAAGCTTAGTTAGATCAATGCTGAGGCCCCCTGTTGTTATCCCTGAAGATAACGAGCACTGGTGGTTCAATGGCTCAGAGTCTTGATGAGTGCAATCGCACGACAATACTTTGCAATTCGAATGCGATCTTTATCAGTAGGTTGCTCTATCCTGGTAATGTCCGCGTTATCCTCGAGATCAGCTAACTTAACATTTCTTCCGATGCGATTTGAGGCTGCGCGGCGGATAAATGCCATGTATACAGCTTCATCGCTCTTATTAGCCTCTTCCTCCACTGTTAGGGTGACAGACTTCAACCCTTCGATAATTGCTCGCTGAAACCCATTTCTCGAAGGTCATCAAAGCTAATATCGGTATCCTCAACTACGTCATGCAAGACAGCCACGATCTTTTCATCAATCGTCTTCATTTTCATCATGACCCGAAGAGGGTGGAGAATGTATGGCGCGCCAGCCTTATCGGTAACCCCTGCGTGTGAATTGGCAGCTAATGCGATTGCTTTCTCAAGTGTGCTCATGGCTGTTGAATGTCTTTTAGTTTTAAATTGAAAGTCTTTTGCCTACCTATTTGCCCTGCGCCACTCCCATGGCGGTGTCGGGTCCTGATCCACCCACAGCCCCAGCTTCGAGTTCTTGGCCGACTCCTCAAGTGGGTACAAGTGGCCGAACCCTTCGGCATATTTGCGGTAAACCCAGGCCATGCCTTTCTTAACCTGGGATTCGTTGGCATTAATACCTGAACAAGTAATAACACCGACCGTCCTGCCATATCGGTCGGTGTCTACTACCTCAACTAAAGCTTGTTTTCCAAAACAGATGTCAGATAGGTTCTGCTTGCTCTTCTGCCCGTAAGGCATCGCTTTCTCAGGAGCATCTATCGCAGCAAGCCGGATTTTGATTTCGGTCTTTTCAGCAGTCAGTAGTGTTAGGGTGTCTCCGTCTGCAACCGAGACCACCTGGCCGATCAAGGTGTCGGCTAAAGCAAAAGTTGGCAGCAGTAAGAGGATGGCGGACAAAGAGCGCATGACTTATGTTGCCAGAAGATCCTTTGATTTTGCAGGTAGGTCGACGCTTTCCTTCATTTCCTTCCCGGCTTTGAAGAAGGGTGCTGGAGTAGGCGGAACCTCGACCTTCTCACCGGTTTTCGGATTGCGGCCAATTCTGGCTGGCCTCACCCTGACACCAAAGCTTCCGAACCCTCGAATTTCGACCCGACCGCTTTCAGCAAGCCGGTCACCAATTGAATCAAGGATGGCATCGACAGTGAGCTTGCAATCATTCTGGGTAAGTGCAGGGAAGCGGGTAGCTAGGTGGCTTATAAGTTCTGATTTGGTCATTAGGATATTCTGCCACATCTTTATGGGCTGTTTTTCACGCTTGATTTTGCTAATCAGGCTTATGGAATCGTATAGGTTTTAATAGATAACTAATCTCGATCAGTTATTTATTAAAACAATGTTTATATAGATAAATAATCAGCATCAAGTGATTCCACCCGCAGTCCGAGTGGGATCAAGTCATGCCGATCAACACCACCTAGATCAATCAGTTCTTCTTCGAACAGTGCATCAGGCACCGCAAACTCATAGGGCAACTGGAAAATGTCTTCCAAGAGAGACCATTTCGCCAGTTCAATCAGAATTGACGCATCACTGACCAGGACCTGCACTATGCGCTACTCAGCTGGACCAGACATTTCTAGCTGAATCTCACTGGTCTTCTTTCCTAGTAGTTCAGCAGCTTTTGGAAGGGAAATAATATCCTCAGCTAAAGCGCGAAGGACCAGTCGCTCAAAGCGCCTTGGGGTTTCATTTCCCTCAAGAGGAGAGGGCTCTTCTTTGCGCCAGCTTCTTCCGATCCCCCTAAAAATTCTTTGTAATGCGGAATCATTTATTACATCCAGATCATTGAGTCGTACAACAAGTGCTGCAGCACTTACCCCAAACATACGCTTGACCTGAATTAGTTCGGTATAGCCAAATGCTTTTCGATGTTTACCTAATTCAGCAAACAACGCATCTTCTGGCATGAGGAAAGCACTCGCAAAACGATGGCAAGCTTTCTCTTCATCAACGCTGTCTGGAATGTGCAATAGCATATGGCCTAGCTCATGAGCCAAGGTAAAACGTCGACGCTCCACAGTTTTTGAGCCTGAGCCAACAATTACAGGAACATTCTCCTTATCTGGGCGAACAACTTCACAAGTGAGCCCATCCACAGAAAGCGGGAAATCCAGCTTTAGCACCTTGATGCCGTGCTCTTCCAAAAGATCGGTCATGCTAGGAATTGCATCGCCCCCTATCCAGCATGAATCGCCCCGGGTTTCGAGGAGGCAGTTTGGTTTAAGTCAGGTGCTCTGAAGCGGCCTGTTCGGCGAGTAGCCGATAGTAGTTTGCCTCAGCTTCTGCCGGCGGTATATAGCCGATGGGTT
>Ga0172367_10003744_pt1 | contig 19409 bp, 15 predicted proteins | sample Lak10m_FD_114542 | JGI IMG/M metagenome (GOLD analysis project Ga0172367, IMG submission 114542) | Freshwater microbial communities from Kabuno Bay, South-Kivu, Congo - kab_022012_10m | ecosystem: Environmental > Aquatic > Freshwater > Lake | place: Democratic Republic of the Congo: South-Kivu...
GTGGCCAAAAGTAGGCGAATGGGCGATCCGATATTTGAAAATGTTTGGCCCTCAACTTCTTTTAAGCCTGCTTCCAATGACGGTGTAATTTCTAAATAGGCTTTTTCTTTATCAGTCAAAGAAAAAGAAGAAAGTAAGATTAGATTGATTTTTGTTTCGCCATTGCTTTGTGGTGCGCCATCAGCCAAGAGAGTGCGGTTACTAGCGTCTAGCAGCAAACTATCGCCATCAATCTTTAAATTATTTTGTAAAGCAGTTTCTCTTAAATTCACTGTTCCTGGAGTAGTTTTTATTTTAATTCGTAAGTTTTTAAGCTCGTATTGGCTGTTGTTTTTCCAGGAAACCGTAACTGGTATAGTGGCATTTGGTTCAGTGTATGCGGCAGCGTTGTCAAAATTGATCGTGGCAGCAGCGTCTGGGTAGACAATTGAAATGTCTTTTTTAATTAAATCCAATTTTATATTTCGACTGTTTATTAAAATTTGTGGTTGAATTTTTAAGGTGTATAGACCAGCACGATTCGGCATTACAATTTCCCCATTTAGTACTTTACCTTCGCCAGGCTCAAGTGTAATTTTTTCCAACTTATCTTGCCAGGTTATTTTATCAGCCCAAGAATATTCAACGTTAATATTTTCTAGTTTGTAATTTTCAGTATTGGTTAATGCTAGAGCGATCGGAAGACGGGCGGCGGGGAACGCAGATTGTGCGCCAAAGTTTAGTTCGGTTTTAACAATGCTCTCTGGCAAATTTACTAGAAATGATCCGAATTTTTGTTCACGACGATTGTAATTTTCTTGGTTATAGGAAAGCGTAGCGATAAGACGTTCTTCGGTTTTTGGTTCGGTCCACATCCAACCGTGAATTGTTTTTTCTCCTTTACCACCAGGTGGGATGTTGCCGATATTAAAAGTTGATTGTTCGGAAAAATTGTTGGTCGGCGTGAGCGTGCGGTCCACCACAAACCCAACTGGCAAATTAATAGCTAGTATAGTATTAGTTAATGTCACTTTGCTGCGGTTGACGTAGTCTAAAGTCAACTGGACTTTCTCGCCGCTTTTTACTCGTCCGCCACCATATGATAAATTTAGATCAATCCAATCGGTTAGTCCTGGCTTCCAAAAGAAAAAAAATAATCCAGCAATTAGCGTGATTAAACCTGCGCCCAATAATATCAGATCAAATGTAAAAAGTTTTTTGGCATGCACGTATCGTCCGTGATACCGTCGATGATAATGACGATGAAAGAAATTATAAATTGCTTTGAACATAAGATTAATTATAACCATATTATACCCGTTGTGGATAACTTGCGTCAAACAAAAAACCCGACCGAAGTCAGGTTTTAGTTTACGAAGATTATTTTGCGGTATTGTTTCCACTGGTTGCTGGGTTTTGCCCACCTTCCTTTTTAACCGTAACGGACTTGGGGTTGGGGGAGTAAAGCGGGTTTTTGATCTTCCACTTATCCACAAACTGACCGATGCCACGATTGGCTAATTTATTCTTTACCGTCGTATGAATCTGCGACCACTTTACTAAACTCTCAAAATTTATTTTATATCGTCCTGCCACTACAACATAAGTTACTTCACTGGCGGCGATAGCGCGACGCACAGTTTGGGTGTTAACCCCAAAAAGGCGGGCAGCTTCTGAGACTGAAACTCGTATCATTTCCTTCGGTTCCTGCGGGTTGTGTTTAGGAGGAATAGGGGACATGTTTAAAGTTTGTATAGAGTAGTGTATACAAATATAGCACATTTCTGGTTTTTTGTCAAGGGGGCGGTTTTGGGGCTAATATTAAAGTTTGTATACACTAGTGTATACAAACGCAGGATAATTTTAACCCAATTTCGCTTAATTTAGTGTTATTTGCCGCTATGTGTCAAGTTTGTATAGAGTAGTGTATACAAACCTAGAGGTATGTTATAATTTTTTAAAAGAAAATATTTCTCGCAACCGATGTCGGCTCGCTTTGGCTTGCCGCATCTACCACTCGTTCCGCCGCCAAGGCGTAACTCCGTGAGTTTGCTCAAAACAATTTCTTTTTAAAAAATACATTAACACCTAGCTCGGTTTGACCTTTTTTGCCTTTTTTGTTATTATTATGCTTGTATTTAGTCGGGCTTTTGATAGGGCCTTTTTTGGTTAGAACCTGAAAATTTGACTATATACCAACAATATAATAAAGGATGTTTTTAAGGCGCTTAATTTGATTTGAGCGGGTTATGAAGCCGCAGCTTCATCCTTGAGGCCTCGCGGCCGAAATAAGCGAAAACAAATTAAACGCCGTAATAACCAGAAAAGGTATAACTGTAACATTTTATTAATTTTAACGTCTTCTATAATGTCAGGCACTTGGAAAGAAAAAACTCTGCTGTTTCGCCTGCAGACCAAACAGGATCCGGAAGCTTTTGCTGAACTGTACGATCTTTACGTAAAACGCATTTACCGCTTTGTGTATTTTAAAGTTGCCGGGCATGAAGAAGCCGAAGACATTGTCTCTGAAGTGTTTCTCAAATCTTGGAACTATATAATCGGTAATAAAGAAAAAGAGATTAAAAGTTTTAGCGGGCTTCTGTATCGCATCGCCCGCAATTCCATAATCGATTATTATCGAAAACGCGCGGGGAGCCCAGAAAATTTGTCCGAGGACCAAGATCTGGGTGATGGGGGAAAGTGGTACGCCGATCTAAACGACAGAATTGAAAATCAACGCATCATCGAATCGATCCGAAAATTGAAGCAAGAGTATCAGGAGGTTTTGACCTTGCGATATGTCGATGACTTGCAAATCGATGAGATAGCCGAGATCACTGGTAAGGGTAACGTCGCTGTTCGAGTGACCATGCACCGCGCCTTAAAAAAATTAAAAGAGATTACGGAAAAATAGGAGGCCGACGATAGGCATAAACAAAAACTATGTCACGCGAGATAATCGCACAACTTAAAAAATTAAAAACCGGGCGAGTGAACCCGCGCGAAGAGTGGATCCAAAAGAACCGCGCGCTTTTGCTATCCCAAATCAAAAACACTGTTAACGAAGAACACAAACCAGCAATGCTGGAAAATGTCTGGACAGCAATGTCGATTTTCATTCCAAAAAATGTTGTATATAGTGTAGTGCGTCCAGTGGCAGTGTTGTTGGTGGTTTCCCTGGTAGCTACTTCTGGTTGGATCACGACTGTGGACGCGGCTTACAATGCCATGCCAGGCGATTTTCTGTATCCAGCCAAACGTGCTATGGAAAAAACTCAGGTAGCAGCTGCGTCAGTTATCGGCGGCAAACCAGCTGAAGCTAAAAAGCGCACTGAGCTAGCCAAGCGTCGCGCGGCCGAGGCTAAACAAATCGCCAAGAGTTCTGATCCGAAAAAACAAGAAAAAGTTCAGCAAGTAGTAAATGATTTAAAAACTGAAATCCAATTAGTCAATTCCAATTTGGAAGATATTAAAGCTACTCAAAACACCAACACCGGCGCGGCTGATACTGCCAAAGAAGTAAAACAAGAAACCGAACAGATCAAAAATGTTTTGCAAGAAGTAAAGATTGACATGTTGGCCACAGTGGGCACCTCTTCGGCGCAGCAAGTTACCGAAGCAAAAGATTTGGTAAAAGATACTAGTGTTAAAGCGACCGAATTAATGGTGTCCAAACATTTAGAAGGTGATCAATCAGTCACTACCGAGCAAGTAAAAAAAGAATTAACCACTGCTTTGCAAACCGCTGCGGTTGACGCTTCTATCAATCAACAAAACATGGAAACTGCCAAGGATGTGGTGAATGTTGCCAAAACCGAAGTGAAAGAATTGATTGCCACTCAAACCGAAGCAGCCAAATCTACTTCCACCAAAGAGTTGTCCGAAAAAATCACCAATGTGGCCGCAGAAACTCAGGTGGCAGTGACAAAAAACAACGAAGTAAAAGAAGCGACTGATAAGAAAATTGATACCGCTGCTCAGCTTTTGTCAGCGGGCGACATTTCCAAAGCGCTTGATATTGTAAAAGAAGTAAACGTTACCACCAAAGAAGCAGAAAAAATCACTGATAATACTTTGGCCAAAGTGCAAACTGTTTTGCCAGTTGTTAGTGTGGTAAAAGAAACTGCGCCAACACCAAATGTTTTACCAGTTGTTCCAACTGTTTCTACAACTAATATAATCAAAGTAAATGTTACCACTACCCCGGTTGTTAATACGCCAGTGGTACAGGTGATTGTTTCAACCACCCCAGTAAAGAAATAATTTTTCTTTCCCCAGGCGTGATTTGAAAAGTCGCGTGTGGGGAGGGAGAAAAAGTTTGTTTATACGATCTTTGCAAACGGTCGAGGGTCCATACGGACTCGCCAAGATCTTTGTATCCCTTATGGGTTTTATCTGTAAAAATTTTTTAAAGATAAGATCCGGCGGGAAACCCTTTTCATCTTGACAGCTCAGCAATGAACTGCGCAAGATGTCTAGCGGTCTATTTTATTTATTATGACCAACGTATTAAAATTAACAAAGAAAATCTTTACTGTTGGTGTCGTCGCTACCACAATCGTGTGGTCACTAGGCGTTGCAGCTTTGGTTCCAGGCGTTGCTAATGCAGCTACCTGCCCAACCTTATCTGCTGGCGAAATGGTGAAGGTAACTGGTAAACCAGCTATCTACGTCGTCGACAACAACTTAAAGGTTCGTTATTTCGACAATGGTGATGTCTTCAAATCTTGGAGACCAACCTATGGCGGATACACTTCCATCACTATGGATTGCTTGGATTCCCTTGGAATTCCTTCAGCTGCTCCATATGGTGTAACTTATCATCCAGGTTCTTACATCGTGAAAAGAGCTTCCTCTGATCAATTGTATGTAGTTGAACCAAACAACACATTAGCCAAGATCACTTCAGCTTTAGCTACTACCCTTTATGGTACTGGTTACAAGGTGATGACTATTACTGATCAAGATTGGCCTAACTATGCAAATCGTGGTACTGATGTTACCGAAGCCAAAGCCCATGTGGGTATGTTGGTGAAAAATGGTGGCAAGACCTATTATGTAGCTGCTACTGGGTTACAAGAAGTAACCGAGACTGGCATGACTGCTAATGGTTTTCAAACCAAATTCGTACGCACCGTAGCTGATTCTGTTGTTGCTGGTTTATCAACTGGCACTGCTATCACTGCTGAAGTGAAAGCTTTATCCGACAAAACTCAGAGCGGTGGTGTAACTACTAATGTTACCACTGGTTCTGTAACAGTGTCTTTAGCTGCTGATACTCCAGCCGCTACTACCTATCCTAAGAAAGGTGTAGCTGTACCTTACTTAAAAGTTAATGTAGCTGCCGCTCAGGCCGCTTCCGTAACTGGTTTCACCTTATCTCGTGTAGGTTTAGGTGTTTACACCGACCTAGAGAAGGTGTGGGTTGAGGCCGATGGCATGGCGTTAGGATCACAACGCTCTCTCAGCTCTGACGATACCGTGAGCTTGTCTTTCGGCACCACTCCAGTAGCTCTTTCTGCTGGTCAGACCAAGGTATTTACCTTCTTTGCCAACATCGATGATGACGGCACAGTAAATGCTGGTGCTAGCGATGCTTTGAAGGTGACTGGTGTTACCACCAATGGCACCGTATCCGGTTTGCCAGTGACTGGTAATTACATGGTTGTTGGTAGTGTGAACGCTCCTACTTTGACCTATGAACAGGTTAGCGTAGCGACCGCTGTTTCCATTGCTGACCAGGATGTTGATGTTGCTAAGATTAAAGTGACCAACACCAATTCTAGTGAAGATGTAACCTTCAACAGTGTAACCTTCAAGAGCATTGCTCCTGCTTCTGGAACTCGTATTGACACTGATGATGTTCAGAACTTTGAATTGTACAAGGGCACCACTAAAGTTGCTGGTCCAGTTCAGATGACTTCTGATAACTATGTTAAATTTACTTTAGCTTCTCCTATCAAAATTGAGAAAGGCAGTACATTTAACGAGACCTTTACCGTAAAGGCAGATGTCATGGATGGTCCAGGCAGAAAAATTAGTTTGGATGTAGAATATGATTCTGATGTTGTGGCTTACGGATTGAATAACAACTTCCGCACCTACCAAATAGATTCATATACCAGTCAGACCATCACCATTGGTGATACTGATTTGGCCATCTCTACTGATGCTACCAACAACCCAGCCGCTCGCAACGTATTGAAGAACACCACTCAAACCCTTTTGAAGGGCTATATCAATGCTTCTAAGGGCGCTGTCAACGTCTCCGCTTTCCGCGTTACCTTGACTGGTAATGATATGGATTTCGGTGATACCAATGAATACGATAACCTTCGTGTTTATGTGGATGGCGTTTTGGTTGGCGAAGCTACCGCTGATGATGTCACTACTACTGACGATAATACTTCTTTGAATGTAAACTTTACTGAAGATTTTTCCGTTTCCGGTAAGAAATCTTTGGAAGTCAAAATTGACGTCAAGAATATCACTGATAGTGATTGGATCTATGCTACCATTGCCGGTTCTTCCGGATGGACTGCTACTCGTGAGTCAGACAATGCGTCTGTAACTCCAGGTGGTAGTGCTACTGGTAACAAGGCAACTATCAATGCTTCTTCTTTAACAATGACCAGATCTGCTACTCCAGCATCTGCCACCAGAGTTAAAGGTGCAACCACAGACATTGTTGCTTTCACATTGGCCGCTGGCACTGCGGATGAGGTCACTGTAAACTCTATCACCCTTTTGACTTCTTCTACCTTGGGTGTAGAACATTACTCTGATTTAACCAACTTGTATTTATACAAGCAAGGTGTTACTGCAGCTATTGCTGGTCCTATTAATTTGAATTCTTCCAAACAGGCAGTATTTACTGGTTTGAACTTGAAAGTTGCTGCTGGTGAAACTGATAAGTTCACCGTAAAAGGTACTTTGGCCGCTTCTTTCAACGATGCTACTTTGTCTGATTTGTGGTTGAAAGCTAGCGACATTGAGGCTGTCAGTTCACAGGGTAATGATATTACCTCTGTTACCGGCGTTGACACTGGTACTGTTATGAATGCTGACGGTGGTGTTAAATTGACTTTGGTTGATCGTGGTACTTTGGATTTAGCACTTTCTTCTGCTACTCCAGATACTCACATGGTTATTGCCAAATCAACTGGTGATAACAATGCTAAAGTTACATTGTTTGCTGAATATGAACCGATAGTTGTAAAGAAATTGGTCTTCACAACTGTTGGTGGTTCTGCTAACGATGATGATATTAAAGCAGTTCGTTTGTATAATGGCACTACTTTGCTTGGTGATAAACCGGGTGTAAATAGTGGTGTTGTTACATTCAATTTAGCTGCTCCATATTTAACTATTGCAGCTGATAGTAGTATTACTTTGGATTTAGTAACTGATTATGAGTCAACAGTTAATTCTGTTGCTGATACTGGTGATACAATTCAATGGGAAATTGCTAACTTCCGTACTGATGTAGAAGCTGATGGTCAATTGAATGATGTTTGGGCTGCTATTGACAATGCTTCTGGAACTGGTGTTTCTTTAGCAACTACCTCTGTTACAACTACTTTGGCTGAAGCCGTAGACGCAACAGAAACTGCTATTGATTTGACTAGTGCAACCAGTATTAACGAGGGCGATTTGCTCTTGTTGGACGATGATAACAGTCAGGGTTATACCTCTGGTGATGAGTATGTATTAGTGCTCTCCAAGAGTGGTAACACTGTAACTGTACGTCGTGGTGTGGCTGGTGTTACTGCCGGCACTGTTACTAGCGGTGATTCAGTGTTGGTTGTTACTCAGGCCTTATTGGCAAATACTTCACGTTTGTACTCTAACATGCCTACATTAGGTTATGCCTCAGCTGATCAAGCTGCTGGCACCTTGGCTGTTGGTACATCTGAAGTATTGAAATTCACCTTGTCTGATTCTGCTTCTGGTGAAGAAGATATCAAGATTGAGGAATTGCTAGTTAGAGTTGATGGTACTGGTTTGGGTACTTCTACCACAATCGACTGGTTAATCTCCTCAGCTTCCTTGTATAAGGATGGTAAATTAGTAGGTACCGATGCTGATGGTTTAAGTACATCAGGTGGTAATCTAGAATTTACATCTCTTGATGCTGACGCAGATTCTGTAATCGGAACCGGTTCAGTGTTCACTGTTGTAGTTACTGTAGCTAATACTATCGCTGCTGGTGACACAATGCGTGCTACTATTGACGCTTTCGGTTCAGCTAATGCTGCTGGTACTATCTCTGCCGGCGATCTCGATTGGTCAGATACTGAAGGTGGCTCTCCTGTTGAATGGATCCCAACCAATTTAACTGAGATCAAGGGTGGTCTATATCAGAAATTGAGCTAATCAACTTAGTTCAACGCGATTTAATAATCGCAGCCACAAACCCCGCCTTAACCGGCGGGGTTTTGGTATATATGAGTTATCCACAGATATTTTTGTTTAGTGATAAAAATAATTGTGGTATAATAATTTTAATCACAAAAAAGAGGAGGGGAGACCTTGTATTGTGCTAGGTCTTTTTTTAAAAATATTAATTTTAATATATGTCATTATCTCGCTCGATAAAATTTTCTCTTGTTGGTGTTGTGGTTTTAGTTGTGGGGGCAGTGATAGTGTTTGGGTGTTATGGTTGGTTTCTGGGTCGCCAAGAGCGAGTGGCAGCTGGCTATGCACAACCAAATTTTCCATACAGTGATTACAATATTAGTGAATTAAATAAAATGTATCCACAATATGTAAATGTGGATGTGACCACTACTCGTACGCCCGAAGAAACGCACAAGATGTTTGTGGAGAGATTAAAGGCAGGGGATTTAAATGGGGCGGTGGAGTGTTGTTTTAGAGAAGGCGATTGGGGTGAAATGAAAACTGGCCTAGAGCGTGTTAAGAGCAAAGGGCAATTGGATATTATGGTTAAAGATTTAGATACGGAGATAAGAAATGATATGAATATTGACGTAAATAAAGATGCTATGGGTACTTATTATTATTCAAGTATTGTAAAAGGTGAGAAGTGGGGTGCTACGATTGATTTTATCAAAAACAACCAAGGTATCTGGTTAATTAAATCCCTGTAATTTTTTTCTTCATAAATAAAACATATGAAATCAAGGAGGGGCAAAAAGATAGCGTTCATTTTTGGCGCTATTCTTTTATTAATTTGTTTCTTTTTAATTAGTGCATTGTCTGACAAAGCATTGAGCTATGACACAACAGTGGCACACCCTAATATTGCACGTTTGGCTGCAGAGTTATACAACCAACAATCGGGAGTAGTAAAATTATCAAACCATGATATTGATTTAATTGCCAAAGGCTCGGAAGAGGAAGATACACCGTTTAGATGGTATAATCATTTTTATGATCCGATTTACAATCGGGGTATTTGGTTTGGAAAACAGTATTCCACTGCTAAAGATTGGGCAAAGACATCCAAATTACAAAATTATTATGCCTTGGGTGATCAAAGTTGGGATCGAGCGTTGTACTCTTATTCGGAAGGTGATCGAGATGCGGCTTTGGTTGCGTTGGGCCATGTTATCCATCTGTTGTCTGACATGACTGTACCAGCGCATACGCGCGACGATATTCATCCAAGCGGTGATTCGTATGAGCAGTTTGTAAAAACAAATTGGAATAGTATTTATTCATTGATAAAAGATAAAATTAAATTTAAAGAAGTTTTGAATATTGATTCTGCTTTTGACGTAATGGCAAGTTTTTCTAATGGATATTTTTATAGTGATGATACGATTGAAGATGGAAAGTATAATAAGATTATGGTTAAGGAAAATATTTTATCGATTAATGGCGAGAAATTCAGATTTTATAATGCAAATTTTGGTCCTAACGAATATTATTTATTTTTTAATCCCCGTCCTTATAGTTGGCAAAATACTTTGAACAACGAAGATAGTAGCTTTAGCTTAAATAATAAGTTTATTTTAAACGGCTACTCCACCCAACTCATCCCCAAAGCCATTGGTTATAGTTCTGGTTTAATCCAATTATTTTTTTCTGAAGCTGCTAAAGGAAATAAGGGAAAAGATGTTGCGTTTTTTCAAACCACTCCCTTGGGATATGGTAATACATTTTTAGGTGCGATTGGTAATGGCGTTCAATCGTTGTGGAGTAATCTCAAAAATGGCGCTGTTGCTCCAGCGCGCAGCGAAGACGTTGCCAACTTATCCACAGGTCAAAATATGGCTGAATTAAGCCAAAATGTTGTTAATAATCCAGTTGTTTCCACTCCTGTAATTGTACCTGTTCAGGCCACCAAACCAACACCAGCCACAAATCCACCACCCACTGTTATTGTTCCAAAAACTCAGTTACCAATTATCCAGCCCAACACAGAACTCCCACCAGTTACTCCAGTTGTCGTTCCTAATTTAATTCCAACTTATCATTATTCCGGCGGTAGCGCATCACAAAATAGTCCGGTTAATAATTCTACTAATCAAGTTGTATCTGTAGATCCAACTACAACTTCTTCGGTTGAAAATATTCCGATCATACCAACTACTACTACAGATATCCCAACCACTACCCCAGAGACACCTTCAACTACTACAAATATTCCAACTACAACAATCGAAGTGCCGTCCTCAACTATCCCAACAACTACGACGGTGGAAATCCCAACTACTACTCCAGAAGCACCAACAACTACGATCGAAATTCCTACTACTACCCCCGAAACTCCAACCACAACGATAATCACGCCAACCACCACACCCGAGGCACCAACTTCCACTCCAGCCACTTCCACATTGCCAACCTATCCGTTGTATTCTCAAGAGGTTGTGATTAATGAAATTGCTTGGGCTGGTACGTCGGCCGATTATCCAACGCACGAATGGATTGAACTTTATAATCCGACCGATCAAGATATAAAAATATTTTCCACTAGTGCGGCTGATAGTTGGAAGTTAAAATTTGGCGATCGTTATATCGATTGGTCCAAAATTGAGAATTCAACAATTTCGGCTCATGGGTATTATTTAATGGAACGTACCCAAGATAATGTTGTGCGCGAAGTACCGGCCGATTATATTTTCAGTTTGGCCTATGGTATAAACAACAGCGGTGTTAAAGTTCAATTAATTAAACCAGATGGCACAATTAGCGACGAAGTGGATGCGTCCGAGGGTTGGTTTGCTGGTGATACGATAAAATATCGCACAATGGAACGTTTGAATCCAAATGCATCAGGATCAGATCCGGCTAATTGGCAATCCAATCAGGGTCCGCGTTTGTCGCCTCGTACTTTTAATGGTGGCCAAGTGTATGGTTCTCCTAAATCTAGTAATACCGGTGGTATGGTGGCATTAAATACTACTCAAGAAGATGGTGAAGTGGTTGTTGGTAAGGCTAACAATCCGTATGTTTTGGGTTGTTATGTCGTACCGGCTGGCAAGAAACTGACCATTGAGGCTGGCGCAATAGTGAAAAGTTATGCTGGCTATTCGTGTTTGGATGTTTATGGCACTTTACAAATTAATGGAACATTAGCTGAACCAGTGGTGTTTACTTCTGGACGCGATTTGGTTAAAGATCAAAATTTTGTTGGCCAATATTCGTCGGGTGAACCATTGACCAAGGATTGGCAAGGCATTCGGTTTTATCCCGGGTCAATTGGAAATATTAGTAGTTTGGATATGCGCTACGCTGGCAAAGAGTTTTATCCTAATGGATATGTTTACACCGTCGCGGTTTCCGAAGCAATCCGGGCAGAAGGGGCAAGTTTAAATATTCAAAATTCCAGATTTTTGCACAATGGAGCCAAATTTATTCATGCGTTAGCCTCTACTAATTTGACTGTGGAGAATTCTGTCTTTACTGATGGGGGAATGGCGATTCAAGCAGATGGCGGCACGGCTGTGTTGAATAACAATGAATTTTTGACATTTACTGAGGATCCATCGGTACAGGTTATTATCTTGCCATAGCTGGGGATATTTGTATTGACATTGTATATACATTGTGTTACAATATATTTAGTAATCTTTAATTATTTTTTTATGTCTAATACATTGCAATTGAGAATAGATCCAGGATTGAAAAATGAGGCCATTAAAATTTTTGGTGCTCTGGGGTTGGATTTGAGTACGGGTATTAAAATTTATTTAAATCAGGTGGTGAAACATAATGGGATTCCATTCGCGTTAGTTACACAGAACGGTTTTTTACCACGAGAAGAACAGGTGCTTTTGAGCGAATTGGGAAATACCAAAAATATTTATGCAACTGGGAAACGCGTATCTCACAAAAGCGCAAAGCGAATGACCGAGGAGATATTAAAGTAATTATATGAAGGAGGGGTATTTTTTACGTTACTCTAATTTATTTGCTAAGCAATACAAGCGTTTGGCTCGATCTGGTAATAAACGGATGTTGCAGGAGACAGATAGGGTATTAGGTTTAATTGCTATTTGTGGGCCTGATTTGCCTGTTAAATACAAGAATCATAAATTAGTTGGTGAACTAAATGGTTTCTTTGAATGTCATATATTACCAGATTGGCTGCTTGTTTATAGCGTTGAAGAAACGGAATACATGATAACTTTTGTTGCTATCGGTTCCCACGCGTCTTTATTTGGATAAACTAATAGCGCAGCGGGTGCAATATAGTATTATGCAGTTTAGTTACCACAGTTAAAGAGAGAAGGTGATTTACTTGACAGATTTTATGTTATAGTATATACTAAGTATATACTTAATATATACAAATATGACTACAATCGTTAATGTAAAAGTTGAACAAAAAATAAAACAACAAGCGCAACAAGTTGCCGAAGAATTGGGATTAACATTAAGCGGAGTAATCAATGCCTATTTGCGGCAATTAATACGGACCAAAACAGTGTTTGTAAGCGAAAAGTACGAAGAGCCGTCTGATTTTTTAGTTGCTGCTTTAGAAGAAGCGCGAATGGAGCGTAAAGCTGGTAAGCATTATTCTTTTAAAGACAATGCAGATGCTGTGAGTTTTGTAGATAAAATTATTGCTGATTCAAAAAAGAAGATATGAGAATTGAATATTCGCGTCGGTTCGCAAAAGAATTAAGGAGGGCGCCGCAGAAGATTCAGTTGGCCTTTAGGAGCCGTTTGGTGTTGTTTTTGAAAAATAAATATGATCCAGTTTTAAATAATCACGTTCTTTCTGGTAAATTAACAGGTTGTTACAGTTTTAATGTAACGGGCGATTGGCGTGCGATCTATGAAGAATATGAAAATGGTGACATAATATTTTTCATCATTTTGGGCACTCATAGTAAAATATATAATTAATATCTATAAAATACACGTCTTATTAATAGCGTGTATTTTTAATTTGACCCAAACTCCAATTTTTACTATAATATTAGGGTTAATTCAATCACGGCCAAAGGCCGTATTTTCTCGTATTTTATCGTTTAATTTATGAAAAAAAATCTAGAGTGGCTAGCCAAATTTTTGATCTATGCGACTTTTTTTGTTCCATTAATTGTTTTACCATCGTCATACATTTTTCCGTTTATTGTACCCAAAATTTTGTGGTTTCGTTCGTTAACGGTTTTGTTGCTCGGCTCCTATGTCTTGCTGCTGACAATAAACTGGCAAGAATACAGGCCAAAATCCACTTGGCTCAACTTTGCTCTGTTTGGATTTTTAATTTCTTTTGCATTATCAACTTTTTTGGGCACTGATTGGTATCATAGTTTTTGGGACAATCACGAGCGCATGTTGGGATTGTTTACTATCTTTCATTATGTTGCTTACTATTTTGTCGCCACTGCAGTATTTAAAAATTGGACTGACTGGAAGTGGGCAGCGCGAATATTTTTATTAGCTGGTTCGATTGTGATGTTTGTCGGAATTTTACAAAAAGCTGATCCCACTTTACTTTTAAATCAGGGCGCCGACCGCGTTGCCTCGACTTTAGGCAATTCTATTTATGTTGGCGGCTATGGTTTGTTTTTGATTTTCGTTTCTTATTTACTTGCGATTAAAGAAAAAAATCGAGTGTGGCAATCAATTGAGATTTTGATTGGTTTATTGGCTGTACTCGGCATGTTTTTCAGTGGCACGCGTGGTTCGATGTTGGGTTTTGTCGCTGGTTTTGGTATCGCCGTTATCGGTTATGTCGTCGTTTTAAAAGAACATCCGCGTGTTCGACTGTTTTTGTCGATATTAGCTGGCGTTGGTCTTTTGACAATTATTTTACTATATTCTTTTCGTAGTACTGATTTTGTAAAAAATATTCCCGCAGTTGGTCGCACAGTCAATACTTCTTTGAGTGATGTTAAAGCTAGTCCACGCTGGATTGCTTGGGAAATCGCCATACAAGGTTGGCGAGAGAGACCGGTTTTTGGTTGGGGTCCAAATAATTATTTTTACGCGTTTAATGCCTATTATCATCCCGAATCATTGGAGCATGGCTATGGTGAAACGTGGTTTGATAACGCACATAATATTATTTTGAACACCTTGGCAGTTCAAGGTGCCTTTGGTTTGTTAACCTATCTTTTGCTGTTTGCTCTAGGTATTGCCAGTTTGATTGTTGCACGTCGTAAGTATAAATTGGAATTGCATATTACGATTGTTGGATTGGCTTTTTTGGTTGCGCATCTTGTGAGTAATGTTACTGTGTTTGAAAATCCGACTTCATATCTGTATTTTATGTTTTGGCTGGCCATGGTTAATTCGCTGGCTTTGCACAGTGCTGGTCAAGTGGGTGATCGATCATCAGATCGTAAGCTCGGGTATGGCGCGATCACTGGTGTTGGTGTGGTCTGTTTGTTTTTGATTTTTGTTTTTAATATTCAACCAGCTCGTGCCAACACAATGACTTTGGGTGCTTTGCGTGCGCTTTATGCCAATCCAGTGACCGGCATATTGGAGATGAAGTCAGCTTTGGCTTTTTCTTCGCCACATATTGACGATATTAGAAGCGATCTGGGTCGCACGGTTGGGCAAATGTTAACTCGGGATAATATTCAAAAAATGGGTCAGAATCAGGCAAAAGAATTATTTGAGGTTGCTTATGCTGCTTTACAAAAAAATATCACATTGCATCCATTGGACATTCGCAACCACTTAACTTTGGCGCAGTTGGCTCAGACTGGCGCAATGATTAACAACAACTCAAAATATATTTTTGATTCAATCAGTTATTTGGAAGAGGCTTTGAAGCTGTCACCACGTCGTCAGCAGATTATTTACAGCCTAACCAGTGTTTATGGTGGTGTGGGCAGCACTGACAAGGCGACAAAGCTGTTGGAGGGTGCAATTTCGGATGCTCCAAGAATTGGCGAAAGTTATTGGCGCTTGGCCTATGTTTACAAGTTGGCAGGAAAAATGGACAAAGCAAAAGAGGTGATTGCCTTGGCCGAGAAGAATGGTGTGGTTTGGGATACCCAAGGGCAGCAGGTGGTAGATCAGGTGTTGTTGGTTACTAGCACAAAGAAATAGGTTAATTTAAATAATTTTTATCATGCAGGATTTAAGCAAGAAGAGATTAGCGGTTTTTTTTACTCGCAATGTCTCTTTTAAAAAATGGCATGAGATCGGTAATTTGGATCGAGAAATTTCTCTTTATGTTAAATTAAAAGAATATTTTTCAGATATTTCTTTTTTTACTTATGGCGGGGTAGATGATGAAAAATATTTGGGTCAGTATAGTCAATTATTTAAAGTGTTTCCAAACAGATGGAAGATTCCTGGTACATTATATAGTGTTTTGTTACCGTTTTTACATCGTTCTCAATTAAAAAATATAGACATTTACAAAACCAATCAGATGGATGGCGCTTGGGCAGCGGTTGTTGCTAAGTGGTTATATGGTAAAAAATTGATTGTGAGATGCGGGTATGAGTGGTATGTTTTTGTTTATAAACAGGGTAGAAGTTGGTTGTATCAAAATTTTGTAAAATTGATGGAAAAAATTGTTTATAAATTTGCTGACAAGATAATTATAACTACGGGGGAAGATGAAAAATTTATTTTAGGTAGTTTTGGTGTTTCAGATAAGAAAATATTAGTGCTGCCAAATTTTATAGACACCGAAGTGTTTCGTCCGCTTGAAATTGATAAAGTATCAAATAAAATTATTTTTATTGGCCGATTAAATCCGCAAAAAAATTTGCACAACCTAATCAAGGCGGTAGATGGTTTAGAAGTTGAATTGTCCATTTTTGGAGAAGGGCAATTGGAAGAAGAGTTGTTAAACCTATCCAAGAATATTAAAACAGCAAAAATAAAATTTTGTGGCAATATTCCAAATAATCAATTACCAGCGGAGTTAAACAGTTCTACTTTATTCGTGCTACCCTCCTTGTTCGAAGGTAACCCCAAGACTTTATTAGAAGCAATGGGGTGTGGGACGGCTGTGGTTGCGACTGATGTGCCAGGTATAAAAGATGTTGTTAGACATAAAGAGAACGGCTATCTTTGTGATATTAGTGTTGAATCGATTCGATCAGCAATTGTTGAAGTGTTGGGTAATAGTGAGTTGCGTTTAAAAATGAGTGTTAATGCTCGTAATACAATTGTGGGTGGTTATTCTTTGGAAAAGGTGGTAGAAAAAGAAGTTGGAATTTATAACGATATTTAATATGTTTGAAAATCCAGAAGTGAGTGTGGTAATGAGTGTGTATAATAGTGAAGAATATTTGCGAGAAGCGGTAAGTAGTATTTTAGAGCAAACTTTTTCTAATTTTGAGTTTATTATTATAGATGATGGATCAAATGACGATTCGGCAAAAATACTAACCGGATATGCTGATAAAGATGAACGAGTAGTTATTTTAAAAAATGAAAATAATATTGGGTTAACGAAATCTTTAAACTTAGGTATCGCGCGAGCGCGGGGCCGGTATGTCGCTCGGATGGATGCAGACGATATCTCGTTGCCAGATAGATTAGAAAAACAGTTAATGAAAATAAAAAATGATCCAAAAATTAAGGCGGTTGGATGCGATGTTGTTTTAATCGACGAAAGTGGTAATGATGTAAAAATTGTTCATTTGCCAGCAGTAGATCAACTAAGTGAAAAAATAAAATATCGGAATTGTTTAGTGCATGGGAGTTTGTTATTTGAAAAGAAGGCGCTAGAATCTGTTGGTTTTTATGATGAGCGTTTTGAAATGGCACAGGATTACGATTTGCTTTTACGTCTGTCGAAAACGTCTGTGTTGGGGGTTGTGTGTGAGCCATTATATAAATTAAGAAGAGGCAAGAACAATTTATCAACTAAAAAGTTTTTAAAGCAAATATATTTTACTGCTCTAGCAAAATCAAATTATGTAGAAAGTAGTTTTGTTTTTAGCTGGCTGTATTCATTTGTGGTTATTTACAAGTTAGGTCTGCCGTCGATTCTTAGAAAAATGGGTTTTATAAAATGAAAAAATTATTATCAATTATAATTTCTACTAAAGATAAAAATCCGGATGTGCTAAAACGGACAATCTTGTCTATTGTTAGCCAAGATTTTAGTGGCCTATTGGAAATTATTATAATCGATCAAAATCAAGACAAAAGAATGGAGAGTGTTTGTCGCGAGATTAGTAGTTTAGATATTATTTATCAATCTTCAGATCAAATTGGTTTATCAAACGGTCGTAATTTAGGGTTTGGTTTGTCTTCGGGTGATTGGCTGTTGTTTTTTGATGATGATGCTGTTTTTGGTGAGGGTGCTTTGAAAAATATTAAAAATGAATTAGAAATTAAGAGAAGTGAGAAAATTATTTATTATGGCAAAATTTTAAATTTAGAAGATAATAAAAATTATCTAACCAGGCACGCGCATGGCAATAGGATCGGATATCTTAATTTTGATGGCGTCTGTAGTATTGGTTTGTTGTTTAACCGTTTAGTAATAGAAGCGGTTGGTTTATTTGATAAAAATTTTGGAGTTGGTGCTAAATATGGAGCAGGGGAGGAGAGTGATATGATACTGCGAGCAATTGATAAGCAAATAGAAATTTTGTCGCTACCGAATTTTGCTGTGAGTCACCCTAGGGCATTGTTACAGAAGGGGAAGGCCGCGACTTATGGTTTTGGTTTGGGGGTTTTGTATCGAAAACATATTTTTGATTCGTTTAGGAGTTTTATTTGTCTGTCGGTTAAATTAATTTTAGAGGTGGTTGGTCGTTTGGTTTTATCTTCGGCGAATTTATTTATTCATCTAGATAAAACTTTTTATCATGTGCAGTATGTGGTCGGTTTTTTAAAAGGTTTATTTAGCTATGAAAGTATTAATCGTCAATAAACTTTATTATCCTTGGATAGGTGGGGTGGAAACTGTTGTCCAACAATTGGCGGAGGGTTTGCCTCTTGGCGACGGTGGTATCCAAACCGAAGTGCTTTGTTGTCGGCCAAAAGGTAGAACTGTCAAAGAAAAAATTAACAATGTAGAAATTGTTCGAGCTAGTAGTTTTGGAATATTTAAGAGTATGCCGATCTCTTTAAGTTTTTTTGGTTTGTTCAAAAAAATGTCAGCAGAATGTGATGTGGTAGATTTGCACCACCCATTTCCTCTGTCTTTTTTGGCTTATTATTTATTTAAACCAAAAGCAAAGTTATTAGTGCATTATCATTCGGATATTATCCGACAAAAAGTTTTTGGGTTTTTATTATTACCGTTTATCAAATTTGTTCTACGTCGCGCGGATAAGGTTATTGTTTCTAATCCTGGTTTAGTAAAAAATTCAAAAATTTTGGATGAATTTAGAGAAAAATGTGTGGTAATTCCGTTTGGGGTGGATGTAAAAGAGATTGACAATTTGGCAGATACGGATTTGGTAGACAAGATTAGAGAGAAATATGGTAATTTTATTTTGTATGCTGGAAGGTTGAGTTATTACAAGGGAGTGCAGTACTTGTTAGAGGCGATGAAAAATGTCCCAAATAATTTGGTGATAATTGGCAATGGTGAAGAAAAAGATAGATTAAAAAATTTAGTTGATATTTTAGGAATTAAAGATCGGGTTTTTTTTCTGGATCATCTGTCACGAAAGGAGTTGATTAATTTTTATAAAGCCGCCACAGTCTTTGTTTTGCCGTCTATATTTAAAAGTGAAACATTTGGCATTACCTTATTAGAAGCAATGGCCTGCGGCACTCCGGTAATATCTACTGAGCTCGGTACTGGTACTTCGTTTGTTAATCAGAGTGGTGTGACGGGTTTGGTTGTGCCGCCGAGGAGTATTGAGGCATTAAAAGGGGCGTTACTTGAGGTGTTAGACAATGGTTTAGGAAGAGGGAGGTTTGGTTCTGAGGCTAGGTTACGGGCGGAGACAATTTTTGCGCTTACTCGAATGATTAGTGATAATGCTCAAATAGTATTTTAGACCTTTGATATTATTTGACACCGTTTGACACTTTTTGGTATAGTTATACTTATAACTCACGATTAA
>Ga0172367_10003745_pt1 | contig 19407 bp, 23 predicted proteins | sample Lak10m_FD_114542 | JGI IMG/M metagenome (GOLD analysis project Ga0172367, IMG submission 114542) | Freshwater microbial communities from Kabuno Bay, South-Kivu, Congo - kab_022012_10m | ecosystem: Environmental > Aquatic > Freshwater > Lake | place: Democratic Republic of the Congo: South-Kivu...
TTTCTCATAATTTATTACACTATGTTTTGAATATTAATTTTTTTCTTTATAATTACAAAAATATATACTTATATATCTCTTCTAATTTATTAAAAATTGCATTTGGGTATTGAATTCAGGTTTATTAAAAGATAATCATCTTAAATGTTTTATAAATAATGTCAAATATTTTTACATACAATTTACCATAAAAAGCAACTTTTAAAAAAGGGATAAATTTCCAATATAAAAAATTATTATCTATAAAAGTCAAAAAATTCTAAAAATTCTTTAAAACACCTTTTCTAGTGTATTTTATCCATCACCTTCAATGTATCTTTAAGGAAGATATTTCCTTTTTGATTGAGAATATTTGAAATGAGTTTATCTCCGTATTTTATTCTGTTATAAAAATCTTCTGTTGTGATGATAGCATATTTTATTTTTCTATTATAAAATATATGAGCTAAAAAATCATTAAAATCATCTTTATCTATTTCTCCTATAAGAAAAATATCTAAAATACTTTTTCCTGGTTCAATCAGCTTGTATCGTATATCTTCATTGACAAGAATAAGCTCAAGAGTATTGATGCTTTTGAAAAATTTCTTTATTTTATCAAGCGGATCATAACTTTTGAGAAAAATATCTTTGAATTCATTGATAAGAATAAAATTTTCATTTACAAAAAATATTTTCTTTTTCATATCCATCTTATATCTCAAAAATCATATTTCATAGAGATTATCCAGCTCTCTTTTTACAGAATTTATTTGCTCATCAAGATCTCTTGCAACGGCTCTCATATGAAGTCATTCATTATTTCCTGATTCGTATTCGAGAAAAAATTTTTCCAATAATTTCGCTCTACATTTTGATCAGAATATTTTAGATAAATCTATTGTTTTCATTCTTTTGGTGATTTATATTTTTGCTAAAAATTAAGAAAATTATTTTCTTACATTCTTTGCTTACAATTATAGAAAAGTCTCTCAAAATACAAAATAATTTTTTGATTTTCGAAAATATCTTTATACTTGAAAAAAATAGTATTTTCTAAAAGAATAAATTTTTTATGCAAACATTAAAAAAAGAACTTCAAGAAAGAGGCTTTATTTACCAATTTTCTGATGAAAAAGTTTTTGAAAAACTCGAAAAATGAAATATGGCATTTTATTGTTGATTTGATCCGACTTCGGATTCGCTTCATCTTGGAAATTTTATTGGATTTATGTGTGCTGTCCATTTAATGTTAAAGGGAAATACTTACTTTGCTCTCGTTGGCGGAGCAACAGGAATGATCGGTGATCCTGGATGAAAAGAAAGTGAAAGAACTTTTCTTTCAGAAGAAAATCTCAAGAAAAATGAAAAAGCAATTGGGGAACAATTTAAGAATATTCTTGGTTGACTAGAAAAAAGCACATGAAAAAAACTTCCTTTCAGGCTTGTCAATAATCTTGATTTTTATACTGGACTTTCCTATCTTGATTTTTTGAGAGAAGTTGGAAAATACCACACAGTCAATCAAATGATAGCAAAGGATACAGTCAAAAAAAGAATAGAAGACCCAAGTAAATCTATTTCCTACACAGAATTTTCATATATGCTTTTACAGGGCTATGATTTTTATAAACTTTTTCGTGAAAATAATGTGCAAGTAGAAATCGGCGGACAAGACCAATGGGGAAATCTCGTGACGGGAATTGAGCTGGTTCGTAAAAAAACAGAAAAAGAAGTATATGCTTTTACTTGGCCATTGATGCTTGATGCCAACGGGAAAAAATTTTGAAAATCTGAAGGAAATGCACTTTTTCTTGATAAAAATAAAACTTCTGCTTACACAATTTATCAATATTTTCTCAATACGGCTGATCAAGATGTAGAAAAATTTCTCAAAATTTTAACTCTTCTCACTCTTGATGAAATTCAAAAAATTATCCAAGAATACAAAAAATCTCCAGAAAAAAGATTTGGACAAAAAAAACTTGCTTATGAAGTCGTAAAAATAATTCATGGCGAAAAAGAAGCGAAAACTTCAGAGAAAATTTCGGATTTTCTTTTTGGAGAAAATGATAAAATAGAAGTTTTGAAAAATTTAGAAGCAGAAGATTTTGAAAATCTTTTCAATGAAATCGGATGAATTTCTTACTTTGACCAAAATCTTTTTGAGCTTTTTGTTTCTTCTGGGCTTGAGCAAAGTAATTCTACAGCAAGACAAACTTTTCAATCGGGTGGAATGTTTATCAATGAAAAAAAGATTGATGATGCACGATATGATTTTTCTACTGATTTTATAAACGGAAAATTTTTGCTTCTCAAAAAAGGAAAGAAAAATTACAAAATAGTAATAAAAAAGATTTAATTATGAAATTTATTGATAGAAAAGAGGATCTAGGCGAATATATGTATCATAGGAGTTCTTCTTGTGAATATTGAAAATATTTAGAAACTCTCTGATTTAAAATCATAAAAATTGGAGAAAGATATGGCTGGATAAAACAAATATTTTGTGGAATTTTTCAAATTGCAAAATTTGAAAGAATTGATGAAGAACCAAATATGGAGGTTTTAAAAAACTTTTGATGGAAACGAGGAATGATTATTTGGGTTCCCTACTTGAGAACTGACATACCAAAATGATGGAGAAGAATGTGGCTAAACTCAGAGTTTACTCTCACTGGATTTAGTATTATTGAGGATGAAAATTATTATAAAAAATGGAAAACAAGAGGAAAGAGAGCAAGAAAAAAATATCTAGAAAATTCTCATCTTTCAATACAGCAAGTAAATAAAGAAGTATTTCAAAAATATTATAGAGAATTACAATTTAGGCAACCGCTCAAAAGAGGCTTCAGACAATTCCATCATAATATATCTCAACTGGATGAAAAATGAGCCATAAGAAATTTTATTTGTTTTTATGATGATGAAGCAATTGCTTGACTTTCTGTTCTTGATTATGGCGAGACTTCTTCGGTTCATCTCGTTTCATTTATCACAAAAAAATGAAAGCAATATCAAGCAGGAACCGGACTGATTGATTATTGGTTTAGCGATAGTTTCAAAAAATGAATAAAATATATAAATTTTGATCATTTAAGAGATAAATATATGAGTCCTGACCAACAATGATATAGTGATTTCAAAGAAAATTTTATGGATTATAAAATAAGTTTTAAAGATACTTATTTTAAGTTTATCTAGGGAAATAGGGAGAATTTATCATTTCGAATGAAGTGAGAGTATATTATTATAATTTTAACACTTTTGAAATCCGGACTTTTTGCCTTTAAGTCCGGATTTTTATTACCAAAATTAAGTTAGATTACTATAATAATTAGCTATATAAAAGTTCTAAAAAAATAAAAAAAGTGATGAAAAAGATTTTTCCCTCTTGGTTGAAATGACAAATTTTTTTTTGATAAAATTTTTATTCTCAGAAAGGGAAGGAAGAACTACAAACTATAAAAAAATAATTAACTTAAACTAATCAATAAATTATATAAAATAAAGATATTTCATATTTTACTCTCTTTTAAGATTTTCTTCCATTCTTCTTACGATTTCTTTATTGATTTTATTTTCATCATTATTTATCATTTCTATGAGATGGTCAAGAGTGAGTATAATTGTATCAACATCAGTAAGAGCTTCTACCGTTGCTGTTCTTTTTTCTTCATTGAGGAGAGCAATTTCTCAAAACATTTCACCATCGTTGAGTTCTGCGATTATTTCATCACCCATTTTTACTTTTACTTTTCAAGATTCTATGATATAGCCTTTTCCATCAGAATCCATTCATTCTATCAGAATAATAGCCCCTGCATCAAAATGAGCTTTTTCAGAATTTTCTATGATTTTTTTCACAGTTTCTTCATCAATTCCGCTGAATATATTGAGGTCAAGTATATTTGTCATAATTTAGTTTTTAATAATTAACTTTTTAATAATTAACTTACTTATTGTATCCCATTTTTTATTGAAATACAAGATTTTTTATAAGAAGGATTTTATCTTATTTAATAGATTCCTGTCTTCACAGGAATGACAAAAACCTAGTTTTTCCTTGATTATAAATTTTTTTAAAATCTATATTTTTTTATCATTTTTAAAAATTCTTCTTTTTTTGGCTCATCCATTGGACAAAGCGGAAGTCTAAAATTTTCTTTGATAATTCATTTTTCAGCTAAAAATGTTTTTGCAGGAAGTGGATTTGTCTGAATAAAAAGTTTATTAAAAAATTCTTGGTATTTTTCATTTAATTTATCTGCTTTTTCTCCTCATTTAAAGCAAGTATCAACAAAAATTTTCATTTTCTCAGGAATACAATTTGAAGCGACAGAAATTACTCCATCACCTCAATTTTTGATAAGTTCGTAAGTCAGCCCATCATCTCAAGAAAATACAAGAAAATGGTCTCAAGTTTGTTCTATAACTTCTTTCATTTGTATCATATCTCCACTTGCTTCTTTTACTCCTATAATATTTGGACATTCAGAAATAATATCAATAAGAGTATTTGTTTCAAGATTTACTCCCGTTCTTCCTTTGATATTATAGACAATAATTGGTTTTTTTGTTGCTTTTGCAATTGTTGTAAAATGCTGAAAAAGTCCTGTTTGAGTTGGTTTATTGTAATACGGATTGACCACAAGAAAAGCATCAATTGCTTTGAATTTATTATATTTTTTGATATTTTCTATACTTGTCTTTGTGCAATAAGTTCCTATATTTACCATTATTTTTGTTTTTCATTTGAGGATTTTAACTGCAAATTTTACTATTTTTTCTGCTTCTTTTTTTTCAAGAGTTGGGTTTTCTGCCGTTGTTCCAAGAAGAAGAACTCAAGTTAATCCTGCTTCTATTTGCATTTCAAGAAGTTTTTTGAGAGCCTTGTAATCGACTTTATTATTCAAACCATTTCAATTTTCAAAAGGAGTGACAAGTGCGGTCCAAAGACCTTTAAGCGGAGCTGTTTCCATAGTAAAAAATAAAAAAAATAAAAATTATTATAAGTTTTTTTGAACACATTCTCTAAAAGGCAAGAAATATATTCTTGTCATATCGAGTTTGTCGAGATATCTTTTGTTTAGAAAAAATATTTAAGAAAGATTTCTCCACCTTGGTCGAAATGACATAATATTTTATTTATCAAGCTCTTTCATAAAATCACTAATTTCAAAGTAGCCATTTTTGTCTTGTATCCATTCAGCACAAATAACGGAACCAAGAGCAAAACCATCTCTGCTTCTTGCCGAATGCTCTATTTTTATTGTGTCAAAAGCTGAGTCAAAGTAGACTGAGTGAATTCATGGAATACTCCCGCCTCTGGTAGAAGAAAAGTGAAGCTCTTCTGGTTTAATTGGTCTATTGCTCAGTTCTTCAGTAATAAGACTCTTTTTTCTTTCTACATTTTCAAGAATAATATGAGCTGTATTTATTGCGGTTCCACTTGGAGAATCTGCTTTTTTATTGTGATGAAATTCATGTCCAAAAATATCATAATTATCAAATTTATTGATAATTTTTGAAGCTTGTTCTATGATTTTCCAAAAAATATGAACACCAAGAGAAAAATTTCCAGACCAAAGGAGAGCTCATTTTGAATTATTGAAAAGAGATTTTATTTCTTCCATATGATTATACCAACCAGTTGTTGCCATAATCACTTTCATATTGTTTTTTGCATAAAATTTCATATTTTCAAGAGCAATATCAGGAACAGAAAATTCAATAATTGCATCAAAATCAACACTTAATAAATCTTCTTTTTTTGTATTTTTTTTCGGATCGATAATAATAGCGACTTCGTGTCCTCTTTGTTGCACATATTTTTCTACGAGTTCACCCATTCTCCCATATCAGACAATAGCTATTTTCATAATTTTTTGATAAAGAATTTAAGATAAAGACATTATGAAGGAAAGTCTAAAAAAATCAATTGTAAAATTTTTTGTTATTCAAAGTTCAGTTTTTAGAAAAATTTCTCCACTTTGGTCGAAATGACAGATTTTTTACGGTTTCATTAAGGAACCTCAGAAAAAGTCAAATTATTCATTTTTTTAAAAAAGGATTTTGCCTATTTTAAAAGATTCCTGCCTTCGCAGGAATGACAAAAACTTAGTTTTTCGGACTTTCCTTAAAGAGCTAATTTGCAAGATTTTTTGTCATCTCTGTTAAATTTCACTCGGTACCGAACTCCTAATCGAGAAAGCTTTTAATTTTATTTTTCGTTTTATACTTTCTTGTCGGAGAGTTCGGTACCAAAGAGCAAGAAAGTTATAAACTAAATTTTTCTTACTTTCCCACCTTCTTTGTTATATCTTTCTAAAAAACTAATTGTTGAATGAGTTTCTTTATTTTTTTCCCATTCTTCATAATGTTCGCAAAAATTTTCTAGTGGAAATGGAGAGTTTTTCTCTTTTCTACATCCAAGAAAATTTTGTAATATTTGGAGACTTCATTTCTTTCCTTCTTTGTTTTCTACAAGCATTTTTTCTCAAGAATTTAAAATTATTTCTACAGAAAAATCTTTGAGTGGTTTTTGTGTTGCTAAAAAATCTTTGAAATTCATATTTTCTTTTAAGAATAATAAATATTTATTTTTTTGAGAGCTTCTTTCAAAATTTTTACTTTTTCTTCGTCAAGAGCATTATAACAAGCAGAATATCTTATAAATTGTTCTTTTTTTCCATGTATTTCACTTCCAATAAAAGGAACTCCGACAAGTCCAACTGCTTCAATCATCTTTTGATTAAATTGTTCTGATGTTTCTATTTTTTCTCCATTCAGCATTGTTGGACAATGAAAAAGCATAAAAAATCCAGCATCACATGGACAAGCTAATTTAAATCAAGCTCATTCAAAAATTGGCACGAGAATATCAAGTCTTTTTTTATACATTTCTTGAATAGATTTCATATCTTTTTTGCTTTCAGAAGTATCAAGATATTTATTTAATCAAATTCAAAGAGGTCAAAAAATTCAAGAATCAGAATTTCATTTTATTTTTGTCAGTTCTGTTATAAAATCTTTTGTTCCTACTGCTACTCAAAGTCTCCATCCACAGGCACTCAGAGTTTTTGAAATAGAAAAAAGTTCCATCCATTCTAGCTCTGGATAATTGACAGCAACCTGAGAAAGGGGAGTATGATTTTTTTTATGTACTACTCAAGCATAAGCCCCATCATTTACGAGGCGAACTTTATTTTGTATACAATAATTTATAATATCTTCCCATTCTTCTTTAGTTGCTCATACTGGACAAGGATTTCAAGGTTTTACAGTAAGTATCATTCTTGGTTTTACTCAAGTAGGAAGATTTGCTACTTTAAGACGAAAATTTTCATAGCTATAAAGTGGCAAAACAAAAGATTTTTCTCAGATATATTCTGCCCAAGTTTCTATCAAATCATAAGCAGGAGCTGTTTTCATATATCAAATATTGTCTATTGGACTATCATTTCTATTTGCTCCACAAGCGATAGATAGGAGAGGAAACATAGGTTTTTCTCAAGGAATAAGTAGGCTATCAAGATGAGGAAAATTATCTATATCTACTCAAGTATTATGGAGAATAAATTTTCTATTGAGTCATTCAGGGCTTCTATTATCCCAATAAGTATGGTTTGCATTATCATCTCTCAAGACTTCTTCTGTAACAAATTTTCTAAGTAATTCTGGTGGATTTGTATCTGGTTCCCCAACAGCGATATTGATACTGCTTCATTGTCAATTTATTTTTTCATATTCCCTTATAAGTCTTTTCATTCTCTGAAATAAATTTTCTCACGATTCTGGCAAGTATTTCATAAAAAATAATTAAAAAATAAATAATTTTTAAACTTATCAAATAGTATCAAAAAAATAAAAAAAATAAAGAAAAAGATAAAAATTTTCTTGAAAAAAATGAAAAATACTTATAATATACACTATAAAAATATTTTATTTTTTAATCTTATTATTGTTATGCAAACTTATATTATAAGTTATGATCTAGTAGATAAAAGAAATTATGAAAAGATACAAGGTGCTATTAAATCATATTGAACATGGGCTAAAATATTAGAGTCAGTTTGGGCTATAAAAACAAATGATAGTGCAGAAAGTATTAGAAATTTCTTACAAACAAAAATAGATAATGATGATCGTTTATTTGTAATTCTTTCTTGAAGAATTGCCGCTTGGCAAAATGTCATTTGCAAAAACGAATGGCTTCAAGATAATCTTTAATCAAAATTATATGAATAATTCAACTAATGAATTTCAAGCAACTAAGATAGTGCATCAAGTTGGTTCTCTTACCTTTTATGAAGTACAAGAAGAGGAATTAGATATTATAAAATATTGACCCAAAAATAAATTTCCATTTTTACTAGAATTATCTATCTTTTTATTTTGAGTATTTCTTTCAAGTTTATTAACATTATTAACTTGATTAAAATTCGAAAAGAATTACTTAGAAATTACCTATTATGTAATATTATTTACTAGTTTTATTATATCTATAATTACATTAGTGTTATATTTTTTTATAAAAAAAGAAGATGTCTTTAGTATGACTATACAAAAGATAATTTCTAGAAAAAAATAATCTTAGAATTAATCAACTAAAATACCCCAAGATTATAAATTCAAAGAAAAATATAATCAAAAATCAAACAGATTGCAAGATTATGATTATTCATTTGGTTGAGGATATTTTATCACGATTTGTACAAAAAATAGGGAAAATTATTTTGGGAAAATTGTGGATTGAGCAATGGTTTTGAATGAATGGTGAAAAATTGTTTTTGATGGAATAAAAAATATAGAAAATTACAATGAATTTTCATCTGTTGATGAATTTGTTGTCATGCCGAACCATTTGCATTTGATTATTATGGTATCATATCGTAGAGACAATTCATGAATTGTCTCTACAGAACAGAATGTGTGAATTGTTTCTACAACAACGATGAAAACGGCAGAAAATAGAAATAATCGCAGAAATATGCTGATACCAAAAATTGTATGAAAATTTAAAATGATAACTGCAAAACAGATAAATATCTTGAAAAATTCAGTGTGAAATAAATTATGGCAATTAAATTATTATGATAGAATTATCAGAAATGAAGATGAATTACAAAGAATACGAAAATATATTATTGAAAATCCTTTAAAATGGGAATTTGATAAAAACAATATAGAAAAATTATTTATGTAATTCTTTATTTTTTATACATTCTTGTAATATTTCCACTGCATTGAGAGCCGCCCCTCTGAGAAGCTGATCTCAAGAAACAAAAAGTTCTACTCCATACTCTCAAAAAACAAGATTTTTTCTAATTCTTCCGACTTCTACATCATATTTTTTTGAGGCATTTTGCGGCATAGGATATTTTTTATTTGTGATATCATCTACAAGCTCTATTCAAGGAGTATTTTTAAGTATTTCTTTAATATCCTCTATGTCTACTTTTTCTTTTGTTTCAAGAACGATGGATTCGCTATGTGCTCTGAGGGTTGGTATTCTTACCGCAGTACAACTTATTGCAATATTGTTATCTCAAAAAATTTTATGAGTTTCCCAAACGACTTTCATTTCTTCTTTTGTATATCAATTTTCTTGAAAAGCATCAATATGAGGAATAAGATTAAAGGCAATGTTATAAGCAAAATTTTCTATTTTTGCTTCTTGTCCGTCAAAATACCTTTTTGTATTTTCGAGAAGTTCTTGCATTCCTTTTGCTCCTGCTCCGCTTGTTGCTTGGTAAGTCGACATAATTATTTTTTTGAGACCATATTTTTTGTAAATAGGGTAAAGAGCAACGACAGCAATGGCAGTAGTACAATTTGGATTGGCAATAAGTTTTGCATTTCAAATAGATTTTGCATTTATCTGAGGGACAACAAGCGGAATATTTTCATCATAACGAAAAGCAGAAGAGTTATCAATCACAATAACTCATTTATTTGTGGCAATAGGAGCATATTTTTTTGAATTATCTCCTCAAGCAGAAAAAAGAGTAAAATCAAGTCATTCAAAAAAATCATCATTAACTTCTTGTATGATTTTTTCTCAAAAAGGAGTCCTCATAATTTTTCCTGCTGATTTTTCAGAAGCACCAAGACGAAGTTCACTTACTGGAATATGTAAATCAAAAAGACAAGCAATCATTTCAATTCCTACGGCTCAAGTTGCTCACAGTATTCAGATATTGTACATAAATAAAAGATTAAAAGAATAAAAGTAAAATGGAGAGAATGATTGCTATCATTCTAAAAATTGTAAAAAACGATAATTATCGTTCTAAAGTTAGGAAAAATTTATTTTTGGAATATTTTTTTGTGGAGATCTTGGAGGAGTTTTTTCGAATCACTTGTTTTTACAAAAAGAGTAAGTGATTTTCCGTAAGCTCATTTTGAAATCAATACAATATTTTCTAAATTTTCCAAGATACTATAGTCATTAATGTTATTTCCAATAAGAGATATTTTTGCAATATTTTCAAGAATTTCAAGAAAAAAAAACTCTTTTATCTTTTCTAGTTCTTCAATAAGTTTCTCTGTATAATCCTTTTTTCTGAGAGAAAGAGTAAAAGAAGTTTCTGTAGTCGCAATCGTATCAAGTGAGATTTTTAAATCTCTAAAAACTTTTACAACTTCTGCTATATATCAGATAGATCCTATCATTGCTGGATCAATAAAAGAAAGGAGAATTTGATTATCATCTATATGAATTCCTTTTATTCATTCACTTTTATTGCTACAAATTTTTGTTCAAGGGGCTTTGGGATTAAATGTATTTTTTATAACGACAGGAATTGCTTTTCTTTGAACAGGAGAAATTGTTTTTGGATGTAATACTTTTGCTCCAGCAATAGCAAATTCTGCACAGATAGAATAATCAAGTTCTTCCCATAAAATAGGAGTTTCTACTATTCTTGGATCAGCAGACATTATTCCGTCTACATCAGTCCATATTTCTACACTACTTGCTTGTCAAAATCTTCCAAGTAAAGTTGCTATATAATCACTTCCGCCTCTATCAAAAAGATAAACATTTCCTTCTTCATCGCCTCATCAAAATCAAGTGATAACAGGGATTTGTTTTGATAAATAAATATTTTTAATAAATTCGTTTATTTTTTCCTCAGAACTTTTATAATTACAATCTCAGTCAATAAATTTTCAGGAACATATAAGTAAATCTCTTGAAAAATAATTTTTTGAAGGATATCAAGCTTGGCTTATTGCAAGAGATACAAGTAATGAAGATAAGATTTCTCAAAAATAAAGTATTTTTGCTTTTCATTTATCAGAAAGTTGTTTCAGTAAAGAAACTCATTTTAAAATATCTTCTAATTGAATAATATATTTATTTATTTCATTGATAAAAAATATATCACAGTTATTATTGCACAATGCTTGAGCCACTTGAATATGTTTTTCTTTGATACTCTCAAGAAGAGGAAAAAATGTTTCTTGTTTTCAATTTTTAGCAAGTTCACATATTTCTATGAGAGTATTGGTTATACCACTCATTGCTGAAACAACAACAATGATAGAATCTTCTTTTTTTGCATCCACAACAATTTTTGCTGTTTTTTCTATCATTTCTTTACTTCAAACAGAAGTTCCACCAAATTTTAAGATTTTCATATTTTTTATTTAGGTGCTATTCACTTATTTATAATCAAAAATGTAAAACTCGCAAAATAATTTTTACATAAAAATTTTTGTTTTTATAAAGAGAAAAATTAGAAGAAAAAATATTTGCATTTTTTTTTATTCAAAATATAATCCAAGCTGTTTAAAATAATAAAATAGTAGAAATGGAAGAGTTTTTGTCAGCATTTTTAAGTGTTTACCAACACCCGTGAGTCCTTTCAGGTATTCTTGTAGAAGCCTTCATTATTATACTGATAATAATTTGTTTTACATTTTTTAAAAATTCTAAGTTTACAATATTTTTTGATATGATTTTTGAAAAAATTTATGATTTTTTTGAGGATCTTCTTTGAGTTGGGGAAAAAAGATGACCAAAAGTTTTTATTACTTCTCTTTTCTTTATTGTGCTTTTTTCTAACTTACTTTGAGTATTTTTAGAATTTCTTCTTCCTATTTTTTGAGAAAAATTTGAGCATTATATAAAAATACCGACAGCAGATATAAATTTTAATATTGGAATGGCTATTACTTCACTTTCATTTGTTCTTTTTGAGCAAATGAAACACCTTGGTTTTTTTCATTTTATTTATGAATATTTCCCTATTTTTTGAAAAAATTATATTCCTTTTGAAAGAGGAAAACTTCCTATTTATATTGATATTCCTCTTTGGATTCTTGTAAAAATTTTTGATATAATTATTTCGGTATTTTTATGACTTCTTGAAATGGTTGGGCTTTTGGCAAAAATAATTTCTTTGTCATTTAGGCTTTTTTGAAATATCACTTCAGGATGAGTGCTTCTTGTAATGATTATAACAGCAATTTCTTGATTAACGGTGAGTTTACTTAATTTTAAGTTTCCTATAATTATACCACTTCTTGTTTATATACAAGAAATGATGGTAGCACTTATACAAGCCTTTGTATTTCCATTGCTTGTGGCAATATTTATAAAGGTAGCGAAACTCCATTAGGTAGATTAATTTATTTATAATTTATTTTTTTAATTTATTTACGGCTATGAATTTAATATATTTATGTGCAGCTTGAGCAATAGTTTTACCAGGTTTATGAGTTTCTATTGGACAAGCAAATCTTGCGAGAACATCTATAACTTTGATAGGAAAAAACCCAAGTATGTCTAACTTTTTCCTTATCGTTACTATTCTTTGACTTGCGATTGTTGAGTCAATTGCAATTTATGGATTGGTTGTTGCTATGTCAATTCTTGGAGCAAAAGGACTCGATGTTTCAAAAGCAATGAGTGCGGCTCTTTCTATTGGAGTAATTTGATTTTGAGTTGGTATATTAGAAGGATTATTTGTATCATCTTCTCTTGATGCAATGAACAGAAATCCAGCTAACAAATGATCAGTACTTGCATTTATGGTTCTATTTCTTGCTCTTATAGAAGTAGTTGCTATTTATGGACTTATTATCGCTTTCCAAATTCTTGGATAGTTTTAATTTTATTCGTTTTAATTTGCTTAAAATATGGAAGAGCTAAGTATAGGAATGATCGTTGCTCAAATAATTAATTTTTCACTCCTTATATTTCTTTTTAAACATTTTCTCTGAAAAAAAATCGCAGTTATGATAGAGGAAAGAAAAAAAAGGATAAGTGATATTGAAGGAAGTGAAAAACTTGCAAAAGAAAAAATAGAGTCAGCAGAGCTAGAAGCAAGTAATATAATTATTGAGTCAAAAACGAAGACAGAAGAAATGAAAAAAGATTCTGAGACAATTGCAAAAAATACAAGAGAAAAAATTCTCTCTGATGCTGAAAGAGATGCTCAATCTCTTATCGATGGAGCAAAAGAAGATGTTGAAAAAATGAAAAATACCATGCTTGAATCTATGAAATCAAAAATTATAGACCTTTCTCTTCAACTAAATAGGCAGTTGTTTGATAAAGAAGTCGTAAATAGAGATTTTATGGAAAAACAATTTGATTCTATAAAAAATTAAAATTTAAAAAATAAAGAATGGATTCTATTAAAGACTTGAGTATATCTGAGCTAAAAAGTATTTTAAAAAGCATAAGAGAATATATAGATTTGAGAAAAAAGCTTTGAAAAAGAGGAGCAAAATACTTCAAAAAAAATCTTCTTTGAGGACATGATTATATTGTTGAATATTATCCAAGTCTTTCAAAGGAATTTGTTCTTTGAGAAGCATCCAAAGTTTATGCAGAAGTTTTCCATGAAAAACCATCTCAAGAAGAAATATTTCTTATTGAGAAAAAAAGTTTATGAGGAGGAATAAAGGTTTACAGAGAAGACGAATTGGTTGATATGAGTTTTAGTAATGTAGAAAAAAAATTAAAGAAATAATATTAATTTTTAAAAGTTAAATTTTATGTCAAATGATATTTTAACAAGCTTAATTAAAGATATAGAAACCCGCATAGACTCAGCTGATTTTAATCCTGAGATTGAAAATGTAGGGGAGGTTTTTTATCTTTGAGATGGAGTCGCAAATGTTTCTGGTCTTACAAAAGTTGCTTATAACGAAGTAGTAAATTTTGAATCTTGAGCTGTTTGAGTTGTTTTAAATCTTGAAGCTCATTTTGTATGAGTAGTTATTCTCAATGGTTTCAATACTATTAAGGAATGAGATAAAGTAACTGCAACAAAGAAAATATTGGAAGTTCCTGTGGGAGATAATCTTATTGGAAGAGTTGTTGATGCTCTTTGAAATCCTATTGATGGACTTGGTGATATTAAACCAAATGATCATTATCCTATTGAAAGAGTTGCTTCAGGAGTAATGACGAGAAAATCAGTACATGAGCCTATGGAAACTGGTATCAAAGCGATCGATGCTTTGGTTCCGATTGGAAGAGGACAAAGAGAATTAATTATCTGAGATAGACAAACAGGAAAAACACAAGTAGCTATTGATGCTATTCTCAATCAAAAAGGAAAAAATATGATTTGTGTCTATGTTGCTATTGGGCAAAAAGATGGAAAAGTTTCAAGAATTGTAGAAGAATTGAGAAAAAGAGGAGCAATGGATTATACAATTATTGTAAGTGCTTGAGCAAGTGCTCCAGCTTCTATGCAATATCTTGCACCATATTCTGGATGTTCTATGGCTGAATATTTTATGTTTAATGGTCATCATGCTCTTATTATTTACGATGACTTGAGTAAACAAGCAAATGCTTACAGAGAAATGTCTCTCCTACTCAGAAGACCACCAGGAAGAGAAGCTTATCCTGGAGATGTATTTTATCTTCACTCAAGATTATTAGAAAGATCAGCAAAACTCAATGATGAACTCTGAGCTGGAAGTATGACAGCTCTTCCAATTATTGAAACACAAGCTTGAGATGTATCTGCTTATATTCCAACAAATGTAATTTCTATCACTGATGGACAAATATTTTTGGAATCAGATTTATTTAATAGTGGGCAAAAACCAGCAATCAATGTCGGACTTTCTGTATCGAGAGTTTGAGGTTCTGCTCAAATTAAAGCAATGAAAAAAGTTGCTGGAACTCTTAAACTTGACCTTGCTCAATATAGAGAACTTGCTGCATTTTCTCAATTTGCTTCTGATCTTGATGAAGCAACAAGAAAACAACTTGAAAGAGGAAAAAGAATGATGGAGGTTTTGAAACAATGAGTATATGCACCTGTATCTGTTGCAAAACAAGTTTGTATTTTATATATTGGAGCAAATGGCTATCTTGATACGATTGAATTTTCAAAAGTAGGAAAATTTGAATCAGATATTTATGCTTCACTTGAGGAAGAAAAAACTATTTTATCAGCAATAGAATCAGAAAAAGTAATAAATGAAGAAACAGAACCTAAATTAAAAGCAATTATAGAAAAGGTAGCTCAATTATATAAATAATTTTTATTAGTTACAAAAAAATGGCATCAGCAAAAGAGATTAAGAGAAAGATTAACTCTATAAAAAATACATGAAAAATTACAAAAGCAATGGAGCTTATTTCTACAGTAAAGATGAAAAAAGCTCAAGATAAAGCAATAAGTAAAAAAGATTTTGTCTTTGAAATTCTCAAGGTATTTTTCCGTATACATAATTCTCTTCCAAATCATCCATTTTTTGTTTGAAAAGAAGAGGCTCATGAAAATAAAACTCTTTGAATTATTATTACTTCCAATAAATGATTGTGTGGTTGATATAATATCAATGTGATGAAAAAAGTAAGTAGTTATATTAAAGATTCTTGAGAAGATATAGATTTTATTACTATGGGAAAGAGATGAGCAAAATTCGTTGCCAAAACGGGACATAATTTACTTGCAGATTATTCTTCTATATTTAGTGATCATATCGAACCAGTGATGATGAAATCAGTGTCAAAAGATATGAGGAGTGAATATTTGTCGGGAAAATATACAAAAGTCGTTGTTTTTTATAATCATTATATAAATACCATTAAACAAGTTCCAACAGTAAGACCATTTTTACCAATTATTCCTGAAGAAATAAAAGATTATCTGATTACAATTGTTGGGGATGATATTGATATGGAAAAAGAACTTTCACTTGGAATTGATTTTTCTGAGTATAAAATAGAGCCAAATAAAGAAGAAATATTAGATGAAATTATTCCACTTATACTTGATTTGATGTTTTATGAAATAATTTTAGAAGCGAAAGCATCAGAACATAGTGCAAGAATGGTGGCAATGAAAAGTGCAAAAGATAATGCAAGTAAAATAGCAGGAGCTTTGACTTTGAAATATAATAAAGCAAGACAAGCAATGATTACAAAAGAAGTTTCTGAAATAACATGATGAGTAGAAGCTCTTAAAGATATGTAAATTTACTTTTTATAAAAAAGTATTACAATAAGAAAGTTATTATACTTAAGATAAATAATATGAAAGATTTTCCAATAGTTGCTAAACTTATTCTCAATATAATTCTTTTCATTATATATTGGGCTTTATTTAGCCTTATTCTTTGAGTCTTATTTTGAGCAGGAGGAAAAATATTTTGATATGAAATTCCTTTTGCTTCTGATCCGATATATAATAAAATTTGAATTATTTTGCTTTTGCTTGTTTTTGTCTTAACTATCGTTTTTAGAAAACATTTTTATGTTTGACTTTGAAGCCATGAAGAGAAAATAAATAAGGAAGAAGAAAAGCAAGAATGAAATAATTTTGAAAATACACTCTAAATTATGAAGCTACATATTTTTACAGATGGAGGAAGTAGAGGAAATCCATGAGAAGCCTGAATAGGTGTTGTTATTTTAGATAAAGAAGAAAAAATTATAGAAAAAAGATATTGTTATTTGGGGGTTTGTACAAATAATGTTGCAGAATATAAAGCAGTTCTTTTTTGAATAAGGCGATCAATAGAACTCGAGGCAAGAGAATTAAGAATGTTTATGGATTCAAAATTGGTAGTGAGCCAGTTAAGTGGCGAATGGAAAGTAAAAAATGATGATTTGAGAGAAATTTATAGAGAAATAAAAGAAATAATAAGTAAAAATAATTTGAAAGTTATGTTTTCTTGGATACCAAGAGAAAAAAATAAAGAAGCGGATCGACTTGCAAATAAGGCAATGGACTTAAAACAATAAAAAAATAACTTAATTTTTAATACATATTTATGAATATTGGAAAAATTACAAAAATAGCGGGAGTTGTCATCGATGTTGCTTTTAAAGATGGGTATGTCCCAGCAATTTATGAATCTTTGGAAGTAATCGGACATGAAATTCCTATTATTCTTGAAGTACAACAACAATTATGAGATAGTGTCGTAAGAACGATTGCGATGAATCCTGTTGATGGACTGAGAAGATGACTCGAAGTACAGGCTTCTGGATCACCTATCAGAGTTCCAGTATGAGAAAAAGTACTTGGAAGAATGTTTAATGTCCTTGGGCAAGCAATTGATAATCTTGAAACTCCAAAAACAGAATATATGGATCCTATCCACAGAGCTTCACCAGATTTTAAAAATCTTTCTACAAAGGCAGAAGTTTTTGAGACAGGAATAAAAGTTATTGATCTTATTGCTCCGATGTTAAAATGAGGAAAAGTAGGACTTTTTGGATGAGCATGAGTTGGAAAAACCGTTATTATGCAAGAACTTATTCATAATATTGCTTCAGAACACGGAGGATATTCTGTTGTTGCTGGAGTTTGAGAAAGAACAAGAGAAGGAAATGATTTGTATCACGAGATGAAAGATTCTTGAGTTCTCAGTAAAACAGCAATGGTATTTTGACAAATGAACGAAGCTCCAGGACCAAGAGCGAGAGTTGCTCTTACAGGACTCACTATGGCAGAGCATTTTAGAGATAGAGAAAAAAGAGATGTACTTCTTTTTATTGATAATATATTCAGATTTACTCAGGCAGGTTCTGAAATCTCAGCACTTCTTGGAAGAATTCCATCAGCAGTAGGATACCAACCAACCCTTGCTACAGATATGGGATTATTACAAGAAAGAATTACTTCTACAAAAGATGGTTCTATTACTTCTGTACAAGCCGTGTATGTTCCAGCTGATGACCTTACTGATCCAGCACCAGCAACGACTTTTGCCCATCTTGATTCAACTATCGTATTAAATAGATCTATTGCAGAGCTTGGTATTTATCCAGCAGTTGATCCACTTGATTCTACTTCTACCGTTCTTGATGTAAATATTGTTTGAGAAGAACATTATAATATAGCGAGAGAAGTGCAAAGAATACTTCAAAAATATAAAGAACTACAAGATATTATTGCTATACTTGGTATGGATGAACTTTCAGAAGAAGATAAAACTATCGTTGCAAGAGCAAGAAGAATACAAAAATTTCTTTCTCAGCCATTCTTTGTAGCAGAACAATTTACCTGAACTCCTTGAGTGTATGCAAAACTTTCTGAAACCGTTTCGTGATTTAAAAGAATTATTGATGGAGAATTTGATACTATTCCTGAAAAATATTTTATGTACAAGGCTTCAGTTGATGATGTTGTCGCTGCTTATGAAAAGGATAAATAAAATAGCTAATTAACTTTTAAAGAAATATATTATTATGGATGTAAAAATACTTTCATTTAATGGAGAAGCATTTGTATCAAATAATGTTGTTTCTATTTCCTTGATGACAGGATTGTGAGAAATAACGATTTTGGAAAAACATGCTCCACTTATCACTTCTATTCGTCCAAGTACGATGTATCTTGTTATTCGTAATGAAAAAGGAGAAGAAAGAAGAGATGATTTTGCAATAGGTTCTTGAGTTGTAGAAGTAAAAGATTCTCATGTAAAAATAATGTCAGATATGCTGATAGATATAGAAGATATAAATATTCACCAAGCAGAACATGCGAGAACTTTTGCTATGGAGCTTATGGAAAAATATAAAGATAGTAAAGATAGAATCGATATGGAAAGATTTATCGAAGCAGAAGATATGCTTCTCAAATCTATTGCTCAATTGAAACTATATGACTTGAAAAAATAATAAAAAACCTGAAGAGAAATCTTCAGGTTTTTTATTCAAAAATATATGAAGAAATTCAATATCAAAAAGGTTGTTCTTCTGGAGAATTTGGAGTATTTGAATAAAATAATGTTTTCCCATACATATTAATAGCCGATTTTTTTAATCAATGAGACCTTTTTTTGTATTCATATAAAGGTATCAATAAACTCTCAATAGACTAGTTCCGTAATAAGAAAATATTATCTAGTTCTTGGTTTAAATAAAACCAAAACTCAAGATTTAATTTTAAAGCCTACTTTTCGGCTTATTAGTCAATAAAAGTATCTATAAAA
>Ga0172367_10003749_pt1 | contig 19399 bp, 13 predicted proteins | sample Lak10m_FD_114542 | JGI IMG/M metagenome (GOLD analysis project Ga0172367, IMG submission 114542) | Freshwater microbial communities from Kabuno Bay, South-Kivu, Congo - kab_022012_10m | ecosystem: Environmental > Aquatic > Freshwater > Lake | place: Democratic Republic of the Congo: South-Kivu...
AAGCGACAAGCGACAAGCGACAAGCGACAAGCGACAAGCGACAAGCGACAAGCGACAAGCGACAAGCGACAAGCGCGGTAAGCGGAAAGTCGGACAACGGGCTTCGGCCGTCAAGCATCATAACCCCATTCTTCATGCAGACAACTCCATGGATCACCTACGGGAGTCCGTGGGTCGTCTACGGGAGCCCGTCTGTCATTCATGGGAAGCCGTGTGCCATCCACGGGCGTCCGGCAGTGGGCCACGGGAGCCCGTGTGTGAGCTACGGGCGTCCGGCAGTGGCCTACGGGAGCCCGTGGGCCATCTACGGGCATCCGGCAGTGGGCCACGGGAGGCCGTGGGTCATCTACGGGCAGCCCAAAATGGCCTGTTTGAGTTCAGTAACCAATCAAATCCCTATACAAAATGAAAGATTATGTTAAAGCCGAGGATGCAGCCTTTGCGCTGCAAATGAAGAATTTCAGCGATAAGCTGCCTGCCCATGCCGCCCTTTTGGGCATCAGTGCAGGTACGCTTACCGCGGTGAGCAATGATGCAGACTTCTTTGTGTTTGCTTTGGCGGCCATTGATACTGCCGATAGCTACAAACAGGGCTGGACGCAGATGAAGATAAAGGCGCGCAAGGGCACCGAGGCCACGGTGCTCAGCTCGTTTCCGACTCCGGTGGATGTGACATCGCCCCCCACGGCCGTGCTACCGGGCGTTGAAGACCGTTTCCGCAAACTGGTGCAACAGATAAAGGCAAACCCCAACTACAGCACCGTGATCGGAGAAGACCTTGGCATCGTTGCGCCCGAGGATACCAGCGTGCTTACCGCACCGGTGCTTACCGTAAAGTTGGATGGCGGTGTGCCTGTTATCGGGTTCAAGAAGGGCAAATCGGGCGGCATAAGGCTGTACAGCAAGCGTGGCAGCGAGGCCGATTTCAGTTTCTTGGCCGTTGACACCAAAAGCCCATACCGGGATACCCGCCCCAACCTGGGGGCAGGCCCCGAGCAGCGTCAATACTACGCTTACTTCATTGTGGACGACCAGCAGACTGGCGACCCCAGCACAGTGGTGAGCATTACGGTGGGATAGGAACGAAGATAGAACAAGAAAAATGAGAACAGTAGCACCTGTGCTATTGGCTGTGGGGCTCGCATTTGCGGGCCTTATTGCCAAAGGGCAATCGAGCCTTATTGATGTAGTATACCTGAAGAACGGGAGCATCATAAAAGGAATCATCGTGGAGCAAGTACCCGGTCAGGCTGTAAAGCTTCAAACTGCCGATGGCAGCCTCTTCGTGTTCGAAATGGAGGAGATTACCAAAATGACGCGCGAAGCGCCAACAACTGCTGCACCTGTTCAACCTCAGAACAACAATGCTGTTCAGCCCCGAAATTTGGATGATTGGGGTCGAACTTACGTTCACAATATGGATATTTCTGAACGTAGACGTGCAGCAGGGATCGGACTTCTCTCAACTGGTGGAGCCTTGGCGATAAGTGGTGCAACGCTACTGGGTTTGAGCAGTTCAACTCCGATGATCCCTGATAGGTCTGACCGCGAGCGTTTGGCTATTTTCGGATACATTGCTGCCGGAGCGAGTATTCCTTTTTTGGCAACCGGAGGTGCTGCCTTGGCAAAAAGCGTACTGTACAGGAAACGTGCCGAGGCAATGCAAGACGGATCTGTGAACATTTTACCTGTTATTATTGACCAAACGAGCTTTTCCGGTGCACAGATAAGCGTTAATTCTGCTGCAGGCTTACGCCTTACTTACAACTTCTGACCGAAACCGATGCGTATCTGGATTTACCCGTTGTTTTTCGTATTCATTGAATTGTCAGCGTACTTGTCCATCGGCCAAACGGTGCAGTATGATGACGTCTTGTATTTAAAAAATGGAAGTGTCATTAAAGGTATTCTCGTTGAACAGTTGATCGGGCAGTCCATTAAGATTCAAACGAAGGATGGAAATCTTTTCGTTTTCACCGAAAGTGAAATTGATCGGATTACAAGGGAGCCCAGTGGAACTGGATCGGTCGGAATACAAAATTCATCACAGATTCCTCAAGTTGGAATGCAGGTCGGAGGAGGTACGGTTTTCTATGTTGACAATGGATCAAGGACCATTTGGATTTCCGCCCCATTCGATCAAGCTCACCGACAAATGTGGGGAGTTGACGGTTCAACAATGGCGCGCTCTTGGGATGATGGCCGGTCGAACACCGAAATGATCATATCCTTCTATCAGACGACAAATGAAGGACCTTCTCATACTGCAGCCGCTAAGTGTAGATATTCATCCATATCAGGTTACAACGATTGGTATTTGCCGGCAATCAATGAATTGGAAAAGTTGCATACACAGCGTTCCTTGGTCAATTTAAGCTACGGCATCTATTTGAGTTCAACCGAAGAGGGTCGATTAGATTTTTTTGGGATTGACAATCGTGGTGGCCGAAGACTTGTCAACGATTTCCATAAGGACAATAACGATTTTATCATCAGGTGCATTAGAAGACAATCCTTCTGACCCCTTAACAGCTATTTCTGAACCCCCAACCCCGCAAGGTGTTGGGGGTTTCTCATTTCATTACCGCAGCAATATGCGTTGGGCGTTCATACTACTTACCCTGCTGGGCACGGTGGCCCATGCACAGGAGGCCACCGACACCACCGCCCTGCTAAGGAGATAGTATGAATTTCTACGTGTTCCTGTACGTACTACATAGAATTGGACATGGAAGGCGAAGACCCTGTGGTGTACGCAGGTTGGTTGGAGCTGTTCGGATAAAAAAAGCCCCACCAATGGCGGGGCTTCAATGAAAGACCTAGTAGGTCTGTATTCAGAGAATCAAGAAAGCGCTTGCTGAACCTTTTCAGCAGCTTCTTTCAACGCAATGGCCGACATTACTTTCAGTCCGCTCTCGTCAATGATCTTCTTGGCCTCTTCGGCATTGGTTCCTTGCAAACGAACGATGATCGGCACGTTGATCTGGCCCATGTTCTTGTAAGCATCTACCACACCTTGTGCCACGCGGTCGCAACGCACAATTCCACCGAAAATGTTCACCAGAATGGCTTTCACATTCGGGTCTTTCAGAATAATGCGGAATGCCTGCTCCACACGCTTGGCATCGGCCGTACCGCCCACATCCAAGAAGTTGGCAGGTTCAAACCCGAGCAGTTTGATCATGTCCATGGTGGCCATGGCCAATCCGGCACCGTTCACCATGCAACCCACGTTTCCGTCCAGTTTCACGTAGTTCAGTCCCACTTTTCCGGCTTCAACTTCGGTTGGGGCTTCCTCGCTCTCATCGCGCATATCTGCATACTCCTTGTGGCGATAAAGTGAGTTGCCATCCAACGTCACCTTGGCGTCAACCGCAAGGATCTTGTCGTCTGATGTTTTCAGCACCGGATTGATCTCGAACATGCTGCTATCGCTGGCCACATACGCTTGGTACAGGGCTGCAACGAACTTAGTCATCTGTTTAAAGGCTTCGCCCGAAAGGCCAAGGTTGAACGCCACTTTGCGAGCCTGAAAACCCTGTAGACCCAAAGCCGGATCGATCTCTTCCTTGAAAATGAGATGCGGTGTGTGCTCGGCCACGGTTTCAATGTCCATACCGCCTTCGGTAGAATACATGATCATGTTCTTGCCCGTGGCGCGGTTCAACAGCACACTCATGTAAAACTCCGATGGCTCGCTGGCTCCCGGAAAGTACACATCCTCCGCGATCAAAACCTTGTTCACTTTCTTGCCCTTCTCGCCTGTCTGTAGTGTAACGAGGGTTCCACCAAGGATGCCTTTTACGGTCTCTTCCACCTTATCGATGCCCTTTGCAAGCACAACCCCGCGAGAGCCTGTTTCCTTCACCGTTCCTTTTCCGCGGCCTCCGGCATGTATCTGCGCTTTTACCACGTACCAACCCGTTCCGGTCTCTTCGGTAAGCTCTTTAGCAGCCTTCACCGCATCAGCAGCACTGTCTACCACTTTACCGCGCTGAACCGTTACTCCGAAGCTCGCCAGGATCGATTTGGCCTGGTATTCATGAATGTTCATGTCGTTCTTGTTTTGAAGTGCCGAAAATAGGGCTTTTCAGTTTGGCGGACGGCCCTTTTTTATGTCCCGTTTTTAACAAAAGAAGCCTTTGCTGTTGCGCTATTTTTGCGCGATGCCGAATTGTGAAAGTCTCTTCCTCGATGCCATTCCCGAAAACCGCATTCACCTGAAAAGATGGTTTGACGATGGGGCCGATGAAGCGGTTGTTCTCATTCATGGCTCGGTTGAAAACGGCAAGATCTTCTACTCCGAAAGCGGAAAGGGTTTCGCGCCATGGTTGGCCGAACGCGGCTATGACGTTTTCGTTCCCGATCTGCGAGGTCGCGGGCTGAGCACACCGTCCATCGGTGCAGGCTCCGATTTCGGGCAAATGGACATGATCAACACCGACATTCCAGCCATCATCAGCCACATTCAAACGTTGAAAGGAACGCGCAAACTCTGGTTCGGTGCCCATTCGTGGGGCGGCAATCTGTTGCTTGCCATGCTGGCCCGCCATCACGAACTGGCCGATGTGCAAGGCATGGTGCTTTTCGGCACTAAAAGGCGTGTTTCGGTATGGAACTGGGAACGCATTTACAAGCTCAATTTCTACTGGCGCTTCATGGCACCCATCGCCATCAGAAAACACGGTTATCTACCTGCCAAAGGAACCGTTTTCGGTGCCGACAATGAGACCAAACGCATTTTTGAGGAGACCAACTTCTGGCTCGACAATCGCACTTGGACCGACCCCGTGGATGGCTTCGACTACGGCAAGGCGCTCCGTTCGGTGAAACTGCCGCCCATTCTCGGGCTCACCGGTTCGGCAGACAAGGTGCTCGGCCACCCCATCGATTGCAGAAAAGTGCTGGAAGAGACCGGCCCAACCGGTTGGGAAATGAAAGTGGTGGGCACCAATACCGGGTTCAAACACGACTATGACCACATCAATCTGCTGACGCACAAAGACTCAGCATCGGATGTGTTCCCCATGGTTGGCAATTGGATGAAAGCGTTGGAAAGTCAGGGGCACGCCTGAACTGGCGCACCCCCAACAGCTTCTTTATTTGCCACCGTACCAATCCACCTTGCGGCTCCAGATCATTACCACGGCAAGAATCAGGAACAGCCCAATGCTACCGGCAAGCAGCGCCATGTCTTCCAACTGAAGAATGGTGAAAATGAACGTGTACATGGCAGCCAGCAATCCGCCCATGAAGGCCGTCAGTTTCTTACTGGTCAAAATTCCACCGCTGTAAATGGTGATGAGCAGCGTGGTGGCCAAAGCGGCAATTCCGTAGGCAGCGTTGAACCCGATATGTTCAGACATGGACAAGATGAGCACGAAGAAGATGGACAAAGCCAGCCCGACCAGAATGTACTGAATGGGGTGAATGCGTTTCTTGTTGATGGTTTCGATGAAGAAGAACACCAGATAAGTAAGCGAAATGAACATGATGGCGTATTTGGCCGACCGCATGCTCTGCTGATAGTGGTCGTTGGGCAGGAAAAGCCCGAAACCGAACGAAGATTCATACAGACCCTCGCGGCCACCGAGCCATTGTTGTGGGAAATTCCGATTCAGATCGAGCACCTTCCACGTTGCTTTGAAGCCAGAATCGGTTACATCTGGCGAAGCCGGCAAGAAAGCACCATCAAAACTCGGATGCGGCCAATCTGAAGTCAGGTCAACCATTGTTTCGCGTCCCAATGGCAGAAAGCTCAGCCGTTGGCTACCACGAAGATTGAGGTCGATGCTGAAACCCAGTTCGGTCTGTTCCTTCAGGTTCAAACGCGCGGAAATTCCTTCCGCAAACACATCATTGCACGGAACACCGGGGCCGAACTCGGTAACGGTATCGCCCAAGCTGAGCATTACCTTATCGCTGATGCCGCGCATGTCGGGAATGCCAACGGAAATGATAGCCTCGTCCAGAAGAAACACGTCAGCAGGAATGTTCAACTTACTTGATTCGGGCATTTCAAACCGGCCGCTCAGCGTGAGCTTCGAGTCGTAAACCACCACTTTGTAAATGCCTCGATGTCGTTCCACCGAGCTCACGCTGCCGTTCACATTCAGCTGTTCGGGCAAAAAGTGGCTCCAGTGCTTGGAATATTCGCGCTTACCGTCCTTGTCTTCGGTAAAACTGAGGTACGGAACCGAAATGATCGGACCGGCCACCGTTTGTCCGTAGCCCCACTTGGAGCTCACTTCGTTTATTGCTTCCGAGCTCGTATTCTGTCGCTCTCGGATGATGTCCTGGATCATGGCATTGGGTATCATGAGCAGCAGCACCAATATGGTAATGCTGAACACGCGCACCGACACGGATGCGCTGAGCCATAGATTGAACCGTTCGAATACATTCGGGTTTTGGGGAGATTGTTGTGTTTCCATTGTAGTGAGTTTTTGTTGTTGTTGAGTGATGAACGGCAGTATTTTGGACTTATTAGCGCTTTAACATCCTTTGGGAAATTACGCAACATAAGCGTTCGGCAAGTGTTTGCTGCAGTGCAATCCGTATCATTGCAACCCCGATGGGAAAAATCGATTTTGAACGTTTCGAACTGAAAAATGGCCTGAAGGTCTTCGTTCACCACGACACTTCCACACCACTTGCCTGCCTCAATATCATGTATGATGTGGGATCGCGTGACGAGAACGCGGAACGCACCGGGTTTGCCCACCTTTTCGAGCATCTGATGTTCGGTGGGTCGGTCAACATTCCATCGTACGACAGCCCACTGCAATTGGCCGGAGGACAGAACAACGCTTTCACCTCCACCGATATAACCAACTATTACATCACGCTTCCTGCGCAGAACCTGGAAACAGCATTTTGGCTGGAAAGCGACCGTATGCTAAACCTTGCGTTCACCGAAAAAAGTCTGGAAGTGCAGCGCAGCGTGGTGATAGAGGAATTCAGACAGCGCTATTTGAACCAACCGTATGGCGATGCGTGGTTGCTGATGCGGCCGCTGGCATTCAGAACGCATCCGTACAACTGGGCTACCATTGGCAAAGAGGAAAAGCACATTGCTGATGCCACCATGCAAGATGTGAAAGCATTCTTCAACACACATTATCTGCCCAAGAATGCTGTGATGGTAGTGGCTGGAAATGTGACCACCGAAGTAGTGCGCCAGCTTGCCGAGAAGTGGTTCGAACCGATTGTGAAAGGAGAAAAGCCTGTGCGAGATCTGCCCAAGGAACCGAAGCAGACCGAGCCGAGACGTTTGGAAGTGGAGCGCCCCGTGCCGTTGGATGCCATTTACGTATCGTTTCACATGTGTGGCAAAGAGGACGCAGACTACCAAACTTGGGATCTGCTTTCCGACATTCTTTCGCATGGCGATTCGAGCCGACTGAAGCAGCGCTTGGTGAAGAAGGACCGCATTTTCACATCGGTGAACGCATTTGTAATGGGCGAACGCGATCCTAGTCTGTTCACCATTGCAGGGCATGTATCGCAAGACCGAACAGTTGAACAAGCGGAAAAGGCCATTTGGCAAATGATCGAAGAGCTGCGCACCGAACTGATCAGCGAATTGGAACTTGAGAAGGTGAAGAATCAAGTGGAAGCCAGCCACGAATTCTCTGAAATGAACCTGTTGAACCGTGCCATCGGCCTTGCCTATCATGAACTTCTGGGCGATGCCAATGGCGTGAATCTGGAAACGGAAAAATACCGCAAGGTGACGCGAGAAGGACTCAGAAGAGTAGCGTCTGAAAACCTGATCGAATCCAACTCGAATACTCTGGTTTACCGCAAACAACAATGAGTTTGGACCGCAGCATAGCACCCGATTTCGGCAAGATCGACTCCATTGAACTGATGGAACCGAAGGTGCTCCATTTGGACAATGGACTTCCGGTTTTCACCATAAACACTGGCGAACAGGAAGTGCTGAAAGTGGAACTTGTTTTCGCCACAGGCGCTTCTGCATCAGACAAAAAACTGGTGGCAGCCGCAACGGCCGAACTGCTTACCGAAGGCACCCAAAAGCACACGGCCGAGGAAATTGCCAACGCCCTCGATTTCTACGGTGCCTACTTCAACTCGCATGTTTCGCACGATGAAAGTTCTCTGGAACTCTTTACGCTGAACAAGCACCTGAAGGACACCATTTGCACCATGGCCGAGGTTTACAGCCAGCCCACGTTTCCCGAACACGAACTGGAAACCTTCATTCTGAAAGGCCAGCAGGACATGATGGTGAACGAACAGAAAGTGAGCTATCTGGCAGCAAAGGCATTCAGCGGAACGCTCTTCGGAAACGAGCATCCTTACGGCCGCACTGCCACCCAATCGGATTATGCCGCACTGACCCAACAGGATCTTCGAGAATTCCATGCATCTGCTTTTGCTGGGCAGATACAGCACATCATTGTTGCAGGGAAATTGACGGATGACACCATTGCGGTTCTGAACAGCGCATTCGGTCAGGAAAAGAGGCTCTCTAACGCGTTGGATCCCATCGTGATCCACGCTTCGCAAGAACGAATCGTTCATGTGCAAAAAGACGATGCCGTGCAGAACGCCATCCGCATTGGCCGTTTGCTCTTCGACCGCACACACCCCGATTTTGTGGGAATGCAGATTCTGTGCACCGTGCTTGGCGGCTATTTCGGATCGAGATTGATGGCCAACATCCGCGAGGACAAAGGCTACACGTACGGCATTGGGGCAGGTCTCGTTAGTCTGAAACACATTGGTTATCTCAGCATTTCAACCGAAGTGGGCACCCAGATCTGCAAACCGGCATTGGATGAGATCTATCTTGAAATTGGCAAGTTGCGCAAGGAGCTCATCCCAACAGATGAACTGGAATTGGTGCGCAACTACATGCTTGGCACCATCCTGAAGAGTGTGGACGGGCCGTTTTCGTTGGCCAGCAAATGGAAAACGTACCTGAAACATGGTTTGGGCACTGACGATCACTATCAATTGCTGCATCAGATCCGCACCATAACCCCAGAGCGACTTCGCGACCTTGCCAACAAGTACCTACAACAGGAGGACCTGATACAGGTAACCAGCGGAAAACCCTTTTGACCGGAGGCAACTTTCGGGTCATTTCCGCGTTCATTTTCCGTACATCGGCACCGCAGGAAAGGCCTCATTTTATGGTACCTTAGCGCGGCACGATTCGCAGTATAGATAATGGGATTCAAAAACCGGGTCTTTCGCTCCATGCTCACGGCATTTTTAGCTGTGATGTTCTCGGTTTCAAATATCAAGGCTGAACACATCATTGGTGGCGACATCTATTGGGAATGCGTTACCACAGGGCCTGATGCCGGCAAGTTCATCTTCTACCTGGCCATGTACAAGGACTGTTCGGTAAACACCGTTATCAGTCCTTCAGGCCACCAGCTTCAACTTTTCAATCATCCTACGATGAATGGCGCGGCATTTGACCTAACGCTCATCTCGCAGACCGATGTTTCGCCCATAGCTTGCGGCTTGACATGTGCGGATGAACTGCCTTACGTATCCGTTGAGAAATATCTGTTCGCCTCAGACCCCGTTCAGATAACAGGAGTGCCTCCTGCTCAAGGCTATACTATAGCTTACCATCGGTGCTGCAGAAATTCGGTCGACAACATCCTGAATGCCAATACACAGGAGATCTATTATACAGCCACCATGTATCCTTACAACGGTCAGGATGTTTTTCCATGCTACGATTCGAGCCCACAGTTTGCCGAGCTGCCAACCTCGTTGATGTGTTCTGGTTATCAGCTTCGTTACAACAGCAATACCATCGATACGGATCTCGACTCTTTGAGCTACGAATTTGTTGGAGCACTTGGTAACGGTGGCGTACCCGTAAGCTATCAGGCCGGATACAGTGCCAATGTGCCGATGCCCGGGCCGACCTTGGACCCTACCTATGACCAGATAACGATCGACCCCGTGACCGGACAGATCGAATACGACAGTCCGAGTAGCATTCAAGGTAGATGGACGGTAGTTGCCGGGGTGAACGGTTGGCGGTGCGGTCAGCTCATATCTAAGACCATTCGAGAAATGAGTGTTACGATCATTCCGTGCACCGACCCGAACAGCATCCCATCCGCATCAAGTCCGAACTGGAGTGCACCTGCAAGCGGCAGCGGATATTCCGTCACGGTTCAAGCAGGCGACCTTGTGAACTTTACGTTGAGTGCCACAGACAACGATCTGACGAACGGTGCGCCTCAGATCATGGAATTCACTGCCGCAGGTTCTCAATTCGGAACCAATTTCACCAACGCCAATGCGGGGTGTTTGAATCCTCCGTGTGCTACACTAAGCAACGTGAGTCCACCATCCTCATCTGCTGGAACGATCTCCACCACATTCAACTGGCAGACCACGTGCGATCATGTGGCGTTAAATGATGAGTGTGCCAACCTTTCTACAACATATTATTTTCTGTTCAAATATCAGGACGACTTCTGCCCGGCCAGAGGTTTCAACTTCGTGAATGTGGCTGTGACGGTGGTTGGCGAACCGATAGTTGAAAGTCCTAATCCGCACTGCGTAAGCACCGCTGCCAATGGCGACATTACGGTATATTGGGAACCGAGTACCGACAATAACGTGCCGCCTTCGTTCTATGAATACGTCATTTACCATAGCACGTCTCCCACAGGGCCATTCCAAGAAATAGGGACGGTGAACAACATTGCCACTGGAACCTACGTGCACACATCCACAAATCCGGTAGCTGCTCCTTCCACTTCGGGACCCAATTATTACTTCATCCGAACACGCTCTGGTTGCAACGATGCTGTTTTGGACGCACCCGTTGACACGGTTTCTTCCATTTACCTCACGCTCAATAATACAGGCGAAACAGCCGTTCTGAACTGGACACCTCAGGCCGCTCCTCCGCTCCCATCATCAAACGGAAATGGACAGGGGTTGTACCAGATATACCGAGAATACCCTGCTGGCACGTGGTCGCAGATCGGAACCACCTTTGGGCTTACCTATACAGACCCAGTGATCTGGTGTTTGGAGCAGGTGAATTACCGCATTGAACTGACAGATGACCTTCCATGCACTTCCGTATCAAACATTGTGGGCGATATTCTGAATAACCCTGATGAACCGGCCCCACAGGCCATCGATTCGGTATCCGTTGACCCGATAACTGGATTCGTGACGGTATGTTGGTCGCCAAGTGTGAGTTTGAATGTAACGCAGTACAACGTTTACATCAACCCCGATCAGTTCGCGTGGGTTCCTGTTGGCACCGTGATGGGCTACAACAACACCTGTTGGACCGACACGAACACCGATCCTTCGAGCCAATCATTGTGGTATCAGGTTACGGCCACCAACAACTGTGCTGTGGAGGGTCTGCCTGCCGGTTCGCTCATCGACAATACCGACCACCACGAAACCATTCTGCTGGAAGCCGATTACGACAGTTGCCTTCACCAATCCACACTTACGTGGAACAAGTACTGGTATTGGCAGGAAGGCGTAAGGGAATATGATGTGTATGCCTCCATTAATGCTGCACCTGAAACCAAGATCGGAACGGTCACCGACACGTTCTTTGTGGATACGGACATGCAGATCTCGGCACTTTACTGCTACACTGTACGTGCGGTAAAGAATGTGCCGCAGCGTATTACAGCTGCATCCAACCAGCGCTGCGTGTTCAGCTACGTGCCTAAGCGCCCCGACTATCAGTACCATTACAACGCCACGGTTTACCCGTCTAACGATGGCATCGAAACATCATTCTTCGTTGACAGCACAGCAGGTTATTTAGGCTTCGAAGTGCAGCGTGGCCTGCAATCAGACAACCTCAAATACCGTTGGTTTATTCCGCTGGATCCGAACACGCGTTACTACACGTTTGAAGACAATACGGCCCGTCCCCGCTTCAACAGTTACTACTATCAGATCATCGGTATTGACAGTTGCGACCTGAATGCCGATACCATGAACATGGTGCGCACCGTGCTTTTGGATGCCGTGGCCAACCCAGACCGTACCAACGACCTGAGCTGGAATGCCTATGAAGGCTATTTGGGAAATGTGGTGGCCTACAACATTTACCGCAGTGTAGATGACGTTTACGACTTCCTGAACGTTGTTCCCGGAACCACGCTGGCGTACACCGACACGGTGGAAGATATCATTATTGGCGAAGGAAACTTCTGCTACTATGTGGAAGCGGTGGAAGGATTCGGACCATTCATCAGTCCTGATGGCGTGCGTTTTCAGGAAAAGAGCCGATCGAACGAAGCCTGCGCCCCACAACACCCCAACGTATTCATACCTAACGCCTTTGTACCGGAAGGCGTGAATAACGTTCTGAAACCCGTAACCGTGTTTGTTGACGTGGACGAATACCTTTTTCAGATATACAACCGCTGGGGCCAACGCATATTTGAAACCACCGACCCCAACTTGGGCTGGACAGGCAATATTGGAGCTGAAAAAGCCCAGCAAGGTGCCTATGCCTACTTCGTTAAGTTCGTTTCGGCAAAGGGCGAGACGTTTACCAAGACCGGCACTGTGACCCTTATCAGGTAGCAACGGTATACGTTCCGTAGTTTTAACCCGATCATTCAGCATGAGAAAACAACTACTTCTTTCCGCCCTATTCCTACAGACCGCCATTGCAACCTATTCGCAGGAGCATTGTGGCACCGACCGAAAAATGCAGGAAGCAATGTCTGCGCATCCTGAATTGGCAGCAGAACGGGCCGCCATTCAGGATTTTACTGAACGCTGGATTTCCGACCATCCATCTTCTGAACGGGTTGTCTACACCATTCCGGTGGTAGTGCATGTGGTATGGAACACCGAGGTACAGAACATAAGCGATGCGCAGGTGCTATCGCAGATAGATGTGCTGAACGAAGACTACGGTGCCGCCAATGCCGATTTCAGCGGTGTGCCAAGCGTGTGGACAAGCATAACAGGCGACACCGAAATACGCTTTCAACTGGCCGTGACCGACCCTGACGGAAATCCTTCCAATGGCATTACCCGCACCGAAACAACCGTTACCAACTGGAACGGGTCGGACAATGTGAAATACACTTCGATGGGAGGAATAGATGCATGGCCCGCAGCAGATTACCTCAACATCTGGGTATGCAACATTGGCGGTGGCCTGTTGGGTTATGCGTACCAGCCCGGAATCAGTGCCGACCTTGACGGGGTGGTCATCGGCTACCGGTTCTTCGGACGCGTAGGCACGCTATCCACCACCTACAACCTTGGCCGAACCACTACCCACGAGATAGGTCATTACTTCAACTTGGAACACCTTTGGGGACCCGGTGGCGTGAACTCCAATTGTACTGCCAGTGATCTTGTGAGCGATACTCCGGTGCAGGAAGGCCCCAATTACGGCTGCCCCGCGTGGCCATCCGTAAGCTGCAACAACGGTCCCAATGGCGATATGTTCAACAACTACATGGACTATGGCGATGACGAATGTCTGTTCTTCTTCACCAACGGACAGAAATCGCGGATGCGGGCGGCCATCAACGGTCCGCGCGCCTCGTTGCTCAGTTCGCCCGGGCTGGTGGCATCGGTTGGCGAGGTGGAGCGAAACGCACATTCCATTTCCGTTTATCCGAACCCGAGCAGCGATGTGCTGAACATACGCAACCTTGGTGTGGAACTGAGCCGATGCACCATTGCTCTGCACGACCTCAGCGGGCGCACCGTGCTGATGCAGCAGGTGGCAAAAGTGGGTGCCACACCGGTTTCCATCAACACCAGCGAACTAACGGCCGGAAGCTATGTTCTGTCTTTGAGCACAGCCGACCGCTCCGTTACCAAAAGCATACACATCGTAAAATAGATGAGCACGCAACTGCAACACATCCTCAACAGCAACATCGACCCTGCCCTGCGCACCATTACCGAAAAGGTGCTGAACAACCAGCGCGTTTCGTTTGACCAAGGCGTACTGCTTTACGAAACGGGCGAACTCGGCTTTCTGGGTGCACTTGCCAACCACATCAAGGAACAGCGCCATGGCAACATGGTCTTCTTCAACCGCAATTTCCATGTAGAGCCTACCAACATATGCGTGTTCGATTGCAAATTCTGCTCCTACTCTCGCCTGCTGAAAAACAAGGAAGATGGCTGGGAACTGAGCGAGGACGAGATACTGGAGCGCCTTCGCCAGTACGATGGCAAACACATTACCGAAGTGCACATAGTGGGTGGCGTACACCCCAAAATGGGCCTGCACTACTTTGCATCGCTCATCAAAAAAGTGAAGGAGATCCGACCCGACATCCACGTAAAGGCCTTTACGGCCGTGGAACTCGACTACATGTGCCGCAAGGCCAAGGTGAGCTACCGCGAAGGATTGCAGATACTGAAAGACCACGGACAGGACTCATTGCCCGGTGGTGGTGCCGAGATATTCGATGAGGCCATACGTGCCGAAATATGTGCCGACAAATGCACCAGCCAGCAGTGGCTCGAAATGCACCGAACTGCCCACCAACTGGGCATGCCGAGCAACGCCACCATGCTATACGGGCACATCGAAAAATTTGAGCACCGCGTGGATCACATGGACCGCCTGCGCACCCTGCAGGACGAAACGGGTGGTTTCAACACCTTCATTCCGCTCAAGTTCCGCAACAAGGGCAACCAAATGAGCCACATACCCGAGGTAAGCACCATAGAAGACCTGCGCAACTATGCCGTATCGCGCATTTACATGGACAACTTCGGCCACGTGAAAGCCTACTGGCCCATGATAGGCCGTCAGACCGCGCAAATGAGTCTTGCATTCGGTGTTGACGACATTGACGGAACCATTGACGACAGCACCAAAATATACAGCATGGCGGGTGCCGAAGATCAGAACCCGGCCCTGACCACCGAGCAGTTGGTGGCCATGGTGAAGGAAGTGGGCCGCCACCCCATTGAGCGCGACACGCTGTACAACACCATAACCGACTACGCCAACTACGATTTTGCGGCTGCGGGCGTTGATGCCTGATGCGATCACTTTCCTGAAGGTTCAACGGATACCTGAATAGCTGTAAGGCTGACCGATGAAACCCTTTAACGTTTCAATGTCAATTTAGGAGGTGGGACAAAGCAACTCCTTGGTGGCACCGACAATAAAGGAGGTGACACGAAGCAACTGGTTCGTATGATTCAGTACGTGCAGATTTATGGAAAGGAACTCCTTGCTGTGGTTCAGCACGCATTAAGAACGCCCGTTAGCTGAGGAGCTGGAAAGCTAATTTTCCTATGTATTGGAACCGCGTATGTTTGGAAAGTTTAGTATAAATTCTACTCTCCAAACGTAACACACGTTGGCCTATTGGTCCAGAAATGAAGTAGTTAGAAGTGAAATAATCGGTTATAATTTGGTTTGACACTCAGGTTTCTCTTTCCGTAATTCGGTGGATAAACATCTCCCAATATGAAATCTCAATTCGCTTCCGCTAGTACTCTTTTCCTTTTATCTCTAATTACAACCACCGCATTTGGTCAATGGCAAGCAAGCAGCAATGGTGTTTTTTCGAGTATTTCACAGTGTTTCATTGAAACTTCTAATGGCTCTATTCTGTCAGGTACTTCCAACGGAATCTATCGGTCGACAAGTTCAGGTGATAATTGGAGCCTGTCGTCAACAGGCATTCCAAGTAGCGATGGAACAATCCTAAGATTTGCGAAGAATGGGAACAGAATCTTTGCAGGTACACGCGAAGGCGTTTATTATTCGGATAATGATGGAGTTAGCTGGAGTCTTTCAGAAATTTTCGGATTCCACGTATTCGGACTTGAAGTGATTTCCACCCAAATTTTTGCAGGCACAATGGGAGCCGGAATTTTCAAATCGACTGATAATGGTATATCGTGGTCCAGCAGTAATAATGGCCTCCTCACAGATTCTGTTTATTCACTACTGGTAAACGGAAATGACCTTCTTGCCGGCACTTACGGAGAGGGTATTTTCCTCAGCAGCGACCAAGGATCCAGTTGGAGTCAGGAATTTTCACAATCAGATCCGACAATTGTTAGGACACTGGCTGCTACTTCGAATAGACTCTTGGCCGGAGTTTCGCAATTGGTAATCCCTACAGCCCCATTCAATAGTTTGTATAAATCATCCGATAACGGCAATAGTTGGACCATGTTCAATTATTCAGGATTACCAACAATTGGAAATCTCCCCATTACCGCGTTGTACTCAAATGGTTCAACCGTCCTGCTTGCCTCAAATGGGCAGATTTATCGGTCAATTGACAATGGAATCAACTGGACAGCGTTCATGGACGGTATTACGTCTACAACTCCATACGGCATTGCATGTTTTGAAGAAACCAGCGATTACATTTTTTGTGGCGTTGAAGCTGGTGGTGCCGGACCAATATTCCGAATATCGAAAAGCCAAGTGCTGACTAGTATTAGCCCTCCAGTAACGGACAGCTATATGAACCTGTTTCCCAACCCGTCTGATGGAACCCGAGTGATGATGGATTATAAACTTGATAGAACCCTTGAACTGAAGTGGTTGATTTTCGACAATACTGGAAGGCTCGTATTCGAAAAACAGATATCGGAATCGGAAGGACAAATAGCAATTCCGATAACACTTGAATCTGGAACTTATGTATCCGTGTTAATGAGCACGAACGGATTTGTAAAAGCTGAACCTTTGGTGGTGGGCCGATAATCACCTTATCAACATCATCTTCCCAAAGCCGCTTTCGATCCATTTGTCGGCTCCGCTGTCGCGGTACTTGATGTAGTCGCCATTGAGTTTGGCCACTACGCGGTACAGGTACACGCCATTGGCCAGGCGGTCGCCATAGGTATCGGTGCCGTCCCACGCGTACTGGGTCACGTTGCGGCCTATGTTCATGGGGCCGATCTCATCGTTGGTTATCTCCTTCACCACCTTGCCCGTTATGGTCATGATCTGGATCTTGAAGTAATCGGGCTGCTCCGACCCCGTAAGCGTGAACACGAAATGGGTGGCGGTTGAGAACGGATTGGGGTAATTGAGCACGTTGGTAACGGTAGACTCGTTGATGACCTCGAAGCTGATGCGGTAGTATTTGTCGCCCGAGGCGTTGTTCGATTTGTCGTAGCCCTGCACCCACAGTTCGTAAATACCATCAATGGGGAACTCTGCCGGCCATTCGATGCGGGCCTTGTTGTCGGGGGTTTCGCCCGGGTAGAACTGCATGTTGGTGTAGCTTTCGAACCAGATGCGCTTCAGGGTCTGGCTTTCGGGCTCTTTGATGAATACCTGAAAATCGGAGGTGTCGTTGAGCAGGCGGAACAGGCTTTCGTCATCCAGTTCCATGACGATGAACGGCTTGGCCGAAACGATGTCGCCATCAAGAATGTGCACCGCATCGAAGGTGACATCGAGTATCGGGTTGATGCCATCGCCATTGACCGCAAACTGCACGCTTGCCAAGTTGTTGAAGTGGTACTGCTCCAACTGGTCGTAGCCGAAGGTCTGGTCGGGTCTGCGCGGGTTCACCTCCACCCAGAACACATTTCCACCTGCAAAGTCGAGCGGGTCGGTGCTAATGGTGTCAATGAGAATGTCGCCCGTGAGCAGCGGTGCCTGCCGCGGATAAGGCAAATAGTGACGACTGCCCTGCGCGTCCTCTATCCAATAGTGCACCAGCAGGCTGTCCATATCAAAATCGGAAATGTTCTCTATGGCCACCACGAATTTGAGCAGGTCGCCATCGTTGATGGTATCGCTTTCGAAATGGTAGCTGATGTGCGGATTGAGTGCGGCCTCGGGCACGCCCTCAAACAGCACCTGCCAACGGTCCATCTGTGGCGGGGTGCTGGCCGAACTGTCATCGGCACAGAATGCGCTTAGGCGGATGCGTGGGAATTCCGCAGCATCGATGCTGTTGTAGAGGTCGAGAATGTCGGTGCTGATGCCGTTGATGCCCGTCATTACCACCTCTTCCACCCCACTTGGCCGCACACCTATTACATTGATGGCAATGCTATCGAGCGTTGGGTTCTCCTTCGGATGCGAACGTACATGCAGCGATTTCCATTCGGAGGTAGGGCCGATGTACTTGGTGGTCATGGTGCCTTGGTTGTAGCACCCGGTCATGGTGGCAGTAAGGCTGATGTAATCGCTTATCTGCGTGCCGAATACTTCGATGGCGGTGCTTGGGTCGCCCTTTTTGCAGAAGAAGGCATATGGCACGCCTGAAAGTGTATCGATGGCCGTGGCACCCAGATCGTGGAAGGTCTGCAGCACGTTGGCCGGCAGCCCCGCCAAGTTGACGTTGAGCCACGTGGCCACCCCGATGTAGTTGCTATCGGGCACCACATTGGTGAGGAAGTTGACCATGTTGTTCATGGAAGTGGCGTTGGGCGTGGCCCACTGATACCATTTTTCGGGGCGGGTGCGGCATGGTTCCAACTGGCCTTGCGCTCCGTTGCCCGGAATGAAATCGCCTGTAACGGCATCCACGCCCGGGGTTTGCCAAGGCTTCAGGGTACACGCATCCATAACCGCAGTAAGCAGCTGTGGCGTGTAAACATTTCCTCCTGTGCAACCAAGGTATTCCTCGCGGCCGTTGTCAATAAAGAAGTTGATGGCCTCGGCCTGCGCCAAGGTGGTGGGGTTGCCAAAGTTGTTGATCTTGAACTGCTTTGCGGTCTGTATGAAGTCCCAATCGCGCTCGGGGCGGTCGTAAATAAGGTTGCTGTATTCGTCTTCCTTGAACTGGAAGTAGTGCGCCTGCCCCCAACCGTATTTGTCGATGATGTACTGGAACGAGGTTTCGCGCCATTTGTAGTAGCCATACGTGGCCGAATCGATACTGGCGCGCCAGAAATAGACCGTGCTGTCGGGCATGCTCTGTAGGAGCGTTGGCGTCCAATTGACCACACCACCACCTTGCGTTATGGTGGTGAACTGCATCAGCGGACTATTGAAAAGGTCCGTGGTATCGAGTTCAATACGGTAGGTTCTGACCGGGGCGAACGGATTGCCGGTAGAGCACTTGAGGGTTGGGCCCTGATCGGGGATAACCGCAAACTTGTAAGGCCAAATAGGCACGATATCGGGCGAGAGAACATTCACATCCACGCACACATCGTTGTTCACCTCCAGCATCTCGTCAATGATCTGGGTGTTGTCCAACGATACGCAGATGGTGTTGATGCCAAGTCCATCGATCAGGTCGATGGGAATGAAAACGGTAAGCGTATCGAGGTAATAAACAGGTGGGTGAATGATGCTGATGGTGGTATCCGTTTCGCCCGTTGGCAACTGACGGCTTATTTCCACAACAAACGAATCGACAAATGCCGCACCGAGGTTGGTGATCTTGATGTTCATCTCAAAATCGGCCATTTCGGTGGT
>Ga0172367_10003750_pt1 | contig 19390 bp, 16 predicted proteins | sample Lak10m_FD_114542 | JGI IMG/M metagenome (GOLD analysis project Ga0172367, IMG submission 114542) | Freshwater microbial communities from Kabuno Bay, South-Kivu, Congo - kab_022012_10m | ecosystem: Environmental > Aquatic > Freshwater > Lake | place: Democratic Republic of the Congo: South-Kivu...
ATCTTGCAAGACAACCCGGACCTGACCCAGCGCGAGCTGGCCGACAAGCTCGGCATGAGCGTTGGGGGGTTGAACTACTGCCTCAACGCCCTCATCGACAAGGGCTTTGTGAAGATGGCGAACTTTTCCAAAAGTAAAAACAAGTTCAAGTACGTCTACCTGCTCACCCCACAGGGCATCGCCGAAAAGGTGGCGCTGACCAGCCGTTTCCTGAAACGCAAGATGGAAGAGTACGACGCGCTGAAGGTGGAGATTGAGACGCTGAGGGCGGAAGTGGGTGAAGACCAGGCAGATGGCCTGAGAAAGCAAGCCCCATGAAAATCGCCATTGCCGGTACCGGCTACGTCGGCCTTTCCAACGCCATCCTTCTGGCTCAGCACAACGAAGTCGTCGCGCTCGACATCGTTCCCGAAAAAGTTGCCCTGCTGAACCAGAAAAAATCCCCTGTCGAAGATAAAGAGATCGAGGAATTCCTGGCCCACAAGCCACTGAACTTCCGCGCCACGCTCGACAAGGCCGATGCTTACACCGGTGCCGACTTCGTCATCATCGCCACCCCAACCGACTACGACCCCGAGACCAACTATTTCAACACCCGGTCCATCGAAGCGGTCATCAAAGACGTTATCGCCATCAACCCAAATGCCGTGATGGTCATCAAGTCCACGGTGCCGGTGGGCTACACCGCCAAGACCCGGGAAGCGTTTGGCACGCAGAACCTCATCTTCTCCCCCGAGTTCCTCCGCGAAGGCAAAGCCCTCTACGACAACCTGCACCCTAGCCGCATCGTCGTCGGCGAAAAGTCAGCGCGCGCCGAAACCTTTGCCAAGCTCCTGCAGCAAGGCGCGATCAAGCAAGACAATCCCACGCTGTTGACAGACAGCACCGAAGCTGAGGCTATCAAGCTCTTTGCCAACACCTACCTGGCCATGCGCGTCGCCTACTTCAACGAACTCGACACCTACGCTGCTCTTCATGGTCTCGATACGCGCCAGATCATCGACGGTGTGTGCCTAGACCCCCGGATTGGCAGCCACTACAACAACCCCAGCTTCGGCTACGGCGGCTACTGCCTGCCCAAAGACACCAAGCAGCTGTTGGCCAATTACCGTGAGGTCCCACAAAACCTCATCCACGCCATCGTTGAGGCCAACACCACCCGCAAAGACTTTATTGCCGACGAAATTATCCGGCGCAAGCCTAAGGTGGTCGGTGTTTACCGCTTAATCATGAAGGCCGGTTCAGACAACTTCCGTGCCTCCAGCATCCAAGGCATCATGAAGCGCATCAAGGCCAAGGGCATTGAAGTCATCGTTTACGAGCCCGCGTTGAAACAAGCCGAGTTCTACAACTCCAAAGTCGTGAACGACCTGGAAGCATTCAAGCGTGAAGCAAATGTCATCATCGCCAACCGCAAAACAGAAGCCTTGTTCGACGTAGCCGACAAGGTCTATACCCGTGACTTGTTTGGGAGCGATTAATTGAAAGTACTGGTTACCGGCGCAGCCGGCTTTATTGGCTCGGCCCTGACCCTAAGACTGCTTGAGCGTGGCGACACAGTCATCGGCATCGACAACCACAACGACTACTACAGCCCCGCGCTGAAAGAAGCCCGCCTGGCTCGCCATGCCAGCCACCTCAACTACACACACCTGCGCATTGATCTGGGTGACCGCAAAGCCATGGAAGAGTGCTTTGCCACCCACAAGCCGCAGCGAGTCGTCAACCTCGCCGCCCAGGCCGGCGTACGCTACTCCATAGAGAACCCGCTCGCCTACATCGACAGCAACATCCTCGGCTTTGCCCACATCCTGGAAGGCTGTCGCCACAACGGTGTCGAACACCTGGTATATGCCAGCAGCTCCAGTGTGTACGGGGCGAACACGACGATGCCCTTTTCTGTGCATCACAACGTTGACCACCCCCTCAGCCTCTACGCCGCCAGCAAGAAAAGTAACGAACTGATGGCCCACACCTACAGCCATCTGTACGGCCTACCCACAACCGGGTTGCGCTTCTTCACCGTCTATGGCCCCTGGGGCCGGCCCGACATGGCACTTTTCAAATTTACGAAAGCAATTCTTGATGGCGAAAAGATCCCCGTATTCAACTATGGAAAGCATCGCCGAGACTTCACCTACATCGACGACATTGTCGAAGGCGTCATTCGGGTGTTGGATAGGCCTGCCCAGCCAAATTTAGCCTGGTCTGGTGCACAGCCCGACTCCGGCACCAGCAAAGCGCCATGGCGAGTACACAATATTGGGAATAGCAATCCTGTTGAACTGATTGAATACATTAAGGCACTTGAAAATGCTCTCGGCAGAAATGCAAAAATGCAAATGCTACCGATCCAACCAGGCGATGTTCCAGATACCTACGCCGAAATGGATGACTTTATAACAGACTACAATTATAAACCGACAACTAAAATTGAAGTAGGTGTGGCCCATTTCGCAGAATGGTATCTTGAGTATTTTAATAAAAATAGGATTGAAAATCAGTAAAGAAAAAATTCTCGTTGTGGCTGGTCGTGTCATTGATATGGCTGGGAATGTCCTATTCCTTAAACTAATTACAAGTTGGGCACCCAAAGAGGATGTCGGAGTGTACTTGCTGGCGTCGTCATTAGTTGCCGCTTTCATGACAATATCTTTTTCCCCGCTTGATCAGGGCTTTTTTCGAAATATATCTAAATACAAGGAAAACGATGAATTAGGCAGCAGATTTATAGCTGTAATTTTTATATACATTTGTACATCATGCCTCATTGCTTTAGGAACTGGCATACTGATTCAGAAAACAGGCCAAGGCGACGGTTTAATAGCGGCCGTATACACGATAATGTTTTGGATAGCAGTTGAGCCGATTAAAAACACAAGTCTGATACTTGCAACCGGACTACGAGAAAGAAGCATATTATTAAAAGCAAGCCTGTTAGACTATGGATTAAAAATTTCAGCCGTATATATGCTCTATGTCAACTTTGCATTAAATGCTGCGAACATTATTGGAATTTTTTTTCTATCTGCAATCGCTCAAGCAGGACTGATATTCTGGAGCTACCGGCAACTCATTAGTACGCGGGTCAGACTGAATTTAGCAAGAACAACAATTTACCAGTCACTTCAATTCGCTTGGCCAATGATTTTATGGGGCGGTTTCGGATGGCTGCAGAATATGTCAAGCCGCTGGATGATCAATTACCACACCGGCACAGCAGTGGTTGCAGAGTACGGAATTCTCGTATCAATAGCCACCATGCCATTTAATGCGCTAATTGGCATGGTTGGCATTTACATACAGCCAATACTATACCAGGACAGCCAGAACACCACCACCCATCCGTACCGAACCGTCAAATTGATAGCGTTAAAACTAATTCCAATCTGCATATCAATGGTTGCAGTCACAGCAATCTTTAGCGAACCGCTGATAAGTCTACTAACGTCAAACAAATATACAGAAAAAGCATGGGCACTACCATTTATTGCAAGCGCGGTCGCATTTAACTCCATATGCACAATATTGACATATGCAATATTTGCAAGCAGAAAAACTGCAATGCTTATCGCAGCAAACGTAATACCAGGAGTGTTTTCTATCGCTTTTGGATATATAGTAATAGGAAAACATGGATTTAACGGGGCGTTGGTAACGTTCGGGCTAAGTAATTTAATGAGTGGACTTCTATTTTTGACTGCATACAGAAAAGCTGTTGCAGATTACAAGTCTATCAAGGGATTTTAGTAAATGACTATAGCAATCTCAACGATATTCGCATTGGCAACAATCCTTGTTATGTATATTCAAGGAAAAAAAAATCCGCTTCATATATTATTTTTTTTCTCGGGATTTGCATTAGTAGACGTTTTCATTCCTGCAATCTATTGGGGTTTATATGGTCAAGTTGGAACGCCATCCTGGTCAAACGAACTAAGTGCTGATGAAATACTATTGGGATTATTATTTTATGGAGCTTTTTTTACTTTATTCATCGCATTAATGTTTCTTATTAATAAAGGTGCCGGCGTTAAAACAATGGAGTCGGCAATACTTAATAAAGCCACAGATAGGAGATTGTTGCATTTAACGTCAATAATGTTGACGCTTGCTGGGGTGAAAATAATAAATGAAATTAGCTCGACAGGAAGCTTTGCCAATTGGATCATAGCCAAAACTATACTGTCTTCAGCTGCCACAGACGGTAGCAGCAGCATTGAGCCCACGTCGATTTTCCTTCAACTACCAACTATCGCTATTTTTCAAGCATTGTCAGGACTTTGTTTCTTCTACAGAAAAAAAACGCAATATAAATTAATTTACACATATGCATTTCCATTGTTATCACTACTAATATCTATTTCAACATTCTTAAGAGGGGCTGTGTTACTTTGGTTCTTCACAATTTTTCTCTCCATTTACATCGAAAAAATAACGTTAAAAATAAAAAACGATACAAAACCTAAGATAAAAAAAACTTTTATTATAAAAGCTGCTGTTGTGGCTTTATTGATAATTTACGGGTACGGATCAGTTAGAGATGAGTTTAGAGGTAATCTAAACGAAGGAGTTCAAGAAAATACGAAAGGAGTCGCGCCCACGTTCCTAACCGCGGGACACGGTTTATTGGGTGTGTCACACATTGTTCGTGATTTCGGTCATAACGTTGAGTTCATGCACGGTAAAACATATCTGGACATGTTGCTCCTTCCCGTGCCAAGAGTAATTTACACTTCGAAACCCAGTTGGTATGGTATTGACGACATTACAAGAAGGATGGGTTGGCCAGAGACAACCCAATCCGCTGTAACAATGCCGGGTGAAGCATATGCGAACTTTGGCATATTTGGTTTTCTATTGGCAATTCCATTTGCATTGTTATTCGCATTGCTTCAAATAACAATATTTAAAAATAGTATTAGATTATTAATCCTTGGTCCCACTGTTTTATTTCAAGTAACATCGGTATCGAACTGGATGTCATTTACAGGATTTATGAACTCATTTCCCCTTTTAATTCTTCTCCTTGTAACAGCGGAACTCATACGGACTAAATCCAAACATCAAAATAAAAATAAACAAAGTTCTTGGAACATAAGCCGTTCCAACAACAAATAGTCGTGCTCTTAGAAAGAAAGGTGTGCTCTAAGTGAATGTGTCTAATTCATCTTTAAAAGATGCAGTTAAAAAGGTGGCAAAAAGATACAAGCTAATTAATTCAATACTTGCGCAGTACCGTAAATTTGAGTTTGCGGTGCAAGTGAGATTAAGGCAAAAATTTTTGGATTCCATTGGCAATGACTGCGTAATTCAAGAAGATAATTTAAATATTTTTTTATTAAGCAATAAATCAGTAAAAACGAGCACTCAAAAAATTAAAGCTATATGGTTGGGCGCTGACCCAAATCAAGATGGGGTAGGTTTTTTAAATGAGCTTAAATCTATTGTTGATTTAACTGTTTTTCAAAACATTGACAACAAGCCCTGTCTGTACTATCAGCACAATGACCCTAGTTCACCTGTTACGAACTCTATCCACCTGCTCAAATTTCTCCAGCATAATGAAAGCTGTGAACTTGTCATTGGTCAGTTCTGGCCTGATCTAATTGATTTAAGTTACGAACCATTAATTCTTTTATTGAAGCAGCGCAGTATAAAGTTGATATGTATTGCTATGGATGATTACATGCCTGAACGATGGTTACCGCGGAAAAACGGGATTATTGCCGGCCCAGCCGGTCATGGAAAAGCCGTCTCTTTGTATGCAACCTCCGATTTAGCATCCGTGCAGCGCTACCACAAACTTGGTCTGCATGCTTGTTATTTACCCTTTGGATGTTCGCTTAATTTACGACAAAAATCAGTCGTTCGTGATATTGATGTGCTCTTCGTCGGATCTAACTACGGGCGCAGAAGTGAGGTTATCAATTATTTGCTAAAAAATGGTGTTCAAGTTACAGCATACGGTCCCGGTTTTGAACAAGGGCGAGTTTCGGCAGAAGAAATTGCTGTCCTCTATTCTCGCGCGAAGATTGTGCTTGGAATATGCAATGTGGGCTTTCAAATCAAAGAAGTTAACTTGAAAACACGTGACTTTGATGCAATATCATGCGGCGCTCTTGTTGTTTCCAATGCATGCGATGAATTTAACATCAATATGATTCCAGGGCTACATTACATCCAGTACTTTGAATTAAGCGATTTACTTAGAAAAATTCAACATTTTTTAAGACGCCCAGATGAAGCCCGGCGGATAGCCGAATTCGGGTATGAGCACGGATTGAAAAATCATTTGTGGCGCGATTATTTAAAAAAAGTAATCTATGATATTCCCTAAAAGCGCAATTAAATACCATTGCCAACGTAGAAATATTGAATCAGATTCAATTTACAATCTGCTGGATAGTTCGACAGAAATTGATGAAGTCGGAGTTATTGAGCAAATATTGTTTACGTTCCCATTATGTGGTCGCACAATATATAATGGAATAAGTCAAACCTATACGCCGACAGCACAATCTGATATATGCCCGCTGTCGAGCGTATGGGGTCCGGGCATAGGACAATTCCTAGGCGATGGTTCTGTCAGTTTTGATGAGTTTTATGAGATAGTCAAATCACTACAAACAGAAGTATCTGCGGCAGCTACTGATGGCAACTCCCACATTCTTCTACCTCTGACAGGGGGGCTAGATTCTCGATTCATTGCAGGGTGTCTGCCCAATCTGCGAAATGTAGATAGCTTCACCTTTCATTCAGGCCCATCTGCCGAAGTGCAAGTTGCAAGAAGAATAGCCGGTCTGTATGGTATCAGTCACGAAGCAGCTTCACTTAATCCATCCGTTTATACTAATGTAGACTTGTTCCGCAAGCATCTCGGGTTACTGCAGCACTACCACGCCGCACTGATTACGATCGCGAGATCTTTACGCATTAATCACCCGGAGCAGCGCTTACTTTTACCTCACGGATTTATGGGTGACCCTGTTTTTGGTTCTAAAGCTTCCTATCCTAAGAAATTGAAGAAAGATGAAGCATGTGAAGCATACCTCGATAATGCTTTGAATCGCTATCCATTTTTTGCTCGTTGTATTTCTAAGTCAACGCTGAATGAAATCCTAGAGGACTTAGCAAGAGATTACATTTATTATGGCGCAAAAGACTCAAATGCATCGTTTGAAGAAATCCTATTTATAACTCGCAGGCAACAAATGATCTACAAAATTGTGGACTTGGTAGATGATTTTGTACCAGTACTGACTCCTTTTGCATCTAGTCATGAATTAATTAACGCCGCTTTACGGTTGCCACAAGAGTATCGGATATCTCGAAAAGCTTTTTCAATTTATCTCGCAACGCTATCACCCATAAGTCCGAAAGTAAACTCGGAAAATCCCTGGGCCTTGACCGAGTCCGTCGCCACCTTCATTCGTCGAGTTGTCAATTACTCTCAATATATACTTGAATATTTCAACCCAGAGATAAAAATAAGCCCCTTCCAGCATGAGCAACTACGAGCATCAGTTTATTCAAACTTGTCGTATGTTGATGAAAAGATTAAGTTTTTTGAAGATTTAATTCAAATTAACACAAACTGGAAAATGTCACTCAGTCGACGTTTTAATGCTACTGATTTTGCATACTCATGCAGCAGCATCGGTCATGCGTTTAGCTTGATTAAGAGAAAAGCCATCTAATATGTGCGGCTATATTGTTACAAACCAACAAATTTCTGTAGTTCAGTCTTACTTGTCTGCTACTTATTACCGAGGGCCTGACGCCACTGTTGCAAAATCAGTAGATAACATATCATTCGGTTTTAATCGCCTCGCTTTTCAAGGTGTCGGTGAAACCGGTATGCAGCCTATGCAATACGACGATCGATGGACGATTGTTTACAACGGTGAAATTTACAACACCGACGAGCTAAAAAAAATTCTTTCGGACTCAGGTCGTACCTACGCTAATGTAAGTGAATCCGATACTGAAATTTTGTTGGTCTTTTTAATTTATTGCATTGAAAACAACTGCTTTCACTTGATTACTTGCATTGATGGCATTTATTCGTTTGTCTTATATGACTCACTTCAAGGTGTTTTGTACTTTAGCACTGATGAGTTTGGTGTAAAGCCACAATTCTCTCTATTTAATGGATCTGAATACGTAATTTGCAGCGACCTCAGTTACTTTAAAGATTTTGAGAATTATTCATTAGACGTCTTTAAAAAGTATGTTGAATGTCCTCAATCACTTAGCCCTGTCGATTTATACAATGAATTCTCTGAGTCGGAACCGGGTGCACTCTATAAATATCAGATCAAAAATCACACTCTAAGTATTATTCAAAACGCGAAAGTAAGTTTCCCTACAAATAATTCCTATTTGAAGAGCATCTTCAAAATCGGATCAAAGATAAATGAAGCCGTAAAACGTAATTCGATTGGCGACTACCCACTTTGCTATCTTTTGAGTGGTGGTGTTGATTCAAGTTTAATTTCACTGTACGCCGAATGCCACAACCATTCATCCCATTCGTCAGGGCTCAAAATCGACACCTTCTCAGTGGATTTCTCAGATGATCCATTTGGCGAAAAATCCTACAGGCATAAGGTGCTGTCCATTAAGCCTGAACTGAAAGGTAACGAGATTAAAGTTGATGCCGACAATTATATAAGTGCATTGGTTCAGTATATACACCAATCTCGCCGATTGCCTGTTATTCCAAATGAGGTTGCTCTTTACATACTTTTTAAGACTATTTCATCTAGTGGCTACCGTGTAGCCATTAGTGGCGAGGGGGCGGATGAAATTTTTAATGGCTATCATTATATCAGAGATGCCGCAATAATGAATTATCTCAATCATATTACTTCGTTTCCTTTTTTAGGACCTTATTTATCTGGTTTTTTATATTCACTGTCACCTCGGTTTAAGTATTATTCGTCAAATCCATTTAGTTTACTTGAGCACATAACAGATGACCAGGCTTACTTCGATGAATCAACAAAAAAATACAGATTAAATGTTATTAAAGAGGTTCTTATTAAGAAATATTTGAGAGGTCTGCTTTATAGAGCAGACAATGCATCAATGCTAAATAGCGTAGAATTGCGTGTCCCATTTTTGTCTAAGGTTATCGTAAACTCATTTAATAGTATTCCCCGTAATTTTACGTCCGTACTTCTTTCTCCGAAGTTTTTACTAAAAGTTTTACTTGCATCAAAGCTTGGGTACAGTTTTGCATTCTCCAAGAAAAGAGGTTTTGCCGTACCATGGCTAAATTGGTATATGTCATCATCTAACTTCCGCAACTTATGGGTTCAGACCAAGTCAGATCCCATCATTAAGTCTCTTTCTCTTATACCTGAAAATATTGAATCAGATAGTGATTTCAATAATTTTTTTGAAAAAACCGGTTTCAGATTGATGTGCATTTATATTTACAAATCAGATCGGAATCTATTGTGAATGCTTCTAAATTAATTAGACCGAATCTTACTGTTTGCATACCTGCATATAATAGAGCGAAGTTTTTGCCTCCTCTTTTAGATTCTATTTTGAGTCAAAACTTTGATGATTTTAACCTTCTCATCATTGAAGACAATTCGCCGGAAGGTGATCTTATCAAAAACATTGTGGTTGAATATAATGCTAAATTCTCAAATCGCATAACTTTCCTTAAGAATGAAGTTAATCTTGGCTATGACGGTAACTTAAGAGAATTGATTAAAAATGCAAACGGTGAATATTGTGTTTTTATGGGCAATGATGACCTGATGTGCCCCGGCGCACTTGCCGCTATTGCTGATGCACTACACCGCACCCCTAACTGCGGAGTACTTGTAAGAACATATGCTACGTTCGATGAAAGCCCTGATATTCATAAACAGGTGTTCAGGTATTTCCCGGAAGAGCATGCAATTCCATCAGGGCATCAAGCTATTACCGTAGCATTTCGGCGATCTGTTGTAATTCCAGGTATGGTGATACATCGGGACAGTGCAGCTAATTTGTCCACAACCGAGTTTGATGGTTCGTTGTTGTATCAACTTTATCTTGTGGGCCGAATTCTAGCTAACCGTAGTGTGGTGTTCACGCCTAAAATCATCGCTTTACGACGCGATGGTGTAGCTCCAGACTTTGGTAATAGTGAGGCTGAAAAGGGAAAATTTGTTCCTAAAGATCAGACACCAGAGTCATCTTTACATTTTATGCACGAGATGCTGCGTATTGCACAGCATGTTCAAAGCGCCACAGGATTGCCCGTACTCCCATCTATTCGCAATGACATTGGTAGTTATTCTTACCCAATTTTGTCTATACAGGCGGGGCGATCAAAGAAAGTGTTTGTACGGTATGGCATAGCTTTGGGTCGTATGGGATTTTGGCGATCTCCGCTTTTCCACGGGTATTTTATGGCGCTGCTGGTGTTAGGGCCAACCCGCGTAGATGGGCTGATTAAATGGATTAAGAATCGCCTGGGATACACCCCTCGCTTAGGCGCTGCCCGTGGACGAAGCGTATGAGGGTGCTGGTGGCGGGAGACTGGCACTCCGACTTGCATGAAGCCGAGGTCTGCAAATCATTGCGACGCCTCGGTCACGAGGCGCTTGAGTTCAAATGGTTCCAGTATTTTTCATATGACACCGGACGGCGGCGTACTTTGGATGCTGTTCTCAAGCGCCTCCAAAACAAGTTTGTAACCGGCCCATTAATCGCTCGCATCAACCGGGACTTTCTGACACAGGTACGTTTGCGAAAGCCGGATGTGATTTTTGTCTACCGGGGCACACACCTGACTGCGGCAACGCTTCGCAAAATCAGCAGAGAATTGCCGGCCTGCAAACTGGTTGGCTATAACAACGACGATCCGTTCTCTCCGACGCAGCCGCGGTATTTGTGGCGAAACTTTATGGACTGCATACCGGTGTATGACTTGATGCTCGCCTATCGTCACTCCAATCTGAAGGATTACATGCTGGCGGGAGCCAGAAAGGCAGAACTACTTCGATCGTGGTTTGTGCCAGATAGAAATTATCCCGTAGCGAAAAATCACGTCGAAATAGATAAATACGCAACGGACGTGGTGTTTGTCGGGCACTATGAAGACGATCAGCGACTAAGTTGTCTTGAGGCGATCGCTGAGCGTGGCTTTTGCTTAAAAATTTATGGACCAGGTTATGAATGGAATCCTGTGTTGGAGAATTCAAATCATCTGAATAAGCAGATGCCGATAAGGCTAATCTGGGGCACAGAATACAACAATGTGATTAGCGGCGCGAAAATTGCTCTGTGTTTTTTGTCTAAGCTGAACCGCGATACTTACACGAGAAGGTGTTTTGAAATACCAGCCTGCAAGACATTACTGATGTCTGAGTATACTGATGACTTGGCCAGTATCTTCCGGGAAGATGAGGAAGCCATATTTTTCAGAAACTCATCCGAGCTGGTTGAGAAAATCTCCTGTCTGTTAAAAAATCAGGAATTAATTGAGAAAATTTCTGAGGCTGGCTATCGTCGAGTCATTGAGGATGGGCATGACATAGACTCAAGGATGACACGGCTTATTCATTCAATAAAGCAATTAAAGGGTTAACATGTTTTTTCGGAAAATAATTGACGGCATGGTGGGTGTATGCGGCTTTATCTTGGCCGACCGAAAAGTCAACTTGACGGGATATCCTGTAATCAAGGTGAATTTAGGCTGTGGGCTTGCACTGGCGCCTGGCTGGATCAATGTCGATGCTAGCCTGAACGCTATGTTCGCGGGGCCTTGGACATGGTTGATTAAGTTGATGTACCGTATATCAGGTGCCAATCGATATTATACGCTGGAACAGTACACGAGTATTCTTTCGGAAAATAGATTTGTTTTTCATGACTTAGCTAGAAGCTTACCTTTTTCCGAGGGCTCGATCGATTTCTTTTACTCATCTCATTTTTTTGAGCATCTATTTAAGGCGGATGCACAGCGGTTGATGCGCGATTGTCATGCTGCATTAAAAGAAGGCGGCATATTAAGGATAGCGGTCCCAGATCTAGAGTATGCAGTAGAGCAATACAAAACCGGTGAGAAGGAAAAAATGCTGGAGAATTATTTTTTTGTTGATGATTTGTCGAGTTATCTTGCAAGGCATAAATACATGTACGATTTTGAATTACTATCGGATTTTCTATATCAGGCTGGTTTTAAAAGTGTCACAAGGTGTGCGTTCAAAAATGGCGCAACTCCTGATATCGATATTCTTGATAATCGGCCTGAAGAAACATTGTTTATAGAGGCAGTCAAGTAATTAACATTTACTCATAACTATGCTGCAACAAATATAGCGCCATTTGTGCCGGAAGATGGCACCTTGTTTGGTCGCTGGAGATGGAATCGCCTTAAAACGTCTGAAAATGCGGTTGCTTAGCCTCAGTCGGGGCAATTTATTTTGTCGTGTACAAGTTGCCTGTTTTAATTTAATACGAGTACCGTGCAATCACCAGTCATTAGGCAACTTGGAGTGCGCATCTGCGATGAATATCTAAGCCGTGCTGCTCAAAATGGCTTTGACAAGGTTCACGGTGCAGGTTAGGACATCGATTCATCAATGAAATTTATATTTAATCAAGTTGATATTATCAAAACTTCGAGGGTAAATTAATGAGTGTAAAACCGGAATCCGCGATGATGGAATGGTTGCGAAAGCATGGCTTTGAGTCTATGGCATGGGCACTTCGCCGTTTCCACACACCAGTTGCTTCGAGTGCATTGGTGCTTGAAGTAGGTGCTGGCGGTAATCCTTATCCACGTGCCAATGTTTTGTTAGATGCTTACGAAACCACACGTGAGCGCCATTGGGCACCGTTGACTTCGGATCGCCCCACAGTGCTTGGATTTGTGGAAAATTTGCCCTTTAAGGATCACGCATTTGATTTTGTGATTGCTGCACACGTACTTGAACACTCTTCTGACCCGGCGTGTTTTATCGCCGAGTTGCAGCGCGTTGCAAAGGCAGGCTATATTGAGGTACCAGATGCATTTATGGAGCGCATTAATCCGTACATGGATCATCGGCTAGAAATTACTTCCCGCAACAATCAGTTGATCATTCGCAAAAAGGAGTCATGGCAGCACGATATGGAAGTGATTGAATTGTATGAAGATAGAGTTAAACCTGTATTAACGGGTGACTTGATACCTCGACATCCTTTTGAGTTTCATGTGCGTTATTACTGGGAGAACGAAATCTCTTACATTATTGTTAACCCGGATGTTGACGCTGGGTGGAAAGCACCAGTTAGCGTGCGAGCTGCACCGGCCGTGACAATGGTTGGTCGTATTCGTCAAATAACGCGTGATTTTCTGCGTGGTCTGCTGTCGCAGCGCGATCGTAATACTACCTTGGATTTACTACCGTTGCTACGTTGCACTACTTGTCACGCTACAAATCTCTCGCGTAACGTAGACACATTGCACTGCGTGCAGTGTGGAACAAGTTTTCCAATCCGAAAAAGTGTTGTGGCAATGAATGAAGGTCAAAAGGTTGCGCTCTAACATGCTGGAAATAGTTGACCTTCATCTAGGCATTGACGCAACCAATATCCGACAAGGCGGTGGCATCACTCATTTGTCACAGTTGTTGCAGGCAGGAGATCCTATCACTGCAGGAATAACTCGTGTAACCGTTCTGGCCAGTCAAGCAACTGCAGCGGCCTTGCCTGTACGTCCTTGGTTATCCAAAATGAGTTTAGATTGGATGGACGCATCGCTGCCAAAGCGCATGCTGTGGCAGCAATTTCAATTACCGCATGCAATAAAAGCTGCTGGGTGTGATGTCTTGTTTTCACCCGGCGGAACTTTACCTGCTTGGTCACCCGTTCCGACAGTCACTATGTCACAAAACATGCTGCCCTTTGAACCTGTGGAGGCTGCACGCTTTGGGCGGTGGAGTTTGATGCGTTTGAAGATGCGTCTATTACGTCATTTGCAAGGCCGATCATTTCAGCGTGCTGATGGGTTGATATTTTTGACTGGGTATGCAGAAGCAGCAGTCGCACAGGCACTGGGTGGGGTGTCGTGCTCTACGGCTTTGATTCCCCACGGTATTGAGAAGCGGTTTTTGCAGCAACCTCGGCTACAAAGGCCATTTGTGGATTGCACTGAAGATAATCCATTTAGGGTTTTGTACGTGTCGATCTTGATGCCTTATAAGCACCAATTGGAAGTGGCACGCGCAGCATGCCTGCTTCGGGCTGAGGGCATACCGATACAGATGCGTTTTATTGGTGCGCCTTGGGGGGACTATGGTCGTAAGTTTGGGGCTTTGCTTGATGAGTTAGACCCTGAACATAAGTTCTTACTGTGGTCGGGTGCTGAGCCTTTTGAGGCATTGCATGAGTTTTACCAACAGGCGGACGCCTTTATTTTTGCTTCAAGCTGCGAAAATTTGCCAAATATTTTGATTGAGGCTATGGCGGCTGGACTTCCAATTGCTAGTTCAGATCTCGGCCCTATGCCTGAAGTGTTGGGCGACGCAGGTGTTTATTTTGACCCAGCGTTATCTTCATCAATTGCTGACGCTTTACGACGGCTTGCCGCAGATGATTCATTACGTTCGAGGTTGGCTGATTTGGCCTGGCACAAGGCTCAAGCCTATTCGTGGGAACGCTGCGCGCTTCAGACGTTTCAATTTATTGCCCAAGCGGCGCAACACAAAAGGAACTTTCATGTTTAACGACAAGGTGCTCTTAATAACTGGCGGTACCGGTTCTTTTGGTAATGCCGTTCTCCGGCGCTTCTTGCATTCGGATCTGCGCGAAATCCGTATTTTTAGTCGCGACGAAAAGAAGCAGGACGACATGCGCAAGAAGTACAATAACCCTAAGCTCAAGTTTTACATTGGGGATGTGCGCGACTACCAATCGGTTTTAAATGTAGTCCGTGGTGTGGATTTCATCTACCACGCTGCTGCACTCAAGCAGGTTCCATCGTGCGAATTTCACCCGCTCGAGGCTGTGAAGACCAACGTGTTGGGTACTGAAAACTTGCTTGAAGCGGCCATTACCTGCGGCGTCAAACGTGTGGTTGTTCTCAGTACAGACAAGGCGGTGTACCCCATTAACGCCATGGGCATCAGCAAAGCCATGATGGAAAAAGTGGCGGTGGCAAAGTCACGCAACAGCAACGGCACTGTGATCAACGTCACCCGTTATGGAAATGTGATGTGTTCACGCGGTTCGGTTATTCCCCTGTTTACAAACCAGATTCGTTCGGGTCAGCCAATCACCATCACTGACCCCGCCATGACCCGCTTCATGATGACGCTGGATGATGCGGTGGACCTGGTGCTGTATGCGTTTGAGCACGGCAAGCCCGGCGAGATTTTTGTTCAAAAGGCGCCAGCGGCAACCATTGAAACCCTGGCCTATGCGTTGACCGGCTTGCTGGGCAAGCCCGAGCATGATGTACGCGTGATCGGCACTCGTCATGGCGAAAAGTTGTATGAAGCTCTGTTGAGCCGAGAAGAAATGGTGGCAGCTGAGGATTTGGTGGGTTACTACCGTGTACCGCCAGACTTGCGCGACCTCAACTATGGCAAGTATGTGGAGCAAGGTGAAGTGAATATCTCTGAAGCCACCGACTACAACTCACATAACACCACACGGCTGGACGTTCCTGGCATGCAGGCCTTGTTAATGAAGCTGCGCTTCATGCAGGCGACCGTGCGTGGCGAGTTGGTCGAGGCTGAGGAGTGACTAGGGTGACGCTGTCCAACTGCCGTGTTTTAGTCACTGGAGCCAATGGGTTCATTGGCAAGAATTTGGTCGTGCGTTTGAATGAGCTTTCAAACATTAGTGTCACCACCTTTGTGCGTGGTGATGACTCTACTCGCTTGCCCCAGTTGGTTACTCAGGCTGATGCAGTGGTGCACTTGGCGGGCGAGAACCGACCCGCAGATGAGTCTGCATTCGCCAAGGTGAATACTGGATTGACCACTGAGATGTGCAATGCCATCAAGCATGAGTTTCGATCTACAGGGCGGCGAGTGCCCTTGGTGTTGGCTTCATCCACGCAGGCTGAGCGAGACAACCCCTATGGGTGCAGCAAACTTGCCGCAGAGGCGGCCGTTCAGACGCTAGCCAAGGAAACAGGCAACCCGTGCGCGATTTTTCGTCTCCCTGGCGTGTTCGGCAAGTGGTGTAAGCCTAACTACAACTCGGTCGTTGCCACCTTTTGCCACAACATTGCGCGCGATTTACCTATTCAGATCAATGACCCGGCGGCCAACCTGCGACTCGTTTATGTTGACGATGTGGTTACAGCGTTATTGGCAGCGCTGGAGGCTCCCACGTCGGGGTGTATACAAGCTAAGGTTGAGCCTGAGTACACCACCACCCTGGGTGAGCTTGCTAACCAGATTCGTGCCTTCAGTGAGTGCCGCTCAACGCTTTTGACAGAGCGGGTGGGAACTGGCCTTGTACGGGCGCTTTATGCCACTTACGTGAGTTACTTGCCCAGCGAGAAATTTTCGTATCAAGTAACACAACACGCCGATCTCCGCGGTGTATTTGTGGAGATGCTTAAAACCCCTGACAGCGGTCAGTTCAGTTATTTCACAGCTCACCCTGGCATCACGCGAGGCGGTCATTACCACCACACCAAAACGGAGAAGTTCCTGGTCATTAAGGGTGAAGCACTTTTTCGCTTCCGCCATCTGGTGACCAATGAATTGGTCGAACTGCGAACCAGTGGTGGCAATCCACAAGTGGTCGACACCATCCCAGGGTGGACTCATGACATCACCAACGTGGGTGATGACGAGATGGTTGTGATGCTTTGGGCCAATGAGAACTTCGACAGGCAAAAGCCGGACACTGTGGCCAGCAAGGTTTAAATAATGAAAAAACTCAAAGTAATGTCGGTCGTCGGCACTCGACCAGAAATCATCCGTTTGTCGCGCGTACTGGCTGTGCTGGATGTTCATTGTGAACATGTGCTGGTGCACACAGGCCAGAACTACGATTACGAACTGAACCAGGTCTTCTTTGACGACCTTGGCGTACGCAAGCCCGACTTCTTTTTGAACAGTGCGGACGGTAGTACTGGGGCGGCCAATACGATTGGTAACCTTATCACGGCGGTGGACGGTGTGTTGGCACAAGTGCAGCCTGAGGCCATGCTGGTGCTGGGTGATACCAATAGCTGCCTCTCGGTCATCCCTGCCAAGCGGCGCAAAGTGCCTATTTTTCATATGGAAGCTGGAAACCGCTGCTTCGATCAGCGCGTTCCGGAAGAGACTAACCGCCGTATCGTCGACCACACTGCCGACATCAACCTGACCTACAGCACCATTGCTCGGGACTATCTGCTGCGCGAAGGCTTGCCGCCCGACCAGGTCGTCAAGACTGGTAGCCCCATGTTTGAAGTGCTGCATCACTACCTTCCGCAAATCAAGGCGTCAAATGTGCTGAGCCGCCTGAGTTTGCAGCCTGAGCAGTACTTTGTGGTGAGCGCTCACCGCGAAGAGAACATCGAATCCGAAAAGTCGTTCAGCAAACTGGTTACGGTATTAAATACAGTGGCTGAAGACCATGGCCTACCAGTGGTGGTGTCAACTCACCCACGTACCCAAAAACGTGTCGATGCAACAGGCGCCAAGTTCCACCCACTGGTGCGCCTGATGAAGCCCTTGGGTTTTCACGATTACGTGAACCTGCAAATGCAGGCTAAAGCGGTATTGTCGGACAGCGGCACCATTAACGAAGAGTCGTCAATTCTTAACTTTCCGGCGCTTAATTTGCGCGAAGCGCACGAACGCCCTGAAGGCATGGAGGAAGCCGCTGTGATGATGGTGGGCCTGGAGGTGGACCGCGTCCGCCAGGGGCTGGCCATTCTGGCAACCCAAACCCGCGGCGCTGAACGCAGCCTACGCCTTGTAGCCGACTACTGCATGCCCAATGTCAGCGAAAAAGTGGTTCGCATCATCCACAGCTACACCGACTACGTGAGCCGCGTGGTTTGGAAGAAGTACTGAGTACGTACGGGTTGATGCGGATTGCCTTAATTGCGGACACATTTCCGCCAGTACGTTCATCCGGAGCCGTTCAGCTTCGGGATTTGTCCCGTGAGTTTGCACGTCAAGGGCTTTCCTTGTGCGTGCTGCTGCCAGCACCCGACCAGCAAGAGCCTTGGACGCTGGAGGATCTTGACGGCGCACAAGTGCTGCGCCTAAAAGCCCCCCGAACCAAAGATATTGGGTACGTGCGACGCACACTGGCAGAGTTGGCCATGCCTTTTGCAATGTTGCAGAACTTGCGCAAGAGTCCGCTGGCGAAGGAGCGCTGGGATGGCGTAGTTTGGTATGCACCCTCGATCTTTCACGGACCACTGGTCAGCGCACTCAAGAAATCGAGTAACGCCAAGAGCTACCTGATCATTCGTGACATATTCCCCGAGTGGGCGGTGGACATGGGGCTAATGGGGCGAGGCCTGCCCTATCGCTTTTTTGATGCAGTAGCGCGCTACCAGTACTCTGTGGCAGATGTGATCGGCGTGCAAACGCCTGGCAACCAGCGGTATTTCGACCGATGGAGTGAACAGCCTGGTCGGGAGCTGGAAGTTCTGCAAAACTGGCTGGACAAGCCTGCGCAGTCACGGTGTTCGATTCGAGTGGGTGAAACCGTGCTGGCAGGCCGTAAGGTGTTCGTTTACGCCGGAAATATGGGTGTTGCCCAAGGTATGGACATCTTGCTGGATTTGGCCGAAAGGCTGCGTAGTCGACCAGACGTCGGTATCTTGTTTGTGGGGCGTGGCAGCGATTCGGCGCGACTCAGGGCAGCAGCTCAGTCAAGGCAGCTCGACAACGTGGTCTTTTTTGACGAGATAGATCCTGACGAAATTCCTAATCTTTACGCCCAGTGCGACGCCGGGATTGTGGCCCTGGACCCAAGGCACAAGTCGCACAACATCCCTGGCAAGTTCCTGACTTACATGCAAAGCGGCCTGCCAGTGTTGGCCAACATCAACGCGGGCAATGACTTAGCGCAGATGATCAGAGATGAACGCGTTGGTCAGGTGTGCGAGGCCAACCAGGTGGACGAGCTGCTGTTGCTGACAGAAAAATTGCTGGATCAAATTCAAACGGATTCAGGCTTGTCGGCTCGTTGCACAGCTTTGTTTGAACGCGAATTCGCCGTCGAAAGCACCGTCAAGCAGATCGTGGCTGCGCTTTCTTCAAAGGAGGCAGCGCGCCCATGAAAGTTTTCAGCCCAGATTACATGAACGAGCTGACTGCGCAAGCACAAGGCAGTCCACGCAAGCGACAGCACCGCAACATTCACGAAAGCTACGCTGACCCATGCCAACGCTTGTTCAACGCCATTGAACCAGGCAGCTACATTC
>Ga0172367_10003752_pt1 | contig 19375 bp, 16 predicted proteins | sample Lak10m_FD_114542 | JGI IMG/M metagenome (GOLD analysis project Ga0172367, IMG submission 114542) | Freshwater microbial communities from Kabuno Bay, South-Kivu, Congo - kab_022012_10m | ecosystem: Environmental > Aquatic > Freshwater > Lake | place: Democratic Republic of the Congo: South-Kivu...
AATGGTTTTGGCAATTGGTGGTTACCTCATCGTTGGTGGTGCGGTAGCCTCGGCAGTAAGTCAAGCGGCGATCGCAGATGCGCACGCTGATTGCCCTGCGACAGGCTCAGGGACAGACGACGAGGACGACGATTTTGGTGGAATGGCACCGATCGCAAACTGAATGTGTAACCCGGTCCCTGACGATGAATGTCAGGGGCCCTATTCAAAAAATCAAATGGAAAATTGTAAAAAAAGTGACTTGATTTTGAGTGTACGCAAACGTGACGTGCGCCGATTCAAGGCAGGAGCAGAGCTCTCCGGAAAAGTTAACATCATGGAAGTTGACTTCAATGAAGAAGTGAATGACACTTCTGAACTATTGGAAGTGAAGATCAAACTCACTTCTGATGTTTGCGCAGTTGAACCAGGTTGTGAAGCCTAATTCTCGAATTGATGGAGAACGCAACTTGTAAAAATGATCAGCTTGAACTAACGATCAGAACCAAAAGAGTCCGATTCAAGGCCGGTGCAGATCTCAGCGGAAAAGTGAACCGTGTGGCCGTTGAAGTGCATGAAGATGAACAAGAAGGGCACCACATCACAGAGATCAGGATTCAACTGTTCTCAGAAGACTGTGTAAAAGAACAACAAGACTAAAAGTAAGAAAACATGCAAGTACAACATCACGATCATACAACAGCAGCAGGAACAATAACCGGCACGGTGTTTACCGTGGCTGCGAACATCGATTCGCAGGATTATTTAAGAACTGTCATTCTTGCTTGTGTTGGCGCCATTGCCAGTTTCGTGATAAGTTTGTGCTTAAAATGGTTGTGGAAAGTTTTGAAAGGCAATTAAACAGTGACATATTTAAATCGTAACGCCCCTGGGAACAGGGGCGTTTTTTATTTCTTGAACTTTTCTAGGTATATTTTCTGGCAATACTGATACAAGCGCACAAACATTGCTCTGCGATTGTTACCTGGTTCTTCCTTTCCTACACGCATGCGAATATACCTACCATGCAGAATGAGCTGATCTTTGGGTAATTGATTTAGTAATCCCTTTATTACTGCCGGGTTGACGTGGTAAGGAATATAAAGCTTTTCTGATTTTTTTCTCATAACACTTGATTTTATAACTGAGCAGAACTGCTGGCTGCACTTTGCTTAGGCAACAAAGAGGGCAAAGGGAGGAAGCAGGACAAGGTTATTTGAAAAAATACTACCCCTCAGAAGACCTAAAGGGATTGCAAAAACCAAAGCTACGAAGCAGGACTTAATGCTTTTAAAAAAACGAAATGGGTGGAGATTTTTTTAAATACCCGAAGGGCTTGACCTTGGCCAGTGACGAACGCGGCCTAATTTGCCGTATGCAAAGGGAAGGTAGATTGTAAGTTCAAATTATTCTATCTTTAACGACAAAGCAACTATCCATGAGATACTTAAGTTTATTCTTTTTCTTTTCACTTGCACTAATTAGCTGTAAAACAGACATTAACACTAAAGAAGAAAAGCCAACAATTGAAGTAAATGCTGAATCCTTAAAAGGAAAATTTATCAGAGTTTCAGATAACGATAGAGGAGGAATTGAAGGTGGATTTAAATTGATTAAGGAAATTGAATTCAAAGGAAATTTTTGTCATTTCAATTATGTTACCATAAAAATGAGTGGGAAATATCAGGTAGATGATGGCTTTGTTTATATCGAAACAGGAGGAGAGTTGGGTATTTTATCTATGGAAATAGTGAGTAACGACCAGTTGGAAGGTGAAGGATTTATTCATGGGACCTTTAAAAGAGAGGGGACTTTTGATCCATCAATTTTGGAGTCTAAAAAGAATACTTCTAAAACCGATTATACAAAACCTAAAGTAATTCGTGAATCGATTGAACAAAAAAGTATTGGCGTTTCCACAACTTCAGATAACCCAAATAATTCAGACAATCCATTTGGAACAAATAATATTTCGAGTTCTTCGCCCTTTGGCGACGGTGGAACCGGTAGTGGATCGTCTTATGGTAATGGAAGTGGTGAGGGAGTTGGTGGGAGCGGACCCGCACCTATCACTAGAATAAGGTTGAATGATGTGCAACTTAATGACTTAAATTATAATGAAAATGTATCGGTTTATTTGAAATTGGTGATTGATGCTGAGGGAAAAGTTGTAAGTGCCTCAAACGTTTCTGGAAAAAGTACCACAACTGATCAAGTGTTGATTAATAAGATTTTGTATGCTGCCAAAAATCAAGTCAAGTATAATAAAGACCCCGGAGCTTCATTGACTTCAGTTTATTACACTGTTCGAATCAATGCCAATTAAGGGAAAAAGTGCCTACAGCCAGTGTAGGGAAAACGAAAGGACGCAGCGACCTCGAGGAGCGAAGGACTGAAGTGTGGGGCAAGTGAAGGAATGAAGAGACGTCAGGAACGGAATGACGAAACGCGCGAGCCGTCCGCGAGTGGAGCGAAGGTGAAAGCCCAAAGAGGAACCCGGAGGGGGACGTGGGCGACCTATGTAGGAAACTACACAAGGGCTTGGCGCACTTCGACGGAGCTCAGCGGAGTCGAGTTTTTGAAATCCGAAGAATAAATTATTTCCAAGTGTGTGAAATGACGGTAACGTAGGTACGGAGTGGACGACATGAACACTCTTGACTTACCATAAATCCAAGATAGTATAACGGATAAAAGTGCGGTTTGGTAGAGGTACGGAGCCAAACGGCACAATCGAAGGATTTCTCAAAAACTGTGACAAGCCCGCAGCCTGAGCGACTAGCAGGCGAGCATAAACACAAGCAGCGGTGACACCCCAGTTGTTTGAGCGAGAATGGGAGCGAGAAAATAAAAATGAGTGAGGTGAAGAGAGCGCGGGTCTTGGAGGAACGAAACCGAAACGAATACCTTTTTGGGGTCTGGGGTGGCAGAGAGCTGCGAATGACGACGTAGGATGAACAGGCAAAGCTTTCTAGTGAACAGCCAAGGAGGGAATTCTGGACGACCGGCTAAGTGAACGGTGTTTGCAAGGGCAAGGACGTTAGGACGATGCTTGTAATACCCTTGCAAACAAGCTTCAGAAGACTCATCGCATATTCTTCCATTGCTAATGCAGGCCTTATGCTATTTAGCCTTGCAGACGTCAATAACACCAATGTATTCTTCTTTGTCATGGCCTATGCCGTTGCAACGATCGCCTTAGTAGTCAGCAATCAAGTCAGTAGCACTGCGAACGATGATCTAAGTTCATGGGAAGGCTTGGCCTGGAAAAATCCGATTTTAGGTATATCAATTGTCTTGGCATTATTTTCTTTGGCAGGTATTCCACCTATGGCCGGTTTCTTTGGTAAGTTCTTCTTGCTCTGGGCAGCTGCACCAAATTTACCTTACACGACCATACTTGCGCTCATTGGTTCAGTCATCGGCGCATTTGTTTATTTGCGTTTGTTGCTTTTAGCACTCAAAAAACCGACAGTCCAGATAAAAACACAATTATCCATCGAACAAATCATTGTCTTAATTACTTGTTCTGCTGTTACCATTGGTGCTATTTTTATTATCTAAATTCTTTGTGCTTCCAACCAATTCAAGTCCTTTACGACTTACAATAGGAGAAGAAACCCAAACGCTATCCAAATTAAAAATTTCCAAGCCCAGAATCAACTAGGCTTTAGCCTCCATCAATGGCAACTCAATAGCGGAATTTCCTGGAAATTTTAAGCAAGAGACTGGTTTTGATGATATTCTTTCATCATTATTATTTTATAACTTTGTTATAATGGTTAAAAGAGTATTCATCACAGGTGCGAATGGTATGCTGGGTGCAAGCGTAACTCGCGAAGCGCTGAAACAAGGCTATCAAGTAAAGGCACAAATTTTACCTGGTACAACTACTCAAGTGATCGATGGCTTGAATATTGAAATTGTAGAAGGCAATATTCTTGATCGCGATTTTCTTGAAAAGGAAATGGCAGACTGCCAGTACGTCATTAATATTGCCGCCTTGACTACCATTTGGCCAAGACGCCTCGGTATCATTCACGAGGTAAATCTCAAAGGAGTTCAAAATATTGCCGATTTTGCACAACAATTTGCATATCAACGGATGGTACAAATTGGTACGGCCAATTCTTTTGACCATGGCCCTAAATCAATGCCAGGTCACGAAAAAAACAGCTACGAAGCGCATCAGTTCAAAATGGACTACATGGACAGTAAATACGAGGCGCAATGTTACCTACTGGACTTGCATAAAACCCAAAATTTCCCAGTTATTGTGATCAACCCGACCTACATGATTGGACCTTTTGATTCCGGACCAACATCCGGACGAATGCTCATTGAACTATACAATAACAAACTACCAGGTTATGCCGGAGGAGGAAAAAACTTTGTTTATTCCAAGGATGTTGCTGTTGCCACCATCAATGCGCTTCACATGGGCCGCCTGGGCGAATGTTACATCGTTGGGAATGAAAATCTATATTTTGGTGAAATGTTTAGAAAAGCAGCTCAAGTTTTTGAAAAACCATTCAAGATTAAAAAATTCCCAGGATTTGCCATCAATATGGTCGGAGCCATCAATTCACTCAAGGCAAAATTAACAGGGAAAGCTCCTAAATTGAGTTACTCCATGGCAAAAATGGCAAGTGTCAAACAATTTTATTCACCTGAAAAAGCGCGCAAAGAGCTCCTTCTTCCAAGCACTCCAATTGAAGAAGCCATCTCTGATTGCATGGGGTGGTACAAAGAAAATGGCTACATTGCTTAATTCATGATCCACTATCAAGCACTTCCCTTTCAAACGCCAACATTAATAGGCGGAATTGCTCCAATTTATTTGGCGCTTATTGGTTTTGTGATTTTCTGGTTTGGTTCAAAATCCGAAAAAATCAAGGCTTACTACTTCAAACGCTACGAGCATGATACCGCCTGGCTGAAATTCATTTTCATGACCAAATGGCTAGGTTTCTTCAGTATGGGAGTCGTTCCATTGTTAGTATTATTGGTTCTTGAGCCACAAAGAGGCCTCTCCTATTATGGCTTGAACTTCAGACCAGACACCCTTATATTCAATTTATTGGTGACAACAGGCTTATTACTTATTGTGATACCGCTTGCCGCATTTTCCGCCAAAAAAGAAAAAAACCTCATCAACTACCCCCAGATTCGGGCCAAAATTTGGACCAAAAAAACTTACCGAATCAATTTGCTGGGTTGGACAGTATACCTTATTGGCTATGAACTTTTATTCAGAGGCCTTTTATTGTTTCCGTTAGTGGAGGCATATGGCATATGGCTAGCAATTGCAGTCAATGTGGCGCTTTATTCGGCTACGCACATCCCCAAAGGTCTCGATGAAACCATCGGCGCAATTCCGCTCGGTTTTGTACTGTGTTTACTGACGCTCATGGCCGGAAACATCTGGATAGCCATTATCGTTCATATCGGAATGGCCTGGACCAACAGCCTCACTGCACTGAAACACAATCCAGAAATTCATTACAGGCCACAATCATGAGATCTTTTCAAAATAAAGTAGCACTCATCACGGGCTCAAGTCAAGGAATTGGTAAAGCCATTGCCTTAGAACTTTCGCAGCACGGTTGTTTGGTCATCTTGAATGGTCGGCAACAAGAAAAGCTTGACTCCTTAAAAAAAGAAATTGAAGATTTAGGTGGCAAAGCCTTTGCAATTGCTGCTGATGTCAGCAACTTCAATGAAGCGCAGCATTTGATCAGTGAGAGCATTAGCCGTGCCGGAAAACTCGATATATTGATCAATAATGTGGGTATCTCGAGCCGCGGTAACATTGCGGAGCTCCATGAAAAGGTCATTGATCAAGTCTTCAAGAGCAATGTGAACGGTTGTATTTTCCCAACCCAAGCAGCTCTTCCTCAAATCAGGCAAAATAAAGGTAGCATCGTTTTTATATCGAGTTTGGCTGCCATTCATGGTTTACCCGGCCTTGCCCCCTATTGCGCTTCTAAAATGGCACTTCAAGCGTTTGCTGAAGCGCTGAGAATCGAAGAACATGACTCAGGAATACATGTCGGCATTTTAAGGGTAGCTAAAACCGCTATTGAACACCAAAAAAAGACCGTCGGACCCGATGGTCACTTGCGTGAATTGAAAGCTCGATCAAATGAAAAAGTACTGACAATGACTCAAGTAGCACAAGATTGCATCCGCCTGATCAACAAAAGAAAATTCTCCCAATCCCAAACAATTTTGGGTAAAATCAACCTCATCCTCAACAGCATCTCTCCTCTTCTTGTCGAAAAAATTATCGTAAAAAATATCCACCGCTTTAATGAAGAAAGTCAATGATCGGAAAAGATTTTGATAAAATTGAACTCAACATATGGGGTTTGCATTTTTTGGAACCCAATGCCCTGTTCGGAGATTTCCTTTTATTTAGCATGGCTTTATTTTTTGCACACAGAATTAAGCAGCTACATAGTCAACATCCCTTTTATCTAAATTGGCGCCGTTTTTACCTTCTATTTGGCCTCAGTTTTATGGCAGGCGGCTTAGGTCATTTTCTCTTTGCTTATTGGGGACTTTGGGGCAAATATCCATCTTGGATTCTCAGCATGATCGCTACCTACTACATGAGTCTTGCCCAAATTAGCCTGTGGCCAAATCAGCGGCAACAAGGTCAGTTTAAAACAGCAGTAGCACTGCTAGTCTTCCTTGGGATTTTGGTTGAAATATATGTTTTCAATAGTGTCGACCTCAGCACAGATCAAAGCAGAGGGCTCGCCGTACCATCCATAGTGAGTGGAATTGGCATGGTATTTTCCTTATTCTTCCTTGGTTTAAAATATCAAAAAAGCATTCACCGTCAGTTCAACTATTTTTGGATAGCTGTACTCTTACTATTTCCGAGTGCAATTATCCAGAGTCAAAAAATTAACTTGGCTCCTTGGTTTGACCGCAATGACTTCAGTCATTTATTATTGGTAGTATGCATGGTGCTATATTGGAAAGGAATACAGGCATACCAGCTCTCAAAATCTTAAAATTTGGCAATAAAAAAAGGCGAACCAATTGGTTCGCCTTTGAAATGTAATTTTGACGTATCGTTTCTTACCAACGGTAGTAAAAACCAATTGTACTTGTCATATAATTAGACAAGTCACCATCGATTTTGTACAACTTAGCATAAGACCAGTCAAGTAAAATTCCAGAATGCTCGTTGATTTTAATTTTTGGAGAAAGACCAAAAGTTAATGCAAACATGTCATCACCACGAAGTAAGTAAGTATCGTTGAAAACCATGTTGCCGTTGTTCAATAGACCAACACCACCATGCAACATAAGACCCAACTTAGATTCTGCATTAGCCATACCAAGAACGTCAGCACCAATTTGTAGTGTCATACGTGAAAGGTTATCTTGACCTAGATAATCGATACCAGCATCTAATTTTGTTTGAACGTTTGCGGTGTGATTGTAAGTAATACCAGCATTCGACAGGTCCTTCATAAGGTCATCCATTAAATAAAGTTGAGGTTTTGCTTGATAGAATTTTTTTAGGCAGTTCTTCCAAAGTGCCGCATGTTTCTCAATTTGTTCAAATCTACCTGAAGCATCTTCTTTTTTTGCTGTTTCGAATAATATATCTCGAGATGGGTTTGCGTAAATTCTTACTGAATCATTAGGTCTTAAATTACCAACTCTAACCCTGTTTTTATAAGAATCTGATTCTAATAAAACAGATTTATTAACATCGAGTATGTAATTTTCACCATCAGTAAATTCAATTTTGTAATTGATGGAGTTAAGATTTTCCCAATTGTAAATACCTGTCCTTCTGTGAGGTTCTGAGATTCTCCCTATTAGCTCCAATATGTTTTCTGTCTCTTTGACTTTATTTTCTTTAGGAAAACTAATACCACAGAGTTCTTTTCTATTACTTGAATTCAACTCATCAGAGACGTCCTTCTCCCATCGGTTTTCCAAAGCATTCATAACGTCTATTTCTTCCGGGTAACAGATAAAAGTAAACTCATGATGATTGTTCTTACATAGCTTAAATAACTCTATGGCAGAAACGCCATTCATAAAAGGACTTAGAAGCAGGAATTTTCTTTTTTTTGTGAAACTTGATAGTTGTCGCTCAAAGTTTTTAAAACTTATCACGTTCAAACTTGTTTCCACATTCCAAATATCTTCGAACCTATCAGGAATTACAACGAAGTCACAACACACTTTATTCATAGCGCCTAATTTCTTATTGGAAAAGGATTTAAGTAATTCTGTAATCTCAAAATGTAATTCTGCTACAATTGGATCAGGGTCCAAATTTTGAGTTTCAAGTTGATCTTTCAGTGAATTAACGTACTCTCGTTCCAATAAATACTTGATGTATTCTATTTGATTCGAACCTCTACCATCAATTTTCGGTAACGCCAAGGAATATAGTAGCTTTTTTATTCCGTTAAATTTCGGTAGGTCAATAGAGTGAATCTTTTCAAGGTGAACAATGAATAATTCAAAATTTAAAACATTCTTGTAAAAAATGTCCGATTCCAGCTTAATTAGAGAGTAACTCCCGAGACTTGAGTTATTCAATACAGCCATTTCTTCACTGGTCCAATACCATTTAGTAAATTGCTCTCGATCATCTTTGAGGTCTTCTGATCCTATGATTATTGAAAAGGGAACAGTTTCGTCTCGAAGATCTCTTTTCAAGTTGATCAACGAATTATCATCGTACTTGTTTTTACCAATAAAAATGACAGATTCAATGTCGATATCAGAATCCAGAATGTACTCTTGAACCGTCTCGTAATCTGGTGCCAAATAGATCATAGGATCAATAGGGATTTGAGGTGTCTCAAATTTCCCATTTTTATTGACCCATTGAAACGGAATTGCTTTTAATAAGTCAATTTCTGTGAAATTTTGATTTTTTAATTCCTCCAGAAACAATTTCTTATCTAGAATAATTGCTGCTTTATATTTGAATACTGAAGGTAATTCTCCGCCTAAGTTCTTAAAAACTAAATTGAAGAAATCCTTATAGTGATTCAATCCAGTTTTTACTTTTCGTTCGGATTTAGGGGCAGTGACTTTTGCATACAATTTAATCTTTTTTGCACTAACATTTTTATATTCTGCACCCTTTGGACCAATGATGTGATGTGTTCCATCGAGATTTTGCCGTACATATGTATATCTAATTTTTTCCTTTTGTAGAATGTCCCCGGGATTGTAAGCAGTTACATCGTCGCAGTAGTTTTTGAAGAACAATAAAATAGCAATCGTTAGAAATGAGGGTCTATAAATTTCACTTTTATATTTTTTATCATTTATTCTAATGAAGAGATTTTTCTCCTCGCTTATTGCTTGGTGTAGTAAGTAAAAATTTATTGCCTCAAAACGGGAAATATCTAGCAAGTTAAAATTGTACTCACGTTCAAGAAAAGCATACGCTTTTTCTGTGAGTTCTTCTAAATATTGTTCCAACCGTTTCATTACCTTCTTCAAGCTTTAAACACACAAACTTTATCAATCTCCCTCATAATCCTATCAGTCTCGGTCAAAGCAACAATGATCTTCTGATAGTGCAAAATATCATCGTAGCTCAATTCACGATCCTTGCGGTCTTTCAGCCATTTTTGAGCAGGTTGGTAACCTCCAATGTAGAAGTTCCAAGCTACTTCCGGAACGTTGGAGAAGTATTGCGTTTCGTTGATATAGACTGATCCGTTTTTGTAAGTTGGTTTTCCAACAATGTTGTCTCCATCTTCCGGGTAACCGGTAATGTATTCTTCTACTTTTGGACTTTCCAACAAATGGATCTCACGGAGCTCTTTGCCTAGGGCAACCAGTTTCCAGAATTTATCTGCATCGGTTGGATAAGGAACTCTTGGGAAATCGATTTTTAAAAACTCTTTGTATTTCTCGCGGTAACTTGGGCTGTGTAGAACTGCATAGATGTAATCCAAAATATCTAATGGATGAATTATTCCTTCAACACCATCAGCTAACTCCGCTAAAATGGTTTCATCTTCTATGTAGGTGTGGTTTATTCCTTGAGCGATTTTTGAAACTACCTTAAAGTCTAAATTAGCTTTGCGAGAGATATTCTCTATTGATAATTGATCGTTCGTTTCTGGATAAAGAAATAATGGAAAAACTTGATTAGCTTCTCTGCTTGTTGTTGAAAGTGCACAATCATTGGCTGGAAGAGTGGTAACTAAAATATGTCTAAAGCCTTCTACAGCCTGCTGTTTGGAAACTAGAAGACAATAGTTGTTTTTATTTAGAACGTGTTGTACAATTTCTTTTCTCGGGCGATCACATATAGAATTGTGTAGAATGGCATATTGATTATCGAACGGACGGTAGACAGTTAAAGAAATAGATTTATGATGTTCAATATCTCGCTGGAGTAAATCTCTTTGAGTTTTAATTTGCCAATCCTTGGATTCATTAATAGAATATTTTGACTTCAAATAATTCTCATCAATTTCGGGATTCGCAAAGTCATTTATTCTATTTATAAGTGTGCTCCTATTAGAATCAACAGCAAACTTATCTCGATGAGTTTGAAAACCTAAGACGTTGGTTTGCATTAGTTCACTAATTCTAAATCCTAGATCATAAGATTCTTGAATATGAAGATTTTTTGGTACAAAAAAGTAATTAGGAGACGTGTTTTGAATAGTGCTGAAATTAATTGAATGGATAGAATTTTTATCCAAAAAATCATATTTAAATTCTCTCTTACCGTACAAATCAAAGTGGAATATTTGACCAAGTTCATTTGTTTTTTTATTGCCTGTTTTAATAAAGAGATTTACTGAAACACCTTGTTGAATATCAAACACATTAACATCCAGACTCCCATCCAATGACACCTCTTTTTTATTACTATTGCCATGCAAATCAATTGTATAGATTTTATCAAAAGTCTTTAACAAATTCCAGCGCATTCCTCTGAATGTTGGATTATCTAAGAATCCATGTGGATTAATAAAGGCGAGAACACCTTCTCCATTTTTTTCGATGAAATGTTGACCAAACCTGATAAATTTCACATAATCGTCATTAATCCATTTCGGATTTCGTTCCTTAAGTTTCTCTTTTCCTCCAGGTTCTTTTTTGTAGTCCTCCATGAGTTTCATGATCCATTCACCTTTATTGGCGCTCTCACCAGAGTATGGAGGATTACCAATCACACACATCACAGGGGTATCCTTTTTGATGGCATTTGCTTCATTTGCTTCTTGGGACAACCACTGAGTAAATAAGTTGAATTGGTTTTCGTGCGCCTCCTCCAAACTGTTGGTGAGAAAGATTTTGAAACGCTTATTGTTTGGGTTGGTGAAACCAGTTTCAGTCAACAAAATATCCATTTTCAAATGCGCCATGGCATAAGAAGTCATGAGGAGCTCAAAACCGTTCAAGCGAGGGATCAAATCATTCTCCACATACTTCGGCCAAATCCCAGCTTGGTTCTTAAATTTCTGATAAATGTGTTTAATGACCTCCGCAAGGAAAGTTCCGGTACCAGTTGCTGGATCCAAAACTTGTACCTTGTGTACTTCCTGCTCAATCTTTTTGCCCTGATAATCGACTTTGATTTTTGTCTTCGAGGTATCTGCTAATCCTTGCGGTAAGTTAAATTCTGTTTTCAGAATATCATCCACAGCGCGCACAATGAAATTCACCACGGGTTCCGGCGTGTACCAGACACCGCGCGATTTTCGCAAAGTTGGATCATAAGCCGCCAAGAAAGTTTCATAGAAGTGAATGATCGGATCGTCTTGTTTGGTGCTTTTCCCGAAATTCTTCATGATCTGCGCCACATCTGATGCCAGGAAGATCTGAACCAAGTCATCCACAATCCAAGCAATACGCTGATCCAAGTCATATCCTGCGATACTTTGGAACAACTTGCGCAAAAACGGATTGGAATGCGGGATCAAAGTTGCCGCCTCTTCTCGGGAAAATGTTGGGATCGTAGGATCATGATAGCGCGCGGCAAACATTCCGTAGGCTATCGTTTGCGCGTACATATCCGCAAATGCTTTGAAGGTGATGTCGTGCACCAGTACGTTTTGAAACGCTCGATATTGATCCTTTAGTTGTGAATTCTCTTGGGTTTCTTCATCGGATGTTACTGCTTGCTCAATAATGTTTGCCAATAAGCGCGCTTTCCCGGCCATCATTTCAGCCAACTTGGTCGGTGATTTGATCGTTTGGGAGATCGTTTGCGCGAAATCCTTCATCAACTGTTCAAAGTGATCATACTGATCAGAAAGACCTACGATCGATCCGTTCACGATCTCCGCAATGCGAATGGAATTAACGAACTGGCCATCACGGTAAAAATGAAAATCCAGATAGTCTGTAAAGATGAGGTTCGTTAAAGATGCTTTATAGCGATCGAACTGTTCTTTGAGCGACTTGCTATTTAGATCCACAGCAATATCCTTTGCTTCGATGTATCCGACTGGAATATCCTTTTTCATGAGAATGTAGTCCGGAGCTCCACAAGCAATTCGTGCCGGTTCATTGATCACTTGAACATCCTTTAACAATGATTCCAAAACCAACTGAAGATCTCCACGATATGCATGTTCTCTGGAAATTCCTGTTTGAAATCGTTTGTTTAGGTTGTCAATGTATTGTTGAATGTTCATTTTTCAGTGATTTTGAGCCTAAATTTAGCATTTTGGAGGTGGTTTTGGTCAAAAAACTGGGTAAAATTGGAAGAATGGGTGAAAACCGAACGAAGGCATGCGGAATATCGAATAAGGGCGTTCGGAAAACCCGATAATAGGAAAGTCGCAACGAATAATTCAGACAAAAAAGCCCTAGCAGTATTGCCAGGGCTTTTATTTCCGTTTGTCACAAGTCCCCTCCGAAAAACTGATCAAATTAAACCCCGACGAAATGTCGGGATTCATCTTATTAATCATTTTCGTTTATCCATACTGGATTCCGGAAATGAAATAAGATTGAACATACTCCTCAACCTCGATCTCACCCGGATCCCATAAATATCTTCTAATTCATCAGCATTCAAGTTGGTTGTGGCATGGGTAACGATACCCTCGTTGATGAACAGATCATAGCGATGTAGCATTATCTCACCGATCGTGTTGCATTCGTTACCAAAATGCTTGATGTTCTGTTCCACTCCCAGATCATCAAGGCAAATTGGCTTTTGTCGGAGACCATACTTCTGAATGGTTTCGTATCCATCCTTGTGGAATTCTGCAGCGATCTCTCGGGTATTCTTTACCTGGTATCGTTGAATTGGAAACATGAATGCCGGGAGTAGGGTCATGAAGGATGTTTTTCCACAACCTACAGGACCGGTCAACAGAATTCCCTTTTTCAAATCCAGACCATGGTACGCGCATTGATCTTCCGATGAAATCGCATACGAGATCAGTTTGTGAAGGATGTCGCGATCTTCGCCTTTCAGCGAGAAGGATGGGCCGTATTTTTGCCTACCCAAATGATTCATGTATCGGACACAGGTGAGAAAGTCGAATAGTCGATAACCATCGACAAGGGTATAACACTTTTCAAGCATAGTAATTGTTTTTAATCGTTGTTATCCACTTTTCTTTGCCCGCCAAAGAAAAGTTTGCAAAAGAAAGCTCGTCGCTGTATGAATTTCATTTCGTTTCAATCCTGAAGTCAAGACCTTGACGGTGATCCTTTGCTTTCTCGCTTCGCTAACAAAAGCGTCGGCTTCCGTCATGGTGCCCTTGCTTCAGTTCATTGCTCTCATTCACTTCATAAGGCGACCTTTTAGATTCTACTTCGACACTTTCAATTTACAGTGGGACACTGTAATCCTTGTTTTGGTTTACATTTAAGTTTCCAGGTTTTGGTTTACCATTCGATGAGGTATTGAATTTTTCAGAATTCAGGATCCAGTTCCGGGCGGCAGCCTGCCAGTTTTTCATTTTGGATTTTCCGCCGACCAACCAACCATTTGATTCGAAGTGATTGAAGAATTTTTCGGCTTCGAGCTCTGTTTTATTTTTCTCCTTAAAAAACAAGTTTACTTCTGCTAAAGAAGGAGGAATAAAAATCTTTCCTTTCGATTTCGTTGGTTGGTCGATTTTTGAATCGACCTCATCCATGTTTGTAATGTTTAAATGTTTCTTTTTGTTTATACTGTTTATAGAAGGGCCTAGTACTTGGCTTGGTAGTTGTCCACCTAGTTGGCTCAATACTTGTTCACTACTTGTCCCGAAATTGAACAAGTAAATCAAGCTTCCTTTCAATGGATTATGAGAAGGGATGTATTTCAAATAACCCCATTGATGGAGCTCGGTGATACACTTATGGTAAGTAGCCCGAGTCCCGATCTTCGAGATTTTCATCACTTCCGATCGATTAATAGAAAGCGGATTCTGGAAGCGGTTGTGGTTCCAGATAAGAAACAATGCCAAGTACATGCTCACATGACTAGTATTTAGTCGGGTGTCTTCTGCCATTTGCATGGTCACAGCTTCGAGATGTTTGATGTAATTGACATTCATGGTTTTTCGTTTTTTTATTCTCCACTTTTCTTTGTTCCGCCAAAGAAGAGCAAGCACTGCTTGCGAAGACGAAGTGCAGGCAAGTCTATGATTGCCGTTGCACGAGGTAGTTCGCAAAAGAATTTTTTAATAATCTTTCTTTTTTACCATTGCCGTAAAAAAGAAACAAAAAAGGTCTAGGGCTGGAAAACCGTCCTCGGAAAGCGACACAACGCTCCGGAAGCTCATCCAAACTCGCAAACGCTGTTACCGATCTCCTTACGTCGATCGACAGCTGAGCTCAAACATGGATTCCCTTTACCTGCGCTTATGTTGCTTTCCTTGTGGATGTTTTCAAGGCCCCTATGTCACCCCTCTTAATCTCCCCTCAAGGGGAGAGACAGATCCTACTTCGGGGATTTAAGATCGTGGGATGTGGCTTGACGCTTTTTGATTCGCTTCCGGATCCAGAGTGTAAGGATTGTGAGTATTGTCATTGTTCGTTGTTTTTGGATTTAGTGAATTTTATTTGCAGCAGCAGGTGCATTTTGGCTTTTCAATGCGGTAGTTTTTCTCCAGGAGATTCCGGATGTCGGAGTTTTTGTAGTAGATCTTCCCGCGAATTCTGCTGTAAGGGAGTTTCCCGGAGCGACGGTGACGATACAGGGTTTTCTCAGAGATGTGGAGCAGTGATTGTACTTCAATTCCATCGATCCAGGAATCTTTGATTGGAACCTGAGTGCACACTTCGTTTTTGATCGTTCTCATTTCTTCTAGAATGCATTGCATTTGATGAACTGATTTTTTCATTTTGATTGTTTTCGTTGGTTATAATTGTGTTTGTCCCGATGCTTCGATACTCTTCGATCGGGATTAATTCGATCACGATTTTTCGTTTCGAAAAATCTATCTCATTGAATTTCGCATGTTGGTTTCCATGATCTTCTGGATGTCCTTCTTGTCATAGAAAATGATTCCGCCGACTTTGGTGTAAGGAATGGTCCCATTGATGCGAAGAGTTTGTAAAGTGCCAGGGGAAATACCCAACATGCGTTGTACCTGATTTGATTTTAACCACTGTCTTTCTTCGCTGACAGGCGCGACTTTTCCCAGGCGCTTGTCGATGTGTTCTTTGATTAACTCTAGGAATTCCCATTTGAATTGCTCGAGATCCTCGCTTGTGATGATGTTTGTTGCCATATGATTTGATTTTTGTGTTCTTGGCAAAATTGAGGTGCTTTGATGGGGATTTTTCACAGCTTGTGAAGAGGCTGTGAAAGATTTTTTTTTCGAGGAATGCATGAACACCTTGATTTTGCTGGTAAAGGCAATCAAGAAATATTTTGGTTCTCGACAAGCTCGAACACCGTTGACTTTTGGTAGTTATTTAATTGCGCTTTTTGGAGTGAAAAGCACTCTTTTCAGACCTATAAGTGGGTCAAATTTGAGACCTGTAATTTGAATGAAAGATTTTCACAGCTTGTGAAGAGGTTGGGAAAAGTAGTTCAATATTAATTACCGGAATTATAGCCGGAAATAAATCTTTATTAATATGCTTTAAAGCCTTTATGGTATTGGGTTTTAATGTCCAGAATAACCACCGGAAATAATACCGGAAAATATGTTTCATTGTTGTTCCTTTTTCATGTTATTGCATTTACCTCATACTGTGAATATCAAAAAACATAAACGATACTTGATTATCGCCGAGACGGATGATACTGGTTATTTTGTGGAATTTCAATCCGATTTAGAATACGCTCTTAAACGTGCTCAACTTTTTTTTGATTTGGCCTTTCAACCGGGAAGTTGTGATCAGGATTTGTTAGCAAAGGAGTTTTCGATTCTTGCCAGCTATCCTATTTATGATCAGTATATTGTGCTCGAAAAGCATCATGGTGGAACCTCTAATGGTTTTTGTTCCACAGATGTTCTCGAAGTAGATGACAACTTTAACTTAAAAAGATATTCATTGTTAAGAGCTAGTGCTCAGAGTGTTTTTAAAGGGGAAGAAAAAGAGAATTATTTTGATTTCTTAGATTCTAACACTTTTTCGGGATCAATAACTTTTTGGGTGAATTGATAGCAAAGGTAACACCTTAACAATAATTTAGGAGTTGGAATGTAAATCGCGAGTTAAGCTTACCTTGAATAGAAACACTTGTTTTTAGAGCTTCATGTTTAAACACTAATACAAGATCTATTTTCGATCTGAAACGTAGGAATATTTAGTGTTTTAGAGAAGAAAAAAATCAATTTACTTTAGTCCATTTTATTTTAAAATTGTTCATCACTCATGTCCAACAAATCATCAGGCGTCGTATTTCTTTTAGGTAGACCTTTGTGTATTCTTTGGAATCTAAATTTAGTTGTATCGTAAGTTATACCACAAAGCCCACAATGAAACACTTCGGGTTCAATCTCAGTCATAGCTTTTGTACAATTATGACAAGAATATTCTGCTCGTTCTAAATGGCCCAACTTCCACTTCACGGCATTTCTTAGATTGTCATGAATAAATCCTCCTACAGTAGTCAAATTATCTAATCTACGTGATAACATACCGTGTGAGCAACAACTGCCGCATTGGTCACAGATAAATAGTCCATTTTCGCATCTATGAGATATTCTACTGTCAATTATATTCCCACACTGACCATTTAAACAATGATTAAGGTAAACCTCTTCATGATTGTCACATTTTTGATTAATACAATGAAAACGCACGACACCATAAGCTGCAAAATGAGAATGATCTACTGGAAACAGAATTTCATTACAATCTGAACAATAAAGTTTATCTAGCAACCGATTAAATCTATTAACCAGACCAATAAATTGGTAGTATAACCCTTTATTTATAAAGTCATTCATTCTGTTTATTTCATCGGTATTAAACACGAAAATTTCACAGAAGTCTAATAAAGTATATTTCTCCCATTCTTTTGAATTGTGCAATGTTTCACATTTCTCAAAACATGGTTGATTTGCGCACCACCAAAAAGTCTTTTTAAATAATTCATGTGGTTTGTTTGCCTGTCTACCCTCACAATATGAAATTCCTGTTGGTATTTCTACTCTATTGAAATTCGCTAAGTGGGTATTATTGGCATAGTTATTTCCTCCGAAATCTAAAAAAAATCTATTTGATTGTGCAAAATCTATCAAAGCCATTTCTGATTGAGGCGGCACAACCCATTTTTTTGATTCATTATTCCATTGTCTTCCAGGGATTTTTTTGATTTCATCCACTAAATCGGGATCGTATTCAAACTCTATCTCAAAATAATAATCACTGTTGCTTTTATTGATTTTCCTTATATCTCCATTTCGAGACCAATTATAAACAGCAGTTGTTCTCCCAGCACACTTTTCAAAATAATTTCCTAGTTTAAATCTTCGAGTTCTATCAATTCCAATATCCTTAAGCACTATTTTTAAAATTTCACTTTCCACAATGAATTTTCCATTTTTTGCAAAGTTGCTTAAAGCTTGGATCACCACTTCTGTGGAAATATCAACTAAAATATCCGGATTAAAGTCGGCGTTTAACTGATATAAATCGGGATCAAATCTTGTTAATTCTTGTAAATCATCAATTGTTAGATTGTAGGAGCCTGTCGCCTTTAAATAAAAAAGTTTTCTAACAATCCTAACCTGATGATCTGGATTAAAATAGATGAATTTATCCTTAAGTTCCTTTATATCGAGATTCTCATTTTTATCTAAAAACCATAAGATTACATTATAAAACTTGTTCTGTAATTGGCTTAATGTATCTGCAATATCCTCTTTTAATTGCAATAGATATTTTATGTGGTTAAATTGTTTGTAGAAAACGATTCTATCAATAACTGGTGTTTGCCGCTTTAAAAAAGACAACAATACATCTACCATTTCAGTGATGGTAGTTAAATCATTTTGTATCCAACCATTAATTTGATCATAATTCTCAATTTTTTCATTGAGGAAATCTTCAATAAAATATTGAGGAAATATCTTTGATTTTCCCTTTTTCCAAAGTGAAAAATATTCTTGTCGATCTAACGTTTCAAATACTTTTAAATCGAAAGAGTCAAAATTTTCTTTGTCTAAATATTTAGATGCTAAATCATACAACCATTCAAGACCTGAATTTTGTTCAATTGTGATTTTGGCCTCTAATACTTCTTTTATAAAAGAGTGATTTTTAGGTAGACTTTTGAATATTTTCTGACAATCAAGTTCTTTAAGAGTGTTTATCCTTTGATGCGCTATGTTGAGGGGGACATGTTCCACAAACCCTTTAAAAAACAGTTCATATCTCTGCTCATCACTATTTTTGTCATGAACATATGAAGTAAAAAGCGTAATTAATTCGTAACACTTTTTATCCTGCCAAAATTCATTATCGAAGAGTACTTCCAAGAGGTTAAAATAGTACCCTAGTGAATTTTCTTTTTTAACCAATGCTTGTAATAAGGAATAAGTCTTTTCTATTCCATATTCAGAGGAATATTTTTTTAAAAGTTCAAACTGCTTTTCTGTTTCAACTCTAGATAATGTTGTAACGAGATCTTCAGTTCTTGCCTCTTCCTTGACAAAAAATATAGCTATTTTTTCAAACGGTATTTCATCAAGAATTCCTTTAATCCAAAGATCCAATTTAAATTCATCTGTACATCTGTCAATAATGATGTCAAGAATTGATTTTCTGATTTTACCTTTCTCTGTATCATTAAGTACACTTGGTATATTTTGTAAAAGCCGGTTAAAAGCATCAAAATCTTCGTTATTTCTTATCGGACCAAGACTAGCCAATTGAATATTAAATTCTTCGATGATTTTATTAGCATAAACATGATCTAGGTTGACTTTGCTTTTTTCTCGCTCACCTTCATCAATAATTTCAA
>Ga0172367_10003753_pt1 | contig 19361 bp, 14 predicted proteins | sample Lak10m_FD_114542 | JGI IMG/M metagenome (GOLD analysis project Ga0172367, IMG submission 114542) | Freshwater microbial communities from Kabuno Bay, South-Kivu, Congo - kab_022012_10m | ecosystem: Environmental > Aquatic > Freshwater > Lake | place: Democratic Republic of the Congo: South-Kivu...
AAAGCCGTCGCTGACCCATTGTTTCCATCCATATCCAACCCCAGAGATAAAGATGTGATCGCTCTCCGGCCGAAGCAGATTCCGACGCAGCAATAAGTAGGAGGTGTTACGAAGGATGGCCTCGAGGCCGGATCCATTGAAACCCTTGCCGTTGGCCAAGGCCAGGTGCGCCGCCATCTGAATGTCGTAAAGCGACCGGGCTGGCGAAGCGAAGAGCCAGGTCGTAAACGTGGCGGTCTCGCCTCGCTCCAAGTGCTGCCACCCATCGAACCGTGCGCGATACACCGTCGTCGCGTCCAACTCGCGCGGGATCGAGATCACACGGCGAGGCGATCCATCACCGGTCGTCAGGGAAATCACCCGCTGCCGCACATCGAGTCCCATAAAACTTCGGTTCTCCCAAAGGCCCGGTGTGTCGCCGATCACTCCAAAAAAGCGTGCTCCATCCAGACAGCCCAGCAGGGGAAAGGTCTGCAAAGCCTTCGAATTCCCCACAAACTCCGGCCCTCCGCACCCAAGGCTGAAGCTCTGGTTCGAAACCTCCTTGCCCACGAACGAATAAAAATCACCCCGCGCCGGTGCCTTCCAGCCGAGCTCGATAAAAAAGCGCTGATCATTCCGAGCCGTCACTCGGGTGACGCGCTCAATGAGTCCCGAATGGATCACGCGAAATTGTTCACTAAAAACCAATCCGGCGGCCTCTCCAGCGGTCAATGTCACCCCATTCGATTCCTGTTTAGACTCTCGATAGTAAACCGGTACCCTGCCCTCAGGCAGCGTGACGATCGTCGCCGCACTCTCCTCAATCGGGCTAAAGACCGTCCGCCCCCCTTCCACTACCCGCACCACTACCCCCTTCGGCCCCTTGTCAACCTCCAGGTCAAGCGCGAGGGCAACAGGCGGGCTAACCATCGACACCGCTATTGCGACGAGCGCCATTGTGCCCCGCATCATTTTCCGCCAAGAGTTTTCCATTGCCCTTGCATAGCAGAACGCCCCTGATCACGGAAGCTTGGTTGCCAACTATCCCCGGACTCCATTCTCTCCTGAAGAACCCAGCGAAGTTTGAATCTTTTTTGACTCCACGCGTCAGAAGGTCAATTATTGGTTACTAAACAACATTTTATGCCTTCTATGTTTTCGAATCTTCGCAATACGACAGGTTTTGGTTTCGCAGTCGCCCTAGGCCTGATGTCGGCATCGGCCGTGGCCGAGATTGACGTGTCCAAGCTTCCTCCAGCCTCGACCAAGACCGGGTTGACCTTCGAAAAGGACATCAAGCCACTCTTTGAGAAGTCCTGCTTCAAATGCCACGGGCCTGAGAAACAAAAGGGCAAACTCCGCCTCGACACGCTCGAAGCCGTCAACAAAGGGGGCGAGAGCGGTAAGTTGTTTGAGGATAAGAATAGCGCCAAGAGCCCCTTGGTGCACTCCATCTCCGGCCTTGATGAAGACACCGCCATGCCCCCGAAAGGCAAGGGCGTGGATGCACTCACAAAAGAGCAGCAGGGCTTGGTCCGCGCTTGGATCGAACAAGGCGCGAAGTAATTGGTTCTCAAACAAGGCCCCGAGGCCCCACCGCCGCGTGGCCTCGGGGCCTCCCCAAACCGCCTGAAGGCGGGACTCCGTAGAACGCTCCAAGCCTCCGAGCCTCCCAAGCCACGTCAGGAGTTCCGCGTTTACGCGGTCCGCGAGGCCCTTCGCGTGTAGGCTCCGTGTTTCGGGCCAGCAGCGGAACCCAAGCAATGTTGCCTCTCCCCCCGAACCCACGACGCAATCACTCCGATCCAGCTTCGTAGAGTTTCCAATTCCTGAGTTTGCAATTCCTCCGGTCACCGGGGATAAAGGCCCCGGTCTCTATGGTCCAATACCAACAACTGCTTCGTCTTGTCCTGGATGAAGGGCGATTCAAACCCGATCGCACCGGCACAGGCACCTACTCGGTGTTTGGGGCCCAAGCCCGTTTTTCGCTCCGTGAGACCTTCCCACTGCTCACCACTAAAAAAGTCCACCTGCGCTCGATTATCTACGAATTACTCTGGTTTTTGCGCGGCGAGACCAACATCCGATTTCTCAAGGAGAACGGGGTCACCATCTGGGATGAATGGGCCGATGCCAACGGGGATCTGGGGCGTGTCTATGGAGCTCAGTGGTGCGACTGGCTCACAGCCGACGGTCGATCCATCCACCAGATCGACCAAGTCATCGAGCAGATCCGTCGTAATCCCGACAGCCGACGCCTAATCGTCAGCGCCTGGAACGTGGGCGAGATCGATCAAATGAAACTTCCCCCGTGCCACACTTTATTCCAGTTCTTCGTACTGGACGGTGAATTAAGCTGTCAACTCTATCAGCGCAGTGCTGACCTGTTCCTGGGTGTGCCTTTCAACATCGCGTCTTACGCACTGCTCACCCTGATGGTGGCCCAGGTCACAGGCCTTAAAGCAGGCGACTTTGTGCATACGTTTGGAGACTTGCATCTCTACGCCAACCACCTCGATCAAGCCCGAACTCAGCTCGCTCGCGAACCGCGTCGGTCGCCCGTGCTCCGCCTCAACCCCGCCGTGCGTGACATCCATCAGTTCCGATTCGAAGATTTCACCCTCGAAGGGTACGATCCGCACCCAGGCATCAAGGCCCCTATCGCGGTCTGACGCATGCCGACAGAACTCCGACCCTCAAATCCACTTCCCCTGCGCTCGGTAGAACCCATGTGAAACACTTCAAAGCCATCGCAGCCCTGTCTCGTAATCGGGTGATCGGCCAAGGGCAATCGATCCCGTGGCATCTGCCGGAGGACTTCAAGTGGTTCAAAGAGAAAACCATGGGGCATGTGCTCGTCATGGGGCGCAAAACCTTTGAATCGATTGGTCGCGTCCTGCCCGGGCGCAAAACCATCGTGCTGAGCCGATCTCAGTTCCGGTTCCCAGGTGTGGATGTCCGGACCGATTTGGATGCGATTGATCCAAACGAGGAACCGGGCGAGGTGTTTGTCTGCGGCGGCGGTGAGATCTACCGCGCCGCGCTCCCGTTGTGCTCGGAGCTCTTCCTGACCCATGTCAAACGGGAGGTCGTGGGTGATGTGTTCTTCCCCGACCTAGGAGATCAGTTCGAACCCCGTGAGCGGCTGCGCGAGACGTCCGATTTCGAAATTATTCGCTACACACGCCGCTTGGATGTCGGCGATCGTGAGCTGGAGTTTCGAGGGTAAACCTGCACCCGCCGCACGCGTCGGTCGTTCATAATCCAATGTCACAAATGCTAAAATCCTCGGGGGCCATGGGCTTGGCGACAATGTTGAGTCGTCTGCTGGGCATGGTTCGCGAGATGGTCTATGCCAGTTTCATGGGCGACGGCCCAGTCGCCAGCGCGTTCAAAGTCGCGTTCATGGTGCCCAACCTCTTTCGCCGACTCCTAGGCGAGGGTGCCCTGACGGCGGCCTTCATCCCCATCTTCAAAGAAAAGGAGAAGAACGCAGGCGAGAAAGAGATGTGGCGCTCCGCCAATGCCGTGATCTGCGGGCTTCTCATCGCCACCATCGGACTCTCCGTGTTGGCCGTTGTGGGGATCGGCATCGCCTTAGCCAAATACCCCTTTGTTTGGAAAACGTATCTGATGCTGAAGCTGCTCCAGATCATGTTTCCCTACGTCATTCTGGTGTGCCTCGCGGCGGTGCTCATGGCCATGCTGAATGCACGCGGGCACTTTTTTGTCCCGGCCATGGGAGCCACGTTGCTGAATGTCGTCATGATCGCCACCGTGCTGTTCTGGGCTCCCGGGTTCGGGCCCACCATCGCCAGCCAGATCTTCGCACTCGCCTTCGGAGTGCTGATCGCTGGCATGGCCCAAGCCGCGTTCCAGGTTCCAACATTGCGCAAAGAGGGTTTCCGCTTTGAATGGGTCACCCCCTGGCACGATCCCACCGTGCGCGAGGTGCTCAAGAAAATGGCCCCGGGCACACTCGGCGTCGCAGCCTTCCAAATCAATGTTCTCGTAACCCAGGGTGTCGCACTTCAAATCGACGACAGCATCAACGCCTCGTTTGATTACGCCGTGCGCCTGATGGAATTGCCCCAAGGCGTTTTCGGAATCTCCCTCGCCACCTACCTGCTGCCCACACTCTCCGGCCTCGCGGTCGAAAAGAAGTTCAAAGAGTTCTGCGCCACCTACCGTCAGGGGTTCAACTACCTCCTGTTCGTCAACCTCCTCGCATCCGCCCTCCTCGTCGTGCTGGCGGAACCCATCGTTCGCTTGCTCTTCGAACGAGGTGCTTTCGATGGGGCATCGACCGAACGCGCCGCCTTTGCGTTGGCATGGCTCGCCCCAGGCCTAGCCGCGTTTTCGGCGGTCAATATCACCGCGCGCGCTTTCTATGCTCTGGGGGATACCAAAACCCCCATGCACATCAGCATCGCCTCACTGGCGCTGAACCTTGTGATCGCGCTTTGGTTCGTAGGCCCGTTCCGACAAGGCGGTCTCGCTGCCGCAAACACCATCAGTGCCTGTGGCAATCTCGCCTTGTTGATGTATGGGCTGCGGCGCGCCTTGCGCGGACTCGAGGCACGACTGTTGCTCGCTCCTGCGCTGTCGATGGCTGGCGCTGCGATTGTGGCGGCGGCCGTCGCCTGGGGGGTGCTGAGCGTCTGGCAATCGCGAATCGGTCACGATGCGCTCTGGTCCAAGCTCGGTGAAGTCTTCGTGCCCATGACCGTCGCCAGCCTCTGTTACTGGGCTGTGGCAAAATGGCAAAAAATTCCCGCTGCCGACGAAGCCTGGGGCTTGATTCGCACCAAACTCTTGCGCCGCAAGGACTGACTTCGATCAACGCTCGAGTTCCTCAGATTTTCCTCGCGCTTGCCTTTCCGAGCCATCGGCGAGACTATGCGGCCCGATTTTAAGAAACGGAACCATGGAACATATTCGAAATATCGCCATCATCGCCCACGTTGATCATGGCAAAACCACGCTCGTTGACTGCCTTCTGAAGCAGTCTGGAACTTTTCGCGCGAACCAGCACGAATCCTCCGAGGAACGCCTCATGGACTCGATGGATCTCGAAAAGGAGAAGGGGATTACGATCCGCGCCAAAAACGCCGCGTTCAAATACAAGAACTACCACATCAACATCGTCGATACTCCAGGCCACGCCGACTTCGGCGGTGAGGTCGAACGTATCATGAACATGATCGACGGCGTGCTCTTGGTCGTGGACTCTGCAGAAGGTCCCCAAGCGCAAACTCGCTTTGTTCTGCGCAAAGCGCTCGAAGCCGGGGCCAAGCCGATTGTGGTGATCAACAAGATTGACCGCGACAACGCCAACCCCAAGAAGGTCCTAGACGCGGTGTTCGAACTCTTCGTCTCGTTGAACGCAACCGATGAGCAGCTTGATTTCCCATTCATCTATTGCTCGGCCAAGAACGGTTACGCCAAACAAGAGCTCGAACACGCCAGCGGGACCATGGAACCGCTCTTCGACGCCATCGTCAAACACACACCCCCACCCCGGGCCAAAGCCGGCGTGGGCTTCCAGCTGCTGGTCGCCAATCTCGATTACAGCGAATACCTAGGCCGTATCGCTTTCGGAAAGATCTACGAAGGAAAGGTCAAGCTGAGCGATCCCGCCATCTGCCGCCACGGCGACGGCAAGATCACGAAGGGCAAGATCACCGCGATCTACCACTTCGAGGGCATGAAGCGTATCGAAATCCAAGAAGCCCACGCCGGTGATATCGTCGGCATCACCGGGTTCGAAGACGTGTTCATCGGCGAAACCCTTTGCGACTCCGAAGCACGCGCCGCTCTGCCCTATATCCCAGTCGATCCCCCGACCATCCAAATGCAGTTCGCCGTCAATGACGGCCCGCTCGCCGGTCAGGATGGCAAGCTCGTCACCGCACGCCATATCTGGGACCGTTTGGTGAAAGAAATCCGCACCAACGTCGCCCTGCGCATCGCCCAAACCAGCGACCCAAAAGTCTTCAGCGTGAGCGGTCGCGGCGAAATGCAAATCGCCATTCTCGTCGAACAGATGCGACGCGAAGGCCACGAAGTGCTCGTGTCTCGCCCAGAAGTGCTCTGGAAAAAGGGCCCCAATGGCGAACCTCTCGAACCCATCGAAAAGTTGTTCGTCGAAATACCGACCGAAAACCTCGGCACGATCATGGAGAATCTCTCCAATCGAAAAGCGCAGATCACCAACATGAATCATGTCGGTCAAATCGTCTCCGTCGAAGCGCTCGTCCCGATGCGCGGTTTGATCGGGTTCGAAACCGACCTCGTCAACTCCACCAAAGGCATGGGTGTGATGAGCCATCTCTTCCACGAATACGGCGAAGATCGTGGCGAGATCGCCGCGCGCAAGAACGGCTCACTCGTCAGCATGGACCAAGGCGAAGCCACCACCTACGCGCTGAATATGGTGCAGGAACGCGGACGTCTCATGGTCGTCCCCGGTGATAGCGTCTACATCGGCATGATCGTCGGCGAAAATGCCCGTGAAAATGATATCCCAGTCAATCCCGTAAAGGAGAAGCGCCTCACGAACATGCGCTCCCAGGGCGATGGCAAAGGTGCCCAATTGAGCGCTCCGCTCAAGCTGAGCCTCGAACGGGCTTTGGAATACATCGACGTCGATGAATACGTCGAAGCCACACCCAAGAACCTGCGCTTACGCAAGAAAATCCTGGATGAAGGCCTCCGCCGACGCTCCGAGAAGGCGCGTGTGCTGCGTTTCCTGGAAGAATAATTGCGTTTGAACCCCACCCTAACGACCCGCTCAACACGGGGCGTGTGTGGTTCAGCGGGGTCACTCAGTTCCCTCGTTTTCAAGGGGCGAATCGGTCCAACCGATTCGCCCCTCTCCATTTCCAAAACCGAAGCTCAACGCAAGGTCAGAAAGGCGCGATGACGCGGAGCCGGGGCAACAAAATCTCCATCCGTTGCGTCGTCAACTCCACAGGCCAACCCGTGACCCCTATAATCCAGGGAGACACATTCAAGTCCTCTGCGCCTTTTCCCCTTTGCGCCCTTGCGTTAAGAACTCCTCGGGATTGTGAAGACTAAGCCGCCTGAGCTGCAACCCAAGGTTTCCCCACCGGTAAAGCGTCCGGTAAGGGAGCAAATTCCTCCACCGCTCGGAAAAGGCGGCTGAAATCTTTGTTCACATCCCCCGACAAGCAGTCCGTGATGTCGCCCGCCAGCTCCGGATACTTGTCGGTGATCTGCCGAAACGAGAAGTTCGGATTGTAAAAGGCATAGATGAGCTTGCGCATGTTCTCTATGCCTTGTCGCAGCATGTCCGAATACGGCTGAAACCGCGCCGGAGAAAAATCCGAGGCCTCGAAGCACCCGTGCACGGCATCCGCTGCCAACACCGCACTTTTCAAGGCCAACAACAATCCCGAGGAGAACACTGGATCCAGAAAACAATAGGAATCACCCACGAGCAACAAGCCCGGGCTCCCACAATGGCGTGAATGAAAGGAATACTCGCTCGTGATGTAATACGGCCCAACTTGTCGTCCGCACTCCAAGTGGTCGCGTATCCACGCGTTCTCTCCGATCTCGCGTTTGAACATCGTTTCGGGAGCCTTTACTCCATCCCGACTCAAATATTTGCCCTCGGCCACAACCCCGACGCTGATCCGATCGTTGTGCTGCGGGATATACCAAAACCACCCGCGCTCGGGCACGAACGCCACCGTCGTCCCTCCCGCATCAATGCCAGGATCTCGCTTAGCGCCTTCGTAATAGGTCCACACCGCCACCTTGTTCAGCATTGGATCTTTCATCCGCCATGTCTTTCGCACGGCAGCAAACGACTCCCGACCACTACAATCCAACGTGATCGGCGCGCGCAGCTCGGACTCCACCCCGTCGGCCGACCGCACGCGTAGGCCAACCGTTCGATCCTCCTCCTGAATCAGCGAAACCACCTCGACCTCCTCGCGCACCTCCGCCCCACGCGAACGGGCGTGGTCCACCAGCATTTGGTCGAATTCCGACCGCAAAATCTGCCAAGTTTGCGACACATTTTCGTCATAGCGCGTCGAAAAATAGAACGGCTGCGACGCCTTACCAGATGGGGAAACAAATTGGACGCTGTGTTTCTTGACGAACACCGATTGCCGCATTTTATCGATCAAACCGAGCCTTTGAAGGGGGTGAAAAGTGAAAGGGATGAGTGATTCGCCAACATGGTAGCGGGGGAATCGTTCACGTTCCAATACGAGAACCCGGTGGCCATACTCCGCCAGCAGGGCCGCGCTCGCCGCCCCTGAAGGGCCTGCTCCGATGATCAAGACGTCATAATCGTTCGGGGATCCGTTCGTTTTCATAATGACTTGGGAGTTATCAAAGGAATGATTTCAACAATCTCCGCCAGAGGCCGGTGCTGAGGGTCACTTAGAGTATTCCTTCGACCATACAAAGCCGCCTGAGCCGTAAGCCCCAACGCCTCCCCGATGAGGGAATCCGACTGCACCGAAAAAAACGCCTTGGGCTTGCTGGTGTGCGTCACCCCACAGGATTGGAGGATGCGCCCCAAAGGCTCGCGTTCTTCCAGTATCAGCTTCCGTGCAGCCGACGGATAAAGGGACAGGTTAATCTTGATCGCGCCAAATTCAACCGGCACCCCCGTTCGTGCCAAGGAGAGCACCACCTCACGAAAGTAGTAGATCTCTCGCGTGTCACTGCGCAAGACCCGCAACCGAAGCACATCACCATGGAAACGCTCCAGCGTCGGGGTCATATCGTCATGATGCACCAGCAGCTGTCGATAGGGCTCCGGCACATCCTCCGCACGCACCTGTCGAATCGCCGGCAACGGCCTGCCCGCTCGGGCATAAAAGTCATCCAACGGATACGCGATCGGCAACACCAACGCCGAGGTTTCAGAGGTCCGAGGCATTTTGTTTTGTGGGTTCATCTAGGATTGAGAGCTCCGAACAACGGATCTTGCTCCCAATTAAAACTCACGCATAACGCGCGTTCCGGTGTTCGGGCAAAAAGAACTCCTGTATCAGGCGATCCACTTGCAGCAAACCCTCGCGGTTCAGATAAATTTGATCCCCCTCCACACCCCCGAATCCCCACTCGCTCAACGTCTGAATCGGGTTCGCAAATCGCTCCCGCACATCGACTCCATACTTGGAAATGAAGTAGGACGCCTGCACCGAACCCAGCTTGATGAGCAGTATAAACTCGCGAATCAATCGTTCGTCAGCCGATGGAGTCAAAGCCCGGTAGATAGGCAGCTCACCTCGGTTGAGTGCCCCGATATAGGGATCAAAGTCGTGGTGGTTTTGATACTGAGTGCCTCCCACATGGCCGAACGACGCCACGCCAAGCGAAAGTAAGTCGGCCCCGGTCCAGAGCCGATCGCGATAAATGAAGCGTGTCTTCTGCTTGTCCTTCACAGCCGTGTAAGCACTTGCAACCACGTAGCCCGATTGCTCAAGAGAGGCGTAGGCTTCCCGAACCCAGCGACGCTTCGTTTCCCAGTCTGCGACCGGCGCTACCAGTTTGCCTGCTGCCTTCATTTCCTTGTAGATCGTAGTGTTATACGGCACCTCCATCTGGTAAATGGTCAAACTATCCGGCGAAAGCTGCTTCACTTTCTCGATGTTCTCCTGCCAGTTCTCCTCCGTCTCCTCCACCATCCCCGAAATCAAATCGATGTTGATCTGTGGAAACCCCAGCTCGCGCGCATACTGGTAGGCTCTCCAAATCTCCTTCGACCGATGCGCTCGCCCATTCACATCCAAAATGTGATCCGAAAAATTCTCCACACCCAGGCTCAACCGCGTCACACCCAACTCGCGCAGCGTCTTGAGTTTGTGGTCGGTCAAAGTCCCAGGCTCGCACTCAAAGGTCACTTCTTCCACCTCATCCCACGGCAACAGACGCTTCATGCCGTCGAATAGATACCGCATCTGGTTCTCGGAGAGATAACTCGGCGTCCCTCCTCCGAAATAAACAAAGTGCGGCTTCCGGCCCCCGATGTAGGGCTTCGCAGCGTGAATCGCGAGTTCCTTCAACGCGCAATCCAAGTAGCTCTTGATCGCCCCAGAATCTTTGTCCGTGTAGACCCGGAAGTAACAGAAGTGACACCGCTTCCGACAAAACGGAATGTGCAGATAGATCCCGAGGTCCGTGCCAGGCTGCGGTGCCCGTTCAAGCGCGTCAAAGGCCTGCTGTTTTAATTCCGGCTTCCAGAACGAGTAAGGCGGATAATTGGAAACAAAATAGTTGCCCGCCGTGGTCTCTTTCTTCTCGCTCACCGACGGAACCTCCGCACTCACGCGTGATCCCTCATGTAAGGTGGTTTGGCTCATGTGCTTTCCTAATGTTAACGACTCCCCACAACCCGTACCGATGATGCTGCGCGCAACCGTTTAGTTGGATTCGAAACAGTAAACCGATCCGTCGTCCGCTCCCACGACAATCCGCCCTCGCACGACGGCGGGGGAACTACCAACCGGTTGACCGATCTCATAGTTCCATACCTCCTTGCCGTCCTCCAAGTTCACCACATATAGACGGCCGTCATCCGACCCCACGACAACTCGTGAACCTGCAATCACCGGAGAGCTGTCCACCTTGCCTCGGGTGGCAAACGTCCACACCAACTCGCCGGTTTTCCGTTTCACACAGTGCAACCGCTTGTCGCGGCCCCCAAAAACCACGCGATCCCCCGCCACAGCCGGAGAGCTAAAGTAGGGGAACGCCCGATCCTTATAGGTCCAAGCCACTTTCCCCTCGTTCAAGTTCACATCCAAAAAAGCGTTCTCATAATGCCCAAAATAGGCATGCCCATCCGCCAAAGCCACCGAGCCAGCAATATAGGCTCCAGCCTCCACTTCCTTGATCTTGGCTCCGGTCCCCAGCCCAATCACGTGGAGAATCGCATCACAGCCCCCGAACACCGTCTGCCCCTCGAAAATCGCCGGAGAACCGTTGATGTAGTTCCCCGTTTCATAAACCCAGTTGGATTTGCCCGTGCTCAGGTCGATCGAATGCAGCTTGTAATCATAACTCCCGACGATGATCGACGTTCGGTCACCTGCCCGATGCCAGTTTGGTCCGCTCAGAACTTTATCGCCCGTCTCGTATTTCCACACCAACTTGCCATCTCGCGCATCCAACGCGTAAACCCACGCGTCAGAACCTCCGAAAATCACGCGGTCGTTTAGCACCAAGGGTGAGGACTCGATCGGTCCGCTCGCTTTGAAACTCCACACCTTCGCGCCGCTCTTCAGGTCAAGGGCGTAAAAAGTCGAGTCGTCCGACCCCACAAAGACCTTGTCCTTGACCACAGCCGGCGAGGATTTGACCGGACCTCCCGTCTTGAAGGTCCAGGCTAACTTCGGTTTGTCAGGAACTTTGGCTTGGGTCGACCCCTTCAAGGATGGCGCTCCGCGGAACATCGGCCACTGGCTGCCGTCCAACTCCGCTTCAGCACCTTGTGCGGACGTTCCCGCTAGGCTCATGATCAACACGACCCAGCCAACCCAAGTTCGCAGCGTGCGCACGGCGGAGTGGAGGTGCTTCATAATCTGACCCGCAGTAAGTTCAGTGTTCGGCGTTTGGCAGTTCGACAGCCCAAATCGGGAGCTCGTCCCCCAAACCGACGGCCGAATCCAACGGCATTATGGTTCAGCCCACCCCCATGCGCAAACGATTTTATACCTACACGTATGAATTAAGAGTTCTATCGAGAGGAGTAGGTCGCCGAATGGCCCTTGGCCGGGATCGAGAACGTGAAGGTTTTGCTGTCCGGTGCCACCTTCAAAAGGATCGGGTTCGCCGCACAGGTACTTTCCAAATTCGCGATCCATTCCTCCCGCGTGTTGATCTCACGATCGTTGCGCAGGTTCTTATGGATCTGATAAAGGGCCTTCAACGACGGTAACGCCTGCAACGTCTTAAATGTCCCAGGCCCGCATCCCTTCGAGGTGCCATTACTCATTACTGCCACCACCGGCGCAAGGGACTGGACCAAGAGCGGGTTGTTGCTCACATCCAACCCGTGATGGTTCGCCTGATAGACACTCACCTTCCCCACCAGATCCGTAGGACAAACCAATTCCGACTCCACATTCCACGTTAAATCGCCCCCTACGAAGAATCGAAACTCGCCGTATTCCAAAAGCAACACGATGCTGTTGGCGTTGTCCGAGGTATCCACCGGCCTCGTTTGCCGATCCGCACAAGCTGGATTCGCCTGAGCCACTTTGGCCTTGGGAAATTGTTGTTTTGCTCCGATCACTCTCAACGAGAGCTTCGGCGTACCAGCTTTCAACGGTTTCTCCAAAATCTCCACACCCGGCGTCACGACCGAGCGTCGCGCCACTTCCATCTCACGGTAGGGCTTGATAGTCAGCGGAAAGGAAGCATTTCCTGCATTGCCATCAGGATCTCGATCCGGGATGCCGTTGTCGTGAACGTGGCCGATCGGAATGAGGCTCGAAAGCTCAGCCGCGCCCCCAAAGTGGTCGATGTGCATGTGGGTCACCACCAGGTGATCAATCATCTTGAGACCAGCCGACTCGCGCGCGACCCGATGGATCCGCCCCGGATCCCGCCCACCGGGCATGCCCGTATCAATCAGCACCGACTCACCCGTTGGCGTCACGATCAAAGTAGCCGCACCCCCTTCCACATCCACCCAATGAATCTGCAAGCGAGGATCCTCAACGCCAGCAGCGTGGGGTTGCCAGATGCCGAGCGTGCAAAACACAGCACACAGTACAAGCACAGAGGTGAATCGTGGTGGTTTCATCCACCCTTTGAACCAGCTTCGAAGCCACGAAGCAACCCCGAGTTCAGCAAATCGTGAACCGTCTGTAACTTTCCCCTCACACCCGGGTCCTGTAATGCGTTACCGCCTCGAGCGACGCCCATCCAACCCAAGCCAATATCTCGACCGTTTCAAACTGAGGTTGGACAAATACCCGCCAAAACATAATGGTAGGGTTTCGTGCGCCCCCATCCACGGGATGGGGGACCAGATCCGAACTTATCAACTCATGTCGAAGAAAAAGGGCCTCAACAAAGCATGGATCGCCGCAGCCAGCGTCTTGATCGTGGCCGTGGGTTCGAGCGTCGGCTATTACTTCTGGAGCAAACGCCAGAAACCCGTCGTCGTGCAAACCGAGAAAGTGGCTCGCCGCAACCTCACCGAGCTGGTCACCGCCAACGGCAAAATCCATCCCGTCATCCAAGTCGTCATCAACCCCGAAGTCCCCGGTGAAATCGTCGCCCTCCCCGTCAAAGAAGGTCAACTGGTCAAAAAGGGCGACTTGCTTTTAAAAATCCGACCCGATACCTACGTCGCCAATCTCAATTCCGCCGAGGCCAGCTTCCAATCCGCGCTCTCCAGCGTGAACCTCGCCAAAGCCAACCTCGATAAAGCCCAGACCGAATTCGAACGCGCCCAAGATCTCCACAAGAACAAACTGGTCTCCGATTCCCAATTCCTCGACGCCAAAACCGCCCTCGCGGTCGCCACCGCCACCCACGCCAATAGCACTCACCAAGCCGATCAAGTAAAAGCTCTCCTGCACAGCCGACGTGAGGAGCTGGCCAAAACCACCATTCTAGCCCCCATGGACGGCACGGTCACCAAGCTCAGATCCGAAGTCGGCGAACGCGTGGTCGGTTCCTCCATGATGGCCGGCACCGAGATCATGACGATCGCAAACCTCGAAGCCATGGAGGCACGCATCGACATTGGTGAAGTCGATATCGTCCTCATCCAAATCGGCCAGAAGGCTCGTATCGAAGCCGATTCGTTCCGCGACCGAAAGTTCAACGGCGTCGTCACCGAGATCGCCAACGCGGCCAAAACCGCAGGCTTGGGCACCCAGCAGGAAGCCACCAAGTTCGAGGTCAAAGTCCGCTTGGTCGAAAAAGAGACTTTCCGGCCAGGCATGTCCGTCACCGTCGATGTCGAAACCCGCTACCGAACCAACGTCCTCACCGCCCCCATCCAGAGCGTCACGACCCGACTGCCCAAATCGGAAGCCGAGGCTCAAAAGAAACCCAAGGATAACTCCGCCGAAGCCAAAGAGGAAACCGAGGCCATGGAGCAACTCGCCGAGCGTAAACGTCTCTCCGACCGCGCCAACAAACCTTCCGAGGTCGTCTTCGTCGCCGAGAATGGCAAAGCCAAAATGCTCAAGGTCAAACGCGGCATCAGCGATAATGATTATCACGAGATCATCGAGGGATTGAAAGAGGGTCAAGAGATCGTCACCGGCGGCTACAAAGCGATCAATCGCGAACTCGAGGAGGGAAAGCCAATCACCGTGGATAACAAGCCCAAGTCCGAATCCAAACTCAGCCCTACCCCCTAGGCCCTTCCACCGGCATCGCATCGCATCGCACCGAACTAACTGCTCAATCTTTCAGCCCCAGGCGAGCCCGCAACCCACCCCAAACGTGGCCCTCATCAATATCAAACACCTCGCCAAACGCTACCAGATGGGCGGCGAGACGATCCACGCGCTCCGCGATGTGTCCCTCGCCATCGAACGGGGCGAATACCTCGCCATCATGGGACCCTCCGGCTCCGGCAAATCCACCCTCATGAATCTCCTGGGTTGCCTCGACACCCCCACTGCAGGCGAATTCGAACTCAATGGCTCCCGCGTCAGCGAAATGGACGATAACTCCCTCGCCGAAATCCGAAATCGCGAGATCGGTTTCGTGTTCCAAAGTTTCAACCTCCTCCCTCGCTCAACCGCCCTCCATAACGTCGAACTCCCCCTCGTCTACGCCGGTGTGCCCGCCGATGAACGCCGCACTCTTGCGACCGAAAAGCTTGCCCAGGTCGGCCTCGAGCAGCGCATGCATCACAAACCCAACGAACTCTCCGGCGGCCAACGCCAACGCGTCGCCATCGCCCGCGCTCTCGTCAACAAACCGTCCATCGTCCTCGCCGACGAACCCACAGGCAACCTCGACTCTCGCACCGGCGAGGAAATCCTGAGTCTCTTCGAAAATCTCTCCCGCACCGGCAATACCATCATCGTCGTCACCCACGAGGAAGACGTCGCCCAGCATGCGCGTCGGATCATCCGCCTCCGCGATGGCCTCATCCACAGCGACGAAATTAACCATCACCCGCGCACCCGCCCTCTGGCCCAGCTTTCAAGCGTTACAGCGCCCGACCACAACCCAGAACCTCTCACTCCTCCGACGTCGTGAATCCCCGTTCTCCACGCGGGATGCGGTTGGTCGACGAGATCCGTGAGGGGCTCGTCATCTCCTGGCACGCGATCCTTGGCAATAAACTCCGCTCCGGCCTCACCACCCTCGGTATCGTCATCGGCATCCTCACCGTCACCCTCATGGCCACAGCCATCGACGGTCTCAATGTCGCGTTCAAGAAAAGCATGGCCGGACTCGGAGCCGATGTCCTTTACGTGCAGCGGTTCACTTGGGCCTTCGGAGACATGGACTGGTGGAAACTGCGCAACCGCCGACCCATGCTCGTGTCCTACGCCAAGGAAATCAGCAGGATGTCCAAGTTCGCCATGGCCATCTCGGTCGAATCCGATGGCAACGCCACCGTGTCCTACGACAAGCGAACCGCGCGCGGGGTGTGGATCGCGGGCAACACCGATCAAAGTCTTCTTGTCCGAGGCATCGGTGTCCGTCTCGGCCGGTTCCTTTCCACCGCCGAATCCGACGGAGGTCGACCGGTCTGCGTGCTCGGCGATGATGTCGCAAAACGTCTGTTCCCGAATGAAAACCCTCTGCAAAAACGAGTCAAAATCGGCTCCGGAGCGTATGAGGTGATCGGAGTGATGGATAAAATGGGCCAGTTTTTTACCGGGTTCAACTTCGACAACCAAGTGGTGATCCCCGTCACTCGATTCACGAGCGACCTCACCCGGTGGCCCGATGTGAGTATCAATGTCCGCGTGCGTGATGTGAAAGACATGGGCGAAGCCGAGGAGGAGCTCCGGGGCATCATGCGCAAGATCCGCCGTCTTCCCCCAGGAGAACCCGACGATTTCGGTATCAACCAACAGGAGTTCTTCCTCAAAGCCTTCAATCGCATCGGCAGCGTGATCGCCAGTCTCGGCTTGTTCATCACCAGCCTGTCGCTGTTCGTTGGCGGTATCGGAATCATGAACATCATGTTCGTCTCCGTCGCTGAACGCACCAAGGAGATCGGCGTGCGCAAAGCCATCGGCGCCAAACAACGCACGATCCTGATCCAATTCCTCATCGAAGCCGCCCTAATCTGCGGCCTTGGCGGTCTTATCGGCCTCGCGATCGCCGTCCCCTTATCCTTGGTCATCGACCACTTCCTTGCCGCACGTCTGTCCCCCGTCATCGCCGGAGCAGCCCTCGGGCTATCTCTGCTCACCGGAGTTGTCTCCGGCTTCCTACCCGCGTGGCGCGCTGCCCGCATGACACCTGTCGACGCTCTCCGCTCGGAATGAATCCGACCTACCAGCATTCCAATGCCCGACGAAGCCGTGCCGGTACGCACCTCCTGGCGGAGGTCAAAGAGAGCATTACCATGGCGGCTAGTTCGATCGTTGCCCACAAGCTCCGATCCTGCCTCACCTTGCTCGGGATCATGGTGGGGGTGTTTTCCATCATCGTAGTCATGACGGCGATTCGCGTGCTGCAAAGCAATGTGGAGAAAGAACTCAGCGACCTCGGTGCTAACACCTTCGCGATCTCTCGTTTCCCCGCCATCGTCGTGGACGACGGCGGTAACAATTTCGAACGTTACATGCGGCGCAAGCGCATCACCTGGGAATACGCTGAAGTGCTCAAGACTCGCTCGAAACTCGCCCTCAACATCGGTGTGCGAGATCGCCTCACTCAAGGCGTTGCCAAGTCTCATCACAAACAAACCAACCCCAACGTCGAGCTCCAAGGCGTCACCGTGGAAACGTTTGAGACCCGGAATTGGTCCATCCAAGAGGGCCGTGCGTTTAGCCAGCCCGACATCGATAGTGCGCGGCTCGTCTGTGTGCTCGGTAACAGTCTGGCCAAAAAACTCTTCCCTCAAGGCTCGCCTCTCGGCGAAAGCGTCAAGTTCGACGGCATCGGTTATCAAGTGGTCGGGGTGCTCGAGTCCAAAGGCAGCATGTTCGGCCAAGACCAAGATAATTTCATGGCCGTCCCCGTCACCACCGGACTCAATCGCTACGGCCGCAATCACAGCGTCAATATCCAGATCCAAGCCCGCAGCCGCGAGGCCTACGAGGATACGGTCGAAGAAATACGCAGCATCCTACGAACCGCTCGCAAAGTTCCCCCCGGTGTCGACGACGATTTTGAAATCACCTCCAACGACTCGCTCGTGAGCCAATTTCGATCCTTCACCCTGGCCATCCGCGTGGGTGCTGCGGTCATCAGCTCCATCGCCTTGCTCGCCGCCGGTATCGGCATCATGAACATCATGCTGGTGTCCGTCACGGAACGGACCCGCGAAATCGGAATCCGCCGCGCGATTGGTGCCAAGAAACGCCACATTATGACTCAGTTCATCATGGAGGCCGTCGCGCTCTGCCAAATCGGTGGCATCCTTGGAGTCATTCTCGGCATCGCGATGGGCAATGCCGCCGCCCTCCTCTTTAAAGTACCTCCCATCATCCCCTTCGATTGGGTGTTCCTCGGCATGACCATCTGTGGGCTCGTCGGTGTCTCCTTCGGCACCTACCCCGCCTACAAAGCCGCCAATCTCGATCCCATCGAATCGCTCCGCTACGAGTAGTAACCCGCCGCTCCGTCACCCTGTGTTCCCATCGACGTGGTTGTCGATTTTGCAATTCCCTGACAACCTCCTCCATGCCCCATGATATTCAATAGGGCATGATAATCGTTCACCCGACCCCCATGCGCCGCCGCCATCCACTCGCCGCCCTGCAACGTCCCCTCTGGAGGGCCGTATTGACCCTCTGTCTGCTGGGCCCAACAATCCGCGCCGCCGAGACCACTCCTACCGCGTCCTCCACACCAGCGAAGGCTCCTACCGTCACGGACGCCACTCAGCCCGCCTCATCCGCCGAACCGATTTATCGGATGGATCCTGAGATGATGCGTCGTTACGGCCTTCTCCCTCCGGGGGAAATCCCCCCTAACAGAACACCCCGGAACGTTCGCACGAACATACCCGGCACCCCCTTCCAAATGGATCCGGTTCTTATGCGACGTTACGGTCTTGTTCCCAACCCGAACCTCACCAAGAACGGACGACGCTCCCCGTCACCCGCCACCCAAACCCCGGAGGACGCGCTCAGCCAAGGTCTGTTCGAAGAGGAGGGCAACCGCAATCCCACCGCCGCATTGCCCTACTACCAAAACGTCGTCGAACGTTACGAAGCCGTCCGTGGACCCGCCGGATCCGCCCTCTTCCGCCTCGGTGAATCGTTCCGCAAACTGAATCGCACCAACGATGCCGTAGCGGTTTTCCAACGGATCATCCGCGAATTCCCCGATCGCGAGGATCTCGTTAAACTGTCCCATCAGAATCTGGTCGGGCTCGGCATCACACCTTCGAGTTTGCCGAATCCCAGCGCGTCCGACATCAGCTCCCAGGCCGCACCCAACTCCCCGAACCCTGCTTCCACTTCCGCCAGACGCGACTTGATTGTGGATGTGATGTCCGACCCCAACGATCTCTCCCAGTTCATCCAACTGCCAGCCGAAGCAGAGATCCCCGCCCTCGAACAAAAACTGGCGTTCATCGACTCTAAGCTCAAGTCCGGCACCGCCGAAGAACAGCTCACCGCCATCAGCGTCGCGCTTCCAGATCCGCTCCTCGAGAAGTGTCGATCCATGATCAAGAATCTACGGCTTCAGATCGAGTCCTATCCCCCGATACAGACCAACGCCGTTCCTGTCATGGTCGAAAGGAATCTGCTCCAGGCCTACACCAAACTCAGGGATGACCGCCAAGCCACGTTGCTCCAAGAAACTCGTTTTATCCTCCAATTCCTCAAGTCCTTGACTGCATCCGCAGATGCCCCAACGCCCAACACTCTGTCAACCGACACTGACCTGACTCGCACCAAACGCACTAAGGAGATTCTATCCAAACTCGCCACCGTCACTGATCCCACTCAACGAAGTCGTCTCATCCGTTCGCTGTTCCGTGACCCAGAACTCAAGAACCTGTGGACGAACCACGAAGGTCTTCACGAACGCCTTCTCTTCGCTCAGAGCAAAGTAGCTGTCCCCAACTTACCGTCGGCAAACGCCGATGCAGAAGCTTTACGCGCTGCCGAAGTGACCCTCGCTCATAGCATGGCTCGGATCATCGATCACGAAAACGAACTCGTCCGCACGCTCCAACTCAAGATCGAACTCGAAGAGGCCCACGTCACCCC